>Ga0181534_10001462_pt1 | contig 15362 bp, 12 predicted proteins | sample PEATcosm2014_Bin_37_FD_119758 | JGI IMG/M metagenome (GOLD analysis project Ga0181534, IMG submission 119758) | Peatland microbial communities from MTU Mesocosm Facility, Houghton, MI, USA - PEATcosm2014_Bin17_10_metaG | ecosystem: Environmental > Terrestrial > Soil > Wetlands > Peat | place... | reverse complement strand
TCGAAGCTCATCATGGAGCCAAAGCCCCGCTGCTGCCGGCAGGCGAGCGCGTGATTCGGGTGAGTTTTCAACCCCGGATAGGCAAGGCGGCTGACCTTTGGGTGCGTCGAGAGAAACTCAGCCACGGCGCGGCCGTTCTCGTCGTGCTGCTTGATGCGCACCGCCAGCGTCTTGATGCCGCGCAGCACCAAAAACGCCTCAAAGGGCGAGAGGATGCCGCCGGCAAACTTCTGCACCATATGGAAGCGCTCTTTGTGCTCGGGCTTGGAGCCGATCAGCGCGCCGCCCAGCCCGTCCGAGTGGCCGTTGAGGAATTTGGTTGTCGAGTGCATCACGATATCCGCGCCCAGCGCCAGCGGGTTTTGCAGCACGGGGGACATAAAGGTGTTGTCCACGCTGACCTCGACCCCGCGGGCGTGAGCGACCTCGCAGACGGCGGCAATATCGGTAAGCAGCATCAGCGGGTTAGTGGGCGTTTCGACGTGGAGCAGCTTGGTGTTGGGGCGAATCGCCGCCGCGACTGCATCCAGATTGCCGGTATCCACGTACTCGATCTCGATGCCGTAGTGGCGCACGATGAGATAGAAGAGCCGCGCCGTGCCGCCATAGACGTTATGGGAGCAGAGCAGATGGTCGCCGGAGCGCAACGTCGCCACCAGGCCATGAATGGCCGCCATGCCGCTGGCAAAACAATGGCCGGAATAGCCGCCTTCGAGCACGGCAAGTGCTTCCTCCAGCCGGTCGCGGGTTGGGTTGGCGTCGCGGGAGTAGTCCCAGCCCTTGTCTGTGCCAATTCCAGTCAGCTCGTAGGTGGACGACAGGTAAACCGGCACATTCACCGCGCCGGTCAACGGGTCGGGGTGCTGGCCGGCGTGAACCACCCGCGTGGAGTATTTGTAATCTGACATTTTTCCGCTCTCAGCCTCTCTTTTTCCAGCTTATCGCGGCGGGCCGGGCGCGGAACGGGACGCCGGATTTTCGATTTGGGCAGCTTCTTTTCGGAGTTTTTTGCGATGTGCCAGAAGAGATAATGACCGGACGCTGCATTTTGTGCCATTCTAAAGAGAGCACGGAGACAAAGACCATGGCGTTTCAAATCACGCCCGAGACCGAGAGCAGGGTCGAGCAGGCGCTTTCGACCGGACGCTTCCAATCGATAGACGAAATTATTTTTGAGGGCATTCGTACGCGCGTAGATCTGGCCGAACTGGACCGCATGCAGGAGATCGAGCGGCTGCGCAGGCTCCGTTCGGCGATTGAAAAGACCTTCGACTTCCACAAAAATTCGCCCCGCCCGGTAAGCGACCTGAGCCTGAAAGAGCTGATCGACGAAGGACGCCGGAAGTAGGGTGCTCCGCACCTTTTTACTTGCCGGGGACAACGAACCCTATTTTCCGCTGACCGCAGCCTGATCCACGCTCAGCAATCCTTGCGCGCGCAGCCAGGTTTCGAGCAGTCCGGGCCACTGGTCCAGAGACGCATCTCCCTTGCCCAGCCCCACCCCATGCGACCCGTTGGCCAGGATGTGCAGCTCGGAGGGAACCCCGGCCTTGACCAACGCCTCATAAAACCGCAGCGGCTGCTCCACGGGAACCGTGCCGTCGTTGAAGGTATGGAAGAGGAATGTGGGCGGGGTTTCCTTCGTGACAAATAAATCGGGAGAGTAGGCCGTGCGCAGCGCTTCGCAGCGGTCCATGACGTTGAAAAGCTTGCAATAGCTCAGATGCGAGGTGTCGGTGGAGATTGCGCCGATCCAGGGATAGCCGAGAACCAGAAGATCCGGCCGGCTGCTGACACGGTCAATGGGGTCTTCGGCCTCGGGGTTGCCGGGGATGAATTGCGTGGCCGAAAGCGCGGCCAGGTGCCCGCCCGCCGAAAAGCCGATGACTGCAATGCGATTGGGGTTGATGTGATAATCCCGGGCGCGGGCGCGGACAGTCTGGATGGCGCGCCGCGCATCGAGCAGCGGCACGGGCAGCAGATAGCCGTCGGAGCTGAGCCGGTAGCTGAGAATAAATGCCCGGAAGCCGCGCGAGGTGAACCAGTCCGCAATCTGACGGCCTTCGAGATTGGCGGCGAGGTTCACATACGCTCCGCCGGGCAGCACTACGACTGCGGAGCCGTTTTCATGGCCCCGCTGCGGCTCAAAAATGGTAAGGGTGGGTGTGTCTTCGCAGGCCTTGCCCTTGGCTTCCGGAGCGTCCCCCGGCCACAGGCGAATGGTCTCAATACCGAGAAAGGCATTGTTGGTTCCGGCGGTTGCGCAGGGAGATTTTTGCGCCTGCGCGGAAGGAAAAAGTAACAGCGCCGCGATCAAAGACAAGACAATCCGATTCACTTGAACACCCCACTTGCTGGACAGGATTATAACCAGAGCGCCGTGTGGCCGGTTCCAGCCTGGGCGGCCTGCTCTGTCAACAACTCAGCCAGTTCAAAACCATAGCGGGCAAAATAGAAGGCCGCGCCGTGCAGCCGCTCCTGGAGCACGCCGCCGGGATAGAGCGATTGCGAGATTGCTGCCGCATGGCGGCCAAGCTGCTCCTCGCGCTGCAACTGAAAATTGGCGTTGAGCCTGCGCAGGCGGTTCATCTGGTAGCGCATCTTGCCGGCGGCGATTTTACCGCTGTGGCCCAGGCCGGCATTCTGGGCATTCATCCATTCGAGCAGGGGCGCCAGCTCGGCCTCCAGGGCGTTACCGGCGGCGGCCAGCTTCTGCTTGCCTTCAATCGGCATGGCGCGGGCGGCGAGCAACTGCGCCAGCGAAAGGGGTTCCTGCGCAAAGAGACGGTCCAGCGTGAGTTCGTGCCGATGGAGCAATTCGGCAATTGACGGCTCAATCAGCGTGGCGGAGAAACGCGGCTCGGCAGGCGTGACGCGGCCCAGAATCCGCTCAAAGAGCACTGCGGATTGAGCAAAGTAGGCAATCTCCGCCGGTCCGCCGATGGTGAGCGAGGTGGAAAGCAGAAAATCCTGAAAGACAGGGCGCAGTAGAGCGGAAGGCGAGATGCGCTCGGGCGCGGAGTCCAGAATGCCGGTCAAATCTGCCGTCGAATAGCTCTCACGGCCCGCCTGCCATAAGCCTTTCGGCTCGGCTGCTGTTGGCGGCAGCCGCTTCAGGGCCAGGCGCGCGCCGGATTTCTCGTCGATGAGAAAGAGCAGGCTGGATTGCGGGGCAACGGCGACCTGGGCGTGATAACCGGCGGCAACCAGCGCTGCGTTGCGCTCAATGAGCGCTGAGTGAAGCTCATCGGCGCGCTCGATGCCCGCGCGCAGTACCGATGAGCCCAGCCGGTGGATCGCACGGCTGCCTGCATCGAGCACCAGCAGCCCTTGCGCGGCAAAAACCGCCGAATAAAATTCAGCGAATGCCCGGGCGAGAGCACGTCCGGGCTGATATGCGGCAGTGAGGGCTTCGAGGGCGTCGGAGTAGCCGATCAGCTCCCCGGTCTCGTCGAGCAGAGACGAGATCGATTCGTCGAGAACTATGCCTCCGACCGGACGGGCAGTTTCCGGCTTGGCGGTGTAAACCAGCTTGCGCAGCTCCCGCCGCTTGGGGAATGTGACGTGGTTAATCTCTTCAAAATCGTGATCTTCGCTGGCGAGCCAGAAGATGGCTGCATGGGGCTTGCCCGCTGCCGTTGCCTGCCGCGCGCGGCCCAGCGCCGATGCGGCCTTGAAGGGCGTAAAGAGCGGCCCGCCGAACAATCCAACCTGCTGGCCGGTGACAACTACGCCTGCGCCCTGACTAAGAGCAGCCAGAGCGGGCGCGGTGGCGGGGGCAGGATTCTGCTCCCCCAGCAGCTTCAGCAGCTCCGGCCAGTGCGCGGGAAGCGCCGGACGCGCCTGCCAACCCGGTTCCGGGGCGGAATTCGCCTTCAGCGCCGGATAGAACGGGCGTACCGCCGTCGCATTCTGGCAATAATCCAGAAAGAGCGGGTGCAGCCCCGGCACTACAGTAATTGGAAGAGCTTCTGCCTTGGCCAACTTCTTTCCTTGAATCGAGATGCGGCGGTATTCGGGTTGGTGCAAACAATCCAGCCTACCTAAGGATGCCACGCCGGGGGGAATTGATGCAGAACCGCAATCTCGGAGTCTTCACGAGGGAGGATTGGGGCCGCAAGTTAAATCATTCTCATTACTCCGGTATTTCTGAGAAGCCTCCAATGACCAGAGAACAAGAATTCTTTAATGTCTCGCAGTTTGGCCGCCGATGAGTGCAGTGTGTGAGTTTTCACACTTGGGAGATGAAGTGAAAAACAGCGATGGGTTCAATCAGGAAAGCGGCAGACTAAGTTCTGCCATGAAATGGCTGCGCGCAGGCGCATTGATTCTGCTGGCAGCGTCACTGGCGGCTCCGGGTAGAGCGGCCGATGACCGCGCAATCAAGACAAAGGTGTCGCCGGTCTATCCCGAGATCGCCAAGCGGATGAAGATCATGGGAACAGTCCGGGTTGAGGCGACGGTGAGTCCCGATGGCAAGGTTACCGCGGTTCGAGTCGTCAGCGGCAATGGGATGCTGGGCGCGGCTGCGGCAGACGCAGTGTCGAAGTGGCGCTACGCACCGGCCGACGCGGAATCAACGATCGAGATCGAACTGAACTTCGCTCTGGCGCAATAACGGGCTGAAGAGCGTTCTTGACCAATCCGGTTTTTTAGCCCGGCTTTCACGGCAGCGCGCCTCTTTATGCAGCGGTACCGTGGCACTTCTTGTATTTTTTTCCGCTGCCGCAGGGGCAGGGGTCGTTCCTGCCCACCTTCTCACCGGTGCGGCGCTGCTCGGTGGGTCTGGCTTCTCCGGCTCCGGCGCGAGTAGCAGCCTCCAGCTCCCGCTGCTTCTTGCGATGGAACTCCTTCTCCAAAGCGTCAATCGTCGTTGAGGGCTGGCGGGTGGGAATGGCAACCTCGCGCGGCGGAGCTTCCAGCGTTGCCGGACCCGAGGTTACCGGTCTTGCCGCGCTGGCTACCGGTGGCGCGGGCGGAATAGCACGCCGCACCTCGGGCGCCGCGTTCACCGGCTGCCCATCCTGCCCCAGAATCTGCATCCGGAAGAGGAAGCGGATGGTGTCTTCCTGAAACTTGAGCATCATCGCCTCGAACATGTCGAAGGACTCGCGCTTGTACTCGACCAGCGGATCTTTCTGCGCATAGCCACGCAGATTGATCCCTTCCTTGAGGTGGTCCATCGAGAGCAGGTGATCCTTCCACAGCCCGTCAATCACGCTCAGCATCACCATTCGTTCGTGGTAACGCATTGTTGTGGCGGTGAGAATCTTTTCCTTGGCCTCGTACTCCTCTTTCAGCTTTTCGAAGATCGCCTCGCCCAGCTCATGGCGGCTCAATTCCATAGGCTTGATCCCCGCCGCGGTCAAATTCAGCCCGAAGTTATCGATGAGCCTTTCTTCCAGCCCCTTCACATTCCATTGATCGGGATGAACGTTCTCGGCGGCAAACTCGTCGAGCGCGTTGCTGAGAATTCCGCCTGCGTACTCCTCCAAAATCAGCTCGCGCTGCTCTGCGCCCTCGATCAACTGGCGGCGCAGGCCATAAACTGCTTCGCGCTGCTTGTTCATCACATCGTCGTACTCAAGCACGTGCTTGCGGGACTCGAAGTTCTGCGCTTCAACGGCCTTCTGCGCGCCCTCGATGCGCTTGGTGATCATCTTGGAGACGATCGGCTCATCCTCGACCATGCCCATGCGCTCCATCATCGAGCTCATCCACTGCTTGGCGAAGATGCGCATCAGGTCGTCTTCGAGCGAGAGATAAAAGCACGACTCGCCGGGATCGCCCTGGCGGCCAGCGCGACCACGGAGCTGATTATCCACACGCCGCGACTCATGGCGCTCGGTGCCGAGAATGAACAGTCCGCCCGCCTCAATCACCTTGGCGTGGTCTTCTTTCGCGGCGGCTGCGTGGACCTCGAATACTTCGTTCCACTCCGGCTCGGCGACCTCGAACTCCTGGCCGTTGTAATAAAAGCGCAGAAAGCCCGCCGGCGCAGTGGGATTGATCGCTCCCTCGGCCACGCTGATGGCCCGCGCCTTGCCCTTCTTGACCAGCTCCTGGCGGGCCATGAACTCGGGATTGCCGCCGAGCAGAATATCGGTTCCGCGGCCTGCCATGTTGGTGGAGATGGTGACCGTGCCGAGCTTTCCGGCCTGGGCCACAATCTCCGCTTCGCGCTCGTGGAATTTGGCGTTCAGCACGACATGGCGTACGCCTTTGGATTGCAGAATATTGGATAGCCGCTCGGATTTTTCAATCGACGTGGTGCCTACCAGCACCGGCTGCTTCTTCTCGTGCAGCGTAGCAATGTCAGCGGCCACGGCCTTGAATTTGGCCTTCTCATTCAGGTACACAATATCTTGATTCTCAATGCGCAGCATTGGTTTGTTGGTCGGAATCACGACGATTTCGAGTTTGTAGATCTTCTCGAACTCGGCTGCTTCGGTCTCCGCCGTGCCGGTCATGCCGCTGAGCTTTTTGTACAAGCGGAAATAATTCTGGAAGGTGATCGTGGCCAGCGTCTGGTCTTCCTTACGGATGGTCACGCCTTCCTTGGCTTCAACGGACTGATGCAAACCATCGCTCCAGCGGCGGCCCGGCATCATACGCCCGGTGAACGTGTCCACGATGATGACTTCACCGTCCTTGACCACATACTCGACATCGCGACGATAGAGAGCGTGGGCCTTGATGCCCGTCTCCACATAGTGCTTGAGTTCCCAGTTTTCGGCGTCGGCAATGTTGCCAATGCCGAGCAGCTTTTCAATCGTCTCCCAGCCCTGGTCGGTGACGCCAATGGTGCGCTGCTTCTCATCCACGATGTAGTCGCCGGTAAGAAACTTCTCGCCCTCGTTCAGGCGCAGGCCCAGCTCTTCCTGGCGCTTTACATCGGTCGATTCAATCTCTTCGCCCATCTCCAGTTGCGGAATGATCTTGCGGACGCGCTCGTATTTGTCGGTGGTCTGGTCGGTGGGTCCGGAGATGATCAGCGGCGTTCGCGCTTCGTCAATGAGGATCGAATCTACCTCGTCGACGATAGCGTAATAGTGGCCGCGCTGCACACAATCTTTCAGCTCGAACTTCATGTTGTCGCGCAGGTAGTCGAAGCCGAATTCGTTGTTGGTGCCGTAGGTGATGTCGGCGGCATAAGCGGCGCGGCGCTCTTCGTCGCTGAGGTCGTGAACGATAACGCCGACGGACAAGCCGAGGAAGGTGTAGATCTTGCCCATCCATTCGGCGTCGCGCTTGGCCAGGTAATCGTTCACCGTGACCACATGCACTCCGTGGCCGGCCAGCGCGTTGAGATAGCAGGCCAGCGTGGCGACCAGGGTTTTTCCTTCGCCGGTGCGCATCTCGGCGATCTTGCCCGAATGCAGCACCATCGCGCCAATCAACTGCACGTCGAAGTGGCGCATCTTTACCGCGCGCCAGCCCGCCTCTCGCACCACGGCAAAGGCCTCGGGCAGAATCTCCTCCAGCGCCTCGCGCTCGGCGGCGATGCGCGCATCTTTGTCTTCCAGGCCTTCGAGACGGGCAGCGATGCGGGCGCGGAATTCAACGGTTTTCTCGCGCAGTTGCTCGTCGCTCAGCACCTTGATATCCGCTTCGAGAGCATTGATCACAGCCACAATCGGGGTCAGGCGCTTGATGACGCGCTCATTCGCGGTGCCAAAAATTTTAGTAAGGACTTTATCGAGCAAGGCAGAAATCTCCGTATACCAGTGTAAATGGTGGGGGTGCGCCGATTAGGGGTTGGGGTTCCGGGCCTGTGCCGGATTCTGGCAGGTTGACCTCACCCCATCCACATGCTCATAGAGCAAAGGATGTACGGAATGCCACAGCGGGTCGAGAACGAAATCAATCCCCTCACGGCGGGCGAGTTTAGCCGCAGGAACAAAATCGGAGTCGCCCGCGATCAAAACAATCTGGTCGACTTGACGCTTGAAGCTCAGCGACGCTATGTCCAATCCAATGCGCATATCCACGCCTTTCTGGACGGTTCCGTACTCAAAGTCTTCGTCTGTCAACGCCTGAAAGGCCAGGCCTCCGTCGAGAAGCTGCTTCAGCTTGCCGTCTTTCAACCTCCATTCCGCATGGTCCATCAGATGTCCGAGACGGAGGGCGACTTTTCTCGGCAACAACTTGGGGATCGATTGGGTCTTTTTGCGAATGGCAGGCGCGAAGTCCGCGCAGGAAGAAGCTGCCGTCAATCAATATGGCTGTCGGCATTGGAGAATAAAAAGCCCTCGGTCTCGGCCCCCACGACATGTGATGTGGACGGCGTACTACCGGGGCTTATGGAAGTCATTTTACCACGCCGGCCTATTTTATGATAAGCCCGAAATGCATACCTCAGTGGCTAAAGCCACCGTAGATTCTATTGACTTTATGGCACGGCTAAAGCCGTGCCCTTTCAAAGCAGCTACTTATTCGGAGGTGCCCGAAGCAAAGCTTACTGCAACTGGAAGGCCTTCACCGCAATCGCATTGGGCGCGTGGCCAGTGGGCAGCATTGTAAAGAGCGAGCGCGACGAGGTGCGCACAGCGGCTACGTCCGCTGAACGGGTATCGACGACAAACAGCAAGTTGCCGGCAGCGGAAAAGGCCAGCGCCGAGGGTCCGTCGCCCACATGGATTGCCGCCGAGCGCTTGCCGTCGTCGATGGCGTAGACGGCAACTTCTTGCGAGTTGAAGTTGCTCACATAGAGCAGCGAGTTATCGCGCGAGACCAGCCCGCGGACCGGGTTGGCGCCCATGATGTAAGCCCCGCCGACCTCACTGGTCGTAGTGGCTACTTCGCTGATGGAGTTACTGAGCGAGTTCGAGGTAAACAGTTCGCCGCCGTCGGGTTTGAGCGCCAGATGAACCGGCGCGGTGGCAACGTCCAGCATCGCTTCGAGCGAGTCCGGACGCACGGGCTTATCTGGCTGGCTGACAGCGCGGGCCAGCAGCAGCGCCATCACCTGATGCCCTGCTGTGCAGGCTGCAAACGCTTTTGACGAATCGGGCAGAATCACGAGATCTGAAGCGCCGGGGCAACCGGAAAAGACTGCGCGGACTGCATGAGTGGCTGGATCAATCAGGCTGACGCTGTCGCCTTTGCGATTGGCCACGGCAAGCGTCTTTCCGTCAGGCGAGATGCGCGCGGCCACCGGCTCTTCGCCTGTGCCAATGACGGCGATCTCGCGGCGGGCCTTGAGATCCACGACAGAAACGGAATTCGAGCCGGAGTTCGCCACATAAGCCAGATCGCCGGTAGGGGCAATGTCGATGGAGACTGGCTGCTTCCCTACCGGGATCGTGGCGGCAACGGCATTCTTCTCGGCATCGATCACCGTGACCGAGCCACGGCCCGCGGCCTCGCCTGCGTTGACCACATAGACTTCATTCTGCGTCAGGCTGGCTGCCACGGCCACGGGATTCTGGCCCACAGCAAGCTCGCGGTCCGGGCGCAGATTCACCACATCCAGCACCGTGACGGTGTTGCTGCCGCCATTGGTCACATAGGCGTATTCGCGATAATTCGCGGGGTATTGCGGGAAATCCTGATGGCGGCAGGAAGTGAGCACAAGCGGCAACGCCAGCAGAGCCAGCGCAAAGATTAGTTTGTCGTGCCGCAAGCTCATCAAATCTGTCCGGCGTTCAAAGATGCTGGCTCTCAGGAGTTATTGAAAAACTCCGGCTTTGTATCGGAGCATGACTTCAATCATGCCGTAAATGCTGCTGAAAATCGATCCTCGATTGCAAAGGGTTTCTGCAAGGCCCGGGCCTGAAGGCCTCATCACAATCGGTCATTTTCAGGAGGCTAAAGCCTCCTGCTCCCTCCGGTTTTCCGAAGCATAACTGTAGCATCAGTCTCCGTGGGTCTGCGCCGCGGCAACGGGAATGACCCGCGTCAATTTGCGCCCGACAATCGGCGCAATCTGCTCGATCTCATTCATCATCTGCGCAAACTGCTCGGGATAAATCGACTGCGGTCCGTCGGAGAGCGCCTTCTCCGGATGGTTATGCACCTCGACCAGAATTCCATCCGCGCCGACCGCCGCGCCGGCCCGCGCCATCGGCAAAACCTTGTCGCGCTTGCCTTTGGCGTGGCTGGGATCAACCAGAATCGGCAGGTGGCTCACCTTCTGCACTGCCGGAACGATGCTCAAATCCATCGTGTTGCGGGTGTGGTCGGCAAAGGTGCGCACGCCGCGCTCACACAAAATCACCTGATAGTTGCCCTCGCTCATGATGTACTCGGCAGACATCAAAAATTCCTCGAGGGTCGCGCAAAGCCCGCGCTTGAGCAGGACCGGCTTTCGCAGCTTGCCCGCCTTCTTGAGCAGCGAAAAATTCTGCATATTGCGCGCGCCGATCTGGATCACGTCAGCCCACTCGGCCACCAGTTCCAGCGATTCGTTGTCCAGCGCCTCGGTCACGATGCGCAACCCGAAGCGGGCGCGAATCTCAGCCATGATGCGCAGCGCTTCCAGGCCCATCCCTTGAAAGGCGTACGGCGAGGTGCGCGGCTTGAAGGCGCCGCCGCGGAAGAATTGCGCGCCGCCGGCGGCAACGATTTCCGCAATCTCAAAGGCCTGGGTGCGGCTTTCAATGGAGCACGGCCCAGCGATCACCGCCAGATTCCGTCCGCCAATGGTCGCCTCGGGGCAGGTCTCGGTCGCCGGGAAGTGGATGATGGTGTCTTCTTCCTTGACGTCGCGGCTGGCCAGCTTATAGGCCTTCGAGACGCGAATCACCTCGGCGACCCCGGAAAGCTCTTCCAGATTGCCACGGTCTACTTCGCCCTGGTTTCCGGTAATGCCAATCGCGGTGCGCTGTGCGCCGGGCAGCGGGTGGGGACGGAACCCCATCGACGTAATCTGATCGCAGACTGCCTGAATCTCTTCCGGCGTGGCCTGCGCTTTCATGACAACCAACATGGCTGGCCTCTCAATCCAACAGTCTACCGGGTGCGGACGGGAAGGGCAATCGGTTAAGTCTCAAAACTGAGGGGCGGTACGTTTCCAGAGGCTGCCGCCCGGTCAACCCCGGCTGATACCCTGAAAGAGCAGAGTTTTCCGGCCGCCACCGGCCGCATTGGAGATTTTTTCAAGCATGAACAAGCTCATCATCGCCAATCTGCTGCACCGCCCGGTCCGCTCGATCATCAGCGTCTTTGCCGTGGCCATTGAAGTCATCATGATTCTGTCAATTGTCGGCATCTTCATGGGCATGTTGAACGACACCAAGCAGCGCACCAGCGGCATTGGCGCCGATCTGATGATGCGCCCTTCGAACGCCAGCATCATGGTGGGAATCGGCGGGGCGACCATGCCTATCAAATTCGCAGACCCTATCCGCAAGCTGCCCCATGTGGCAGTGGTCGCTCCGGTCATCTCCAACATGTCGACCGCGGGTTCTGTCGAGATCCTTTCCGGTATCGACTACGAAAGCTACAACGCGATGAAACCCTTTGTTTTTATCGCAGGCGGGCCGTTCCAGGGTCCGTATGACGTGATCATCGACGATGTGATGGCGCGGGCCGACGGCGGGCATCAAGTAGGCGGCACACTGGTTGCGTTGAACCACAGCTTCCGCATTTGCGGCATCGTGGAGCACGGCAAGGGAGCGCGCAAGCTGTTTCCCATTGAGACGATGGGAAACCTGATGGCCGGCTCAGACGGCAAAGCGACGCTCTTCTACATCAAGACCGACGACCCCGCCAATCAGGACGCTGTCATCCAGGAGATTCACTCGACGCGCGGCCTGGAAGACTACCCCGTTCAGACCCTGGACGAATGGCTCTCCATGATGACTCCCGACAAACTGCCCGGCTTCAATATCGCCCTCGACGTGGTTACAACGATTGCGGTCTTTGTCGGCTTCCTGGTGATCTTCCAGTCCATGTACACGGCGGTTCTGGAGCGTACGCGCGAGATCGGCATTCTCAAGTCAATGGGCGCATCCAAACTGGCCATTGTCAGCGTGGTGTTGCGCGAGACCGCGGTCATGGCGGTGGTGGGGGTGCTGGTGGGGATTGCCGGCACCTACGGCGTGCGCCTGCTGCTTGGATATGTTCATCCTACGCAGCGCTTCGAGATTACTTCACTGTGGCTGGTGAAAGGCACGGTCATCGCATTTGCCGGCGCAATCCTCGGCGCTCTTTACCCGGCCTGGATTGCAGCCCGCAAAGACCCCATTGACGCGCTGGCGTATGAGTAGAACCGCTCCGCGCGGGTGCTGCTGGGACTTGCTCTATTGGGATTGTTCCAGTCCAACCCAGCGGTAGATGGAGCAGTCCTCGGTATTCGAGGACGCGTACTCGCCATCCGGCTGGTTGGCCAGAATGGTGTGGTCGGCAATGGCGTCGGCCCGTGAGCGCGGGATCTGGCCGAGAAAGAGCCGGCTGAAGCCCTTCTGCTGCTCCAGCACGCGCTCCTGTTCGTTGTTTACGTATAACAGATCGAGAATTTTCTCGTGACCGGAGGCCGGTGCGGCCAGTACCTCCGCCCGTACGGCCAACACCCACTGCGCCAACAGTTTTCGCATCACCGGCGCGCCAAAGGGATTGAATAAAAACGCGAGGCAGGGGCCGGGCGGCAGCGCGAATTCAACTGCGTCTCCACAGATAAGACGAGCGCGCGTGCGCGCCTTGCCTGCCTTTCGCCAGAGAGTCAGGTTTTTTCGGGCAATCCCGGCCAGCGTGGGATGCAGCTCGATCCCCACGACCTCGCGGAAAGGCAGCTCCGCGGCCAGCAGCATCGCGCGGCCCATCCCCGCGCCGACATCCAGAAAGGTGAAATCTTCCAGCGCCGCTGCCGGTTTGGTCCGCTGCCAGCGCTTGAGGAGGGCATGAAAGACCGACGGCGCAACCCCGTAATAGGCCGTCGCGTGGCGGTCATGCGCGTGGCCACTGGTTAGATGCCGCCCGGCAATCAACCCGCTGGTGCGGACACTGTTGGCAATGTCGAAGGGATGGCGCGTGAAGCCATCCTTCACGCTCAGTCCCGGCAGGAGCCGTTGGCGGCTTTTCTCTTTTGGATCAGTATGCACGAACTAGCCTTCTGTCTCGACGCGAAGCCGACAGATCGTCTGCGGGTAAGGCGGGATGTAGCATTGATCCTCAGTGTAGCTGGTTATAGCAGGGAGTTCGTGATGAAAAAACAGTCAGGAGTTCACCCACTTGGTTATACTTCTCTGTCAGGCAGCAGGCACAGTGTGAAATTCAGTTTGAAACACGAAAGAGGAAACGAATGCGGTCGATCAAGTACTCAAAATCATCCAGGATTCATCTGCTTGCAGCAGGGACAATGCTGGCTCTGTCCTTGACTCTTTCCAGTAATGCGCAACAGCCAGCGACAGCAAGCTCGGAACCGCACCAAATGCTGGTTACAAAAGCCGGCTTTCTCGCCATTGACACGCCGAAGGGGTGGGTGCAGAGGGAGGGGCCTGGATTGGCTTTCTTTTTGCCTGAGGGCATTAAGAGTAAAGATGCCCAAGTCTGGATGTATATCAGCGCTGCGCCTATTGGCCCGAATGAAGAGGATAAGGACTCAAATTCGTACATTCAATCCGACATCTCAGAGTTCAAAAAGAGATTCAAGAATGCGACCGTGACCAAGGAAGAGCCACTTGTGCTGCCAGAGGTCAAGCAGACCGTTTCTGTCTATACGTTTCAAAGCGGTGAAACGCATAATGCCTACGAACAGATTATCTACATCCAAGACGTTGGCCGAGATTGGTTATTGGCGTTGAGCGCAAACAACTCTGATTCGTTTCAGAGGTCCAAGCAGGCCTTCTATGAATTCGCAAAGTCTTACCGGGGAAGCATTCTGATGGGATCTGCCGAAGACAAGCATTAAAGCGAGAACGATGAGAAGATTCATCCACTGTCTCTTGTCTTATTTCTGTTAGCTGCAATCTACTCAAACAGCAAAGGACTGATGCTGCCCCCTGACCATCCCTGCCCGGCGGGTTTATTCTTGGTTTGTGCCCAACACCCTTTCTATAGCCATGATCGCCATGAACGAGGAGGCGAATCTGCCGCGGACGCTGGAAAGCGTGCGCTGGGCCGATGAGATCATCGTTGTCGATTCCGGCTCCAAGGACCGGACGATTGAGATCGCGCATTCCTTCGGAGCCAAGACCAGCTATCACGCATTTGGCGGACACGGCGAGCAGAAGAATGTCGCGCTCGACCTCTGCACCTCGGATTGGATTCTGCTCCTCGATGCCGATGAGGTTCTCACTCCAGCCTTGCAGCAGGAGATTCGCGCGCTGCTGGCCGGCGAGCCGAAGTATGGCGCGTATTGGATCCCCCGGCTCAACCTGATCTTCGGCCGCTGGATGCGCCACGGCGGCTTTTATCCCGATCACAAGCTGCGGCTCTTCAAGCGCGGCGCGGCGCGGCTGAGCGAGGGAGTCGGCCCGCACAGCACGCCGCAGTTTGCCGGCAAGCGCGGTACGCTCAAGCACGACATGCTGCACTATGCCTATCCCACGATGGGCATCTATCTCGAACACATGAACCGCTATAGCTCGGAGATTGCGCAATTACTGCATAAGAAAGGCAGGGACAGCAAGTCACTGCCCGCGTTTATCGCCAATGCTGTATTCAACCCTCTTGCTACTTTTCTTTATAACTATTTTTTCCGGCTGGGCTTTTTGGATGGGCGCGAGGGGCTGCTGCTGCACCTGAATCATTCCGTCTACATCCACTGGAAGTTCATCAAGGCTTGGCGGCTGGGGCAGGGCAAGGACTGATTCTTCTTTCATGAAAGACCGCAAAGCGCAATTCAAACGCAGGTCCTTCGCTTCGCTCAGGATGACAGAGTTTGCGGACTCAGGTCCTTCGCTTCGCTCAGGATGACAGAGTTTGCGGGCTGCGGAAAGGAAGACGCGCTATTGCGCGCCTTCTTTAAGGATCCGCTCGGCAAAGTAATTTCTCACCTTCGCCTGGTCGTGCAGCATTTCGAGATAAGCCGTGCGCAGCAACTGGGCGTGGCCCTCGCGCAACTGCTGGCGGATGCGCTGCTGCACCGTTGGGTCGTTCAACTCGCGCTGCCCGGCTGCTTCCTTGTCCACCAGCTTGTAGATCGCATAGCCAACCGTGCGCCGCCCAGGCCCTGAACCGTCGTAGACAGGCAAAACCGCCGAGATCTGCCCCGGCCTGAGAATGCTGATTGCGTTGTAGGCTTCAGGATCGCTGCGCAACTGGGACTCAAATACAAAGCCCATATCGCCGCCATTCGAGGCGTTGTTGGCGTTCTCGCTGTAGTTGGCCGCGGTGGTGCTGAAGTCCTCGCCATTGCTCAGCTTGGCCAACAGTACCTGAATCTTCTTCTTCGCATCGGCATCGCTGGAGGCTTTGTT
>Ga0181534_10001461_pt1 | contig 15364 bp, 15 predicted proteins | sample PEATcosm2014_Bin_37_FD_119758 | JGI IMG/M metagenome (GOLD analysis project Ga0181534, IMG submission 119758) | Peatland microbial communities from MTU Mesocosm Facility, Houghton, MI, USA - PEATcosm2014_Bin17_10_metaG | ecosystem: Environmental > Terrestrial > Soil > Wetlands > Peat | place... | reverse complement strand
GCCGAGCAACGTCTCGGTGATGTTGTCCGGCTGGACCGGGCAGCCCGGAAGGTTGACCACCGGGATGCCGAGCCGCGAGCGCCAGTCCCATCCGAGGTAGTCGCACAGGCCCATCGCGCCGGTTGGGTTGTTGCGCATCGCCGGTATGCCGCCGTAGGCGGCGCACGTGCCGAGGGCGAGCACCGCTGCGGCCCGCGGTGCCAGGCGGTCGATCCACGTGCTCGTCGCGATCGGCTCGCTCGTCTCGGGGTCGAGGCCGAACGTCGCCCAATGTCCGTCGCCGTTGAGCGCGTCGTTTGGCACCGAGCCCTCCAGCACGAGGATGAAGGGGTCGAGCTCGCCGGCCGCGGCGGCAAACCAGGCGCGCACGAATTCCTTGCCGGTTTCGTAGGCCAGAAACGGGTTGTAAAGAATTATCGGCGGCATCCCGGGAAAGCAGCCGCGCAGCAGATCCTCGAGGCTGGGGTTCGTCGCCGCGGTCAGAGCGACCGTGTCGCCGTCGCAGCCGAGTCCGCTCGTCATCCAGATCACGTTGATCGGATCGCGATTGCTATCCGCCTGCCTGGATGTCACGCCGCGCGACACGGTCGGCCCACCATGGTTGAGATGAGGCGCCGACCCTAGCCGATCGGACGACTCATGCGCCCGATACGAGCCGGCTCAGCGACGGCGGTGCGTTCGCCGTCGGGAGCGTGCTCGCGCGCTCACTGAGGTGTTCGAGATGCTCCTCGAGGCTGCCCTGTAGGTGCCAGTCGCCGGCGGTGCCGACCACCAGCCCGCAGCGCGCGAGCCTCCCGAGGGCATGCGAGACAGACGGCCGCTCGGCGCCGATCAGTTGTCCGAGCAGGCGATGCGTGAGCGGCAGCGAGAGGTGAATGCCGCTCGGCTCGACGCGACCCCAACGTGAGGCGAGATGCCAGAAGAGGAGGGCCAAGCGCAGCTCGAGGCGCGGCTGGCAGGTGATGGCTCGGAGGGCGTCGACGTTGGTGGTTCGCTCGCCTGCGCGTCGCAGTAGCGCCTGCGTGATCTGCGGCCAGGGGCGGACACGCTCAGCGAACTCGGCGTCGAGCAGGGCGAGTCGCGTCGGAGCGAGCGCGCGCCAATTGTCGGTTCGCTCGAGCAGGTCGTCGAGCTGCGCTCGCGTCGGCTGCAGCAGATCGCCGGCGCCGACGAGCTCCGTCGCCGTCCGGGTGCCGACTCTTGCGTCGATCGCCATCAGCCCGTCGAGGATGATCAGGCCGGGGCCGTCGGCTACGGCCGCAAACCACTCTCCGAGATCGCAGGCACCAACGTCGACCTCGAGCACCTTGGCCGTCGCCAGCTGCCGCGCGGCGACGAGCATGCGGACATCGAACTCCGCCGCCAGGTCATCGTCGACATCGAGCAGGTAGGTGTAGAGCGCCGAGGATTCCGGCGGTTGCGGGGCAGCCCGAAAGTCGCCGGGCCAGTGCACCGGACCATGCTCGAAACCGCTTCGGCCTGCGATGGAAATTGAACCCTTCCGCTCCGCCCGACGCGAGACTCCTCCAGCGCATCGTACCCCGTCGGCGGCGACCAGACGACCAGCTTTTTTGGCGGTAATGCTGGTTACCGCCCGGGGGGTAACCGTCATTACCAGCCCCGAGAAGCGCCTGTCGGGGAGTGGTAGAACCGCCGCGATGTGTCTTGCAATCCCCGGCCAGATCGTCGAGATCACTGACGAGCTCAACCGTCTGGCAAAGGTTGACGTCGCCGGGGTGCAGCGGACCGTGAACATCGGCTTGCTCGATGTGGACGGCGCGGGCGTCGGCCCTGGCGACTGGGTCCTGATCCACGTCGGCTTCGCGATTTCCCAGGTCGACGAGGAGGAGGCGCGGGCCACGCGCGAACTGCTCGAGCGGATGGGAGCGGACTACGAGCAGGAGCTCGAGGAGCTGAAGGCGAGCGTGATCGAGTGAACCCGTCGGCTGATGCGGGCTGCGGTTCTGAGCACTGCATCACCTGCGGCGATGACGGAGTGCCGATGACCGTGCTGGCCCTCGATTCGGAGCGTCGGCTCGCGCTCTGCGTCGGCGAGGACGGGGTCCGAAGCCAGGTCGAGACGGCACTGGTCGAGCCGGTCGCGCCCGGTGAGCGCCTGCTCGTCCACGCCGGCACGGCGATCGCCTGCCTGACGGCGAGCGAGTACGGGCGATGAAGTTCGTCGAGGAGTTCCGCGACCCTGAGCTCGGCCGCGCACTGGCCGGCGAGATCCTCGGACTTGTCGAGCCGGGACGCCACTACAAGCTGATGGAGGTGTGCGGCGGGCACACCCACTCGATTTACAAGTACGGCGTCGACGATCTGCTGCCGGCCAACGTCGAGCTCGTCCACGGCCCGGGGTGTCCCGTCTGCGTGATTCCGATGGGCCGGGTCGACGACGGGATCGCGCTGGCCCATCAGGACGGCGTCATCTTCACATGCTTCGGCGACATGGTGCGGGTACCGGGCGCGAACGGCAGCCTGCTGGAGGCCAAGGCCGCGGGCGCCGACGTGCGGATCGTCTACTCGCCGCTGGACGCGCTGCGGATCGCCAAGCAGAACCCCGACCGACAGGTCGTGTTCTTCGCGATCGGGTTCGAGACGACGGCGCCCTCGACGGCGCTGACGATCAAGCGTGCGCGCGCCGAGCGAGTCGAGAACTTCTCGGTGATGTGCAGCCACGTCACGATCGTGCCGCCGCTGCGCGCACTGCTGGAGTCTCCGGACCTGCGTCTCGACGGGTTCATCGGGCCCGGTCACGTCTCGACGATCGTCGGCGCGCGGCCGTTCGAGTTCATCCCGGCCGACTACGGCAAGCCAATCACGATCGCCGGCTTCGAGCCGCTCGACATCCTCCAGGCAATCGTGATGATTCTGCGCCAGCTGGCGGAGGGGCGCTGCGAGGTCGAAAACCAGTACAGCCGCGTCGTGCCCTACGAGGGCAACATTCGCGCGCTCGAGGTGATGGCCGAGGTCTTCGAGCTGCGGCCGCATTTCGAGTGGCGGGGCCTCGGGTTCATCTCGCACAGCGGCCTCAAGCTGTCCGAGGCCTACGCCGACCTCGATGCGGAGGTCCGCTTCGCCGTCCCCGGCGTCCGCGTGGCCGACCCGAAGGCGTGCCAGTGCGGCGAGGTCCTGAAGGGCGTCATCAAACCGTGGGAGTGCAAGGTGTTCGGCACCGCGTGTACACCCGAGCGCCCGATCGGCACCTGCATGGTCTCCTCCGAGGGGGCGTGTGCCGCGTACTACAACTTCGGCCGCTTCGCCCGCGAACGCGAGGTCGTGTGATGAGCCCCGCACCCGAAGCGCAGGCCAGCAGTGTCGAATCTCGCGCGGCAGCGGAGCAGGCGACGATCTCCGGCCGCGAGCAGCGGGTTCTCGGGATCATCGAAACGGCGCGCTCCAAACGTGCGAAGTTTCGCGACGCCCAGATCAACATGGCGCACGGCGCCGGGGGCAAGGCAACGCAGAGCCTGATCGAGGGCCTGCTCGTGCCGGCGTTCGCCTCGAGCACGCTCGCCGAGATGGCGGACGCGGGAGCGCTCACTATCGACGGGGTCGAGCTGGCGCTGAGCACCGACTCCTACGTCGTGCGGCCGCTGCGCTTCCCCGGCGGGTCGATCGGCGAACTCGCAGTGAACGGCACCGTCAACGACCTTGCGGTCAGCGGCGCGGAGCCGCTCGCGCTGAGCCTCTCGCTCGTGCTCGAGGAGGGCCTCGGGGCTGACGAGCTGCGTGCGGAGGTCGAGGCGATCGCCGCCGCTGCGAGAGCCGCGGGCGTCGCCGTCATCACGGGCGACACGAAGGTCGTCGAGCGCGGCCACGCCGACGGGATGTACATCTGCACCGCCGGCGTCGGCCGACGCGATCCGCGCGCCCAGCTGTCGCCCGCGGCGCTCCGGCCCGGCGACCGGATCCTGCTTTCCGGCAGCATCGGCGAGCACGGCACCGCGATCATGCTCGCGCGCGGCGAGTTCGAGCTCGACGCGCAGATCGAGTCCGACACGTGCTCGCTGTGGCCGGCGGTTGACGCGCTGCTCGCTGCAGCCGGCTCGCAGCTGCACTGTCTGCGCGACGCGACGCGCGGCGGCGTCGCGTCCGTCCTCAACGAGCTCGCCCGCGCCTCGTCCGTGGCGATGATCGTGCGCGAGGGCGACGTGCCCGTTGCGCCCGCGGTCGGCGCGGCGGCGGAGATCCTCGGCATCGATCCGATGTACGTGGCGAACGAGGGCAAGCTGGTGGCGTTTGTCGCGCCGGAGGGCGCCGATGCGGCACTCGCGGCGCTAAGAAGCGTGCCCGGCTGCGAGCAGGCAGCCGAGATTGGTGAGGTGCGGACGGAGCCGCCCGGGATGGTTTTGGTGGCGACGGCCTTCGGCGGGCGGCGGGTCATGGACCAGCTGGTCGGCGATCCACTGCCAAGGATCTGTTGAGAACGAGAGGAGAGCACGATGGCGATGGCGACCGACCCCTATGCAGCGCAGAAGACGACGGAGGCGGTGACGGCACATGTCCTGTGGATGACCACGGGCCTCAGCTGCGAGGGTGATTCGGTGGCGATGACCTCCGCCACCAACCCGAGCCTCGAGGACATCATCCTGCAGGCGATACCGGGCATGCCGAAGGTCGTCGTCCACAACCAGGTCGTGGACTTCGCGGTCGGTCAGGAATACGCGCAGGCGTGGTTCGACGCCGAGGAGGGCAAGCTCGACCCGTTTGTCCTCGTGATCGAAGGCTCGCTCGGCAACGAGGAGATCAACGGCGATGGCTTCTGGACCGGCTTCGCGGTGAACCCCGAGACCGGGCAGCCGATCACGATGAACGAGTGGCTCGACCGGCTGGCGCCGAAGGCCGCCGCTGTGGTTGCCGTCGGGACCTGCGCGACCTACGGCGGGATCCCGGCGATGAAGGGCAACGCGACCGGGGCGATGGGGGTGCCTGACTACCTCGGCTGGAGCTGGAAGTCGGCCGCCAACCTGCCGGTCGTCTGCATCCCGGGTTGTCCCGCGCAGCCGGACAACATGACCGAGACGTTGCTCTACCTGGCGCTGCACCTCGCCGGGCTGGCACCGGCCCCGGAGCTCGACGAGGCGCTCCGCCCGACCTGGCTGTTCGGGCGCACGGTGCGTGAGGGCTGCAACCGCGCCGGCTTCGCCGAGCAGGGCGAGTTCGCGACCGAGTACGGCTCAGACCATCGCTGCCTCGTCAAGCTTGGCTGCAAGGGCCCGGTCGTCAAGTGCAACGTGCCGGTACGCGGGTGGGTCAACGGGATCGGCGGCTGCCCGAACGTCGGCGGGATCTGCATGGCCTGCACGATGCCGGGATTCCCCGACAAGTTCATGCCGTTCATGGACGAGGACAAGTTCGGGGCCCTCGCCGCCAGATTCATGAGCGCGTCCTACGGCCCGTTCGTCCGCTGGGGCCGCAAACGCAACATCAAGCACAAGTACGACGTCGAGCCGGCGTGGCGCAAGCGGGGCAAGGCACTCACGACGGGCTACCAGAAGCACTGGTAGGCGCGCTAACTGCATTTTGGGATCAGCCAATCAATTGACTTCGTTGCGGCGATAGAGCCGAGTGAGGAGAGAGACAGATGGCCGTTGAGACACGCCCCGGGCAGAAGGTGCTCGTCAAGGAGATGTCGTGGGATCCGATCACGCGGATCGTCGGCAGCCTCGGCATTCACACCGAGATCGATTTCACCAACCAGCAGGTCCTCAAGTGCTACAGCACGTCGATGATCTTCCGCGGGTTCGACATCTTCATGAAGGGGATCGATCCACGCGATGCCCACTTCATCACGAGTCGGATCTGCGGTATCTGCGGCGACAACCACTGCACCTGTTCGTGCCTGAACCAGAACATGGCCTACGGAGTCAAGCCGCCGCCGCTGGGTGACCTCGCGTTCAACCTCGCAGAGACCGCCGACTACATATTCGACCATGCGATCTTCAACGACTGCATGGCCAACGTCGACTTCTGCGAGCAGATGGTCAAGGAGACCAACCCGACGCTGCTGGCGACAGCGGAGAAGACGGCGGCGCCCGGCCGTGACATCCACGGCTTCAAGACGATCGCCGACATCATGCGCTCGCTCAACCCGTTCACCGGCGAGTTCTACCTCGAGACGCTGCACGTCGCGCGCTACACGCGCGAGATGTACTGCCTGTTCGGCGGGCGCCACACGCACCCCTCGACGATCATGCCGGGCGGCTGCAGCGCTGACATCACGCACCAGACGTGCACCGACTACTACGTGCGCCTGATGCGCTACTTCGACTACGTCAAGCGCAGCGTGCCGATGCACGACGACCTCTACGACTTCTTCCTGAGGGAGCTGCCCGGCTACGACATGGTCGGCTTCCGCGAGACGAACCTCGTCAACTGGGGCTCGTTCGACGACCCCGACTACGTCGACTACGACTATCGCAACATGACGGAGTGGGGCCGCCACCGCTACATCACCCCGGGCGTGGCGTTCGGCGGCGAGCTGATCTCGACGGATCTCGTCGAGATCAACCTGATGATCCGCATCCTGCTGGGCTCCTCGTACTTCGACGGCTGGGAGAACGAGCCGACGTTCGTCGACAAGGATCCGCTCGGCAACCCCGTCGACAAGAACCACCCGTGGAACAAGGTCACGCTGCCGAAGCCGCAGAAGCGCGACTTCACCGACAAGTACACCTGGGTCGTGTCGCCGCGGATGTATGACAAGCGCACCGACACGCACGTCTGCTGCGACACCGGCGGCGGGCCGTTTGCGCGCCAGTGGTGCACGGCCAAGGCCGGCCTCGTCGACTTCGGCTATGCCAAGGCGACCGGACACTCGATCCAGATGGTGCTGCCGCGTTCGCCCAACCTGCCCGAGATGGAACTCGAATGGCATGTACCGGAGAAGTCCAATGCGATCGAGCGCGACCGCGCCCGGACCTACCACCAGGCGTATTCGGCACTGATCGCGCTGCACAACCTGGAGCGCGCGATGAAGGAGGTCCAGGCCGGCCGGACGAAGTCGTGGAACAACTTCAAGGTTCCCGACAGCGCCGTCAGCTGCGGCTTCCACGAGGCGGCGCGCGGCGTGCTGTCCCACCACATGGTGATCCGCGACGGCAAGATCGCCAACTACCAGCCCTATCCGCCGACGCCGTGGAACGCGAGCCCGCGAGATGTGTACGGGACCCCCGGCCCCTACGAGGATGCGGTGCAGAACACACCGATCTTCGAGGAGAACGGTCCCGACAATTTCAAGGGGATCGACATCATGCGCGCCGTGCGCTCGTTCGACCCATGCCTGCCCTGCGGCGTGCACATGTACACCGGCGCCGGCAAGGTGCGCAAGGTGATGCACACGCCGACCGGGCTCTCCTAGCGTCATGGCGCTCGCTACGGAGCAGACGATTGCCGCCGATGCACCCGAGCAGCTGATTGCTCGGGTGCAGGAGCTCCAACGGCGGCTTGAGGAAGCCAGCGGCTCGGTGACGTGCGAACTCGCGGACGACCTTGTATCCGCCGTTGTGCAGCTCTACGGGGCCGGGCTCGAGCGCATCGTGCGCTTGCTGCTCGAACATGGGGCGATCGGCGAGCAGATCGCAGCCGAGCTCCCCACCGACGAGTTGGTCGGGATGCTGCTGCTGATCCACAACCTGCATCCCGTTCCACTCGCCGCCCGGGTGCAGGCCGCACTCGAGCAGGTGCGGCCATATATGGAATCCCATGGCGGCAACGTCGAACTCCTCTCGCTCGAGGACGGCGTTGCGCGGATCCATCTGCAGGGGAGCTGCTCGGACTGCTCGTCCTCGGCGGTGACTTTGGAACTCGCGATCAAACAGGCGCTCGAGGAGTTCGCTCCGGATCTCGAGGGTCTCGAGGTTGAGGGGGTCGAGGCGCAGCCGGCCCCGGGAAGCCTGCCGATGGCAAACGGCGGTATCCCCACGAGCGGCATCGAGTTGCCGATCGTGATGTCGCCAGCGCCGCCACCGCCGGCCTGGTTCGAGCTCGACTCGGCCGGCGAACTGGCGGCCGGCTCGATGATCACCGAGCAGGTGGCCGGTAGACGGCTGCTGATCGCAAACGTCGACGGGACTTTGCTGGCCTACCACGACAGCTGCGCGGCCTGTGGCGCGCCGTTGCATGACGGTCTGCTGCGCGCCGGGGCGCTCGCCTGCCCGCAGTGCGAGCGGACGTTCTTCCTGCCTCGCGCCGGCCGCTCGATGGACGACGAGCGCATCCAACTCGAGCCGGTACCGCTGCTGCGCGAGCAGGGGCAGGTCAAGGTGGCGCTCGCGTGATGAACGGCAACGGCGCGGGCCCCGGCGGCAGCGGCCGCCAGCTGCTGGCCGACGCGCTCGAGGCGCGACGCCGGGTCGAGCTCGTGTCCGGCCTGCGGGGCCGTGCTCGCGCCGGTGGCGGAAGCGCGTCCGCCGCCGCCCCGGCCGCCGGGGCGACAGGCACCGCCGAGGTCTGCGACCTGTGCGGCCTTGAGATCCCAAGCGATCACCGCCACCTCCTGCACCTGGGGGAGCGGCGCATCGTCTGCTCCTGCGAAGCCTGCTGGGCGATGCGCTCGGGCGAGGGCGATTACCGCCCGACGGGATCGCGCCTCATCTGGCTTACCGGGCTCGAGTTGCCCGAGGATCTCTGGGCGAGCTTTCAGATCCCGATCGGCCTGGCGTTCTTCATGCACTCGACGATCACCGGCTGCGTCGTCGCCATGTACCCGAGCCCAGGCGGGGCCACCGAAAGCGAGCTGCATTTCGACTCCTGGAACCGGATGTGCACGCTGAACCCGGTGTTGCGCGGGCTCGAAACCGACATCGAGGGGCTGGTCGTGAACCGCATCAGCGACCCGCCGGCCTACGCGATAGCTCCGATCGACCGCTGCTACGCGCTGACCGGCGCGATCAAGGCAAACTGGGAAGGGATCTCCGGTGGCCCGCGCGTCGAGCGCGCGGTCGCGGAGTTCTTCGAGCAGCTTCGGGCCGAGGCCGTGGCGGCGTGAGCGCTGCGCCGGTCACGGAGGTCGCCGGGGAATCGGCGGACGCGCCGGACCTCGATTTCACGGTGCTGGGTGCGCGCCCGGTCCGCTACGCCGCCGCGCCAATGCTCGCACTTGATCTGCAGATCGCCGAGCAGACCGGTCGGCCCGTTTACATGGTGGCGCTGACGATCAACCTGATGATCGAGCCGGCACGGCGGAGCTACGACGCGGAGACCCACGAGCGACTGGTCGAGTTGTTCGGCACGCCCGAACGCTGGGCGGTAACGACGCGCAGCCTCGTCTGGTCGGCACTCGACGTCGTCGTGCCCGCCTTCACCGGCTCGACAACCGTGATGGTGCCGATCTCGTGCCACTACGACCTCGAGCTCGCTGCCGCCAAGTACCTGCACTCCCTGCCCGACGGGGAAGCGCCGCTGGCACTCCACTTCAACGGAATGGTCTACTACCCGGGGGCGGACGGCGGGCTGCAGATGGTGCTGTTGCCATGGACGAAGTCGATCGACTTCCGCATGCCGGTGTCGGTCTGGCGCGAGACCGTCGAGCACTACTACCCGAACACCGGCTGGGTCGCGCTGCGCTCGCAGACACTCGAGCGCCTGCAGCGCGAGAAGCTCGAGCGGGCGCTGCCGACGCTCGACGCCTGCATCCAGGAGTTGCTCGGCGAGGCGCGTCGTGCGTGAGCGCGACCCAGCGCTCGAGCAACTCGTCGAATCGCTGCTCTACGAGGGCTACGCGCTCTACCCCTACACCCCGGGGGCGACCAAGAACTCGACGCCGACGCCGTTCGGCATCGTCTACCCGCCGGCCTACGCCGCGGAGCTTTCAAGCACTTTCGACCATCTCGAGCTGCGCTGCGTGCTCGAGGCACCGCCCGACGCCGTGCTGCGGGCCGAGCTGCGCTTCCTGGCCGCTGACGGCGAGCGCCATCGCGCGCGCGAGCGGCGTGTAGCGCTATCGGGAGCGATGGTCGGCGCGCTTGGCGGCGCGGGCGCCGACAAAGCAACGAGCTTCGGCACGCCGCCGCTCAGGCTAGCGCTCAGCCTGCGCGCGGAGCCGCTCGGCGAGGGCTCCTACGAGGTCGCGCTGCGGGTCGAGAACCGAACGCTTGTGAGCAGCGGCCTTGACCGAGCCGGGGCGCTGCGCCGCGCGCTGCTTTCGACACATCCGATCCTCGAAGTCACCGGCGGACGGTTCATCTCGCCGCTCGAGCGCCCCTGCGACAGCGCCAACACGTTCCCCGTGCTCGCCACGGCGGCCGACGATGCTGTGATCGGCGCGACGATCGTGCTTCCGGATCATCCTCAGATAGCACCCGAGAGCCTCGGCGCGCTGTTTGACTCGACCGAGATCGAGGAGGCTCTGCTGCTGCACGTGCACGCGCTCAGCGACGGCGAACGCGCGGAGATCGAGCAGCAGGATGAAACGGTCCGAGCGATGATCGCGCGCGCAGCGGCGAGCACGCCGGCGGACATCATCGCGCTCCACGGGCGCGTGACGTTGCGCGATCCCCAGACCAACGAGCCGCCAACCGAACCACCGGGGCTTGCCGATCCGCGCGCCGGCGAGGAGTTCGCCGATGTCGATGGCGTGGCCTTCAGGCGCGGCCACAAGGTGTTGATCCGCCCGCCGGCCGATGCCGACCTGCAGGCGCGCATGCTCGACGGACGCACCGCCACGATCGAGCGAATCTTCACCGACTACGACGGGAAGACGCATCTCGGCGTGACGATCGACGACGACCCGGGCCAGGACCTGATGCGCGAGACCGGTCGTTTCCTGTTCTTTTTCCCCCCCGAGGTGGAGGTGATCGAGCCATGAGCAGCACGCAGACGAAGCGGATCCTTGTTGCCGGCGTAGGCAATGCCTGGCTGCGCGACGACGGCTTCGGCGGCGAGGTCGCACGGCGCCTCGAGCAGCGCACGATGCCCCACGGCGTCGCCGTGATGGATGCCGGCACGGGCGGTCTCGACCTGGCCTACGAGGTGATGCGTGGCTACGACGCGCTCGTGATTCTCGACGTCAGTCGCCAGGGCGGCGAGCCGGGCACGCTTTACGTGATGGAGGCCGACGAGGAGTCGGTCGATGGCCAGATCGACGACGGTGCGGTGATCAACCCCCATGGCATGGACCCGCAGGAGATGCTGCGCTTTGTCAAGGCGGCGGGCGCGTGGCCGGGCAAGGTCGTTGTCGTGGCCTGCGAACCAGCCGACGTCGAGGAGCTCGGCTGGGGGCTCAGCGAGCAGGTCAAGGACGCCGTCGAGCGGGCCGTCGATCTCGTGGCCGAGACGGTCGATGGGCTGCTCACCGACGCGGCCTACGAAAGCATCGACTAGCGGTGCACGAGCTGTCGCTCAGCAGCGCGATCATCAACACGGCCGTCAGGCACGCCGGCGGGCGCCGTGTCAGCGTTGTCAGTCTGCGCGTCGGACGGCTGCGCCAAGTCGTCCCTGAGACGCTCGATTTCTACTTCGAGTTCGTGGCCCGCGGCACGCTCTGCGAGGGCGCGCGGCTCGAGCAGGAGGTCGTCGACGCGCGCCTGCGCTGTCAGCCCTGCGCGGCCGAGTGGGGTATCGATGTGCCGGCGTTCCGCTGCCCAACGTGCGGCAGCGGAGACGTCGTCGTCGCCAGCGGCAATGAGTTTCTGGTCGAGTCAATCGAGGTCGAGGAGGCCGCATGCATCGCACCCGCGTAAAGGTGGTCGAGGAGGCTCTCGACGCCAACAACACGATCGCCGCAGCCAACCGCGCCGACTTCGATCGCGCAGATGTCACCGTCGTCAATCTGATGAGCGCCCCGGGAGCAGGCAAGACAACGCTGCTCGAGCGCGTCGTCGGCGGGCTCACGGGCCTGCGCGTTGCGGTACTCGAGGGTGATGTGCAGGGCTCGCTCGACGCCGACCGCCTCGCCAGCCTGCACGTCCCGGTCACCCAGATCAATACGGATCCATGCTTCGGCGGCGAGTGCCATCTCGACGCGAACATGGTGCGCTCCGCGTTGCCTGAGCTGGCGCTCGACGAAGTCGACCTGCTGATCGTCGAGAACGTCGGCAACCTCGTCTGCCCGGCGGAGTTCGCGATCGGCGAGGACGCCCGCGTGATGGTCTGCTCGGTCACCGAGGGCGAGGACAAGCCGCTCAAGTACCCGCTGATGTTCCGCACCTGCGAGCTCGTCCTGATCAACAAGATCGACCTCCTGCCGCACCTCGAGTTCGATCTCGAGCGGTTGCTCTACAACATCGACCAGGTGCATCCGGACGTCGAGCGAATCACGCTCAGCGCGCGCACCGGCGAGGGCGTTGACGCCTGGCGCGACTGGCTGGCGGCGATCGCGCTCCGCCAGGAGGCGATGGCGTGAGCCAGGCGGCGCTGCTCGTGGGATCGAGCGAGCGCCTCGACGCGCTGCTGAGCGAGCGAATCGACGCCAACGACCGCTTCTTCGCGCGCGAGGCGGAGCGCCTGGCACGGCTCTGCCATCTGAGCGCCGAGCGCTTCGCGCGCGGCGGACGCCTCGTGGCCTTCGGGTGCACACCGTCCGCGCGATCCGACGCGCGTCACGTTGCTGTTGAGTTCGTGCATCCGGTGATCGTCGGCAAGCGCGCACTGCCTGCGATCGGCGTCGCCGGCGAGGGCGGCGAACTCGCGACGCAGGTCGAACTGCTGGCCCGCAGCGAGGACATCGCGATCGCGTTCGGCGCCAACGAGGACGACGGCGAAGCGGCGCGGGCGATCGAGCTCGCCCGCGCCCGCGGCTGCCTGACGATCGCGTTTGCAGCATCGGGCGCCGAGTACGAGTTCCTGCCGCCGAGCGAGGACCCCTACATCCGTCAAGAGCTCGTCGAGACGCTCTACCACGTGCTGTGGGAGCTCGTCCACGTGTTCTTCGACCATCGCGGCCTGCTCGTCGGCCGCGACGCCCGGGCGACCCACGACGCCGGGGCAGCGAGCTTCCTCTACCCGTTCCTCGGCGAGGCCGAGGACGAGCTCGAGCCGGTCGTCGACGACGTTCGTTGCTCGGCGCTGCTGAAGGCGTCGGAGATCGGCGCGCTGCGCGCCCAGACACTGACCGAGAATCGTGCCGCACTGATTCTTGCCGCCCGGGCGCTGCGCGCGAGCTTCGCACACGGCGGCAAGCTGCTTGCCCTCGGCAACGGCGGCTCGGCGACGGACGCGATGGATGCGGTCGCCGACTTCCGCTCGAGCGATGGTGGCCGCCGCGGGCGACCGGCGATCGACCTCACCGAGGACAGCGCGATCATCACGGCGATCGCAAACGACATCGGTGCGGATGCGATCTTCTCGCGCCAGGTGATCGCCGGCGGTCTGGCCGGGGATGCTCTGCTCGCGCTCTCGACCTCAGGCAACTCACGAAACGTCATCGAAGCGCTGGCCGAGGCCCGCGATCGAGGGCTTGTGACGATCGCGATGGTCGGATACGACGGCGGTCGCATCGCCAGCGAGCAGCTCGCCGATCACGTCGTCGTCACGCGGTCGGAGCACATTCCGCGGATCCAGGAGGCGCAGGCCAGCGCCTACCACGCCCTGCGGGAGCTTGTCGGATGAGCACGCATGCTCCGGCGGCGACGAGACGGCGCGTCAGGGCGCGGGTCGAGGGCACTGTTCAGGGCGTCGGCTTCCGCCCCTACGTCTACCGGCTCGCCGGCGAGCTAGCGCTGAGCGGATTCGTCCTCAACGACGCGGCCGGAGTGCTGCTCGAGGTCGAGGGCGAGGCGGCGGCGGTGGACGCGTTCCTTGCTCGGCTGGCGCCGCAGGCGCCGCCGCTGGCGCTGGTCGAGCGCGTCACCACCGAGGACCGGCGGCCGACCCGCGCACGCGGGTTCGCGATCCTCGCCAGCCCGCCGGCGGGTACAGCCGAGACTCCGGTGAGCGCCGACAGCGCGACCTGCGCACAGTGCCTAGCGGAGCTGTTCGACCCGCGAGATCGCCGCTTCCGCTACCCGTTCATCAACTGCACCAACTGCGGGCCACGCTTCACGATCGTCAGGGGCGTCCCCTACGACCGTCCGCGGACCACGATGGCGAGCTTTGTGATGTGCCCGCGCTGCCGGACGGAGTACGAGGACCCGGCAGACCGGCGCTTTCACGCCCAGCCCAACGCCTGTCCCGACTGCGGTCCGTCGCTGCGTCTACTTCGCCCGGACGGAACGATCGTCGCGACCGGCGAGGCGCTCGCCGCCGCCGCCGTTGCGATCTGGGCCGGGCGGGTCGTCGCGATCAAGGGGATCGGCGGCTATCACCTCGCCTGCCGAGCCGACGACGAACGCGCCGTCGCAGAGCTCCGTCGACGTAAGCACCGCGAGGACAAGCCGTTCGCGCTGATGGCCGGGAATCTCACGGCCGCCCGCAAACTCGTCTCACTCGGCGCCGAGGAGCGTGAGCTGCTGATCAGCCCGGCGCGGCCGATCGTGCTCGCCCCGCGACGGCGTGCGGCGCCTGTCGCCGCAGCCGTGGCACCGCGCTCGCGCGAGCTCGGGGTGATGTTGCCGTACGCGCCACTGCACCACCTCCTGCTTGCTGACCTCGCGACGGCGATCGTGCTGACCAGCGGCAACTGCTCCGACGAGCCGATCGCCTACCGCGACGAGGACGCGCTCGAGCGGCTCGGTGCGATCGCCGATCTCTTCCTGACCCACGACCGGCCGATCGAGACCCGCACCGACGATTCCGTCCTGCGGGTCCTGACGGCCCCGGGTGGACGGCGCCCCGCGATGCTGCGGCGCTCGCGCGGTTACGTGCCGGCGAGCCTGCCGCTCCCGGGCGGAACGCCGCTGCCGCTGCTCGCCTGCGGCGCCGAGCTGAACAACACCTTCGCCGTCGCCAAGGGTGAGCGCGCGTGGGTTTCCCATCATGTCGGCGACCTCGAGAACTACGAGACGCTGAGCTCTTTCACCGCTGGAATCGAGCACTTCGAGCGCCTGTTCGCGGTTACCCCGGCAGTCGTCGCCCATGACCTCCACCCCGAGTACCTCTCGACGAAGTACGCGCTCGAGCGCGATGGCGTCGAGCTGATCGCCGTTCAGCACCACCACGCGCACCTGGCAGCCTGCCTTGCCGAGCACGGCGAGGCAGGCCCGGCAGTCGGCGCGATCTTCGACGGCACAGGACTCGGCAGCGACGGCACGCTGTGGGGTGGCGAGATCCTCTACGGCGATATTGCGAACGTGAACCGTGCGGGTGCGCTGCTCGCGACCCGCCTGCCCGGCGGTTCACAGGCGATCCGCCAGCCGTGGCGGATGGCGTGCGCCTGGTTGTCGCTGGCAACCGACGACGGCGACGCGATCCCTGCCCCACTCGCCGAGCTCGTCGCGCAGTCGCGCTGGAACCACGTGCGTCAGCTGCTCGCGAGCGGTCT
>Ga0181534_10001457_pt1 | contig 15388 bp, 15 predicted proteins | sample PEATcosm2014_Bin_37_FD_119758 | JGI IMG/M metagenome (GOLD analysis project Ga0181534, IMG submission 119758) | Peatland microbial communities from MTU Mesocosm Facility, Houghton, MI, USA - PEATcosm2014_Bin17_10_metaG | ecosystem: Environmental > Terrestrial > Soil > Wetlands > Peat | place... | reverse complement strand
GAGGACCTCGAGCGCGTCGGTCCGCGAGTCCTGGCGGTCGTCCGCAGCGACGACGATGTGGTCACCGGCGCCCAGGACGGCGAGCTGGCCCTCGTGCAGCGGGGTCCGCTCCGTGCCGACCGAGCCCGCACCGGCGAGCGCGTAGACGAGGGCGTTGAACGTCGGGTCCCACGGGAGTTCGAGCTGTCCGCCCGGCGCGACGGTCGCGTGCACCAGGGCGACGGGGGTGTGCGTGACGCCCGGGCCCCCGATGCTGCCGACGGATCCGGCGATGACGCGCACGAGCGCCCCGGCGTCGTGGGTCGTGACGAGCGAGACGGCCCCGGGCTCGATGCCCTGGTAGCGCGGCGCGACCATCTTGTCGCTCGCCGGCAGGTTCACCCACAGCTGGATGCCGTGGAACAGGCCACCCGACGCGATCAGCGCCTCGGGGGGTCGCTCGATGTGCAGGATCCCGGCCCCCGCGGTCATCCACTGGGTGCCGCCGTTCTCGATGAGCCCGCCGCCGCCGATGGAGTCCTGGTGCACGAAGGTGCCGTCGATCATGTACGTGACGGTCTCGAACCCGCGGTGCGGGTGCCACGGCGTGCCCTTGGGCTCGCCCGGGGCGTACTGGACCTCGCCCATCTGGTCCATGTGGATGAACGGGTCGAGCTCGGCCATGGACACGCCGTGGAAGGCGCGCCGCACGGGGAAGCCCTCGCCCTCGAGCCCGCTCGGGGCGGTCGTGACCTTCACGACGGGACGGGGCAGCGAGGTCAATCCCGGGCGGTCGAGCCGGGCGAGGGTGGTGAGGTCTTGGACGGTGACAGCAGGCATGCCCTCTCCAACGCCGCGACCGCGGGGAAGATTCCTAGGCCCGGCCGGGCGCGAGGTACCTCGGCACGAGGGCGTCCGACCGGGCGAGGCCGAGCCCGGCCTCGAGCGCGCCGGCGACCGCGAGGATGGTCGCCTCGCTGCCCGGGCGGCCCACGATTGCGAAGCCGACGGGCAGGTCGTCGACGACGCCCATCGGCACCGACGCGATCGGCCAGCCCGCGATCGCCGGGGCGTGGGTGACCCCCGAGAAGTCCGAGTACGTCTGGCCGAGTGTCAGGTCGCTGCGCCACGAGGGCCCGAAGCACGGCGCGACGTAGACGTCGACGCCGGCGAGGGCGGGCTCCAGGCACTGGCCCAGCGCCCAGGCGAGGTTCCGCTCGCGGGCCGGACCGTAGGCGGGGCCGGCACGGCCCCCGGTCGCGACCGCCTGGTCGAAGTACTCGTGGCCGAAGTGCGCCAGCTCGACGGCGGCGTTGGCGTTCTCGTGGGCGATGACGTCCTCGATCGACCGTGGCCCCTCGCCGGGACGCTGTGACAGGTACCCGCCGAGGTCGTCGTAGAGCTCGGCGAGCATGACCGCGACCTCGTCGTTGCCCGTCTCCTCGGTGGTGGACGCGACGGCGACGTCGTGCAGCGAGGCGCCCGCGCGCTCGAGGGCGCGCAGCGCCGCCTCGAAGTGGGCGGTCGTCGGGGGGTTCGAGCTGACGAGCGAGGTCGCGACGCCCACGCGCAGGCCCGCGGCACCGGCCGCCACGCGCTCGGCCACGCCGGGGACCGCCGTCAGGATCTCGTAGAGCAGCGCGACGTCCGCGACGGTGCGGCCCATCGGCCCGGCGCTGTCCTGGCTCCTCGCGATCGGGACGATCCCCTGGCCGGGGACGGTGCCGACCGCGGGCTTGATCCCGACGACGCCGTTGACCGAAGCCGGGCAGGTGATCGAGCCGTCGGTCTCGGTGCCCACGGCGAGCGGCGTCAGGCGGGCTGCGAGCGCGGCGCCCGAGCCTGAGGACGATCCCCCGGCGGATCGGTCGAGCCGGAAGGGGTTGACCGTGAGGCCACCGACCGCCGACCACCCGCTCGTCGACAGCGGCGAGCGCATATTGGCCCACTGCGAGAGGTTCGTGGCCGCGATGACGACGACCCCGGCCTCGCGCAGCCTCGCGACGAGCGGTGCGTCGGCCACCACGGCGCGTCCGGCGAGCGACGTGGCGCCCGCGGACCCGGGCAGGCCGACCGCCTCGATGTTGTCCTTGACCATGATCGGCACGCCGTGCAGCGCGGAGCGCACGGTGCCCGACGCCCGCTCGGCATCGGCTCGCCGTGCGGCGTCCAGGGCATCGGGTGCGACGGCGAGCACGCTGCGCAGCTCGATCGCGGTCCCGGGCGCGTCGATCGAGGCGATCCGGTCGAGCAGGGCGGTGACGACGTCGACCGACGTGGTCTCGCCGCCCGCGAGGGCGCTCGCGAGCTGGGTCGCCGTGGCATCGGTGAGCTGCGCTGGGTCAAGGGGAGTGGTCACGGTCGCCTTTCGACGCGGTGAGCCTACCGACGCATGCGGCGCATCGGCCTAGAGGTCGTTGCCCGCGTAGGAGAGGTTGAAGCTCTTGTTCACGAGCGGGAAGTCCGGGACGATCGTGTCGGACAGGGAGACCGCGAGCGCAGGCCAGGTGAAGAACGACGGGTCAACGACCGTGCACCTCGTGACCGTGCCATCGGCATCGACCTCGACGCGGTGGACGATCGTGCCGCGCCAGCCCTCCGTGATCCCGATGCCGGATCCCGCGGGATCGCGCTCGCCGACGGTCTGGATCGGCGCGACGGGTCCATCGAGCAGCTGGCCGATCACCGCCAGCGAGACGCGTACCTCCTCCACCCGCACGGTGAACCTCGCCATCACGTCGCCGGCCCGCTCGGTCACGATCCGCAGCGCGGGCACGGCATCGATGAAGGGATGGTCGATCCTCGCGTCGACGGCGCGGCCCGACGCCCGGGCGACAGGTCCGAGCGTGCCGATCTCGGCCGCCTCGGCCGTGCCCAGCACCGCGGTCCCCTCGAACCGGTCGACGACGACGCTGTTCGCGAGCGCGACGTCGACCAGCGACTCGAACCGCTCTGCGATCTCGGTGAGCTCCGCTCGTGACGGCAGCCGGCGCACCGACGTCGTGCCGGGAAGGATCGCACCGCGGAGCAGCCGGTGCCCGGTGACCTCCTCGTTGAGCCGCAGCAGCGTCTCTCGCAGGAGCAGCGCCCTCGCCTGGGCGACGCCGAAGCCGACGTCGTTGCACATCGCGCCGATGTCCGAGACGTGGTTGTAGAGACGCTCGAGCTCCAGGAGCACGGCCCGGTCGCGAAGCGCCTCCGACGGAACGGCGATGCCCATCGCCTCCTCGTAGGCCATCACGAAGGCGAGGCAGTGGCCGACCGCCGTGTCCCCGCTCAGCCGCTCGGCGAGCTCGATGCCGCGCGCGGGGCCCCGGCCCTCGAAGAGGCGTTCCATGCCGCGGTGCAGGAACCACAGCCTCGCGGTCATCTTCAGGATCGTCTCGCCGACGACCGTGAACCGGAAGTGACCGGGCTCGATGAGTCCGGCGTGCACGGGCCCGACGGGGATCTCGTAGGCGCCGTGGCCCTCGAGCTCGACGAACGGGAACGTGCCTGGGTGCTCGGTCGCCTCGGCGGCCTCGTTCGCACCGCGCCGCATCGGGTGCCAGCCCGCGGGCCAGTGGTTGTGCAGGACGAGCGGGTGGAAGAACGGGTGGCCCGTCGCCACGACGCCGAACAGGTCGTGCATCTCGCGCTCGAACCGGCCGGCGGGGAACGAGCGGCCGGCGAGGGTCGGGACGGCGGGCGCGACGGGATCGCAGCGGACGTGGAGCTCGACGCGCCGGTCGGGCGAGGCGGCGAGGAACAGGTAGACGACCCGCACCGCGTCGCCGTCGTCGTGCGCCGCGACCAGCGCGATGCGGAACCCGTCGTCGAGCAGCGCGCCTGCGCTCCCGACGAGGTCCTCCGCCTCGATGGCACGGACATCGCGGCGGGTCACGGCGCCACCACGCGCGCGGCCGCATGGAGCAGCGATTGCAGCGGCCAAGCCACGACGCCGATCACCGCGCAGGCGACGAGGGCCGTCACGAGGGGGGCCACGACCGACCGGGGCGTGGCGACGGCGACGGTCCCGTCGTCGGGGTCGCCCAGGAGGAGCCTACGACTGTGCCCCGCCATCGCGGCAAAGATCACGCAGAGGCAGCCGAGTGCGACCACCACGACCCACCAGAGCCCGGCGTCGGCCTCCGCGCGGAACATGGTGAACTCGCTGATGAAGAGGCTGAAGGGCGGGAACCCGACGATGGCGAGGATCCCCACGCCGAAGATCCCCCCGAGAGCGGGACGCCGTGCGAGCAGCGACCCCACCGTGGCGATCTCGCTCGTGTGCTCGGCCTGGTGGATCTCGCCCGACGTGAGGAAGAGGACGGCCTTGGTGAGCCCGTGGCCGAGGATGTGCAGGAGCACCGCGGCGATCGCGAGGGTGCTGCCGGCCGCCGCACCGAGCGCGAGCAGGCCCATGTGCTCGATGCTCGAGTACGCCAGCATCCGCTTGTAGTCCCGCTGCGCGATGAGGAGCGACGCTGCCGCCAGCAGCGACGCCAGCCCCACGACCACCAGCAGCGTCCTGGGGAACGCGGGACCGAGCGCCGCGTCGGCGATCGCCTTGAACCGGAGCAGCGCGTAGAACGCGACGGTCAGCAGGACCCCGGACATGAGCGCGGAGACCGGTGCGGGCGCCTGGCTGTGGGCGTCGGGCAGCCAGCTGTGCATGGGTGCCAGCCCGACCTTCGTGCCGTAGCCGAGGACGAGGAGGGCCATGGCGAGCCGCATGACATTCGGATCGAGGTGCTTGGCGATCGCCATGAGCGAGGTCCAGTTGAGCGTCCCGACGCCGTGCGCGACGCTCGGTCCTCCGCCGGGGTGGATCGCGGCGAAGTACACGAGCACCGTCCCGAGGAACGCGAGCGCGATGCCCACCGAGCACAGGACCACGTACTTCCACGACGCCTCGAGAGCACCATCGGTTCGGCGGTGCCCGACGAGGAACGTGGTCGCGATGGTCGTCGCCTCGACCGCGACCCACAGCACCCCGAGGTTCGCTGCCAGCACCGCGCCGAGCATGCACGTCACGAAGACCTGGACGAGCACGGCGTAGAGCGACGCATGGCGGTCCGTGCACCGGCCGGCCTCGCGCTCGATGCGCAGGTAGCGGACCGACTGGATCGCCGCGAGCGTCGTGATCGCCCCGATGACCAGCACCATGAACGCGCTGAGGGCATCGGCGCGCACCGCGCCGCCGAGCGAGTGCTGGACATGGCCCCGCGAGGTCGTGACCGCCAGCGCGATGCCGAGCGCGAGCACGACGGCGTCAGCGCCGGCGGCCACCCAGCCCACCCACGGCCGCCATGGCACGACGAGGGCGACGAGGCCCGCTGCCAGCGGGAAGACCAGGACGAGGAGCGTCAGCATCAGTCGTGCAGCTCGGTCAGCTCGTCGAGCTCGAACGATCCGAACCGCGACCCGAGCGAGGTCGCCAGCACCTGCAGCACGACGACGACGAGCAGGACGTCGAGGGATGCGCCGAGCTCGACGATGAGCGGGACGCCCGAGGTCACGAGGAAGGTCACGAGCGCGATGCCGTTGTCGACGACCAGCAGCCCGACGATCTGGCTGACGGTGCGCTGCCGGGTGACCAGGAGGAAGTACCCGACGAGGACGGTCGCCACACCCAGGGGGACGAGCCGCGTCGCCGGGCTCGGATCGAGGGCGATGATCTTCGAGCTGACGACGTATGACAGCACGATGAGTGCCGCCGCGGCGACGAGGGACGCGGGGATGTTCACGAGCGGCGTGGTCTCGCGGCTCCGCGGGTCCTTCCGAAGCACGCGCCGCAGCAGGAGGGGCACGACGAGCCCCTTGGCCGCGAGCACGAGGAGTGCCGTGGCCCCGAGGGCGAGATCGCGCTGGTGGATCGCGAGGTCCCCCGCCACGATGCCGAGGCAGACGCCCTGGACGGCGAGGATCGTGACGATGGCGCGCACGTCGCGGCGCCACAGCGTGACCACCGCGCACACCAGCACCGCGCCGGCTGCGATCTCGAGCACCTCGAGGTAGAGCGTCATCGCGTCACGAGTCCCGTGACGACCGCGAGCACCGCGAGCACGAACCCGCCCGCGAGCAGCTCGGGCACCCGGAAGAGCCGCAGCTTCGCCGTGCGGACCTCGACGAGCGCGATCACGACGACGATGACCGTGACCTTGAGGCCAAGCGCGACGAGCCCGATCGCGATGGCTGCGGGGGAGAACGACGTCGCGACGCCCCACGGGAAGAAGAGGTTGGCGATCAGGGCGACGAGGAGCCCGAGGCGCATGGCCTGGCCCACCGTGACGAGCGCGAGGTCGGGGCCGGCGTACTCGAGCACCATCGCCTCGTGGATCATCGTGAGCTCGAGGTGGGTCGAGGGATTGTCGACGGGGAGCCTGCCCGTCTCGGCGAGGACGACGATGCTCAGCGCCCCGAGCGCGAGGAGCCGTTCGGGGCTGGCGGCCCACGCGGGGTGCGCAAGGGTCCCCGCGACGATCGCCGGGAGGTTGGTGCTGCCCGCCTGGATCGCGAGGGCGACCACCGCCACGAGGAGCGCGGGCTCGGCGAGGGCGCCGATCGTCATGGCGCGGCTCGCGCCCATGCCGCCGAACGCGGTCCCCGTGTCGAGGCCGCCGATCGCCAGCGCGACCGATCCCGCGAGCAGGAGCGACACGACCACGAGGAGGTCCGCGCTCTCCGACAGCGCCGGCGACGTCGAGATGAGCGGGGAGATGGCGACCGCGACGACGACGGAGGCCGCGACCACGAAGGGGACGATCGGCAGGGCGGCGCTGGCGTGCTCCGCATGGACCCGTTCCTTCGTGAGGAGCTTTCGCAGGTCCAGCAGCGGCTGGCGGATCGGCGCGCCGACCCGGCCCTCGACGCGCGCGCGGACCTTCGCCATGAGGCCGAGCGCGAGCGGCGCGCCGAGGACCAGGGCGATCACCTGGACCACCGAGATCGCGATCCCGCTCCAGACGTGAACCGTCGAGACGGTCGCGGTCACGCGAGCACCACGAGGACGATGACGAGGGCGACGAAGCTGAAGGCCAGGTAGCGGTGCACGCTGCCGTTCTGCGCGCGCCGCGCGACGGTGCCCCACCACGCAAGCGCACTGATCACCGGCCGGTACAGGGAGCGCTCGACGGCGTCGTCCACGCGGTTGGAGTAGGTCACCGCCTGGGTGTAGAACCGCGATTCCGCGGCGTGGGTCACCTCGAGGTCGTTGTCGGGCCGCAGCACGTCGGTGAACACGCGCTGCAGCGGCTCGCCGAAGGCGGTGGCCGTGTACTGCATGCGGGCGGTCTGCACCTCGCGGCCGGACCCCCAGGCCTCCGCGCGGCGAGTCGCCCGGTTGGCGACGACCCGCAGGGTCATCCAGATCGCGCCGAGGCCCGCGACGATGGCGATCGCGAGGAGCGCCGGCTCGATCGCGCCGTTGAACCCGGAGAGGTCGAGGCCCGCGCCCGGGACCACCGGGCTCGCCGACGGCAGTGCGAATCCGGCGTTCGCGGCACGGGCCACCATCGGGATGACCAGGCCCGGCACGAGGCCGAGCAGCAGGCACGGGAGGGCCAGGATCCCCATGGCGAGGCGCATCGTGGGAGCCACCTCACGAGCCTCCGCGGCACCCTGTGTGCGAGGCCGGCCGAGGAAGCCGATGCCGAGGGCCTTCACGAAGGCGACGGCAGTGAGGCCAGCCGCGAGCGCGAGCGCGACGACGCCGACGAGCAGTGCGATCACCGTGGCGGTGCTCGTGTCGGAGAATCCGTGGAGCAGCCCCTGGAGCAGGAGCCACTCGCCTGCGAATCCGCTGAAGGGCGGCAGCGCGATGACGGCGAGCGCCGCGACGCAGAAGAGCACGGTGGTCGCGGCCATCGGCCGGGCCAGGCCCCCGAGGCGGTCGAGGTCGCGTGTGCCGGTGGCGCGCTCCGCGGCCCCGGCTGCGAGGAACAGGCACCCCTTGAACGAGGCGTGGGCGACGACGAAGAACAGCGCCGCCACCATCGAGAGGGTCGCGGCGTGCGGATGACCGGTCGTGCGCAGCGCGCCCGCGGCGCCGACGCCGATCAGCACGAGGCCCATGCTGTCGATCGTCGAGTACGCGAGAAGCCGCTTCAGGTCCGAGCTCGCGGTCGCGTGCAGCGCGCCGTAGAGGGCGGAGACGACCCCGAGGGCGAGGACCACCAGCCACCACCACAGGACGCCGCCATCAAGGAGGTCGCCACCGACTCGGATGATGCCGTAGATGCCGAGGCTGACCATCGCACCGGACATGAGCGCCGACACGGGGCTCGGCGCCTCGGGGTGCGCGCGCGGCAGCCAGACGTGCAGCGGGACCGCCCCGGCCTTCGAGGCGAAGCCGAGGAGGACGAGCACGAACGCGATCGAGCGGATGGGAATCGAGATCGACGGTGCGTGCGCGCGGATCGCGGTGAAGTCCTGCCCTCCGCTGTGCGCCGCGAGCAGCAGGAGGCCGAGGAGGATCGCCGCCGCGCCGGCCTGGGTCATCGCTCCGTACCATCGGGCGGCGTCCAGGGCCTGAGCTCGGCGGCGGTGCTCGGCGAGCAGCAGGAGCAGCGAGGTGACGGCCATCATCTCCCACGCGAAGAGCAGCGTGGCGACGCTCGAGGCCGCCGGCACGCAGAGCAGGGACGTGACGAAGAGGGCGAAGCTCACGACGGCCGTGCGACTGCGAAGCGGACCGTGCGCGTAGCCGATCGAGTAGATCGCCGCGGCGAATCCGACGAACGCGGTCGTCGCGATGAAGAGGGCCGCGAGCGGGTCGAGGCGCAGCTCGATCCCGTTCATCGGGAGCAGCGCCGCGGTGTGGGCCGTTGACACGTGCCCGGAGCGGAGCTCTGCGACCGCACCGAGGAAGGCGAGGACGCACGCGCCGGCGACCAGGAGGCAGGACACGGGGACCCGGAGGTGCACGGGCAGTGCAGCCGCCGCGGCCGCCAGTGCGCCCAGGGCGAGTCCCAGCAGCAGGAGCGTCATCGTCAACGTCCGGTCAGACCCCGGAGCGCCTCGGTGATCGCGGCGGGGTGGGGCGGGCACCCCGGTATCTCGACATCCGCCGCGATGACGTCCGAGAGCCTCGAGGCGACGCCGTAGCCGTCGGCGAACGCACCACCCGAGACGGCGCAGTCCCCGCACGCGACCACCACGCGGGGCTCGGGCACGGCGTCGAGCGTCTTGCGAAGTGGACCGTCCATGTTCCTCGTCACGACCCCGGTGACGAGGAGCCCGTCTGCGTGACGGGGCGAGGCGACGAGGCGCGCGCCGTACCGGCCGGCGTCGTAGGTGGGAGCGAAGGCGGAGGTGATCTCGAGCTCGCAGCCGTTGCAGGAGCCTGCATCGACGTGGCGGAGCTGCAGGGAGCCCCGGAATCTCCCATCCGAGTCAGCCTCGTCGGGCTTGGGAGCCGGTTCGGTCGCGGGCGTCGCGAACAGCGACCGGATCGCGGAGCGTGGTCGCATGAATGACGATCTTATCAAATGGTCAATTGATGATTCGAACGGACGAAGGACAGAGGAGGAGCTTCGGGTTGCTCAGGAGGGATCGTGCTGCGGGCGGTCGGCGAAGTCGAGCCCGGCGAGCTCCTCGAGCAGCTGGCTCGATTCGGCGAGCGACGAGGTGAGGATGGCCTTGGCGATCTCCAGGAGATCGAAGATGCGCCTGTCGGTGACCGAGTAGATGACGCTCGAGCCCTCCTTGCGCGTGCTCAGGATGTTGGCTCGGCGCAGGACGCCCAGCTGCTGGGAGAGGTGCGACGACTCGAGGCCCACCTGGGGGATGAGCTCGCCGACAGACTGCTCGCCATCGCGGAGCAGCTCGAGGATCCTGATCCGAGCAGGGTGACCGAGCGTCTTGAAGAAGTCAGCCTTGACCTGGTAGATCGGACGCGTCATCGCCGTGCGCCCGCGACGGTCGTGGCTGAGGCCGCGTTCGCGGCCGACGGGTGGGCCGTCTCAGTTGAGGAACACATCAAGTGGTCAACTTATCAGGGACCTGTAGGCACGAGGGGCGCCTCCAGAGCCGTCGCCGGCGCTGAACGCGATCCCGCGCGACCCAGCACGCCGGCGCACGCTGACATCCTCGAAGCTCGACCCGGGACCTCACCTGCAGAGAGGCGGCCATCTGCCGCACGCGCCGCCCGCTCGGGGAGGTTCGCGTGCACGGCGGTACGCTCGCTGTGTGGAGGACGAGGAGCTACTCGAGAAACTCCTCGCCGGGGACGAGCAGGCGTTCCGGGAGCTCGTCTCCAAGTACCACACGACACTCGTGCGCGTCGCGAGGTACCACGTCGGCAGCGAGGCCGCTGCGGAGGATGTCGCCCAGGACACGTGGGTCGCCGTCCTGAAGGGCGTCCACAAGTTCGAGGGCCGCTCCACCTTCAAGACCTGGCTCTTCCGGATCCTGGTCAACCGTGCCCGCACCTCGGGGACCCGGGAGCACCGGATGGTCTCGGTCGACCCGACCGAGGGTTCCGCGACCGTCGCCGGTTCGCGATTCGACACATCGGGTGCGTGGACCGACCCGCCCGCTCCCTTCACCGACGTGGTGGAGGCCCGACTCGACGACGCGGCGATCGTCCGCGCGGTCCATGAGGCGATCAGGGAGCTGCCTGAGCCCCAGCAGGCGGTCGTAACGCTGCGCGACGTCGAGGGACTGTCCACATATGAAGTGGCGTCCCTCCTGGGTCTCACCGAGGCGAACGTGCGGGTGATCCTGCACCGGGGTCGGGCCAAGGTCCGTGCCGCCCTCGAGGACACCGTGTCAGGTGGTGTGCAATGAGCCTGCTCTCCAAGGACATCGCCTGCCGCGAGGCGGTCGAGCTCGTCACCTCCTATCTGGAGGACACCATGAGCCGCGGCGACAGGAAGCGCTTCGAGCGGCACCTGGAGCACTGCGACGGCTGCGCGGCGTACCTCGACCAGGTGCGAGAGACGATCCGGGCGACCGGGTCGGTGGGACCTGAGGACCTCGATCCCGAGGTGCTGGACGGGCTCGTCCTCTTGTACCACGAGTTCCAGCTGGGCGCGCCGTGACGACCGTCAGCCTGCTGGGCGACCTCGAGGACGACGCCCTGCGACGCGACGAGGATGACCGGATCGGCACGGCCCGCGAGCGGTTCCGCATCCCGCCCGACGACACCGCGAGCGGCCACCGCCAGCTCGCGTACATGGCGGGGAACTCGCTCGGACTGCAGCCCGTGGGTGTCGCCCGCGACGTGGAGGCCGAGCTCGCGAACTGGGCCACCCTCGCGGTCGAGGGCCACGCGAGGGCGCAGCGGCCGTGGGGCGAGTACCACGCCCTGCTGCGCGGCCCGATGGCGAGGGTCGTCGGCGGACGCGAGGCCGAGGTGGTCGTCATGAACTCGCTGACCGTCAACCTGCACCTGCTGCTCGCCTCGTTCTACCGGCCTGCGCCGGGCCGCTACCAGATCGTCATGGAGGACTCCGCGTTCCCCTCGGACAGCTACGCGTTCCGGAGCCACGCCTCCTTCCGCGGCTACGAGTCGCGCGACGCGATCGTGCGGCTCCGCCCGAGGGAGGGCGAGCGCCTGCTGCGCACCGAGGACGTGGTGGACTACCTGCGCCTCGAGGCGGACCGCACGGCGCTCGTGCTGCTGGGCGGCGTCAACTACCTGACGGGCCAGCTCATGGACATCCCGACGATCACCGCCGCCGCTCGCGAGGCGGGCATCACGGTCGGGTGGGACCTCGCCCATGCGGCGGGCAATGTCGAGCTCGACCTCCACGAATGGGGTGTCGACTTCGCCGCGTGGTGCACCTACAAGTACCTGAACGCCGGCCCCGGCGCGATCGCCGGCGCCTTCGTGCACGAGCGCCACCTCGCCGACGCCGAGCTGCACCGGCTCCACGGCTGGTTCAGCAACGATCCGGCGAACCGGTTCGAGATGCTGCCCGACTTGACGCCGGTCATGACCGCCGACTCCTGGATGATCAGCAACTCGTCCGTGCTCTCGATGACCCCGCTGTTCAGCTCCCTCGCGCTCTTCGACGAGATGGGCATGCTGGCGCTGCGCAGACGCAGCCACCGGCTCACGGGCTATCTCGCCGAGCTGCTCGAGCAGGCGGCACCGTCGACGGGGATCTCGATCGTCACACCGCAGGATCCATCGCAGCGGGGGTGCCAGCTCTCCGTCGCGATCCCGACGGACCCCTCCGAGGTCCATGCCAGGATCCGCGCGGCGAGCGGCGTGCTGGGCGACGTCCGCATGCCCGACGTCATCCGGCTCGCGCCCGTCCCGCTCTACTCGACGTACCACGACTGCTGGCGTGCCGCCGATGCGCTCGCCGGGGCCCTGGGATGACCCCGGAGGAGCCGATCGTCGAGTTGACCGACGATGAGCTCGCAGAGCTCGCGCTCGCAGCGGACCCCTCGGCCCCGCTGCCCGCCGACGCGGTCGCGTACGACCCGAATGCCGACGGACTGCCCGCCCTGATGCCGGAGTGGTACATGGGGCGGGTCACCGCCGTGCATGCAAGCAGGTGGCGGCGGCCTGTGATCCTCGCGGTCGTGGTCGCCTTCCTCATGATCGACGCGGCGGGGCTCTGCGGCACCTACGGGATCATCAGCTGGGCGTGAGCTACACGCCCCGCTGGAACGTGTCGTAGTCCGGGTCCAGGCGCAGGTTGATCGCCTGGACCGCATCTTCGACCCACGTCGTGAACTGCTCCCCGTCGGTGAGGACCTTCAGTCCCTGGAGCACCTGGACCTTCCCGTTGCGCAGAAGGATCCACGCGACGACGTAGTAGCGGCTCTGCTCGAGAGCACCGGACCGTCCCGTTCCCCGAGCGGCGCTGCTGTAGCGACGCACGCGTTCGTGGATCTCGGCCTTGCCTATCTCGGCCCAGAGCCAGGAGAAGGTGCGGTAGCTCGTCTTGACCACCAAGCGGTCCTCGTGGAGATAGAAGCCGCTGCGGAACGTGCGGACGAGCCCGACTGCGAGGAACACCGCAGCGGCCCCGGTGATCGCCGCGTAGGCGTCGACGAGCCCGTTCGGATGCGCGAGCATCATGCGGACGAGCGAGACGAGGAACAGGATGCCGACCGCGAAGCCGAGGATCTTGGCGATGCGGTTGTTCCAGGCACTGAAGGTCGTCACCTGATCGGGCACGTGCGAACTCTACGAGGGACCGGACCTCGCCTCATGGAAGCACGGATGCACGGGCACGAGGAGGAACGTCATGCGATCGCGGAGACGCTCGACCTGCGCCGCACCGTCGCCGAAAGGTTCAAGCCGCGCGCGAATCCATAGTAGGAATGCCCTCTCACCGAGGAGGACCTCATGGACAGACGTCAGGACCACGGCGATTCGACGAAGGCCTCCGCGTCGCATGGCCCATTCCTGCTCCGGCGGATCACCCGAGGCGCCGTTGCATCCCTGCTGGTGCTCGCTGGATCGTTGGGTGTCGCCTCGCTGACGACGCTCCCGGCGTCTGCAGCTCCTTCGCTCCACGCGCCGGCGCCGGACAATTGCGTCTGTTGCGGTATCGCCAAGGGGGGCCCGTCGCGAAGCGTGGTGCCAACGCCAGGGGCCCCCAGTTGCTGCGGACCAGTCATCCCGGCCACAGTCCGGCCAGCGGTGCGCATCCACCCGTCGTACAGCTCGTGCAGCCCGACCAGCGCACCGCTGGACCTTGTCGCGACCGTGGCGAGCGGCTCGACGACGCTCAGTTGGCACGTTCCCGTGAGCTTCGGCGGCTCGCCCCTTCTGGGCTACAACATCTTCGAGGGGACGACATCGGGCGGCGAGACCGTCGTGCCGGTCCTCATCACCGCGACCACCTACACGGTCACCGGGCTGACCAACGGCTCCAGGTACTTCTTCTACGTGACGGGCATCAACAGCTCTGGCTGGTCGGGGCCCTCCAACGAGGTCTCCGTCATCCCTGCGACGCCGCCCGGTGCGCCGAGCGGGCTCGCTGCGACCGGTGCCCCCGCCTCGGTGGCACTCAGCTGGTCGCCTCCGGCCTCCGACGGCGACTCGCCGGTCACGGGCTACGACCTCTTCGAGGGGACCAGCGCTGGAGGGGAGTCACTGACGCCCGTCAACGCGACGCCGATCAGTGCCAGCACATTCACGGTGGCCGGGCTCACGAACATGACGACCTACTACTTCACCGTCGAGGCGATCAACGCGGCCGGCGACTCGATGGCCTCGAACGAGGCGTCTGCAACCCCCGCAGCGGGTCCGTCGACCACGTCGCTCTCGGTCTCGCAGGCCTCGGTCAGCTCCAGCTCCCAGCACAAGGTCCACTTCACGGTCACGGTTGCCGGTGCCTCCCCGACCGGTGCCGTGCGCGTCGAGGCAGGATCGCAGGTCCTCTGCACCGTGGCCCTGGTCGCGGGCGCGGGCTCGTGCAGGCTGCCCGCCCACTCGCTCGGCAAGGGTTCGTACACGGTGGTTGCCGACTACGCCGGCGATGCGAACAACGATCCTTCCGCGTCGTCGGGGTCATCGCTCACAGTCCGGTAGCGGGCACGTCGATCTCTCGCCCGTGCGGGGAAGGCGCATCTGGACGCCCCGTAGGAGATGACTGCAGTCGGACTCGCGGTCGATGCATGTGCGATTCCACGACTTCACATCCACGAAGCGACGGCTACGCCAGGGGTTCGACGGGAACGCGACCTGATTGCATTGGTCGCGGCCGCGGACACTGACTGCGTGCGTCGTTTGGGTTTGTGCCGCGGGGCGCGAGACACCGACGGCCGGCCCCCCGGTGGACGGGCGCGTCTCGCGACTCCGGTGTCCGACTGCACACGCTGATGGAAGAGCCGGGTGGTGCGGATCAGCCGAGCTGCTCGATGACCAGGGATGCGCTGACGTTCGACTGGGTTCCGCCCGCGAGCGCCTGCAATGTGACTGCGGCAGCCGAGGTGTTGTTGACGAGCTGCAAGACGTCGCCGGCGTTGAGAGTGAGAATCACCTGGCCGTTGTTCTGCTGGGTCCCTGCGCCGGATCCGTAGACAGACGCAGGGTCCACAACTCCGTTGACGAACAGCGCGAACTGATTCGGCTCCACACCGGACACCGAGAAGTTCACGAGGTACGTCCCCGATGAGGTCACCACAACGGACGACGTCCCGGGCACGTGGATGATGCCCAATTCCGGCCCATTGCTGTCAAACGTGACGGCCGCTCCGACCGGTACGACCTGAGGAGTCAAGTTGTAGATGTATGCGTATCCCGCCAGGTTTGCCGTCCCGGTCGCACCGGTCGCACCGGTCGCACCGGTATTCCCGGTGGCTCCGGTGCTACCGGTCGCACCGGTGGGCCCCGTCGGTCCTCCTGCCGGTCCCGTAGCACCAGTGGCACCCGTTGCTCCGGTGGCTCCGGTGGCTCCGGTCACACCCGTCGGTCCCATCGGACCGGTTGCGCCAGTCGGTCCTGTGGCTCCGGTGG
>Ga0181534_10001456_pt1 | contig 15404 bp, 26 predicted proteins | sample PEATcosm2014_Bin_37_FD_119758 | JGI IMG/M metagenome (GOLD analysis project Ga0181534, IMG submission 119758) | Peatland microbial communities from MTU Mesocosm Facility, Houghton, MI, USA - PEATcosm2014_Bin17_10_metaG | ecosystem: Environmental > Terrestrial > Soil > Wetlands > Peat | place... | reverse complement strand
CGGCCGGCACAGTAGTGCACAACATCGAGCTGCGTCCCGGCAAGGGTGCCCAGATGGCGCGCTCGGCGGGCACGCAGGCGCAATTGGTGAACAAGGAAGGCGAGATCGCGCTGCTGAAGCTGCCTTCAGGCGAAATCCGCCGCGTGCCGCTGGACTGCATGGCGACGGTAGGCCAGGTGGGTAACGTGGACCACGAGAATGTCTCGCTGGGCAAGGCCGGGCGGAAACGCTGGCTGGGCAAGATGCCGCACAATCGCGGCGTATCCATGAACCCTGTGGACCATCCGCACGGCGGCGGCGAAGGCAAGACCTCCGGCGGCCGGCATCCCGTCACACCCTGGGGCCAGCCTACCCGCGGCTTCAAGACCCGCAACAACAAGCGGACCAATAAGTGGATCGTCACCAGGAAGAGCAAGAAGAGATAACTATGGGGCGTTCAGTCAAGAAAGGGCCGTTTACGGACGGCCACCTGGAAGTCAAAATCGCGGCGCTGACGGCGAAAAGCGAGAAGCGCGTGGTGCGCACCTGGTCGCGGCGCTCGACCATCCTTCCGGAGTTCGTGGGCCACACCATCGCGGTGCATAACGGCAAGAAATTCATTCCGGTGTATGTCACCGAGAATATGGTGGGACACAAGCTGGGCGAGTTTTCCCCCACCCGGCACTTCAAGGGGCACTCGGTGAAGGCCGCCACGGAAAAGGCAGCCAAGCCGGCCTAGGGGCGGGCTTTGAGAGAGCAAACATGGAAGCCAAGGCAGAAGCTAGATATATCAGGGTGTCGCCGCAGAAGGCACGGCTGGTTGTGGATCTGATTCGCGGCCAGAGCGCCGACCAGGCCCGCACCACGCTCAGCGCCACCAATAAGCGCATCGCGCCGACCGTGCGCAAAGTCTTGGATTCGGCGATCGCCAACGCCAAGGAACGCTTCGAGGACGTGGATGTGGACCGGCTGGTGGTGTCGGCGGCGTATGTGAACGAAGGCCCGCGCCAGAAGCGCGTCCGGCCGGCGCCCATGGGCCGCGCCTACCGCGTGCAGAAGCGCATGGCGCATATCGTCATCAAGGTGTCCGAAAAGGGCGCGCATGCGGAGAAAGAATAACTAAATGGGACAGAAGGTTCATCCTTACGGTTTCCGGCTGGGCTTTAACAGGCCGTGGCGTTCCCGCTGGTTCGCCAAGCAGGACTATGCCAAGCTGCTGCAGGAAGACGTGGAGTTGCGCGACACGCTGCGGGAACGGCTGAAGTCCGCCGGCGTCAGCTCCATCGAAGTGGATCGCCCCGGCAACAAGCTGCGGGTCACCATCCGCACCTCGCGGCCGGGCATCATCATCGGACGCAAGGGCGCCGAAATCGAGAAGCTGAAGCTCGATCTGGCCAAGCGCACCAAGCGCGAGGTCTTCATCGACATTCAGGAAGTGCACAAGCCGGAGCTGGATGCCAAACTAGTGTCCGAATCGATCGCCTTGCAGCTCGAGAAGCGCGTGGCGTTTCGCCGGGCCATGCGTAAAGCCGTGGATTCGGCGCTGCGCTTCGGCTGCAAGGGCATCAAGGTGCGCGTATCGGGCCGCTTGAACGGCGCCGAAATCGCGCGCAGCGAATGGTATCTGCAAGGCCAGCTTCCGCTGCATACTTTGCGTGCGGACATCGATTACGGGACCACCGAAGCCCATACCACGTATGGCGTGATCGGGGTGAAAGCGTGGCTCTACAAGGGCGAGATTTTAGACGCGGGAAACCGCATGAAGTCGCTCTCGTCCGAACCGGAACCGCGGCGCGACCGCGGCGATAGGGGAGACCGGCGCGATCGCGGAGGTGACCGTGGTGGCGATCGGGGCGACCGCCGGCCACCCGCGGCGCGGCACCATGAACCGCCGGCCCCGGCAGCCGAACCATCGGGACCCGCCCGCCAGGCGCCGCCGCCCGAGATGGGTCATCCGGCGCGCAGCGGCGGGCCGATCCTGCCGCCGCTCATGGCTCCGCAACCGCATTGGAAGCAGGAAGTGCGTCCGGAACCGGAGCCGCAGGCGGAGGCCGCGCCCGCGCCCGAGACGCCGCCCACCAGCGGCGCGCCTGAAGGAGACAAATAGCCATGATGATGCCCAAGAAGGTCAAATACCGCAAGCAGCAGCGCGGCCGCATGACCGGCAAGGCTTGGCGCGGTTCGTCCATCGCGTTCGGCGAGTTCGGCCTCAAGGCCATGACCTGCGCTTGGATCACCGACCGGCAAATCGAAGCCGCACGTATCGCCATGACCCGATCCATCAAGCGCGGCGGTAAAGTCTGGATTCGTTTATTCCCGGATAAGCCCATCACCAAGAAGCCCGCCGAAACCCGTATGGGAAAGGGCAAGGGCGCGCCGGAACAATGGGTGGCGGTGGTGCGGCCGGGCAAGATCCTGTTCGAGATGGAAGGCGTGCCCATGAATGTGGCGGCCGACGCCATGCGCCTGGCGGCCCACAAGCTGCCCATCCGGACCAAATTCGTAACGCGGGAGCAAGCGGAGTAGACCATGAAGTCGCAGAAGATTCGGGACCTCGACGAGATCGAGCTGCAGCATCAGTTGCGCACCATCGAGGAGCAGCTTTTCCGGCTGAATTTCCAAATGTCGATGGGCACCATGGAAGGCCTGAAAAAGGCGCGCGCCATGAAGAAGGACCGCGCCCGTATTTACACCATCATCAGGGAGCGGGAACTGGCGGGAGCGAAGAAGTAATATGGCCGAACAGAAGCAGAAGCCATTGAAAAACGAAAAGGTGGGCCAGGTGGTTTCCACCAAGACGGCCAAGACCATTATCGTGGAAGTCAGCCGGCGCGTGCCGCATCCGTTATACAAGCGGATTGTGAAGAAGCGCAAGAGATTCCACGCGCACGACGAAGAAGGCCGCGCCAAAATGGGCGACATCGTGCGCATTATCGAGTGCCGGCCGTTGAGCCGCACCAAGCACTGGCGGCTGACCGAAGTGGTCCGGCGTGCCCCGCAGGTGGGCGTGCAGCCGGAAGAGTTGGACGTAAAAGTATAGGGGTTGGGGGCTAGGGACTGGGGAAATCAAAACCCTAGCCCCCGGCCCCCAGCCCCCAGAACCGGGAGCGAAGCGACCTATGATAGGGATGCGAACAATTCTCGAGGTAGCCGACAATAGCGGCGCGCGCCGTCTGGCGTGCATTTTGCCGCGCGGTGGCGACCTCGGCTTGCGGGCCGGCTTGGGCGACGTGGTCACGGCCAGCGTGAAGGAAGCGGCTCCGGATTCCGCGATAAAGAAGGGCAAAGTGGTGCGCTGCGTGATCGTGCGCATGCGCAAGGAGACCCGCCGCAAGGACGGCACCTATATCCGGTTCGATTCCAATGCCGCGGTGCTGATTACCGAACTTGGCGAGCCGGTAGGCACGCGCGTTTTCGGACCCGTGGCCAGGGAGCTGCGCGAGAAAAAGTTCATGAAGATCGTGTCGCTCGCGCCCGAGGTGATTTGAAATGCCGAAAAAGAAGGTACTGGAGCCGGTACGAATTTTGCTGAAGAAGAACGACCAGGTGAAGGTGATCGCCGGACGCGACGCGGGCAAGACCGGCCGCGTTCTGGACGTGAATCCAGCCAACGGCAAGATCCTGGTGGAGCACGTGTCCATGATCAAGCGGCACACGCGGCCGAACCCGGCCAAGCAGATCAAGGGCGGCATCGCCGAGCGGGAGAGCCCCATCGCGGTGTCGAATGTGAAGATTTTGTGCCCGCAGTGCGGGCCGGTGCGCATCGCGCACCATGTGGAACCTCTGCCCGGCGGCAAAGCGCGGCGCACCCGCGTCTGCCGCAAATGCGGGCAGTCTTTGGACAGGAAATAGGAAATGGCAGCCCGACTGAAGCAACACTACGTAAAGACGGTGGTCCCCGCGCTCACCAAGGAGTTCGGGTACAAGAACGTGATGGCGGTGCCCAAGCTGGCCAAAATTTCGGTCAACATCGGCTTGGGCGAAGCCACCCAGAACGCCAAGCTGATGGATGGCGCGGTGACCGAGCTGGGGCAGATCGCCGGCCAGAAGCCGGTGGTCACCAAGGCGCGCAAATCCATCGCCGCCTTCAAACTGCGCGAAAATATGGCGATTGGCTGCATGGTCACGCTGCGCGGCGACCGCATGTACGAATTTTTCGACCGGCTGGTGAACGTGGCGCTGCCCCGCGTGCGGGACTTCCGCGGCCTCTCCAGCAAATCCTTCGATGGGCGCGGCAATTACACGCTGGGCCTTCGCGAGCAACTGATTTTTCCGGAAATCGACTACGCCAAAGTGGAAAAGACCAAGGGGATGAACGTCTCCATCACCACCTCGGCGCGCACGGACGCGGAAGGCCTGGCGCTGTTGAAGCAGCTCGGCATGCCATTCCGGCCGTAAGGAGAGAAAGAAAAGAAACATGGCCACCACCGCCAAGAGAGCTAAAGATCTGAAATTGGAAAAGGCCCGCGCCGCCAAAACGCCCGGGCTGCACTACTGCAAGCATCGCAACCGCTGCTGGCGCTGCGGCCGGCCGCGCGCTTTTCTGCGCAAGTTCGGCATCTGCCGGCTGTGCTTCCGCCAACTGGCGTTGAACGGGGAAATCCCCGGCGTCACGAAGGCGAGCTGGTGAGAGCCAAAGGAAGAGTTGGAGGGCAGGAATGACAAGTGACCCTATCGCCGACATGCTTACGCGGGTGCGCAACGCCATCCGCGCGCGCCATCCCAAGGTGGATGTGCCGGCTTCCAAGCTGAAGACGGAGATCGCCCGGATTCTCAAGGAAGAGGGCTATATCCAGAACTTCAAGGTCGCCGAGGAAGGCCCCAAGAAGACCATCAAGATCTACTTGAAATACTCGACCGCCAATGCGCCGGTGATTTCGAATATCGAGCGCATCTCGCGCCCCGGCTGCCGCGTCTACGTCGGGCAGCAGGATATTCCGCGCGTGTTGGGCGGCTTGGGAATCAACATTCTGACCACCCCGCGCGGCGTGATGACCGGGCGCGACGCCCACAAAGAGAAAATTGGCGGAGAGCTGCTGTGCCGCGTTTGGTAAGGATTCTGAACTATGTCTCGAATAGGTAAGAAGCCGATTCCCCTGCCGAAAGGGGTCAAGGTACAGATCGGCGATCAACTCGAAGTGACCGGACCCAAAGGCGTCTTGACCGTGCCCATTCCGGAAGGCGTGCATCTGAAGCAAACCGACGGCCGCCTGGACGTGGTGCGCGACAGCGATAAGTACAGCGCGCTGCACGGGCTCACCCGCGCGCTGGCAGCCAACGCGGTGCAGGGCGTTTCCACCGGGTTCACCCGGGAACTGGACATCGTGGGCATCGGTTATCGCGCCGATGTCAAGGGTAAAATAGCCACCTTTACGCTGGGTTATTCGCACCCCATCGAAGTGCTTTTGCCCGATGGCGTGGACCTGAAGATCGACAAGCAGACGCACCTGGTGCTCAGCGGCTATGACAAGCAGTTGGTGGGCCAGGTGGCGGCCAACTTTCGCGCGCTGCGCAAGCCGGATCCCTACAAGAACAAGGGTGTCCGCTACACTGGCGAGCCGCTGCGCAAGAAGGTCGGCAAGACGGGGGCGAGCGCAAAATGATCCACGTAACGCAAAAAAATGAGATCCGTCACCGGATTCACGAGCGCATCCGGCACAAGGTGAACGGCACCGCCGAACGGCCGCGTCTGGCGGTCTTCCGCAGCCTGACCAACATCTACGCGCAGGTAATCGACGATTCCCAGGGCGCGACGCTGGTCTCGGCTTCGACTATCGAGAAGGGCAAGCGGGCCAAGGGCGGCAACCTGGCGGCCGCCAAGACCATCGGCAAGCTGGTTGCCGAGCGAGCCAAGGAAAAGGGAATACAGAAGGTGGTGTTCGATCGCGGCGGCTACATCTACCACGGCCGGGTAAAAGCCCTGGCGGACGCCGCGCGGGAAGCTGGACTGGAGTTCTGATGGCAGTGACAACGGTAAAACGCATCGATCCGCAGACGCTCAATCTGAAAGAGCAGGTGGTGTCGATCAATCGCGTGACCAAGGTGGTCAAGGGCGGCAAGAACCTGAGCTTCTCGGCGCTGGTGGTCATCGGAGACCCGGCCGCCAAGGTGGTAGGCTTCGGCGTGGGCAAAGCCAAGGAAGTCCCGTCGGCCATTCGCAAAGGCATCGAAGCCGCCAAGAAGAATCTGCGCAAGATCCATATGCTGGGGACCACTATTCCGCACCAGTCGCTCGGCCGTTTCGGGAGCGGCTTGGTGCTGTTGAAGCCCGCCCCCGAAGGCACCGGCGTGATCGCCGGCGGACCGGTGCGCGCCGTGATAACCTCGGTGGGCATCCCCAACGTGCTGACGAAGTCCATCGGCACGCACAACCCGCACAACGTGGTAAAGGCCACCATCGTGGCGCTCGAGCAATTGCGGGACAAGAACGAAGTGGCCGAAATGCGCGGCCTGGCAGTCGAAAAGCTTTGAAACCGGGGGCTGGGGGTTAGGGGCTGGGGGCTGGGGTTTTGTTTTTCCCTAGCCCCTAGCCCCTAGCACCTAGCCCCAAAGAACGGAACGTTTTTATGGATGGCATGATTAAGATCAAGCTGTATCGCAGTCCCATCTGCACGCCCGACAAGCACAAGCGCGTCGTGCTAGGGTTGGGGCTGCGCAAGGTCAATCAAGTCGTGGTGCGGCCGGATTCGCCCGTCTTCCGCGGCATGGTCAACAAGGTCCCGCACTTGTTGAAGCTAGTGGAATAGGAGCCAGCGAATGAATCTTAGCTCATTAAGACCGCCCGCCGGACAGAAGCACGTGCGCAAGCGAATTGGGCGCGGCATGGGATCCGGCCATGGCAAGACCGCCACGCGCGGCAGCAAGGGACAGCGCGCCGGCACCGGTTTCGGCCAGAAGCGCGGCTTCGAGGGCGGCCAGATGCCGCTGCACCGCCGCCTGCCCAAGCGCGGCTTTACCAATATCTTTAAGAAGCAGTACGCCATTATCAACCTGGGCAAACTGGAGAAGCTGGAAGGGGACGCTTTCACGCCCGACCATCTTCTGGAGCACGGCGTCATCAAAAAGCTGCACGAGGGCCTGAAGGTGCTGGGAACCGGCCAGTTGACGCGAAAAGTGCGGGTGGAAGCGCACCTGTTTTCAAAATCCGCGCTGGACAAGATTCAAGCGGCCGGCGGTGAAGCCGTGGTCATTGGCGCCGTGCCGCACACTGAGCCGCGCGCCTAAGCTCAGGATAACCGAGCCGCGCGCGTAAGCAAGCGGTTGGAAGCGAAGAAACCATGAAGTTTTTTGAAGCGTTCGGCAACGTATTTCGTATCCCCGATCTGCGCAAGCGAGTCTTGTTCACGCTCGCCATGCTGGCGGTGTACCGCTTGGGCGGCCACATACCCACGCCGGGCATCAACACCCAGCGGTGGGAAGACTTCCTCTCGCGCAATTCCGGCGGCATCTTCGGCTTCTTCGACCTGTTCGCGGGCGGCAACATCCGCCGTTTCACCATCTTCGCCTTGGGCATCATGCCCTACATCACCGCTTCCATCATCCTGCAGCTTCTCACGGTGGTGGTGCCCACGCTCGAAAAGCTCCAAAAGGAAGGCGAACTGGGCCGCCGCAAGATTACCCAGTGGACCCGCTATCTAACGATCGCCCTTTCCATCGTTCAATCCTTCGGCATCGCGCAAGGGCTGCAGCACAGTAACGGGGGCTTCGTCACCGACCCGGGCTGGGGATTTGTGCTGATGACCATCATTTCCCTGACCACCGGCACGGCGTTCATCATGTGGCTGGGCGAGCAGATCAGCGATCGCGGGATCGGCAACGGCATGTCCCTCATCATCTTTACCGGCATCGTGGTGAACCTGCCCAGCGCCATTTCCCAGATCTACCGGAATACGTTCATTACGCGCGAGTGGAACGTGCTGCAGATGATCGTGATCCTGGTTTTCATGGTGGCGGTGGTGGCGTTCATCGTGCTCGTGGAGCGCGGCGAGCGGCGCATACCGGTGCAATATGCCAAGCGCGTGGTGGGGCGCCGCGTGATGGGCGGCCAGTCCACCCACATGCCCTTGAAAGTGAATGCCGGCGGCGTCATTCCCGTGATTTTTGCTTCCTCGATTCTGGCTTTCCCGCAGACCCTGGCGGCTGTGCCGTTCGTGCACAACATGACCTGGCTCAGCAAGACGCTGGAGTCGATCCGCACCGGCGAGCCGCTCTATTACGTGCTGTTCGTGGCGGGAATCATTTTCTTCTGCTTCTTTTACGTATCCATTATTTTCAACCCCAATGAAGCCGCCGACAACATGCGCAAGTACGGCGGCTTTATCCCCGGCATCCGCCCGGGCCGCAATACGGCGGAGTACATGAACGGAATCCTGACCAAGATCACGGTGGTGGGCGGAATCTACCTTTCGATCCTGTGCCTGATTCCCAGCATCATGATTTCCGGCATCAAGCTGCAGCATCTGCCGCTGCTCGGCGGCTTCATGGACGCGCATGCGCCCCGCTTCCTGCTGGAAGGGTTGAACGTGAACTTTTACTTTGGCGGCACATCCCTGCTCATCGTGGTGGGCGTGGCCATGGATACCATCAACCAGGTTGAAGCGCAATTGATCATGCGCCATTACGAGGGCTTTACGCCCCGGGCAGGGAGGATTCGCGGGCGCCGTAGCACCTTCTGACGCAACGCCAGCAGCTTTCCATGATGCAAGCTGTGGTTTTATTCGGGTCCCCAGGGTCGGGAAAGGGCACGCAGGCCAACCTCCTGAAGAATTGCCTGAAGGTGCCGCACATATCCACCGGCGACATGCTCCGGGAGCATATCCGGGAGGGCAACGCGCTGGGAGTGCGGGTGGCCGCCACCATGCAGGCGGGCACCCTGGTGCGGGACGAAGTGGTGGACGATCTGGTGGAGCGGCGGTTGGCCGAGCCGGATGCCCAGGCCGGATTTATTCTGGACGGCTATCCCCGCACGCGGGAACAGGCCGAGCATCTGGTGGGCTGGATGGACCAGCGCGGCGTACGCGAGTTGGTGATTCACCTGATTGTCGATTATAATGTTATTGTTACCCGGTTGACCGGACGCCGGCAGTGCCCCCGCTGCGGTACCCTCTATAACACTGTATCCAATCCTCCGCGGGTGGAGGGCGTATGCGACCTGGACGGCCAGGCGCTGGTGATCCGGGATGACGATCGGGAGGCCGTGATTCGCCAAAGGCTGGCGGAGTACGAATCGCAAAGCCGGCCGCTGATTGAGTTTTTCCGGGAGAAGGGCCGCCGCCTCTTCGAGATAGATGCCAGCCATGAAACTCCGGAGGCGCTGTTGTTTCAGGTCTGCCGGACGATCAAGGCTCCGGAGGCGGGCTTGCACGCCGAGCCGGCGGCATAGGGATGATTATTCGAAAGACCGCCGCGGAACTCCAGAAAATGCGGCGCAGCGGTTTGTTGGTCTGGGAGATTCTGCGGGAATTGGAGAAAATCGCGGGCGAGGGCGTCAGCACGCTGGATCTGGAAGTCGCCGCCGAGCGCATGATGAAGGATGCCGGCGCGCGTCCGGCGTTTAAAGGCTATTACGTCCCGGCCGCAGGCGATACGTTTCGCTTTGTGCTGTGTACCTCGATCAACGACGAAGTGATTCATGGCATGCCGTCGGCCAAGCGGGTTTTGAAGAAGGGCGATATCGTTTCGATCGATACCGGAGTGCAACTGGACGGCTACTACGGGGATTCGGCGACCACCGTGGCCATCGGCGAAATCAGCGAGCAGGCCCGTAAGTTGATGCGGGTGACCCAGGAGTCGCTGGAACTGGCCATCCAGCAGGCCCGGGCGGGCAACCGCCTGTTCGACGTCTGCGGCACCGTGGAGCGGCATGTGCTCTCCAACGGTTTTTCGGTGGTGCGGGAATTTGTGGGCCACGGTATCGGGACGCAGCTCCATGAGGAGCCGCAGGTACCCAATTACGTGGAGCGGCGGAACGAGAATCCGCGGTTGAAGGAAGGTATGGTGCTGGCTATCGAGCCGATGGTCAGTGCCGGCAAGCCGGACACTTTCGTCAAGAAAGATAAGTGGACGGCCGTGATTAAGGATGGGTCGTACGCGGCCCATTTCGAGCACTGCGTGGCGGTGACCTCGAACGGCCCATGGGTATTGACGCGGCCGTAACGGCGATCGTCCTCGAAGAGATGCCGAATGGTCTCTATCGGGTGGAGTTGGAGAACCAGCAGCAGGTTCTGGCGCATCCGGTGGGCGCCGTAAAAAGAAATTTTGTGCGGCTGCGGCCGGGCGATCGCGTGCGCGTGGAATTATCGCCGCACGATTTGACGCGAGGCAGAATTGTGGGGATAGAGGGCGGGATTCATCCCGCGCGGGGCTTAAGCCCCGCCAAGTGAGACATTATGAAAGTGCGCGCATCAGTCAAAAAGATTTGCGATAAGTGCAAAATCATCCACCGCGAAGGCGTGGTCCGGGTGATCTGCACCAACCCGAAACATAAACAGAGGCAGGGATAAAGTCATGGCACGTATTGCCGGAGTGGAAGTGCCGCCCAAGAAGCGGGCCGAAATCGGGCTCACCTACATCTATGGCATCGGACGCGCCCGTTCGCGGTCGCTGCTCTACCGGGCCGGGATCGATTTCGATAAGAAAGTCGCCGATCTGACGGAGGACGAAGTCAGCCGCATCCGTACGATTCTGGAAGAGGAAGGCGCGGTCGAGGGCGACCTGCGCAAGGAAATCTCGATGAATATCAAGCGGCATATCGAGATGGGTTCCTACCGCGGCCTGCGGCACCGGCGCGGCCTGCCCGTGCGCGGCCAGCGCACGCATACCAACGCGCGCACCCGCAAGGGCCCGCGGCGCGGCACCGTGGCGAACAAGAAGAAAGCCACATCCAAGACATAGCGGGACATAGGGGCGTATGGCAAAAGCACCGGCAAAACCGACCAAGAAGAAAAGTTTCAAGAAGAAGGAAAAGCGCGTCGTCCATTCGGGCATCGTGCATATTCAGGCCACGTTCAACAACACCATCGTGACCATTGCGGATCAGGAAGGCAACGTGGTTTCCTGGTCGAGCGCCGGGTCGCTGGGCTTCCGCGGTTCGCGTAAGGGAACACCTTTCGCCGCGCAGCAGGCCGCCATGACCGCGGCGAACAAAGCCGGCGAAAGCGGGCTGCGTTCCGTGGAAGTGCGGGTCTCTGGCCCGGGTTCGGGCCGCGAGTCGGCGGTCCGCGCCCTGTCCACCGCGGGAATCGAAGTCCGCCAGATCAAGGACGTCACCCCGATTCCGCACAATGGATGCCGTCCCCCGAAGAAGCGGCGCGTCTGAATTATTTTTTACAAGCAGGACGAAGGTCGCCAAGACCGTAAACTGCACCTTTAGTGAGGTTAGGAGAAGAACATTGGCAAGATACATTGGCCCCGTGTGCCGGCTCTGCCGGCGCGAGGGCATGAAGCTATTCCTGAAAGGCGAGCGCTGCCACACCGAAAAGTGCGCCATCGAAAAGCGCAACTTCGTCCCCGGGCAGCACGGTAAGGACCGCAAGGCCAAGCTGGTCGGCTACGGCTTGCAGTTGCGCGAGAAGCAGAAGGCCCGCCGCATCTACGGCCTGCTCGAAACCCAGTTCCGCAATAACTTCGAGAAGGCCTCTCTGTCGAAGGGCATCACTGGCGATGTGATGCTATCCAACCTGGAACGCCGCCTCGACAGCGTGATCTACCGCATGGGCTTCGGCACCAGCCGGCCGCAGTCCCGGCAGGTCGTCCGCCACGGCCACATTCAGGTCAACGGACGCAAGGTGGATATCCCGTCGTTCATGGTCAAGATCGGCGACGAGGTCGCCGTCCGCGAGCCCAGCAAGAATAACCCGACCATCCTGGCCGCCCGCGACGCCACCGCGCACGCGCCGTCGCCGTCCTGGATGGATGTGGATCGGGAAGCGCTCAAGGGCAAAATCACCAGCCTGCCCAAGCGCGAGGAACTGGTCCAGATCCAACTAAACGAGCAACTCATCGTAGAACTGTATTCGAAGTAATTGTGGCGCAGGCACTCGTGCCTGCCGGCGGGCACTCTTGCCCGCCCCAAAAAGGAGATTATGTTCAAGGGCTTTCAGAAACCAAAAAGACTGGTTGCCAATACCGAGACGCTCACCGAGCGGTATGGCATGTTCACGGCCCAGCCGTTTCAACGCGGCTTCGGCACCACCATCGGCAATAGTTTGCGCCGTATCCTGCTCAGCTCCATCGAGGGCGCGGCCATCACGGCGGTTCGCATCGAAGGCGTCGAGCACGAATTCAGCCCCATTCCAGGCGTGGTCGAAGACGCTACCGACATCATCCTCAACCTGAAACAGATCCCCTTCAAGATCATGGGCGATAGTGTCAAGACCGTGCACCTGTCCGTGGATCATTCGGGCGAAGTGATGAGCTCCCAGATCCAGACCGACCAGGACGTGGAAGTGCTCGACCGCAATCTGCACCTGGCCACCGTCAGCGAAGGCGGCAAGCTCAGCGTCGAGATGCGCCTCAAGAACGGCCGCGGCTACGTCAGCGCCGACAAGAACTTCGACGAAGATCTGGCCCTCGGTTACATCCCCATCGACTCCGTGCACTCCCCGGTGCGCAAGGTAAACTTCGCAGTCGAAGCCGCCCGTCTCGGCCAGATGACCGACTACGACAAGCTCACCCTGGAAGTCTGGACCAATGGCGCGGTCTCCCCGCAGGACGCCATCGGCTACGCCGCCAAGCTGCTCAAAGACCACATGTCCATCTTCATCAACTTCGAGGAACTGCCTGAAGCCGCCGAAGATGTCTCCGAGCACGGCATGGACAAGATGGGCGAGATCCTGAACCGCTCCGTGGAGGAGTTGGAGCTCAGCGTCCGCTCTTACAATTGCCTCAAGAACGCCAACATTCAGACCATCGGCGAGTTGGTGCAGAAGACCGAAGCCGAAATGCTGCGCACCAAGAATTTCGGCCGCAAATCGCTGAACGAGATCAAGGAAATTTTGGCCAACATGGGTCTCTCGCTGGGCATGCGGGTGGATCCGCACGGCCGCCTGGTGGCCCCGCCGCCGCAAGCCCCCGGCAGCATGCCGGAGTTCGACGAGGAAGAGCTGCGCAACGAGGACATCGGCTGATGGAGGGCGGGCGATCCTGCCCGCAGCCGCCTTTCAGGCGGCAAGCCGCGATATACCCAAGGTTGAAACGAAATGCGACATAGAGTAGCCGGATACAAACTAAAGCGCGACGGCGCCGCCCGCAAATCCCTGCTGCGGGGACTGATCACCAACGTGATCGAGCAGGAGCGCGTCATCACCACCGTACCCAAGGCCAAAGCCGTCAAGCCGCTGGTGGACCGCATGATCACGCTGGGCAAGGCAGACACGCTGCACGCCCGCCGCGAAGCCGCCCGCATTCTGTTCACGCCCGCTTCGGTGAAGAAGCTGTTCGACACGCTGGCCACGCGCTTCGGCCAGCGCAACGGCGGCTACACCCGCATCGTGCGCTTGGGCCCCCGCAAGGGCGACGGCGCCGAAGTGGCCATGATCGAGTTGGTCGGCTCGGAACTGGTCAAGCGCGCCGCCGACCGCGCCAAGCGCAAGGAAGAACGCGAACGCGCCGCCCGCGAAGGCCGCGACGTCGAAGAAGAAGGCCAGTAGCCCTTCCAATCATGTGGGCCAGGCTCCCAGCCTGCGGCGGCCTCTCAGGCCGCCCCGCTGCAGCGCGTCTACGTCTCGCCATTTAGAATCGTCAGATATCCGTCGTACACGAACAGCCTGCGCCACCGCTTGCCGGTAACTTCCCGCAGCATCCCAAAATTGACCGTGTGCCCAAACGACTTCGCCACGGTCGGCGCGGAAATGCCGAGTTTCCGCGCCGTCGCCGGAATCGAGCAAATGGGACTTGTCTGCAAGAACTGATGGACGCGCCGCGCGGATGCCGCCGCCCGGCCGAGTCCGTCGAGCCTGCCGCGATCCTTATCGAAGAGCTCCACTATCCGGCGCGCGGAGGCCGCCGCCTGGTCCGCGGCCTGCTTTACTCCCTCCAGGAAAAACTCCATCCACGCTTCCCAGTCGCCGTCTGTCCGCACCCGGTCGAGCAATTCGTAATATCGCGCCCGGTGAGTCTTGAAATAGAGACTCAGGTACAGAATCGGCTCCCGCAAGATCCCAGCCGCGCAAAGAAGGAACACGATCAGGAGCCGTCCCACCCTGCCGTTTCCATCGAGGAATGGCTGGATCGATTCGAACTGGACGTGAGCGAGGCCAGCCTTCACCAACACTGGCAGATCCGGTCTGTCCGCGTGCAGGAATAGTTCCAGCGCGCCCATCGACTCCATCACTTTCTCCGGCGGCGGCGGAACAAAATGGGCATTCCCTGGGCGCGTGCCGCCAATCCAGTTTTGGCTGTGGCGGAACTCGCCGGGATTTTTCTCGCTGCCGCGCCCCTTAGCCAGCAGGGTCGCGTGCATCTCCCGAATCAGCCGCAACGACAGCGGAAATCCCTCGCGTAGCCGCCGTTGCCCGTGGTTGATGGCCGCCACGTAGTTGGAGACCTCCTGCACGTCCTGAAGCGGAACTCCCGGCGCCTCGGCGTTCTCAAACAGCAGAAAGTCGGAAAGGGAAGACTGCGTGCCCTCGATCTGCGACGACAATACGGCCTCTATCCGTACGTACATGTAAATGAAATGCGAAAGGTTGGGAAGCGTCGATGCCAACCCGTCAAGCCTGCCGAGGGCTTGATTCGCTTCACCGAGGCGCACCTGCAGCAGCGCCAGCCGCAACGGCGGCTTTGGAGGCAACGGCGGCGGCACAAACGCGCGGACCCTTTCACCGCCCGCCGTAGTTACGGCATACGTGCCCAGGCGAGAGGCGCGGTCAGCCGCCATACCGGCGCGATCCTTTCGTTACCGAAACCATAACGAAAGTATACGCCACTATCCTTTCGTTACGGCCTTTTCGTCTCATGTGCCCGCGTTCCTTTCGATGCTACCGTCCAGGTGGACCCCAGGAGACGTAGACCGGGATAGCACCGTGGCATTCTCCTGATCCGAAGCGGGAGACTCAACCCAACTTCCGGTAATACTTCTCGCGGCAGTTTGGGCAGTCGGCCGTTTCGAGGTGTTTCAAGGATCTTCGGAGGGCCCAAGCCTTCCCACAACCCTCATCACAGATTAGTACATCGGCCTTACACGACCTGCACTCCCACATTAATATATCTCGTGGCGGCTACCAGTAACATCGTGATATACGGGAATCCAGGCTCTCAGTAACCGAAGAGGATTCTTAATTTCGCTGATCATCTCCTTAAATCGTTCGCCCCACTGAATGTTCTTCCTGAGGATGCCGACACCGCAGGCGGGACATCGTGGAAAATCAGGATCGTCAGCCAGCATGTACTTGTCAAGCATTAGAGAAATATACCATCGCGGGCTT
>Ga0181534_10001453_pt1 | contig 15418 bp, 16 predicted proteins | sample PEATcosm2014_Bin_37_FD_119758 | JGI IMG/M metagenome (GOLD analysis project Ga0181534, IMG submission 119758) | Peatland microbial communities from MTU Mesocosm Facility, Houghton, MI, USA - PEATcosm2014_Bin17_10_metaG | ecosystem: Environmental > Terrestrial > Soil > Wetlands > Peat | place... | reverse complement strand
CTACGCCGAGCCCTCCTTCGCCGCGGGCAGGCCGCTGGTCGAGGGGGTCACCGACCTGACCGAGCGCATCTTCCACGATTTCGCCTACGACCCCGGGTTCACCACCGTGACCACCCCCCTCGAAGAGGTGCTCCAATTCCGCAGGGGCGTGTGCCAGGACTTCGCCCATCTGGCCATCGGATGCCTCCGCTCCCTGGGCCTGGCCGCCCGCTACGTCAGCGGCTACCTCGAGACCGCGCCGCCTCCTGGCGAGGAGCGCCTCATCGGAGCCGACGCCTCCCACGCCTGGCCGTCGGTGTTCATCCCCGGCTGGGGATGGCTGGATGTCGATCCCACCAACGACAAGATCGTCGGATCGACCTACGTCACCACGGCGTGGGGACGCGACTACTCGGACGTGTCGCCCCTCAAGGGGATCGTCTTCGGAGGCGGCGACTCCCATACCCTCGAGGTGTCGGTCGACGTCACCCGCTCGGCGGTCGTAGCCGGAGAGTCGGTGAGCCCGGGTAGCCGGGTAGCCGGGTAGCCGGGTAGCCGACCGGCCGGCGCTGACAACGGACACCCGGTCGGGGGAGGTTCCTCAGCTGGTTGAGCCCCTCATCCCCGCCAAGAAGGCCTGACGCAACCCCTGTGGCCGGCGCCGGGGCCGAGGTCGGAGCATCCCCGCCGAGCCAGGTCACTGCCCTACGCTCGACCCATGCGGATCCTGATCACCGGTGCGGCCCGGGCCATCGGCGCGGCCTCGGCCCGCGAACTCACCGAGGCCGGCCACGAGGTGGTGGCCACGGCCCGGGACCCAGCCATGCTGGAGGGCCTGTGCGTCGCCCTGCGGCTGCCCCTCGACGTCACCGACGACGAGTCCACCCGCCGGTGCCTCGACGAGGCCGGGGACATCGATGCGGTGGTCAACAACGCCGCCATCACCGGCAAGGGACCCCTCGAGAGCTTTCCCCTCGATCGCCTCCGCCTCATGCTGGAGACCAACGCCCTCGGGTCCCTGCGCCTGCTCCAGCACCTCCTCCCGGCATGGCGGGCACGAGGCAGCGGCGTCGTGGTCAACATCAGCTCGGTCCAGGGCCGGGTGGGCACGCCCCTCGAGGGCCCTTACGCAGCCTCCAAATTCGCGCTGGAGGCCCTCTCGGAGACCCTCCACCACGAGCTGGGCCACTTCGGGATCCGGGTGGTCGTGATCGAGCCCGGCTACATCGCCCCGGGCATGAAGCCGGCCGACAACGTCCGGGGCGACCCGGCCTACCAGCAGCTGTGGGAGGAGTGGTCCGGTACCGACCAGAAGGTGACCGGACCGGACGGTCGACCGGGGCCCGAGCTGGTGGCCGCCGCCGTGCGGTCGGCCATCGAGGACCCGGCGACCCCCTTCCGGGTGCCCGTCGGCGACGACGCCGTGCTGGTGCTCGGGGCCCGGTCCAGCATGGACGATGCCGCCTTCGAGACGGCGATGCGCACCATGCTCGGCCTGGCCTGGTGACCGGCGATGGCCCGAGGCTGACCGCGGCCGGTCAGGCGGCTGGGGACGGGCCGCCGGGGCCCCTAGGGCCGGCGGCGCCGGCGGGGCCGGTCAGGCCGACTGGTTGATGAGACTCCGGGCCGCCATGGCCAGGTACTCGAGCAGTTCGTCCTGGTCGTCGGGGTCCATGTCGGCGGCCATGACGGCGGCGGTCATGTGCCGGAGCCAGGCGTCGGACTCGGCCTTCCCGATGGGAAACGGTGCATGGCGCATGCGCAGCCGGGGGTGGCCCCGCTGCTCGCTGTAGTCGGGCGGCCCGCCCCAGTACTGCATGAGGAACAGGGCCAGGTGGGCCCGGGACCCGGTCAGATCGTCCGGGTACATGGGCCGAAGCAGGGGATCGGCCGCCACGCCCTCGTAGAACCGGTCGATGAGGGTGGTGAAGAAGGGCTCGCCCCCCCACCGGTCAAAGGCCGACTCCTCGGGCTGGCGCTTCAGTCGCACGCACCGACTCTACGCGGACCTCGGATAGCCTCGAGAGCACCAGGACGTGGCTTGTCGAGGGACCCCGGAGGTCGATCGTGTTCGAGTGGTCAGAAGAGCAGGTGATGGTACGGGAGGCGGTCCGGCGGTTCGTCGAGGCCGAGGTGGTGCCCAACATCGACGCCCTGGAGCACGGGGACATGCCTCCCTACGACATCATCCGCAAGCTGTACGCCACCTTCGGCATGGACCAGATGGCCCGGGACCGGTTCAAGAAGCAGCTGGAGCGCAAGGTGTCCGGGGCGGGGGCGGAGTCCGTGGAGGAGAAGGCCCAGCGCAACGGGGACGGCGGGGCGGCGGCCATGACCCTCATCCCCATCATCGAGCTCTGCCACTACTGCCCCGGCATCGTCACCGCCATGGGGGTCAGCCTGGGCCTGGCCGGGGGCACCATCATGAAGCAGGGCACACCGGCCCAGATGGAGCGGTGGGGCCTCGACCTGCTCACCGCGGCCAAGGTGGGCGCCTGGGCAATCACTGAGCCCAACTCGGGCTCCGACGCCCTCGGTGGCATGACCTCTACCGCCCGCCGGGACGGCGACGAGTACATCCTCAACGGCAACAAGACCTTCATCACCAACGGCCCGTACGCCGACACCGTCGTCTTCTACGCCAAGCTCGACGACGGCTCGGACACCCCGCTTCGGGACCGTCAGGTGCTCACCTTCGTCCTCGAGAAGGGGATGCCCGGCTTCGAGCAGTCCAAGCCCTTCCGCAAGATGGGCCTGCACTCCTCCCCGACGGGCGAGCTGTTCCTCTCCGACGTGCGGGTGGGGCGGGACCACCTGCTCGGCGAGACCGAGGACGAGAGCGGCGGGAGCGGCCGCGACTCGGCCAAGGGGAACTTCGTCACCGAGCGGGCCGGCCTGGCCGCCATGTCGCTCGGCCTGATCGAGGAGTGCCTCAAGCTGTCGGTGGAGTACGCCAAGAACCGCATGCTGTGGGGACAGCCCATCGGCGACCGCCAGCTGATCCAGCTCAAGCTGGCCAAGATGGAGGTGGCCCGGCTCAACGTCCAGAACCTGGTGTTCCGCCACATCGAGCTGTCCGCTGCCGGCAAGAGCCTGTCCCTGGCCGAGGCCTCGGCCATGAAGCTGTACTCGGCCCAGGCCGCTTCCGAGGTGGCCATGGAGGCGGTCCAGCTGTTCGGCGGCAACGGCTACATGGCCGAGTTCCGGGTGGAGCAGTTGGCCCGTGACGCCAAGGTCTTCCAGATCTACGCCGGTACCGACGAGATCCAGGTCACCCACATCGCCAAGGACCTGCTCCGCTAAGCCGTCACCGACGTCCCCGGCGTCGGCGAGGTTCCCGCCCCGGCGTCGGCGTGGTGGCCACGCCGGAGCCCCTACCGGTGTGAGCCGATGGCCCGGCGGATGGCCTCCTTGTCCCCCCAGAGGAGCTCGACCTCCTCCAGGGACTTTCCCTTCGTCTCGGGGACGAACCGGAGCACGAAGACGTAGGTGGCGGCACAGAAGCCGGCGAACAGCCAGAAGGTACCGGCCTCGGTGATGAGGTTGACCAGGGACAGGAAGAACTGGGCCACCAACCAGGCGGCGAACCAGTTGGCCGCGGTGGCCACGGCCACCGCACGGCCCCGGATGTGGGACGGGTAGATCTCGTTGATGAGGGTCCACACCACCGGGCCGAGCGAGAAGGCGAAGGATGCGATGAAGGTGACGAGGGCGATGAGCGTCACCGTGCCGGTGACCGAGCCGCTCCCGCCCGATGACGTGGACGTGCCCAGGACCTCGAACATGACCCCCACGACGATAAGACTCACGCCCATGCCCACCGAGCCGATGAGCAGCAGGGGGCGGCGCCCGAAGCGGTCCACCCAGGCCACGGCCACGAAGGTGGCCACCACGTTGACCGCCCCCACAGCCCACAGCGTGGCCAGGCTCTGGCTGGCCGGGGTGTGGAACCCGGCGGCGGCGAAGATCTTGTCGGCGTAGTAGATGACGGCGTTGATGCCGGTGAGCTGTTGGAGGAAGGCCAGCAGGAGGCCGATGGCCAGCGGGCGCCGCCACTTGGAGGCGAACACCTCCTTCCATGAGCCCTCCTCCTCTTTGGCGTTGAGGTCCTCGATGGCGGCCAGCTCGCCATCGACGTCAACTCCCGGTTCCACCTTCTGGAGGGCGTCCCGGGCGGCATCGTGGCGGCCCATCTTCACGTACCAGCGCGGCGAGTCGGGCAGGGGCAGGATGGCCAGGACCAACAGGACCGCCGGGACGGCCGAGATCCCGAGCATGACCCGCCACCGGTTGCCGTTGATGAGCAGGTAGTCGGCGAAGTAGGCCACGAAGATGCCCATGGTGATGGCCAGCTGATAGAGGGAGACCATCCGGCCCCGCAGCCGGCCGGGGGCCAGCTCGGCGGCGTACAGGGGGGCGGCCACCGAGGCCACACCAACGCCGAACCCGACCAGCAGGCGTCCCACCACCAGGACGATCGCTCCCGGGGCGGTGGCCTCGACGAGGGCCCCCGCCGTGAACAGCACGGCGGCGGAGACGATGGTCCACCGGCGCCCCTTCCGGTCGGCCAGGCCCCCGGCCACCAGGGCCCCGACCATGGCCCCGAGGGTCACCCAGCTGGTGATGACCTCCAAGAGGAACGTGCCCACCGAGAACTGCTTCTGGATCCCGTCCAGGGCCCCGGAGATGACGCCCTGGTCGTAACCGAACAGCACCCCGGCGAGCATGATGACCAGCCCCACCGCCACCAGGTACCGCCCGGTCCGACGCCGGGGCGGCTCCGCCATCGGACCCGCCGTCGGACCCGCCGTCGGGGCGGCCATGCCGGGGTCGCCGGGCTGGCCGGGGCCGCCGGTCTGGTCAGGGTCGTCCGGGCCGCCGGTGTGATCGTCAGTCGTCGTGGCCATCGGTCCCCCGGCTCTGCTCCTGTCGTGGTCTCGTCACGGTCACCGGTCGGGTCGCTTCCCCCGTCCTGACGGTGCTCGCCCGTCCCCCCAACCCTGCCGTTTGTCCAGCTCACGCTAGTGCGATCGCCGGGGACGCGTAGGTATGCGGATCGCCGCCCATCGGCACGCGCCGCCGGAAGGCGGAAGGGCACGGGAGCGATCGGGCCCGGGCGAGGGAGCGGGTGGGTGGGAGGTGAGATTGCCGTGGTCGGCCGGGGGGCCGGTACAGTTGGTTGGTGCCCACCCGCGACCGCGCCACCGCCGCCGCCCAATCGGCTGCCTCCCTCTCTCTGGCCCTCCCCCGCGACTTCGGCGCCTCCTACGGCCGCGATGTGGACCGGGGCCTGTGCCTCGGCGGAGGCGGGCTGTTCTTCGTGGCCTGGCAGGTGTCGTACCTGCAGACCCTGGCCGGCCTCGGTGTCCGCTTCGACGATGCCGACAAGGTGGTGGGGACATCGGCCGGCAGCATCGTGGCCTCCACGTTGGTGGCCGGGAAGCTCAAGCGCCTGCACTCCGAGGTCTCGCTGCTCTCCAAGTTCCCGGCCCTGGTCTCCGCCCTGGCGCCGGCCTCGACGCTCAGCCCGAGCCAGCAGCGGGCCCTCGACCTGTTCATCAAGGCCACCGACGGCGAGCCGTCCACGGTGGAGGAGATCGGACGGGCCGCCATGGCCGCGGCCACGCCCAAGCCCGAGTTCATGCGCCGCAACATCGCCCTCGTCCTGGGCACGGGAGCCTGGACCTCCCCCGCCCTCGAGATCACCTGCGTGGATGCCTACACCGCCGAGAGGTGCGTGGTGACCAGGGACTCCCTCACCACCATCCCCCGCGCCGTGGCCGCCAGCAGCGCCGTGCCGGGGGTGTTCGCCCCCCAGCCCATCGGCGACCGCCGGTGCATGGACGGCGGCGTGAGCGGCACCGGCACCCACCTCGACCTGTTCGGTGGGGCCAAGCGGGTCCTGGTCCTGGCCCTCACCGACGGCAAGGACGTCACCGAGGGGATGATGACGTCGCATCCCGGCTCCGGCCTCCAGGAGCTCGAGGCCCTGAAGGCGTCAGGAACCGAGGTCATGGTGCGGGTGCCCGCCGAAGTCGACCTCATGCTGCTCATGGAGCCGAAGGCCGTGCCCCAGGCCCTGGCCCTCGGTGCCCGCCAGGCCACCGAGGACGCCGCCGAGATGGCTGCCTTCTGGCGGTGAGCCGGCCGGCCTGATCCCGGCCGGCCTGATCCCGGCCGGGCCGCCGGTTACGGCCGGGCCGCCGGTTGCCGGTTGCCGGTTGCCAGCTGGCCCAGGCGGCGCAGCAGGTGCCGGAGGAGCCGATCCCCCCGGACGGGGTGCCCGGATCAGACCTCGCTGTCGGCGGCAGCCGGCGTGACCGAGTGGGCCACCGCATCGACCAGGCCGGCCACGGCCAGGTCGTGGGCCACGGTGATGGCGCTGACCATGGCCGCCGCCGAGGACGAGCCGTGGCTGATCACGCACACGCCGTCGACACCGAGGAGCATGGCCCCACCGGTTCCGTCGGGGTCGAGGTTGGCGGCCAGCGGGAGCAGGTGGGGATAGAGGGCCTCGGCCGCCTCGGCCACCTCCGGACGGCCGAGGATGTCGGTGAGGGCGCCGATCAGGAACTTGAGGGTCCCCTCCATGGTCTTCAAGGCGACATTGCCGGTGAAGCCGTCGGTCACGATCACGTCGGCGATGTCGTCGAAGAAGTCGCGGCCCTCCACGTTGCCCACGAAGTCGAAGCCGTCGCCCCCCGCCCCGTCGGCCAGCTTGGCGTGGGTCTCCTTCTCCAGCGGCGTTCCCTTGGACTTCTCCTCGCCGATGGAGAGCAGGGCCACCCGGGGCCGCTCCACCCCGTAGCGCTTGGCCACGAAGGCCGCTCCCATCTGGGCGAACTGCACCAGCATGGCCGAGGTGCACTCGGCGTTGGCCCCCGAGTCGAGCAGCACCGTGGGCCAGGCCCGCTGCAGGTTGGGGATGGGGGTGGCGATGGCCGGCCGGATCACGCTGGGTAGGCGCCCCATCCGGAGGAGGGCCGCGGCCATGGCGGCCCCGGTGTTCCCGGCCGAGACCATGGCCATGGCCCTGCCGTCCCGGACCGCCTCGGCCGCCCGCACCAGGGACGAGTCCTTCTTCCTGCGCACGCCCTGCCCGGGGTCGTCGTCCATGCCGATGACCTCGCTGGCCGGGATGCAGGCGAGGTCGCCGGTGTCGCCCATCTCCCCCGGTCGGCCCACCAGGGTGACCGTGATGGCGCTGTGTTCGGCCACCTGGCGGGCCCCGGCCACGATCTCGCCGGGGGCCCGGTCCCCGCCCATGGCGTCGACCGCCACCGGGAGTGCGGCCAGGGCGTCACCGGTCGGCCGTGCGACGCCTCGCGCCACTAGTCGACTTCGATCGCCTGTCGGCCTTTGTACCAACCGCAGTTCGGGCACACGACGTGAGGCAGCTTGGCGTTCGTGCACTGCGGGCACACGGAGCGGGCCGGCGCCTTCAGCACCCAGTTGGATGCCCGGCGGCTGCGGCTCTTCGCCTTCGAGGTCTTCTTCTTGGGGACGGCCATAGGGGCGACATCCTAGGCGATCCGGCGTCGATCAGGATCACGCCCCTTGGGGTGGGCCCCATGACGGGGTGGCCCCCCTGACGAGGTGGGCCGCCCTGACGGGGTGGGCCGCACTGACCGGGCCAAGGGCCATGCCGGCTCAGGCGTCGCGCAGGGCGTCGAGGGCCGACCACCGGGGATCGACGACCGGGGGGCAGCCGCAGGGGCCGTTGTTCCAGTTGGTCCCGCACTGGGGGCACAGCCCCAGGCAGTCGTCCGAGCACAGGGGGGCGAGCGGCAGGTCGAGGAGGACGGCGTCCCGGGCCAGCGGCTCGAGGTCCAACTCGTCCCCGGACAGGGGGTAGGCGTCCTCGTCGGCATCGGTCCCCCCGGCCGGGGCGTAGCGCTCCCGCACCCGGGCCGCCACCTGGCCGGTCACCGGGCCGCCGCACCGCCGGCACTCCCCCTGCCAGGGGGCACTGACCGTGCCGGTCACGGTGATCCCCCCGGGGTAGGAGCTCAGCTCCACGTCGAGGCCGATCCGGGCACCCTCGGGCACCACCACACCCACGGCGGCCAGGCCGTCGATCACCCCGGAGCGGGTCTCGTGGCGGGTGGTCCCCGCCACCTTCCTCACCCCGGCCACCTGCACGAGGAACGGACGCGCCCCCCGGCGCGACGGTGCCTCCTCAGATGTGACGACCTCGGCGGCGATGGCTTCGGCAGCGGCCTCGGCAGCGGCCTCGGATGGCCCTGGGGGACTGGGGTCGGCCCTCACCGGTTCGGTCGACTCAGACGAGGTCCTGGTCGAAGAAGCCCTCGGGCTCGTCCGCCCGGCCCCCGGTGCCGTTGGTGCTGGCGGTGGGGGCGACCGAGGTGAGGCCGCCCTCACCGATGTCGATGTTGGGGATGGGGGTGACCTGGAGCTTCTCCCGGCCGGCCTGGACGGTCCGCAGGGTGCGGTCGAGGACGATCTCGAAGCTGGCCAGCTTCTGGTCGGCGTAGTCCTCGGCCTCGTGGCGCATGCGCCGGGCCTCCTCGTTGGCGTCGTCGAGGATCCGCTGGGCCACGTGGTTGGCCTGGCGGACGATCTCGGTGCGCTGGACCATGCGCTCGGCCTGGACCCGGACCTCCTCGAGGAGGGCGTCGGCCTCGCGGCCCTTCTCGGCCAGGAACTCCTCACGCTCCTTCAGGAGCCACCGCGCCTGACGCAACTCGTCGGGCATGCGGTCGAGGGCCGCCTGCAGCAGCTCGGCCAGCTCCTCGCGCGACACCAGCACCGAAGCCGACAGGGGCATGGCCTTGGCCGTCTGGACCAGGTCCAGGGCCCCCCGGATCAGCGTCTCGGCATCGTGGTCCGCACCGGCCACCCGCTGCTCGTCGAGGTCCTCGAAGAGCTCACTCATCGGCATACCTGCTCATCGGCGAACTTCTCCTTGAGGCGCTGAGCCACCATCTCGGGGACGAAGGAGGTCACATCGCCGCCGAACCGCGCCACCTCCCGCAAGAGCTTGGAGGCGATGAACGAGTGGGTCGAGCTGGTGGGGATGAACAGGGTCTCCACCCCGGAGAGCTGCTTGTTCATCTGGGCCATCTGCATCTCGTTCTCGAAGTCGGACACGGCCCGCAGGCCCTTCACGATCACGCTGGCCCCCACGTCGTGGGCCACGGTCACCACCAACTTGGTCAACGAGACGATGCGGACGTTGGCCAGATGGCCGAGCGACCCCTCCAGCATCTCCTGGCGCTCCTCGAGCTCGAAGAGGGCCCCGTTCTTCTGGGGGTTGCGCAGGGTGGCCACCACCACCTCGTCGAAGAGGCGTGCAGCCCGCTCGATGACCTCGAGGTGGCCGTTGTGCACCGGGTCGAAGGACCCAGGGATGAGCGCGATCCTCACGAGGCACCTTTCTCTGCAGCCAGTTCCGGACGGGTCTCCGTGACCAGTTGCGGACGGGCCACGGTGACAATCGTACCCCCATACCGCTTTGATTTGATGACGACCCATCCCCCGGGCACGGGGATCTCCGCGTCAGATTCGAGAATGGCGAAATCGGCGGGCAAGTGGGACACCAGGTCGTCCCACCCCTCGTAGCGGTAGGGCGGGTCGACCAGGGCCAGGTCGTAGCGCGCCGCGGTGGTGGCCACCCAGGTGTCCGCGTCGGCCCTCACGATGGTGGCGTCGCCCTGCCTCTCGGCCTCCTCCAGGCCCACCGAGGCCAGGTTGGCCCGGATGGCGGCCACGGCCACCGGGTCCCGCTCCACGAAGGTGACCGACGCCGCCCCCCGGGACAGGGCCTCGATGCCCAAGGCTCCGGACCCGGCGAAGAGGTCGACCACCTGGGTACCCTCGACGCCCCCCTGGCTGTAGAGGATGTCGAAGATGGCCTCGCGGACCCGGTCTGACGTGGGTCGGACGGCGGTCCCCGCCGGTGCGGCCAGGCGCCGGCCACGAAGTTCTCCACCGATCACTCGCACGCATCCAGCCTACCGGGGACACTCGTGCTGCCCGGTGGGGCGGGTGCGGGCGGGTACGGGCGGGTGCGGCGGGGCTGTCGCTACCTCAGTCGACGATCTCGCTGGTTTGGAGCACCGGCGCGATCGACGTGTAGTTGGCCACATCGGCCATCACGTCGCCGGTGCCGGCATTGCCCATCGCCGCCGACATCGCCTCCGGCGAGTCGAACTTGAAGTGCACTGCGGCCACGTAGGGGCCGTCGACTCCCTTGTCGATCTCGGCGCCGTCCAGGCCCCACGTCTTCACGGCCAGCGGCACATGACTGTTCCGGTAGTACTCGTGGTCGAAGGTTGCCCCCTCGGTCGAGGGATACATGACACTGAGACGAATCATCTCGAAACCATCCTCTCTCTGCTGACTGGGAACTGCCTGCTCACTGGGAACCGTCTGCCGCTGATGGAGGAACGCGTGCCCATGGGGTGGACGTCCGGCTGCCCGAAGGGTCTCCGAGGGAGGACACTAACTCTTGAACAGGAACTCGGCCTCGTCGTCGTCGATGAAGATCCGGAGCTCCTCTTCGAGTAGCGGATGGCCACCGAGGAGGGGATCCTCGCCGACCACCGACACGGCCATCTCCCGGGCCCGGACCACCAGATCCTGGTCGCCGATGAGCTTGGCCAGGCGCAGGTCGCTGCGCCCCTTCTGCCGCGCCCCCAAGATGGTCCCCTCGCCCCGCAACTCGAGGTCGACCTCGGCCAGGACGAAGCCGTCGGTGGTGCGCTCCATGGCTGACAGTCGGGCCTCGGGCTCGGGCGCCTCGTTCTCCGACAGCAGGTAGCACCATGCCGGCTCGTTTCCCCGGCCCACCCTGCCCCGGAGCTGGTGGAGCTGGGCGATGCCGAAGCGGTCGGCGTCCTCGATGACCATGACCGACGCCTCGGGGATGTCCACTCCGACCTCGATCACCGTGGTGGCCACCAGCACCTCCACGTCGCCGGCGCGGAATCGGGCCATGACCCGCTCCTTTTCCGCCGAAGGCAGCTGCCCATGCAGCAGCCCCACGTTGAGCCCGGCCAGCTCGGCGGCGGCCAGCCGCTCGGCCTCGGCCACCACCGAGGTGGCCTGGACCCGCTCGGAGCCCTCGACCAGGGGGCAGACCACGAAGGCCCGGTGCCCGGACGCCACCTCGGATCGGACCCGGGACCACGCCTCCTCGGCCTCGAGAGGGGTCCGGAGCCACCGGGTGAGTACAGGCTGCCGACCCGGGGGCAGCTCGTCGATGATGGTCATGTCGAGGTCACCGAAGACGACCATGGCCGCCGTGCGCGGGATGGGGGTGGCCGTCATGACCAGCAGGTCCGGGTCCCGGCCGGTGCCGTCCTCCCCACGTCCCTTGGCCCGGAGGGCGGCCCGCTGCTCGACCCCGAAGCGGTGCTGCTCGTCGATGACCACCACGCCGAGCGACGAGAAGGACACCTGGTCGGTGAGGAGGGCGTGGGTGCCGATGAGGATGTCGACGGTGCCGTCGGCCAGGCCGGCGTGGATGAGCTTGCGCTCAGAGGCGGTGCTCCGGTTGGTCAGGAGGGCAACGCCGAGCGGGCGGTCTCCCTGCAGGGTGGCGGGGTCGGGAACGGTCAGGCCGGCCAGCAGGGAGCGCACCTCGTCGGCATGCTGCTCGGCCAGGACCTCCGTCGGGGCCATGAGGGCGGCCTGGTGGCCGCCCTGGGTGGCGGTGAGCATGGCGGCCACCGCCACCACCGTCTTGCCCGAGCCCACGTCCCCCTGGAGCAGCCGGTGCATGGGCAGCGGACCGGCCAGGTCGTGCCGGATGGCCTCCATGGCCCGGTGCTGGGCCTGGGTGAGCTCGAAGGGCAGGCCGCCGAGGAATTGGGCCACCAGCGTTGGCGTGCTACCCGGGACGTCGGGGCCGTCGAGGCCGTCGACCACGTGGCGGATGCCCCGGGCGTCGCGTTGCAGCCGGGCCTGACGGAGCACCAGGGCCAGCTGGAGCCGGAAGAGCTCGTCGAAGGCCAGCCGGCGCCGGGCCGGCTCGGTCTGCTCGGTGGTGGCCGGACGGTGGATGTGGTTGTAGGCGGTGGTGCGGTCGACCAGGCCGAAGCGGTCCCGCCAGGTGGGTGCCACCGGATCGGCGAAGTCCTTCGCCCGGTCGAGGGCCTCGCCCATGATCCGACTGATGCGCAACGAGGTCAGCTTGGCCTTGTCGGTCAGCGGGTAGATGGGGTACACCCGGCCGCGCCGCATCCCCCCGTCGCCACCTCCCTGGTCACCGGCCCCGCCATCCCCGCCGGCCCCGCCATCCCCGTCGTCGCCGCCGTCCATGTCGTCCCCGTCGTCCTCGCCGGGCAGCTCCAGCACCTCGGCCATGGGGCTGTTCAGCTGGGGGGCGTCCCGGTAGGTGCCGATGGGCCCGTAGAACAGGGCCAGGGTCCCTACCGGCAGCTGCTTGGCCCGCCAGGCCTGATTGAAGAAGACCACCCGCAGGCGGCCGCTGTCGTCAGCGATGTCCAGCTCAACTCTCGAAGGACCGCGACGGCGTCCCCGCCCGTAGCCGGAGGAGGCCTGACCCACCCGGACCACGCGGGCCAGCACCGACACCTTCTCCCCGGCCACGAGCTCGGCGATGGGGCGCAGCCGGGTGCCGTCGAGGTAGCGGCGGGGATAGTGGGTCAGCAGGTCGAGTACGGACCCGATCCCGAGCTCGGCCAGCTCCCGCTCGGTCCTCGGCCCCACCTGGTGGAGCTGGGCCACCGGGAGCTCGGCCAGCTGGCGGAGCTTCCGTTGGATCCCCGCGGCGACCTCCGTCGGTTCCGCCGGGCTCACTCGATGGAGAACAGGTACGGGTAGAGGGGCTGGCCCCCGTGGTGTACCTCGGTCTCCACGTCAGGACGCTGGTCGCGGAGCCACTCGGTGATCCGACGGGTGTCGGCCGCCCCCGAACCCTCTCCCTCGATGATGGTCACCAGGGCGTGGCTCTCGTCCACCAGGGTCTCGAGCAGGGAGCAGGCCGCGCCGGCCAGTGAGTCGGCCACCACCTCGATGCCGTTACGGGACAGGCCCAGCCAGTCGCCGGCGGTGATCGGGCCCACCCGGCTGTCCGAGTCGCGCACGGCACGGGTGACCTCGCCGGCCACCACGCTGCGGGCCGAGGCCTCCATGGTCTCGACGTTGACGGACGCCTCGGCCTCGGGGTCGTAGGCCAGCAGGGCGGCGAACCCCTCGGCGATGGTGTCCGTCGGGACCACCCACACCGACTTCTCGGTCAGGTCGTCGACCCGCTCGGCTACGGCCCGGATGTTCCCGTTGTTGGGCAGGATGATGACCGAAGTGGACCGGACCGACTCCACCGCCTCGACCAGTTCGGCCGTGGACGGGTTCATGGACTGCCCACCGGCGATGAGCCCCTGGACGCCGAGGGAGCGGAAGATCCGGCCGATGCCGTCGCCGGTGGCCACGGCCACGACCCCGGTGATCGGAGGCGGACCGGGAGGTATGGCCGGGGGGCCGCTCCCCAGCGTATCGGCGGCCTCCCGCACCCACCGCTCCTCCTCCACCTGCTCGAGGAGGTCGGTGACCCGCAGGTTGCGGGGACGGCCGGCATCGAGCGACGCCTCGATGGCCGCGCCGATGTCGTCGGTGTGGATGTGGCAGTTCCACAGCCCGTCCCCGCCCACCACCACGATGGAGTCGCCGATGCCGGCCCACACCTCCTTGAACGACGGGATGGTCTCGTCGGGGGCCTCGAGGAGGTACATGACCTCGTAGCGCAGTCCGGCCAGCGCCCGTTGGGCGGCGTCGGCCTCGGTGTCGGACCCGATCGGCGAGGGTGCGGCCATGCCCGGGGCCTCGGGGTTGAAAGGGCTGAAGACGGTGTCGGGAGGCTCGGGGGGCACGGGCATGGCCCGCCCGTCCAGGACGGTCAGCAAGGCGTCCATCAGGAGGAGGAATCCGGTGCCCCCGGCATCGACCACGCCGGCCTGCTCCAGTACGGGGAGGAGCGAGGGCGTCCGGGCCAGGGCGTCGGCCGCCTCGGCCCGTGAGGCCTCCACCACCTGCACCAGGGGCCGGCCCGCCTCTGCAGCGACACGGGCGCCCTCGGCCGCACCCCGGGCCACGGTCAGGATGGTGCCCTCCACCGGTCGCATGACCGCCTCGCGGGCCAGCTTGTCGGCGATGGTCAGGGCCTCCGACAGCTCGATCGGCCCGGGCCGTCCGTTGGGGCAGTTGAGGCCCTCGGCCAGCCCCCGGAGCAGCTGGGAGAGGATGATCCCCGAGTTCCCCCTGGCCCCCATCAGCGAGCCGTGGGCGATGGCCCGGCACGTGGCGTCGAGATCAGGCGAGTCCAGGCTGCCGAGCTCGTCGGTCACCGACTCCAGTGTGAGGGCCATGTTGGTGCCGGTGTCGCCGTCAGGGACCGGGTAGACGTTCAGGCGGTTGATCAGCTCCCGGTGGGAGCGGAGCCCGTCGCGGAACTCGGTGATGACGTCACGGAGCTCCGCTGCACCGAGGGCGTCGAGGACCACCATGGCCAGGATGCTAACCTTTGTGCCTTACCCAGAGGATCCTACGAGGAAGTCGGAGTGTCATGGCAGCGGTGTGCGAGGTCTGCGGCAAGAAGCCGTCGTTCGGAATGAACATCAGCCACTCCCACCGTCGGACCAAGCGTCGCTGGGATCCCAACATCCAGCGGGTCCGGGCCATCGTGGACGGCTCGCCCAAGCGGCTCAACGCCTGCACCTCGTGCATCCGGTCCGGGAAGGTCGTCAAGCGGCCCATCCGGAACATCCCCGCCTGAACCTCCGTCCTTCGTCAGCCACGGGCTGACGCCCGGGTGGGCACCGGGGCGTGAAGGGAGATTCCCCTGCCGCTCACGTCGGCGCGGACGTGGCCATGCTCCAGCGGCTGGCCGACATGGTGCGTGCCACCACGGAGTCCGCCAGCGACCTGGTCTTCCTCGATCTGAACCAACGGGTGGCCAAGTTCCTGATCGAACGGGCCGGAGGGTCGACGGGCGAGATCCACGTCATCCAGGCCGACCTGGCCGCCGCCATCGGGGCGAGCAGGCAGCGGGTGAACGCCTCCCTGCAGGAGTTCCAGCGGCGGGTGTGGAATCTCGCTGTCGTCGAGGACGGTGCGCCTCCTCGACCCCGAGGCGCCACGACGGCTGGCCCGCCCTGACCGACCGATCGACCGTTCGACCGACCAGAGGGGGGCGGGGACGCCACCGGCCCGCTGGTCAGCGGGGGCGACCGGCGTCGGTCGGCGCATCAGTCGGTGCGTCGGTCGGCGCATCGGGATGTGGGCCTTCACCGGCCGCATCATCCTGGGCATTGGCGTTCCGGGCCTGGCCCTCCTCGGTCCCCTCGGCCCGGTTCCCCTCGGCCCGGTTCCCCTCGGCCCGGTTCGCCTCAGCCCGGTTCGCCTCAGCCCGGTTCCCCTCGGCCCGGTTCGCCTCAGGCACCCGCGCCGGTGCTCG
>Ga0181534_10001452_pt1 | contig 15418 bp, 15 predicted proteins | sample PEATcosm2014_Bin_37_FD_119758 | JGI IMG/M metagenome (GOLD analysis project Ga0181534, IMG submission 119758) | Peatland microbial communities from MTU Mesocosm Facility, Houghton, MI, USA - PEATcosm2014_Bin17_10_metaG | ecosystem: Environmental > Terrestrial > Soil > Wetlands > Peat | place... | reverse complement strand
TGCAAGCAAGTAGGCGAAGCGGCCGCATACGGCAGGCCGCCGCCGCCGACGCCTGCATTCCTGAAGATAGCTGACGCGTAACGACGACCGAGCCATTCAGCGCGAACATACGGGCGCGGAGCCGTCGGGCCCAGCGTTCCGCGAGGCTCTCGTCTTCGAGTACTGGTAACCATCAGGCCCGTCGGGATCGGCAGGGTCGATCGTGCCGCAGAATACCGTGCTGTTCGTTCGGCAAGGGGCGAGCGAACTGCGAATTTGAGATAGGTTCTAATTCTTTGGGTCGGCGAGCCAGGTGTTGGCGCGGTCGCGCCAGTCTTTGTGCCAGCGGGACAGGGCGGGGCGGTGTTCGGTGATGTCGCCGATGCTCCATCGCAGGCGGCGCCGATCGAGCTCGGGGCTGACGGCGTTGTCGGGGCAGAGGATGTAGAAGTCACCGGCGGTCACGCTGGTGATCATGAGGTCGACGACCTGATCGGCCGTCCAAGCGCCGGCGGGCTTGGTGCTGGATTTCGTCATCCCGGTGTAGGTCCAACCGGGGATCAGCAAATGCGCGGACACACGCTCGCCGGCTTCCTCACGTAGGGCGTGCGCGAGTTGTTCTGTCAGGGCGCGGACGCCGGATTTGGAGATTGCGTAGGCGGGATTGCCGGGTGGGTTGGTGATGCCCTGCTTTGAACCCGTGTTGATGATGGCGCAACGGGAGTTCTGGGCCAACATGGAGGGCATGAAGCGGTTGACGCCGTTGATCACGCCCCACAGGTTCACATCAATGATGCGGTGCCACTCGTCCAGACCGCTGGTGAAACTCGAGTTGCCGCTGATGGCTGCGTTGTTCATCAGAACTGTGACAGTGCCGAAGGCGCTGTAGACGGTGTCGTGGAGTTTGGCGATGTCTTCGGGTTTGGAGACGTCGCCGACCACGATGCGAGTGTCCACTGACAGCTGGGATGACAAAGCCTGCAGCGCATCTTCGCTGACGTCGAACAGGCACAGCCGCATGCCATGCTCGGCAAGGCGCTTGGCCGCAGCACGTCCAATCCCGCTTGCCGCGCCCGTAATCACCGCTGTTCCCCCTGAACCGAAGATGTCGATCATGCAGGTACCTCAATGTATCAACCGTGACCGGCAGCGGAGCAGACGTTGTAGGACATGGCTGTGTCGCTATGACGCCGATGTCCGCTACACAAAGCCATGCGGCCCGTGCAAGGTCGCGCCATATGCCTTGGAGGACGAAGGTTATGGGTAGTCAGCCGCAGTCTCAAGATGTTGAGCATCAGCCGCAGCCGGTCCGCGAGGATCACCATATCCGCCGCGAGCCGCGACGCGAAAATTCCGCACCCAAGCCGCAGCGGTTGCTACAAGACCCGATAGATAGCCGACCCGTGCGCAGGTAGCTCAATGTTGAGCTCAGGCGCGGAGGCCAGGTTCTTGGCATCCAGGAGATTGCGGGCCGTGTGCGGCCCAGCCGGAAACCCAAGCTGCTCCCAAGTGGTGTGAATCGACTTGGGAGTGTCGGCCAGGTTGAACAACGCGATCACGCCGCCGCTCGCAGTCCAGACTCGCAGGTTCTCAAAACCGGCGGGTAGCTTCTCCACCGGATGGCTGAACGTGCTCTTCTGGTTAACCTCCAACAACGCCCGGTTGGTAACCAACACCCGGGTAAACTCATCGAGTTGAGTCAGATTGCCGCCCAGGATCAGCGGTGATCGGGCAATAGCCCACAGCACAAACTGGGTCTGCTGCTCGTCATGCGTGAGCCGCGACTGACGCGGCTCGCCCCAACCCGGGTGCGGTTTGAGCGCTCCCCACGGGAGCATATCCGCATCAGGCCAGTTGCCGGGTTTGGCGTGCGGTGACCATTTCGCGAGATTGTCGAAAGCAGTCACGATGCCGTTGGGAAAGTCGTCGCCCGGCTTCTTGGGTATAAAGCTCCACCCGTCCCAGATGTCATTCGAGATCCGCCACATCTGCGAATACTCCCCAACCTCTGCCGCATGCGCCAGCTGCGTCGGTCCTGGCGACAGACTGAGTACGATGGGCCGGCCACTGTGTTTGATCGCCGTGGCGATCTGCCGGATCTCCGCCCCCTTGTAGGGATGATCCGCAATGCAATCAACCTTGATGAAGTCGAGCCCCCACGCGGCATACTCCTGCAACATCGAATCGTAGTAGGCCTGGCCGGCAGCGTTGTCCTTGATGCCGTAATTCCCGTCATCCCACGGACACAAATCATTCGTGTCGGCTGCATCGGCAGCGTGGAAGTTGGATCCGGCGATCGGCACATTGTCGCGGACCGCCGCCTTCGGAATCCCCCGAATGATGTGGATCCCGAATTTCAAACCCTGCGCATGAGTCCAGGCAGCCAGCGGCGCGAGACCCGTCCCGGCCTTGGCGGACGGAAAGCGATCTAAGGCCGGCGTGAGCAGGCCATGGCCATCCAATTTATAGTCACGCTGCTCGAGTTTCTCCCCGGCAGGGTTGCCCATGTACCAGCCTTCGTCGATGACCGCATACGTCCAGCCGAACTGGCGCATTTTGGCCAGGACCGTGACATTGGCTTTGAAGTCCGCCTCGGTGATGGTGAAACCGAACGCGTCCCAGCTGTTCCAGCCCAGCGGAGGGGAGGGAGCAAGCGCTGTCGCCGCAGTGGCCACAGCCGCCATGAGAAAATTGCCCACCAACGGAATCAGAACTCTTTTCATCAAACCACCAGCAACCATTGCCCAAACTCGGCAGTCCCAAACGTAGCACGGAATCCATCCGGCACGCCGTCGTGCAGCAGAAACTTGAGCAGGCCGTGGACACCCAGTGACCCCAGTTCCTGCCACATAACATCCGAGAGCGCGCCTCCCGGGGCGGCGGCCTGCATGAGCAACGCGACCAGATACAGGACAATCACAATATTGAATGCCGTGCTCAGATCGAACGGGTACGAGTAGACCTTGGAGAACAGCGTGTTCTGCAGAATGCGAGCCAGCACGGCTGGATCGTTTGCTTCCAGATCGACCAAACTCCCGGGCACGGCAGGCGGCAAAGCACGCAATGCCGCGCGATCCCACGCGAGCACCCGCGCGAGCATCCCACGCAAAGCCTCACGCAGGTCGTCAGTGATGGGCACGGGGGATTCGGCAGCCCACAGATTCAGATCGAGCGGCTCGCCATCCCGTAGGGCCGTCAGCAACCGCGTGCACAAATAAAGCCGCCGCCGGAGCGAAACGGCCTCCTCGGTCAGCAGCTCGCAGAGTGCCTTCTCTGCATCCCGAAAGGTCTCCCACGGTATTTGAATATCCGGCGCGAGCCGGAACGACTCGGCCTGCCGAGCCTCCGACTGTACAAACCGCTCCCGCAGATCTTCTTCGCGATGTGTCGGCGCGACGCCGATGCCCCGGCGGGCTGCACCGCAAATCGGGCTCATCGCAACGGATACACCGTCCGGCGTATGTGCAAAGGAAAACGGAAATACCGCGCAGGGCCCGAACGGCTGGTGCCCCAGCGTCTGGTGGATGAGGCATTGCCGCTGACTGCCGAGAAACCGGCAGTGCTCATTCAGCGTTTTCAGCTGCAGCTTGCCGTCCGCCCGAACTGGTAGTTTCGTACCCGCCAACTGCGGCTGGACGCTGTCCCACGCCACGGCGTCGATCAGCATCTGCGCTTCGGGCGGCAGCGTAATCTCGTAGTCGTGCTTGCAGCACACCGTACTCATCATGCAACTGAAACGCGCATCAGGAAGCGTCTGGAATTTCAGTGGTTGCCGCCAGTAGTAACGAAAGAAGGCGGCATCGAGCACCGCCCGAGGGGTCGCAGGCGTGCCCTCGCGCATCCACGGGTAGTTAGCCAATGACTGCAGCAGCCCGTCGCGGTACGACCAGCGCTTAACCTGCGGAGAGATCGTGCACCACCCAATGGTGTCCCCGACAAACCCCACAGCCACCGGCACGCTCAGTTCGTTACGCGCATCGGTTACCTGAAACCAGGCCACCTCGTCCGACGAGTCCAGGAGTGCTTGGCGGCGAAAAACAGGCAGGGAGTCTCGTCCAGCGAGGCTGCGGTCCCGATGGGCCGCGCCGAACAAAAAGGGGTCGATATCCGCAGCAGCTCGCAGCCCCTCACCGTATCGCATCGCAGCGCTGGGGGCGTGCAGTTGGTGGAGGCGTTCGCCGCCATCAGGGTCGCAGAGCGCCTGAAGAAAGTTGTCGAACCGGTAAGAGACATCCATTGCCCAGTGTAGACCGGGTCGTGGCTACGCTTATTTCGGGTGCGGTACAGTAGTCCCGATGACCGTCCACAAAAACCAGTCGCTCGTACGCCGCTTCCGATTCGCCTTCCAGGGTCTCGCGGCAGCCTGGCGAAGCGAAGCCAATTTCCGGATTCAGCTGACTGCGCTAGTGGCGGTGGTGATCGTATTGGTCGTAGTGAAGCTCGAGCCGATCTGGTGGGCGTTGGTACTCCTGACTAGTGGCGCTGTGCTGGCGGCTGAACTGTTCAACACCGCGCTGGAGCATCTCGCAGATCACCTTCACCCCGAGACGCATCCCCAAATTCAGATAGTGAAAGATTGCGCTGCAGCCGCGGTGCTGGTGGCGGCGGGTGCGGCCGGTTCGGTGGGTATCGCGTTACTCGTTCACCTGGCGCATCGATAAGAGCGTCTTCCGCGCCTCTTTGACGATCTTCTCACTGGTGTCCTTGATGTCGGACGCTTTCACAGTGAAGTACCGGGCCGGTTCGGATTGCCCGCCTGTCGGTATGATCGCTACCGAGATACGGTTGTCGGGGCAGATGTCGAGACACGAAGTAAGCGCTGCGCGCACCTGGCCTTTGGCGAACACTTCCTTGGACTCTTTCTTGAGTCGCGCCACCAGCTCGCGACTCGGGTTCTCGTCAAAGTCCGCCTTCATGCGCTTGCCGCATTTATCACAGATCAGAATCAGGCCGGTGGAGACAGGCGGGTTGACTACATCCATTGCGTACTGTTAGCCCTCAGTTGTTCGTCGGCAGGTTGGACCAGGATGAGCTGGGTGACCAGCTCCGGCTGCAGCTCAGCCCACTCGACACCAATCCCTTCGCGAGTCACTCTGACAATCTGGCCTTCGAGCAACGGTCCGCTGCGGCGCGGCCGTCCATTGAGAACGATCTGTACGCTGACATGCAACAAAGGCCGGCACGGCAACAGTGTTGAGATAAAGGCGCCGCTTACGCTCAGATCCTGCAAGCGGCCCTTGGCTGACACTGTCGATCCCCACGTACGCAGGTATACACCGACATCTGTTGCATGTCTCGAACCGAGACGATGTTCCATAACGCCCTCCTGCCCGGGCACCAACCGGGCGCCTGCGAGAATGCGCCTTTTTTCATGACGGTGTCAGCCATTCGTCAGATCTTTTCGTCGTAGGATAATGCTGACAGCGCTGCCGTAAATCACAGCTTGAATGACAGTTCGACATCGGCTGCGAACGGCACTGAAAGATACCCGTTGCTCACGGTGCGCACCCGCGCCAGGTACTCGGGGCACCAGTCAGCGTTGTCAGCCACGATCATCGCGCCCGGACGCAGCCGCGATTCGAGCAGGGTCAGTATCTGCGGATACAGCGGCTTCGCGCCGTCCAGCAGCACCAGATCGATATGCTCCGGCAACTCGCTTGCCAGCGTCTGGAGTGCATCGCCGGCGCGAATTTCGACCAGGTCTGACAGTCCGGCCGCGGCCAGGTTCGCCTGCGCCTGGGCGATCTTGGCAGGCTCGAATTCAGTGCTGATGATCCGCCCGCCGCCGTTGTCGCGCAGCGCGGCGGCCAGATGCAGTGTTGAGATGCCGAAGGAAGTGCCGAATTCAACAATCGAGCAGGCCTTGGAGGCGCGCGCCAACATGTAAAGCAACGTGCCGGTTTCGGGTGACACGGCCAGATGGAAGTCCTTCATCCGCGCGTACATCTCGCGATAGTCGGTTTTGCTGGTCATCAACCGCGTGCGATCTGCCGCTGACATGTTGGTACTGAGCTGGTCCAGCACGCTGCTGGAATGCGCCGCGTCGCGCAGCAACTGGGGCAACAGGTTGGCAAGCGGCGGCGTGGTCAAGGTGGTCATGGTGCGCTCTCCGGTAGGTGCGACTAGAATACGAATGATTATTCGCATTCGCCATTCGCATTCCCCCGCACCCCCATGAAAAAACCTGCCACACCCGTCGTTTCCGCCAGGAAAGCCCCGCGCCAGAGCCGCTCCAAACAGCTGGTCGAGGCCATTCTCGAAGCGGCTATTCGCGTTCTGAGCCGGGAAGGCGCGACCCGCTTCACCACGGCGCGCGTGGCCGAAACCGCCGGCGTGAGCGTGGGATCGCTCTATCAATACTTCCCGAACAAGGAGGCGATCCTGTTCCGGCTGCAGACCGATGAATGGAAGCGCACCAGCGAGCTCATGCATTCCATCCTGGCCGACCAGAGTCGCCCCCCGCTCGAGCGGTTGCATGCCACGGTGCAGGCGTTCTTTGTGTCCGAGTGGGAGGAAGCTTCGCTGCGAGTGGCCTTGGGCGATGCGGCGCCCAGTTACAAGAAGGCCCCCGAAGTTGCGGAGCACCGCCGGGCTGGCCGGGAGCGCTCGCGGCGCTTCATGACCGAGCTGCTGCCGCATGCCTCCCTGAAGGAGCGCCGGTTTGCCACGGACTTCGTCATGACAACGATGTCCGTGGTGGGAAAGAAAGTGTCCGAGCAGTCGCGCTCGCGCGCGGAGGTGGAAGTCTGGGCCCAGGCCATGGGCGAGATGTTGTGCGGATATCTATCCCGATGCATGACCTGACGCGGCTGCACCAGCGTCTGGCCAGCGAGTCAAGCTTGGCTGAAAGCGCGGCGAAAGATTGCATCTAGGTTACAACAGGTGACCGTTCCGGTGTCGCACTTCCCACTTGCGAAATGTCATCGTGGTGTGGTCAAGTGGCGACAGGGTGAGGTGTTGATCGACCAACACACCAACAACAAGCAGCAAGTGTAGGGAGTAGGCACTCATGCGGCGTCTTTCTTTCGTGCGTTCATCTATTTGCGTACTCGCTGTTTCCCTGACGGCCATGGCGGCCCCGGAGCCCGCTCCGGACGAGGCGCAGGAGCTGGCACAGGGACAGCAGAGCGATGTCATCGTCATCTTGCGAGACCAGATCGCCGATGTTCCACCGGTACGCCGGGCCATGACCGCGAGGGCGTCCGCGCTCGCGACATCGCAGCGCTCGATCATCTCCGAATTGCAGCAGGGACGTTCGCGCAAGGTTCGTTCCTTCAATACGATCAATGCCTTCGCGACGAGTGTGTCAGCGGCGGAGGCCGCACACCTGACTACTCATCCCGAGGTGCTGGCTGTCGTCCCCGACATGCCGATTCGGGTGAAGCGGCCGCGCAACCCCAATGCAGCGGCTTCCAGTGCGATTCCTGCTTCCATCGCCGCCGCGACCCCGGCCTCGTCGAGCGCGCTCTGCAACACTCTCGAGCCTGAAGCTCTGCAGGTGACCAACACAGCGTTTATCGATCCCAAGACGCCACAGGCCCAGGAGGTACTGGATGGGAACGGAGTTCCCGTTACCGGCAAGGGCGTGAAGGTCGCCTACATCGCCGATGGGCTCGATCCCACGGTGGCGGGTTTTGTCCGTCCGGATGGCTCCAATGTGTTCGTGGATTACCAGGACTTCACCGGTGATCCGGCGGGCACGCCGACCGCGGGCGGTGAGGCCTTCGGCGATGCGTCCTCCATCGCGGCCCAGGATATGCCGAATGGCAAGCCGCTGTTTTTCGATCTCAGCAAGTTTGTTGTACCGCATTATCCGCTGCCATCTCCCTGCAATATCCGCATCCGCGGCATGGCGCCGGGGGCTTCGCTCGTCGGACTGAACGTGTTCTCGTCGCTGGGATTCACGACAACCTCGACGTTTGTCCAGGCGATCGAGTGGGCTGTTCAGCACGATGACGTCGATGTCATCAACGAGTCGTTCGGCGGCAATCCGTATCCTGATACCGATAACGATCCCATCTCCCTGGCCGATCAAGCCGCCATCAAGGCCGGAGTGACGGTTGTGGTGAGCACGGGCGATGCGGGCACAGCGGGAACGCTCGGTACTCCAGCCACCGATCCTGGTGTGATCGCTGTAGGCGCCACCAACACCTGGCGCGCGTATGCGCAGACACACGACGGCGCCATACCGCTGACGCCACATAGCGGCTTTATCAACAACGGCATCTCCGCACTCAGCTCGAGCGGCTTTGCGCAGCATGATGGACGAACTGTCGATGTGGTCGCGCCCGGCGACTCGGGATGGGCGTTGTGCTCGTCCAATATCGACATGTACAACGACTGCAGCAACTTCAACCTCGCGCCGTCTGCAATCGAGCTCTTTGGCGGTACGAGCGAATCCTCGCCCCTGACGGCCGGCGAGGCGGCCCTGGTCATCCAGGCGTACCGCAGCACGCATCGCGGCGCTGATCCGTCACCCGCGGTCGTGCGGCAAATCATCATGAGCACGGCGACCGATCTGGGCGCGCCACCGCAGGAGCAGGGCGCTGGTCTGATCAACTCGCTGGCAGCCGTGAATCTGGCGCTGTCTCTCGATGATTCTCATGGCCGGCCGAAGGCGCGCGGCACGGAGATTCTGGCGTCGCCCAATTCCACGCTGATCACCGATGAGCCGGGCACCCGCCAATCCCGTTCGTACACGATCAGCAATCCGGGGGCGAGCACGGTTCAACTCTCTCCCGCCGTGGAGTCACTGACCCAGGCAGTGGCCGGCAATACGCTGAGCCTCAATCTCAATCCCGCGAAGGATCCAACGTTCATCAACTCCGGTGGCAATCCGCGAGCTTACATCAAGCAGACATTCAAGGTGCCTGCAGGTGTGCAACATCTGGATGCCTCAATCGCCTTCCAGATCGATCTCACCAGCACAGACAGTCCTCTCGTCCTGTTTGCCCTGTTGGATCCGTCCGGCAACCAGGCCGCTTATTCCCTGCCGCAGGGCAGTGGCAACGGTTTCGGACGAGCGGATGTCGATAATCCGGCCGCCGGGACGTGGACTGTGCTCGTCTGGACGCGGCCGGTTGGCGCGGCCGGCAGCTACACTGGACCGGTTCAGTTCACCTGGGCTGGCCAGAGCTACGAGAGGCTCGGTACTGTGACGCCTGCGAAGCTCACCCTGGCTCCGGGCCAGAGTCAGAAGGTCACCGCGCAGTTCTCCATGCCTGCACAGCCTGGTGACTCAGCGGCTGCCATCCGGTTGCATCCGTCCGGCGCAACGCAGTTGCCGGAGATCCCAGTCAGCCTGCGGACCGTCATTCCAACCACGGCTGCCGGTGGAACCTTCACTGGTTCGCTCACGGGTGGTAACGCTCGCCCGGGCGCCGGTCCCACCCAGACCTTCGTGTTTGATGTCCCCAACGGCGTAGCGAACATGGGCTTGACGCTCGATTTCCCGGACCCCGGCTACCTGCTCGAAGGTTTGCTGGTGGATCCAAATGGCATGGAACTCAGCGTGCAGCCGAGCATCGATCCGAACGGCAACCCGGTCGGTGCGTTGCAGCTGTTCAAGAACAATCCGCAGCCCGGTCGCTGGCAGTTTGTGTTGTTGCTCAACTTCTTCTCTTCGGGGAACCAGACGAGCTTGCCGTTCACGGCGCGCATCGCGTTCAACAACGCGCGAATCGTGTCCAACGGACTACCCAACAGCAGGAACGTGTCGCTCTCCGCGAGTAAGACGACGTCTGTGACGGTGAATATCACCAACACTGGCGCGGTCACTCAGCTGTTCTTTGCGGATCCGCGGCTGTCTGCACTGGGCACGGTCTCGCTACCGGCGGTCCAGAATCCGACCTGCGCCCAGAGCGCGAAACTGCCGGGGACCTGCGCGCAGTTCATCCTGCCGCCGGAAACCAGCACGATTCAGTTCACAGCGAAATCCACCGTGCCGATCAACATGGACGCCTTTAGCAACTCCGGCTTCCTGGTGGGCGCGACGAATGCTCCCGACCTCTTCGCCAGGAAGACGGGACCCAACACCGTGGTGGCGTCGCTCGCGGAGCCTGAGATTCCATGGGGTTTGTGGGATGTCGTGCCGGCTCTCATCGGTCCGTACAGCTCTGTTGGCGCGCTGACACAGCCCGTGACGATGACTGCCCTGGCGACCATCAAGAAGTTCGACACTACGATGACATCGGACACGGGTGATGCCTGGGAAGCCTTCACAACCGGTACCGGCACGGTCAATCCGCTCGTGTTGGGACCGGGTGAGTCCGGCCAGATCACATTGCAGATCAAGCCGTCAGCGGGTGCGGTAGGCAAAGCCGTTACCGGATTCGTTTATATCGATACATTCAACTCGACGGTGGGTACGGGCGACGAGGTAGTGCGGCTTCCCTATACCTACACAGTAGTTAAGTAATCCTCACTCAACAGCCCAGGCCCCGCGGAATATACTTTTCCGCGGGGCCTGTACCGTTTCCGTAGGGGATTCGCGATGCGACGGATAGCTTTCGCCAGCCTTTCAATCAGTCTTGCCGCGCGTGTCATGTGTGCACAGGCGCAAACACCTGAGCCCACCGAGGCGCCTGAAATCCAGGCTGTGATCGGGGCGCCGTTCAGCTCCGTGGCGGTTGAGGAAACCTCCCGCGCCATGATGGACGGAACTCGTTTTGTTCATTCAAAGACCTCCCGCCACTATCGGGACGGGCGCGGAAGAGTGCGTACGGAACGGGAGTTGGCGATGCCCGCAGGGACGGCAGATGCCGAGCCGCCGACACTCGTAACAATCAACAACAAGGTCACTGGCGAGATTGACCAGCTGTTTCCGAGCGGCAAGGTCGCAAGTGTAATGCAACGTACCGGGATGAAAGTCGTAGACACACCGGTCACGGTGCCTGAGATCCGCGCCACATTCGCCGGAATGCGCTTAGGTCCCCAGGACCCAGGTTGGTCGGCGCCTGTTTCGCTGGGTGAGAAAACACTCGATGGCATCCACGTCGTGGGCAGTCAACGTGTCTACATCGTGGCCGCCGGCAAAGCTGGCAATTCCAAGGCTGTAACCCTCACGGTCCAGCAGTGGTCGAGCCCGGAGTTGGGCATCATTGTCGACAAGTTGGAAACCGCGACCACGGGTGGGGTGTATCACTATCACCTGACGCAGCTCATCCAGGCAGAGCCGGACCCGGCACTGTTCACAGTGCCGGCCGACTACAAGAAGATCGTCGCGAGTCGTTAGGCGTTCGCAGCCTTCTGCCGAACCGGCAGCTTCCAGTTCGGCCGGATGAAGTGGCAGGTGTAGCCGTCCGGAATGCGCTGCAGGTAGTCCTGGTGCTCAGGCTCGGCCTCCCAGAAATCGCCGGCTGGTTCCACTTGCGTCACGACCTTGCCCGGCCACAGGCCTGAGGCGTCAACGTCTGCGATCGTGTCCTCTGCGATCTCTTCCTGGGCGGGACTCGTATAGAAAATCGCCGAACGATAGCTGGCGCCCCGATCGTTGCCCTGGCGGTCGCGAGTCGTCGGGTCGTGGATCTGGAAGAAGAACTCCAGCAACTGCCGAAAACTGATCTGATTGGGATTGAAAATGATTTCAATCGCTTCGGCGTGCGTGCCGTGGTTGCGGTAGGTGGCGTTCTTGACGTCGCCGCCCGAATAGCCGACCCGCGTGGAAATTACGCCCGGAAGCTTGCGGACCAGCTCCTGCACGCCCCAGAAACAGCCGCCGGCGAGAATTGCACGTTCCGTGGATGGGGTGGTCACTGGGGATTCTCCTGAAGTAGCCAATGAAGATGGATCGGCCCGTTAATCTGGGCCCGGTCCGCTTCCCGTTCAAGTGGTGATGGATGTCCGGACGTAAGATACCGTGGTGAATGAAATAGACACCGATCTGGCCGTTTTTGAGGGGCTTCGCGGGCGTGTGGCTGCGGATCCGGTCGCTTTTCCCGACGCCGCGGCAATGGCTCGCAGCGCCGGCATCTCCGTCAAAAAGCTCAACGAGCTGTTGAGCAGGCACGCGCATCTCACCCCGCTGTCGTGGTTGCGACGGCTGCGAATGCGCAAGGCGGCGGGTGCCTTGCTCGGCAGCCGCCGCCGAGTCGCCGCGATCGCGGCCGATTCCGGCTATGACAACGTGACTGAATTCGAAGCGGAGTTTCTGGATGAGATGCGGATGACCGCCGCGGACTACCGGGCGCTCGGCCGCTCACCGTCATTTCGGATTTCGCTACCCCCCGGCTATCGCGCGCTCGAAGTGCTTGCCTACCACGCACGCGATCCGGAAGGGCTCACCGAGCGCTCGGCGGGCAACCAGATCTGGAAAGCGCTGACGAGCGCCGACGGACCGGTGGTGATGCAACTGACACTCGAGCCCGCACAGGTCGCCGTGCAGATTCATTCCGCGCACCGGATCGGCGGCGCGAGCCTGGCAGCGTTGCACAACGATGCGCTGCATATGCTGGGCCTGGTGAATCAGATTGAGCCGTTCGAGCGCCGGCACGCGGCCTTCGTCAAACCGCGCCGGGGCCTGCGTTTGCCGCTCATTCCCAGGGGTTTCGATGCGTTGTGTTGGGCCATCACCGGTCAACAGATCAATCTGAAATTCGCCGGCGCGCTGCGCCGGGCGATGATCGGGCTCGCGGGGGGAAAAGTCGGACACATGATTACGCATCCAACGGCGCAGACACTGGCCAATGTCGAGGTGTCGGCGCTTACCGCCCTGCGTTATTCCGGATCGAAGGCGCGTTACCTCGTTGACGCGGCAGCGGCCGTGGCCAGTGGGAAGTTGGATATCGAGAATCTCACCCTCGGATCGGCGGTGGCGGCCGAGGCGGCCTTGCTCGCGCAACGGGGCGTTGGCACCTGGACCGCGCGCTATGTGTTGATGCGACGCGGCTTTGCGGATTCGGCGCCCGTCGGCGACAGTGCCCTGGCGACCGCTCTGCAACGGGTGCATGAGCTGCCCAAGCGGCCGGACGCCCGGGATACTGAACGCCTGATGAGTCCCTTCGCGCCGAATCGCAGCCTGGCCAGCATGCATTTATGGACGTTGTTGAAGGAAGCGCCGCAGGTGTAGTCTGCAGCATATGCAGGTTGCGGCGGGGGACAGGCAACATGGGCTCAGTACACATCGAAACCGCGAATTCAGTAGCGACTATCACGCTGCAAGCGGCGAAAACTAGAAACGCCATCGACGTCACGATGGTGCGCGAAATGCACCGCGTGCTCGACCAGATCCAGAAGGAAGGCGCCGCGATTCGGGCATTGGTTATTACCGGCAGTGACGGTGTCTTCTGCAGCGGAGTTGACCTGCATTCGGTGGATTTGAGTACGCCCGAAGCGCGTCAATCCGTGCACCTGGAGTTACGTAAGTTCATGGACCCGCTGATGATGAGGTTCAGTGAGCTGCGCCACCCCATGGTTGCCGCGGTGAATGGCGCAGCGGTGGGCGCCGGAATGAGCCTTGCGTTGGCTGCCGACATTATTGTCGCCGCGGAAGATGCCTTTTTCTGGCCATCGTTCGCGCGCATGGGACTGGTGCCGGACGCTGGTGTTACGTTTCGCCTGGCACGCCGGATCGGCGGTGGACGGTCACTTTCCGCGCTGTTGCTGGCAGAGAAGATCAGCGCCAGCCAGGCACTGGAGTGGGGCCTTGCCTACTCGATAGCACCCAAGGCAGAGGTGCTCGCCACGGCACAGGAATTGGCCCAACGTCTTGCCGCAGGCCCGCGCTCCGTACTCGCGCAGATTCGCCAACTCACCGCCTCTTCGTTCGATCATTCGCTCGCGGAACAACTACGTGCCGAGCGCAGTGCCCAGGAGCGGGTGCTGGCGGCGCACGAATGTGTCGAAGGCGTGCGTGCATTCTTTGAGAAGCGCGAGCCCGAATTTCAATGAGAGCCGTCAAGGTAGGCCCGAGTCCGGGACTCGAGCATCTGCAGGTCGTGGATCTGAACGAGCCCCCGGGGCCGGCGCATGGTGAGATCCGCGTCCGTGTGCACGCAACCTCGCTCAATTATCACGACTACGGCGTCGCCAAGCGCGGCAATCAGGTAGGCCGGATTCTCATGGCCGATGGTGCCGGCGTCGTGGCCGCGGTCGGCGCGGGCGTGACGGAATTCAAAGTGGGCGATCATGTTGTGTCCACTTTCTTTCCCACCTGGCTGGACGGACAACCCGTGGAAGGTGATTTCTCCACCGTCCCCGGCGACGGTGTCGATGGGTATGCCTGTGAAGTTGTCGTGCGGCCCGCGAGTTGGTTTACTCACGCGCCCAAAGGTTACAGTCACGCAGAAGCTTCGACGCTGACCACGGCAGGGCTCACCGCCTGGCGTGCGCTCATCGGTGATGGAGGACTGAAGGCCGGCGACACAGTACTCGTATTGGGTACCGGCGGCGTCGCGATATTCGCTTTGCAGATTGCCAAGGCGATGGGCGCGGTTGTTGCTGTCACGTCCTCGTCGGATGAAAAACTCGCACGTGTCAGAAAGCTCGGCGCTGATCATACTATCAACTACAAGACTGACCCGGAATGGGGCGCAGCGATCCGGCGTTGGGCGCACGGACGGGGTGTCGATCATGTGATTGAGCTCGGTGGACCCGGGACTCTGGCGCAATCGATAGCCGCGACGCGCGTCGGTGGCCAGATTTCGTTGATTGGGACGCTGACGGGTGGCGGTGGCCACGTGCCGACGGCGGCCATGATGATCAGGCACATCCGCCTGCAAGGCCTGATCGTCGGGAGTCGGTTGCAACAGCAACAGATGGTCCGCGGTCTGGAAGCAACCGGCATTCGCCCCGTGATTGATCGCAGGTTTCCCCTGGAAAAATTGGCCGACGCGTTCCGATTTCAGGAGTCGGCGCAGCATTTCGGCAAAATCTGTGTTGAGTTCTGACCGCTCAGCGGCATAGTATCGGGCTCATGTCACCTTTCGGACTACGCACGGCATAACGCGCGAGCCCGCTTCATAAATCTAAAGAGTCGGGGAGAACCTTCATGATAGGTCGTAGGCCAGGGATTTCTATTGCCTCTGTTTTGCTGCTGACACTCACTGCCGGGAGTACAACTCCGGGCAATGCGTACACACCGGGGCCGCGACACAACGTGTCGAACTGGGTGTCCAAGGCACAACGCATCGGTAGTGCGTCCGACTCCAAGTCGGTGCGCTTCACGGTGTACTTGAGCTTCCGCAATCAAACCCAACTGCAAGCCCTGATTGCACAACAGGCGGATCCCAACAGCGCGCAGTACGGCAAGTACCTGACGCCCGAGCAGTTTCACGCGCAGTACTCGCCGCCCGCGGCCGATGTCGCCAAGGTGCAAAGCGAGCTGAAGAAGCTCGGCTTTGTCATCGACTTCGTGCCCGACAGCGGCCTGTTTGTCCAGGCGCGGGGCTCGGTGGCGCAGATCAAATACCACTTCGGCGTGAGCCAGGAGCTGTATGCCTAC
>Ga0181534_10001450_pt1 | contig 15420 bp, 14 predicted proteins | sample PEATcosm2014_Bin_37_FD_119758 | JGI IMG/M metagenome (GOLD analysis project Ga0181534, IMG submission 119758) | Peatland microbial communities from MTU Mesocosm Facility, Houghton, MI, USA - PEATcosm2014_Bin17_10_metaG | ecosystem: Environmental > Terrestrial > Soil > Wetlands > Peat | place... | reverse complement strand
CGACGTCAACCTTTCGAGGAATTAGGAGAGCACAATGGACCTGGGATTCCAGGGAGCGAGCGCGGTCGTCACAGGTGGTACGCAGGGAATGGGTTTTTCCGCCGCCATGATGATGGCGGCCGATGGGGCCAAGGTCGGCGTCCTCGCACGAACCCAGAGCGACCTCGACAAGACGGTTGCCGCCCTGCTCAGAGCTGGTGCGCCCGACGCAGTCGGGCTGAAGGCAGACCTGCGCGACCGGGCGAGTGTCGACGCTGCCTTCGCCGAAGTCGGCGAGCGGTGGGGCGGCCAGCTCAATGCGCTTGTGAACGCGACCGGCCCGAGCGGGAAGATGGCCACGATCGACCAGATGGACGACGAGGATTTCATCGACGCCGTCGAGATCGGCTGCATGAGCCACATCCGATGCGTCCGCGCTTCCCTCCCCCTGCTCCGCGCCGCCGAGTGGGCGCGCATCGTCAATGTCTCAGCGCACTCGACCAAGCGCCAGAGCCCAAGCCTCATCGCCTACACGGCAGCGAAGGCGATGCTCACCAGCATCACGAAGAACCTCTCGCTCACACTTGCTCCCGAGGAGATCCTCGTGAACACCGTCTCGCCGGGCAGTTTCGCAACCGAGACCTTCAAGGCCTGGGCCACCAGCGTCGGGGTCGACCCCAACGACCTCTATGCGTGCATGCGGGCCATTGACGAGCACTTCGGCCACCCCGCCCAGATGCCCCGCGCTGGCGACCCGGCAGAGATCGGCGCCGTCATCGCGTTCGCCGCGTCCCGTCGCAACACCTACATGACTGGGGCAAACCTCAACGTCGACGGCGGAAGCGACTTTTGCTGAGAAGACGCCCGTGAAGCTGAGCCAACTCCAGTGCCAGACAGCCACACCGGCATCGACAAGTACCGGAGGGTAGGCGGGTCGGCAGATCCCGTATGAGCGGCACAGGTGTCGCACGCTCCGAGGTGAGCGCCCGACGCGTTGGGATCTCGTAGCCCGCCCAGCGGAGACCCATACGTCGAACGGCAGGCCGCGTTGAGGCGGATCATGGTCCTCAGCCATGGACACGCGTCAACCTTTCCATGTCATGGGATACGGCAGTGCGCCCGCTCTCCGGCTGTCCAATGGAATTACATCTTGCGAGGACATCGGCGCGGAGCGAAGCCAACAACAGGGGGGGGTGAGCCCTATTCTTCGGTGGGGGATCCCCACCCTCCGATCTCCCTCTACCATTCCGGTCTCGATTGCAGACCTCGGCCTCTGCAGTGCGAATGTGTAGTTCCCGGCCTTTGGACCAGGCTCTATTCCCGAACCTTCCTGGTACCGAAGCTGGTATCCCCTCAGGCTCCCTCACCGACCCTCCCGTACCCCCTCGATAAGGTCACGTAAGGTCACGCCGAGTTGCCTGATTGCTGAGGGATGGGACTGATAACACTTGACGTTAATAACGTAGTCCGTTATTATTTCGAGCGTGCTCACGGAGGAGTCGTTCCGGGACACCGATACGTTGAGAATCTGGCAGCGAAAGTCTGTTCGCAAGGTCGGTGCAGACGTCCAACACATGGCGTGGCGCAGACTGGCCTACGTCAATGCGGCGGAGCGGATCGGCGACCTGGCTGTCCCGCCCGGCAACCGGCTCGAAAAGCTCAAGGGGGATCGGGCCGGGTGTTACAGCATTCGAGTGAACGATCAGTGCCGGATCTGCTTCCGGTGGAGCGCCACCGGGCCTCATGACGTCGAACTCGTCGACTACCACTAGGGAGAAACAGTGACTGACACCGACAACCCAATCATGGCCCCCGTCCACCCCGGAGCGATGTTGATGGAGGATTTCCTCGAGCCACTGGGGATCAGCCAGTACCGCCTAGCCCAGGCGATCGGAGTCCCGGCCCGCCGGATCAACGAGATTGTTCATGGAACCCGACGGATCAGCGCTGATACGGCGTTGCGCCTTTCCCGGTACTTCGGGATGAGCGACGGCTTCTGGTTGAACCTTCAAGGCCACTATGACCTGGAAGTAGAGAAGGATCGGCTCGTGCAAACCCTCAAGGACATAGAGCCTCTCGCTGCCGCCGGCTGATCGGCCCCCACCGCCCGAAGAAGGGTGAGCCGGGGAGAATGGACGCTGGGTTAGGCAACCAGAAGCACGAGCTTTCCCCGCACACCCCCCGCCTCCCCGACGCGGTGCGCCTCCGCGACATCGGCGAGGGGGAATGTCTGTCCGACCGGGAGCGAGAACCTCCCTGAGTCGACCAGCTCGCCGACCAGAGCGAGGGAGTAGACGGCGCGTCCGGAGTCGCCGCGGCTGAATCGCACGCCATACTGTCGGGCTCCGGCGAAGTCGGCGATCGTGATGACGTGGTCAGCGCCACCCGCGAGTCCGATGAGCTCGGGGAGTACACCGCTCCCGGCGACGTCGAGCGCCCGGTCGACGCCCTCGGGAGCGAGTGCACGCACGCGTTCTGTCATGCCCTCGCCGTAAGCGACGGGCTCGGTGCCCATCTTGCGCAGGTGGTCGTGTGTGGCAGGGCTTCCCGTTCCAATCACTCGAATGCCTCGGGCGACGGCGGGTTGGGCGGCGGCACTGCCGACCGTCCCGGAAGCACCGTTGATGAGTAGGGTGCCCCCACGTGCTGCCCCGAATTGATCGAGCGCACGCGCTGCAGTCTCGACGGCCGACGGCAGCGCCGCGGCTGCGGCGAAACTGAGCGCGGACGGAATCGGTGCCCAGGCGGACAGGACCGCCAGTTCGGCCTGCGCAGCCCCGTCTCCGCTGAGCCCGAACACTTGCTCACCAACAGCAACGTCCGAAACACCCTCACCGACCTCGTCGACGATCCCGGCGGCTTCGTAGCCCAGCGTCTGAGGTAGGTCCCGGTCCATCAGGCCCTGACGCTTCTTCCAGTCACTCGCATTGACGCCAGCAGCGCGTACCGCGATCCGTACCTCGCCAGGGCCCGGGCGCGGGTCGGGAAGATCCACGATCTCGAGGACCTCCGGACCCCCGAACCGGCTGAACCGCGCTCCCTTCATGAATACTCCGTTCACTACTCGACGGGCTGTTAGTAACTGTGTGTGGACCTCTGCCGTACTTGCAACATCTCATCGAGATTCGATGCAAGGCCATCTCGATGATGATCTCGCTAGCAGGCTGGTTGACGACAAGAAGAACCGCTGCCCTTCAGGGACGACGGTGCGACAATCGCCGGGTTGGTGGAGGTGAAGGAACTCGAACCCTCGGCCTCTATATTGCGAACGGAGCCTTGGTGGTTCCCTGAACTGGGATTTCGCGGGGATTCCCTGGCCACGTTGCTTGGCGAGGTGCACCGAAGGGTCTCACTCTCGGCTCGGCGGCTCGTCCGGTCGAGATACCCGCCGACGCTCTCACCCCCCCAGAGGGAGTGGGGCGGCGACCTGGTGCCGACCTGAGCTCCCCAACACGACGTTCTTACGGCCGGTGCGCGTCGGACCAGGCCTGGACGATCTCGGGTCGCAGTCGGCCCTGCTTGGCGACGGGCAGCCCCACGGAGCGGGCCCACGCTCGGACCTCACTGGTAGAAGGTTCGGCGACAGCAGGCGCCCCCCAATCGGCGGATTCGACGCCGATGCGGGCGGTGGCGGCAGATTCACTCCTCGCCCAGGCGTGTGCTGCTGCGAGATAGCGGTAGGTCCACTCTTCGGCGAGTGGGCGAGTCTCGCAGAACACAATCGGTACGCCAGGCCAGCGGACCTGCAGTTCGGCGAGTCCGTCAGCAACCACAGCCGGGCGGATGCGGTCGAGCTTGTAGACCTGCGAGTAGCGCTCCTCGACCACCACGGCAGCAAGCGGCAGGGAGGCCAATTCGGCGATGGCGAAACGCAGCGTGCCGTTGGTCAGGCTGGAGACGAGGTCGGCTAGCGATTTGCGTTCCACTGCTGCGACCAGCCGGCCATCGAGTTCCAGGCCGTAGTCGCCACAGGGCAGCGACCGTTTGGTGGTGAAGACTTGCTGGTCGGTGAAGCGGTAGGCGTAGCGCTCCCGGGAGTCGACGATGATCTGTAGCTCGCTGATGCCACCGGCGCGAGCGGTCGGAACCCGTACGTTCGGTCGGGCTTGCTTCCGAGTGCGTGGAGATTGCCAGAACACAGCATCTCGGCCACGAGCGGTGGTGAACACCAGCTGGGAACGGTTCTCCCTGCCGCGAGCGAGTACGAGGTCGATCGATGCGCCCCGGCGCACACACGAGCGCACCGGGACTTGCTCCACGATCTCGGGCTCGCTGGGCCACTCGTCTATCGCAACCGGGTAACAGAACAGCGCCTTTGTCCGCGGCCATGTGCCAGCGGTACGGAACACCAGCCCGTCGCCCAGCGGAATCCGCATCAGGTAGGGCAAGCGTGATTCGGGGTCGGGGTTACTGACGATGAGCAGTTCAGTCATCGACCCCACCACGTGAGCTTTCCCGCGCCGACAGAGAACTCGCCGGCGGCCCGTCACGCTCCTCGACGACCGTAATCGACAGGAACTCCACCGGCATGAGCCACGACCCTAGACGGTGGTCGGGCGGCGGGCGTGTGCGGGTACTAACCCGTCTCCCGCAAGGGGTGGATCCGGCGGAGATGAAGGGACACGAACCCTCACCCTCTCCATGGCGAATCGAGCGGCCGCGCTTCTGTGAACTGGGACTTCGCATCAATTTCCAGACCCTAGTGTTGGTGAAGCGCACTGAAGGGCAGGGAAGTGCACGGTCCGCCAGCGGTCGAGTTCAGGGGACGACAACTGCACCTTCGCTGTGACCAGGGACATCAGAGCTACCGCCGTAGACTTGGAGCAATGGCACGAACGCGAAGTCTGACGCTCGGACCCGCAGCTCGTCCGGTGGCGATCCCCGAGGCGCTCGATTGGGTGCCAACAGCCGGAGGGACCATCACGCTTCCGGTCCATGTGCGATGGAGTGATCCAGTCGTGGCTTACGACATGGCTGTGCGCGCAGATCGGCTGCGCGTCTACGAGCAGGTACTCCGTGAAGGCACCGAGGCGGACGTACGGCACTACGTCGACCCCTAGGAACTCGCCGAGCTCCTCGATGAGCTCGTACTCCCGCCAACGGTCCGACGGATGTGGCATGAGCGGATCCAGCACCAGGACGAGCACCAGTTGGATTGCTGACTATCGGGAAGCAGCCCGCTACCGATCGTAGACGTCGCGGCGATGGCCCAGAGTCACGACCAGGATCAGAAGCACATCATCCTGAACGGTGTAGATGATCCGATGGTCACCGACGCGTACCCGATAGCCGGGCCTACCTCGCAGAGGACGGGATGCAGGGGGCCTTGGGTCGTTGGCAAGGAGACCTATGGCCCCCTGGATGCGGGGGCGGAGCGCCGGATCCGGAGGGCGAGGAAGGGCGCCGTCGGGCAGCAATTGAGTCCTGTTGAGTCCCGATACGCCCGCTCCGCGATCGAATCCCGGGACGTTCACTGACCGAGCAGCGTACGACGTGCATCCTTCATGAGCAGCACCAAATGAAGTTCGTCTGTGGGGCTCGGTTGAAGCTCAGGGATGAGATGGAGATAGAAATCGCGTGCGTCCGCTGACTCGGCATGGATCAGGAGACCGCGACAACCGATGTCCTCGCTGATGCTCAACAGTCGGGTGATCGCATCTGCAAGTAGGCCGGCTCCGATCCCCCGGCCCTCGTGCTCGACGTCGACACCAAGTCTGGCGAGCAGCGCTACCGGCTGAGGATAACGCCCGCTGCCCTTGCGAAGCCGCATCGGAGCGGCCTCGATGTCGATCTGCGCCATGCACCACGCGTAGTAGGCAACCACTCGATCGCCGGCGACGGGCGTGACCACGAAGACCCTCGTCGTGCCGGTCGATGTCGATTGCAGCGCGTGTTGCCTCAGCCAGTTGGTCTGCTCTGTCGAGTGACACAGGAACGTCTCGACTTCGTCAGGGGGCACAAGTAGGCGCGGCGCTCGATACTCACGGGTCATTCAGCGAACGGGGAGGACCGCTGCATGAACCGGCGCAGACCGGCAAACTCCTCTGCGGGGCGAGAGTTGACCTTCTCCCACTCAGCAGCGGCCTCCGACGATAGGACGAATCGCTCGCGGTCAGCGAGGACCTGGCGTGCCGCATCCACGAGGTGGGATACGACGAAGGTCGTCAGATCAGTCCCGGACGTACCGGCGGCCAGGTCAATCAGCTCGCGCTCCTCTGCCGTGGTGCGAATTTCGAGTCGCCTGTCCCTCGTTCGAGTCGGTGGTGCCACTGTTTCGTCTCCTAGTTGCCGTACGGCCATTGTACGTCCATAGACCGGGAGACGCAATCCCGAGCGGCTGCTGCGCGAGTGCTTCCACCCACAGCTTGCCGGACTTCACCGCAGCAGAGTCGAAACTCAGGCCGGGCTTGGCACGTCCGAAGATGCCGGTCCCGATCAGGCAACTGAGTCCCCTTGAGTCCTACACTTCTCCATTCGACTTCACATCCGGACAAAGAGGGGCGAATTCTGCCACCGGCCTGGTGGTTCTTCGTGTGGCCCAGTTCGGCTGGAGGTCGCCAGCTACTCCTCGGACGTAGCGCTCATAGGGGGGTGATCGGGGCTTCCCACTTTTCGCCCCTGAACAGGACTTTCAGTGGAGGTGACATCACCGGCGGCCGTCACTCCAGGCCTCCACCGCGGAGAAGCTCGAGGTCACAGGGTCTGCACAATACAGCCGCCAGGGCACTGAGTTGCTCTTTGTCGCCACAAGCCGGCATTTCGTCGATAAAAGCATCAGCGGGTCCATGAGACGATCGGCTTCGCCTCGTGATTCTCGGCGGGATTCGGCCAGCAGCAACGCGGTGACGACGTGTTCGTTATTGGCCCAAGAGCCTCTGGAGCACCCGGATGGAGGCGGACAGAGTTCGAAGTTCTTCGGCCTCCAGGCCCGACGCGAGGGAGCGAGCGAGCCACGTCTCCCTCGACTTCCTCGTTTTCTCGACCAGTCGGGTACCGGTTGGAGTCACCTGAGCAAGAATTTTGCGGCCGTCAGCTGGATCGATGCGCCGCTCTACGAGGTCAGCTGCTTCGAGCACATTCAGTGCCTGTCCGACGGCTTGTGAGGTAACCCGCTCGGCGAGTGCCAATGCTCCGGGCGTCAAAGGTCCCTCTCGTTCAAGGCGAGCAAGCAGCGAATACTGAGTGGCCGTGATGTCATCGAGGCGCTCTTCGGCCTTTAGCCGGCGGGCGAGATCTCCGGCCAATAGTCGTAGCTCGTGGGCGACTTCGGCGACATCTGTGGCCTGGGTTTGACCAGCATCGTCCCTTCGCGGCATAAGGCAAGGATACATAGTGAAAGTAACTTTGACAAGTTACTTTCAGAACTGCTAGTGTTCCGGCGGCCCCTAAAGCGAAGGAATAGCCCGATGACATTGACGAGAACCGACCTTGCATTCAGCGACATCCTGCCCATCGTGGAGCCGCGTCCGAAGCCGAGAGATACGGGCTTGACCGAAGTACGTAGCCCCGCCGATGGCATGAGCAATATCCGTGGCTATGTGGAGACCCTTGGGCCTTATCTCGACAGTGTCAAGTGGACAGTGGGTACACAGCGACTCGTGACGCGTCAACACGTCAAAGAGATCAATGGCTATTTGGCCGACAACGCGATCGACGTCTCAAGCGGCGGATTACTTGAGTCGGTCATTCCTCACGGCGAGCGGGCGGTGAGGTCGTTCCTTGATGAGTCGCGCGAACTGGGTTTTACCATCATCGAAATCTCTTCAGGAGCGCTGGTCATCTCGCTGGAGGAGAAATGCGAGATCATCAGAGCAACCATCGACGCAGGTCTCAAGCCCAAGCCTGAGGTCTTTGGTGCCTCACCCCTTCCGGGAGGGTACGGGCCTGGAGGCTACATAAGCGCCGACAAAATCTTCCGAGAGTGCGAGGCGGTCTTAGAGGCGGGCGCCTGGAAGATCATGATCGAGGAAGATGGCTTATTTGACGGCCTGAATCCCGAAAAATGGAACCGAGACCTTGCTTGGCGTCTCGCGTCGCGGATCCCACAGCGTTATTTGTATTGGGAGGCGAGCTCCATTGCGCTTAGCGCGTGGTTGATCGTCCAGTTCGGTCCCGACGTGAATCTATTCGGCGGTCCCGAGAATTTGGGTTATGTCGCATCGTTTCGCACCGGCGCCTTCGGCACCAACGGCCGTATCGGTGGATTCGGGCGCTAGTTGGTCGGTCAAAGGGTTGAGTAGGGCGGCCGCTATGGCTGCCGTAGTGCTCCGCACGGCACCGTCCGGCCAAACGCTGCGAACGCTGGCAAACATCCAGCGTGTCCTATGGGTGGCGGCTGCGCACGCGCATACTGCCTAATAGGGCAGTTTTGATAGGCCGTCGACATATTCCGTCGATAAACCTGTGGATAAGTCCCTGGAAATGCGCTGAAATAGCACGAAAGCCCACGAAATCGTGGGCTTTCGTTTGGGGCCACCGAATTGGATGGTGGAGGTGAAGGGACTCGAACCCTCGGCCTCTACATTGCGAACGTAGCGCTCTACCAGCTGAGCTACACCCCCGGATGACGCAGAGGTTAGCCGCCCCCCACCTGGTCACGGCCCTCCCGGACCTGCGCCTCGAGGCGTCTGTCCCTGGCCGAGGGCCCGAGCCGTCCGGGGCCCCCGGCATCCCCCGGCAACCACTCGACCGGACGCTGGTCGGCGGTCCTCAGGCCCCGCTACGACGTGGTGGAGGTCGTGGTGGTGGAGGCGGGAACGGTGGTGGTCGTGGTGGGAGGCACAGTGGTGGTGGTCGTCGTCGTCGTGCTCGTGCTCGTCGTCGTCGTGGTGGTCGGTGCCGTGGCCGGGGGCACGAAGGTGAACAGGGCCTGGGCGCAGTCGTCAGGAGGCTGGGCGATCACCACGTCGACCCCGGGCATGTTGGCGAAGGTCCACACGTTGAGCGGTGGACCGTTCTGCAGGCAGGCCAGGGCCGGTGAGGTCGTGGCCAGGGTGGTCACCGTCCCGACGAATTGAGCCGCACCCGTCGACGCCGGCGGTGTGGCCGGGGTCAGGGAGACCGTGGTGAAGTTCCACACCGCTGAGGTGGCGAAGCCGGTCCCCGGTGGTGGCGTGACGGTCGGCCCGGTCTGGAAGTCCTTGGCCGGCGGGGCGTTGCCCAGCAGCGCAGCCATGTCGGCAGGGTCGTTCCCGTCCATGCCCAGGGCCCAAATGCCCAATCCGGCGATGTGGAACGAGTTGGCCAGCTGGGCCTTCAAGGCCAGCGACGTCGGATTGTCGAAGTACGTCTCGTGCCATTGCGAACCTACCTGGTAGGCGGTCCAGGGGGTCTGCGTGGTGGGGTCCCAGTACGTCGGGTGGCCGGACGCGCTGATCACCGCGTCGCTGAGCGGCGACTCACCCCCCGTGGCCTGGGCGGTGCTGGTGCCGTCGGTGGTAGGCCAGTCGTAGCCGTAGTAGGGCACCCCGAGGATGATCTTCGACGCCGGCACCACCGCGGTGAACTGCTGGAGGGCCTCGGTGTCGTTGAACCCGCCGCCGACCAGTGGCGCCGTGGCGCTCGGGGACGACTGGTCGTTCATGTCGTAGGCCATGACGAAGAACCCGTCCAGGGCGGGGGCCAGGGCGGGGATGTCATAGAAGCCGTTGCTGTCCCCGGCGGCGCTGGCATAGGTGGCCATGGTGACCTGCCAGTGGGGGTTGGCGGCGTGCAGGGCGTTGGACACCTTGGTGATCAACGAGGTCAGGCCGTTGCGGTCGGCACTCCCCTCCCCCTCGAAGTCGAAGTTGACCCCGTCGAGGTTCTTGGCCGAGACGGCGGCGATCAGCGCCGCCGACAGCGTCGCCGGAGCATTCGGGTTCGAGGTGATGGCGTCGAGCGAGCTCTGGCTGAAGCAGGTGACGGTGAGCACCACCCGGTCACCGGCGGCGTGGGAGCGGGTCACCAGGTTCACCAGGTCCTGGCTCTCGTACCCGTTCCACCCGGGCCCGCTCTCGTTGAGGGTCCCGTCGGCATTGGCGTCCACACTGAAATAGGCCAGCGTGGTGAGGTCGTTGACGTCGAACCCGCCCGACTGGGGCAGGGTCCAGTACGGCGCGTAGCCGAAGATCTCATGAGACTGGAGCGGCGCCGATGACGCCAGTGCGGGAGGGGCCGGCTCGGGGGTCGACGTGGCCGCCGGCAGGCTGACCGTGGCCTGGACGCGCGAGGCCTGCAGGCCGTTGCCCGCGTCCCCGACGTGGGTCTGGGCCGATGCTGAACCCGACGCTGGCGAGGCCCCGCCGGCGGCAGCGGACTCGAAGCCCCGGCCGCTGCCGGCCAGGAGCACCAGGGCCAGCAGGCCGATGACGATCGGGCCCACGCGCCGATGTCCGTGGCCGTGTTGGGGATCCCCGGCCGGCCGGCGCAGCGAGGCCGCCCATCCGGTGGCCTGCGCCCAGGCCCCGGCCGCCCAGCCGGCCTGCGCCCATGCCCCCGCCGCCCAGGCCCCCGCCACCCGTGCTCTCGCTCCACGTGCCGCCGCAATGCGGGTTGGCGGTCGGGGCGACGCCACCACCGATCCGGCAGCACCGGCGCTGATGGCGGCCAGGAACGGGCCCACATCGGTGGCGGGCAGCACGTAGCGGGTCGGGACGACACCCAAGAGCTCGCTTCCGGCGACCAGCTCCACCTCGACCACCTGGCCCATCGAGCCGTCGGGCAGCGCGGCAGGGGCGGCGGCGCCGGCGCCGACCACCGCCGACCACGGGGTCAGGGACGGTACCGATCGAGGCGCACCCGAGGTCGACCCGACGATGATGCCTGCAGCCGTCGTCACCAGGTCCACCTGGGCCCCGGAGGCCAGGGCGGGCCCGCTCGGGGGCGTGCCCGGCGTGCCTGGCGTGCCCTGGGCCACGGCCATGGCCCCGTGCACCAGGGGTCCGTCGGGACGCACGCGATGGGCTGGGCGGCGGAGTGGTCTCATAGGAGGGTTCTCGGAGAGCGTCGATGGTGGCCAGAGCCGCCGGCGGTGCCGACTGACCGCACGCGCTGTGGCCAAATTATCACTGTATGCACTTTTATGCCATGCACAAGGAAGTTCTCGGCACCGACGCCCCCAATCTAAAGCAGCGGGGACCACACCGAAAGGGGCGTAACTAAAGGTTTACCTTGGCGTTCCGACAATTACCGTGCGGGTCATCGTTCCGTGGCGAAACCGGACAGGGCACCATGACGTCGTTCTCCATCCACAAACAGCAAGCGAGGCAGTGACCCCATGATCTTCGTCGAGGGGTTCCGCCTCCTGTTCGTGCTGGCCGGTTCGGCCGCCGGATTCGAGGTCGGACGCCACACCCAGACCAGTCCCCACGCACCGATCGTGGGGCTGCTGCTCGGCGCGGCCATCACCTACGTCCTGGGCGGCGTGGGCGGGCGGCTGGCCGACCGGGGCCTCCAGCGCGCCGTGTTCTCGTTCCGCAACACGCCCCCCGGGGAGATCTTCGCCGCCTCCATCATCGCCACCACCGGCATGCTGCTCGGCCTGGTGGTGGGCCTGCCCATCCTGCTCCTGGCCCGCTCCGGCTTCACCCTGCTCTTCATGGCGGTGGTCTCCTGGGTCCTGGCCAGCCTCGGCTGGCGGATCGGATCCGTCAAGGGGCGCCAGATCATCGCCGCCGCCGGCCTGTCGCGCATCCTGGCCCCCCAGCCCACGCCCCCCCAGGGCCATGCCCTGCTGGTGGACAGCTCCGGGGTCATGGACCGCTACCTGATGGTGCTGGGCCGCAACGGGCTCCTGCCCGGAGGCCTGGTCATCCCCCAGTTCGTCATCGACCACCTCCAGGCACTGGCCGAGGCACCCGATCCGGTGAGCTCACGGCGGGCCCGGCGTGGGCTGGAGTCGATCGAGGCGCTGCGCGAGGTGGGCGTGCCGGTGCACGTGGCCCGGGACGAGGTCCCCGAGGTGGACGACATGGTCGTCAAGCTGCTCACCGTGGCCCGGCGGGTGGGACTCCGGGTCGGGACCTGCTCGAGCGCCGTGGTCGAAGAGGCGGTGCGGTGGGACGTGGCCGTGGTCGACCTCCGCGACGTGGCCCACGACCTCACTCCCGATCATCTGCCCGGCGAACGGTTCGAGGTGGAGCTCATCCGGGAGGGACGCCAGCCCCGTCAGGCCATCGGCTACCTGCCCGACGGCGACATGGTGGTGGTCAGCGACGCCATCCACTTGGTGGATCAGGGGATGGTGGAGGTCACTGTGCTCTCCACCCGGCCCACCAGCCAGGGGATCATGGTCTTCGCCAAGGTGGCCGCCGAGCACGAGCCCGTCAGCGAGCTCGGGTCGGTGACCTGAGCCACCCTCAGCGGGCCGGCGGGTCCCCTACGCTGCCTTGACCGCGGCCACCAGCTTGGCCAGCGTGTCCTTGGCGTCGCCGAACAGCAGGGTGGTCTTGTCGTCGAAGAGAAGGTCGTTGTCGATCCCGGCGAAGCCCGGGCGCATCGACCGCTTGAGGAAGACGATGTTCTCCGCCTCGTCGGCGTTGATGATGGGCATGCCGTAGATCGGGCTTCCGGGGGTGTTCTTGGCCGCCGGGTTGACCGTGTCGTTCGCCCCCACCACCAGGGCCACGTCGGCCGTGGCCATCTCCGGGTTGGCCTCGTCCATCTCCTTCAGCTCGTCGTAGGGCACGTTGGCCTCGGCCAGCAGGACGTTCATGTGGCCGGGCATGCGCCCGGCCACGGGATGGATGGCATAGAAGACCTCCACGCCACGCTCCATCAACAGGTCGGCGAGCTCGCGGGCGGTGTGCTGGGCCTGGGCCACGGCCAGGCCGTAGCCGGGGATGATCACCACCTTGCGGGCGTAGGCCAGCAGCACCCCGATGTCCTCGGGCGTGCCCGTCCGCACCGTGCGGGTCTCGCCCGTGCCGTCGGCCCCGCCTGCGGCGGTGACCACCGAGCCGAAGGCGCTGAACAGCACGTTGGCCAGGGACCGGCCCATGGCCTTGGACATCATCCGGGTCAGCAGGATCCCCGAGGCCCCGACCAGGGTCCCGGCGATGATCAGCAGGTTGTTGTCGAGGGTGAACCCCGAGGCGGCCACGGCCAGCCCGGTGAAGGCGTTGAGCAGGGAGATGAGCACCGGCACGTCGGCCCCGCCGATGGGGAGCACGAAGATCACGCCGAGCACCAGGGCCAGCACGGCCGTGGCTACCAGCAGGGGCACGTTGGCCGTCACCACCGTGGCCACGGCCAGCCCCACGATGGCCACGCCCACGATGGCGTTGATCACCTGCTGGGCCGGGTACGTCACGGGACGTCCCGTCATCAGCTCCTGGAGCTTGGCGAAGGCGATGGCGCTCCCGGCGAAGGACACGCACCCGACCAGCACCCCGAAGATCACCTCGACGATGTGGTAGACGGCCGGCTTGGTCGGGGCCTCGATGAGGAAGTACACGAGGGAGATGAGGGCGGCGGCCCCGCCGCCCACCCCGTTGAAGATGGCCACCATCTGGGGCATCGCCGTCATCTTGACCTTGCGGGCGGCGGGGACGGCCACCGCTGCCCCGATGACCATGGCCACCAGGGTGAGGACGAGGTTGAGGGTGTGGGCCCGGACCTCGGGATAGGCGAACGTCATGCCCACGGCCACCACGGCCGCCGCAGCAGCCAGCAGGTTGCCGTTGCGGGCGTACTTGGGTGAGCCCAGCCCCTTCAGGGCCAGGATGAACCCGATGGCGGCCAGCAGGTAGACCAGGTCGATGCCGGTGTCGAGGCTCACCGGGCACCGCCGGTCGGGCCACCCGGGCCGTCATCGACCGGAGCGTCCTCGGCCTTCTTGGCGCGGTCGGCCGGCTTGGCCTTGAACATCTCCAGCATGCGGTCGGTGACCACGAAGCCGCCCACGATGTTGAGGGTGGCGAGCAGCACGGCGAAGAAGGCCAGGGTGAGTTGGACCGCCCCGTGGGCCTCGCCCATGATCAGGATGGTCCCCACCAACACGATCCCGTGGATGGCGTTGGATCCCGACATCAACGGCGTGTGCAGCACGCTCGGCACGGCGCTGATGACCTCGATCCCGACGAATACGGCCAGGACGAAGACCGTCAGGAACTCGAGGATTCCGGTGTTCATGATTCCGTCTCCGCATCTGCTGGCGGTGGCTCCGCCGCTGGTCGATCCGCTGACTCTGGCCCGGGCGCGGGCGCGGCCGGCTCGGGCGCGGCCGCCGGCTCGGGCGCCAGGCCGAGGGCCTCACGCGTCGGCCCGTGCACCACCGAGCCGGCCCTGACCACGCAGGTGCCGGCCACGATCTCGTCCCCGAAATCGGGGGCCAGCTCGCCGTCGACGACCACCAGTCCCAGGAAGTTGGCGATGTTGCGGGCGTAGAGGAAGCTGGCGTGGGTGGGCATGGAGGCCGGCGGGTTGGTGAGGCCCACCACCGTGACCCCGTGGTACACCACGTCCTCCCCCGCCACCGAGAGCTCGCAGTTGCCCCCGGAGTCGGCGGCCATGTCGACGATGACGGAGCCCTCGCCCATCCCCTCCACCATGGCCGCGGTCACCAGCACCGGGGCCTTGCGCCCGGGGATCTGGGCCGTGGTGATGACCACGTCCGAAGCCGCCACCTCGGCGGCCAGCAGCTCCTGCTGCTTGGCCAGGTACTCGGCCGACTGCTCCTTGGCGTAGCCTCCGGCGCCGTCCTGGGTCTCGAGGCCGAGCTCCACGAACTTGGCCCCCAGGCTCTGCACCTCCTCTTTGGCGGCGGCGCGCACGTCATAGGCGCGGACCACGGCCCCCAGCCGGCGGGCGGTGGCGATGGCCTGCAGGCCGGCCACCCCGGCCCCCATCACCAGCACCTTGGCCGGCGGGACCGTGCCCGCCGCCGTCATGAACATGGGGAAGAACTTGGCCAGGTGCTCGGCCGCCGACAGGCCGGCCCGGTACCCGGCCACGGTGGCCTGGGACGACAGGGCGTCCATGGACTGGGCCCGGCTGATCCGGGGCAGGAGGTCGAGGCTGTAGACGGTGGCACCCCGGCCGGCCAGGGCCGCCACGATGTCCGAGGAGGCCACCGGCTGGAGGAAGCTGATCACGGACACTCCCTCGGGCAGCGCGGCCACCTCCTCCAGGGAGGGGGGCTGGACCCGGGCCACCGCCACGGCGCCGGCCAATGCCTCGGCGGCGGTGTCGACCACCGTGGCACCGGCCTGCCGGTAGGCCTCGTCGGGGAAGCGGGCCGCCGCTCCGGCACCCGACTCCACCACCACCTCGACCCCGGTCTTGGCCAGTCGGGAGGCCACCTCCGGGACGATCGCCACCCGGTCCTCACCGGGCCGCGACTCTCTGATGACAGCGAGTTTCACGGCCTGAGGTATACAACAAAACAGAGGTGGCGCCTACCGGCGACCCTGCAGCGTCGGCTCACCGGCCCCGGACCGGGCGGAATCCGACGACGGGGTG
>Ga0181534_10001449_pt1 | contig 15427 bp, 16 predicted proteins | sample PEATcosm2014_Bin_37_FD_119758 | JGI IMG/M metagenome (GOLD analysis project Ga0181534, IMG submission 119758) | Peatland microbial communities from MTU Mesocosm Facility, Houghton, MI, USA - PEATcosm2014_Bin17_10_metaG | ecosystem: Environmental > Terrestrial > Soil > Wetlands > Peat | place... | reverse complement strand
CTGGCCCCGGTGGAGGTAGGACGTGGCCGCAGCCAGCCCGATGGCCACCACCACCACCCCGATGTGGACGACCATCCCGCCGTTGGCCCGGCCCACGAAGCCTCGCCAGCCGGTGAGGGAGGCCCGGGCCGCCGACGCCCCCGAGGCGCGCGATCCCCGGTAGGCGCCCCGCACCGAGAGCACCAGGGCCCGCCCGGCGGAGCCGGCGGCGAAGGCGCCCAGGCCGAAGGCCAGCAGGGGCTCGACCCCGTGGACCCCGCCCAGCACGCAGGCCACGACCACCACCACCCCGACCGCGGCAGGAACGGCCAGTCGGCCGCGCATGACCTCCACGGTGGTCTTCCGCCAGGGCAGGGCCGGAGCCACGGCCATGAGGAAGAGCAGGGCCAGTCCGACGGGCACGAAGAACCGGTTGAAGTACGGGGCCCCCACCCCGACCTGGCTGCCCGGGTTGAGGGCCTGGTAGAGGAGCGGGAAGACCGTGCCCAGAAGGACGATGAAGGCGAACCCCACGAAGAGCAGGTTGTTGGCCAGGAAGGCGCCCTCCCGGCTGATGGGCGAGTCGATCCCGCCCGACGAGTGGAGGCGGTCGCCGCGCCAGGCGATCAGGCCCACGCCGGTGAACAGGACCACGCCGAAGAAGCCCAACAGCAGCGGGCCGATGGTGGACTCGGAGAACGAGTGCACCGACTGGATGACCCCGGACCGGGTGAGGAAGGTCCCGAGGATGGTCAGGCTGAAGGCGGCCACCACCAACGAGAGGTTCCAGATCCGCAGCAGTCCCCGCCGTTGCTGGACCATGACCGAGTGGAGGTAGGCCGTGCCCACCAGCCAGGGCAGGAGGGCGGCGTTCTCCACCGGGTCCCAGCCCCAGAACCCGCCCCAGCCGAGGACCTGGTAGGACCACCACGCCCCGAGCAGGATGCCCATGGTCAGGAAGGCCCAGGCGAACAGGGTCCACCGGCGGGTCTCCCCCTGCCAGTCCTCGTCGAGGCGACCGGTGATCAACGAGGAGATGGCGAAGGCGAAGGGCAGGGTGAAGCCGACGAGGCCGAGGTAGAGCATGGGCGGGTGGATGAGGACCAACGGGTTGTTCTGGAGCAGGGAGTTGGGCCCGGGCCCGTTGGTGGGAATGGCGCCGGCCACGTGCTGGAAGGGGTCGGCCGGACCCAGCATCAGGGCGAAGAAGAAGGCGGCCACCACGTAGACCACCAGGGTGGCCCACGCCACCAGCTGGTCATCCGACCGGTGGCGGAACCGCCACACCATGGCCGTGGCGTACCCGCCCAGCACCACGCCCCACAGCAGGATGGACCCGGCCAGGGCTGACCACAGCCCGGTGATGGAGTACAGCCACGGGGTCTGCCGGCTGTTGTTCTCGGCCACGTAGGCGATGGAGAAGTCGTGGGTGAGCAGCGCGTGTTCCATGGCCACCACGCCGATGAGCCCGCCGAGGAGCACGATCGGGGCGTAGATCTGCCCGCTGCGCATGGTCGATCCCCGGCCCCGGGCCAGGCCGACGGCCAGCACCACGATTCCGACGACCGCGGCGGCGAAGCCCAGCAGGACGCCGGTGTGGCCGAGGGCCTCGTTCACGTCGGCCGGGCCGCGGGCGGGCGGCGGCCGTGGCCGTGGCTGTGGTCGGCGCGGTGACCGTGCTGCCGGTTACCGTGCTGCCGGCAACCGTGCTGCCGGCGACCGGCGGTCATCGCTTGGTGCCGTTCGGCGCCGTGACCCGGGCCGGGTGCTGGGCGATGTAGGTGGCCGAGTGCTTGACCAGGATCTGGTCGGAGACGAAGGTCGATCCGTCGAAGTGCCCCACGGCGATGACCGGGATGTCGTTCTGGAAGAGGTCGGGCGGGCTCCCCGTGTTGTCGACCTGGACACGGGTGGACCCGGCGGTCACCACGAAGTCCACGCCCACCGGCGTCGAGTGGATCGAGCCCTTCTCGACGAGGCCCTCCAGGTTGAAGGTCTTGGATCCGAGGGTGGCCCGCTGAGCCACCGCCTGGTTGGCGGGCAGGTAGAAGTTGAGCGCGGTGCCGATGCCCTTGGCCACCAGAAAGCCCAGCGCGCCCACCAGCACCAGGCCCACCACGGCGTAGCGGAGCCGATGGCCGCCCGGGACGGCGGGCGGCTTCCTGGGAGCCGGCGCGCCCGATCCGGAGCCCGATCCCGATCCCGAGCCCGACCCTGGAGCCGCCGACTCCGGGGACGCGGCCGAGGCACCGTCCAGCTGCGGTTCGGCGCCGCCCGGGACGGCGGGCGGGAGCGGGGGGGCGGTGGTCACCGGTCACCGGAGGGCCGACCGACGCCGGGTGCATCGGCGTGGCGGGCGCCGGCCGTGTCGACGGTCAGGCCCACAGCCGCGGCGTCGGACGCCACCACCCGGGCCACGGACCGGTTGAGCCTCCGGCGGCGCCACACGAGCTGGAGCCCGTAGAGGAAGAGGATGCCGAGGACGATGGAGTAGCCGGCCTGGACGTAGCCCATCAGGCGGCCGCCTCGTCGTCGTCGAGGCCGGCACCCTCGGCCTGCCGCTCACGGAGGGCGACGTCCAGCTCACCGGTGCCCAGCCAGTCCTCCAGGACCCCGATCCGGTAGCGGACGAGGAGCATCCACACGAACACCAGGGTGAGGGCTATGAAGCCGAGCAGCAGGGTCCAGGCCATGGAGCCGTGGATGGTGGGCGAGAGATTGGCGTTGAGCACCGTGGCCCCCTGGTGGAGGGTCTTCCACCACAGCACCGAGAAGTGGACGATGGGGATGTCCACGGCGGCGAAGAGAGCCACGAAGGCGCTGCGCTTGGCCCGGACCTCGGGCTCGGCCGGCACCCGGCGAAGCGCCAGGTAGCCGAGGAAGAGCACCAGCAGCACGGCGGTGCTGGTCAGTCGGGCGTCCCAGGCCCACCACACCCCCCAGGTGGGCTTCCCCCAGATCGAGCCGGAGATGAGGGTGCAGACGTTGAACACCACGCCGACCTCCACGGCCGCCGCGGCCAGGCGGTCCCAGTACAGGGAACGGGTCCGGGGCCACAGGTAGAGGACACTGGCCAGGGCGGCCAGGCCGAAGGCCAGGTAGAGGGCGACCCAGGCCACACCGGGATGGATGTAGACCAGCCGGACCAGGTTGCCCTGGACCTGGTCGGGAGGCGTCACCCACAGGCCCAGCCACACCGTGAAGGCCGTGGCCACCAGGGCGGTGATCCCGATGATCCGGGTCGTCCAGAGGCTGCGCCGGGACTGGACCGGTGGAGCGGGCACATGCTGGTTCGTACTCACGCGGCCTCCTGGATGGGTCCGAAGACCACGATGCCGAGAGCCACGTAGATGGCGTCGAACACCACCAGCAGCCGGAGCCACGGGCTCCCGTACGACTCGGTGCCCCCGGCCAGGCCGGCCTGCCACACCCGGGTCCCGGCCAACAGCACCGGGGCGGCGATGGGCAGGAAGAGGAAGGGCAGCAGCGTCTCGCGCACCCGCAGTCCCGCCGACAGGGCGCCGTACAGCGTGCCGGTGGCGGCGAGGCCCACCGTGCCCAGCACGCAGGAGGCGACGATGAGCCAGGGGACCTGGATCGAGGCTCCGTAGAGGAGCACCACCCCGATCCCCAGCACCACCTCCAGGACGATCAGCTGGACGGCCACGGCGGCCGCCTTGCCCAGGAACTGCCCGGCCGGGTCCAGCCCGGAGAGACGGATCCCGTCCCGTGCCCCGTCCACTGATTCGACGGACACGCTCCGCTGGACGGCCAGCACGGTGCAGAACAGCACGGCCACCCAGAAGAGCCCCGGGGCGCCCTTGGCCATCTGGGTCCGGTCGGGGCCGAGGGCGAAGGCGAACAGGACCAGCGCCACCACGCCGAAGGGCGCCACCTGGTACAGCCCGACCCGGGACCGGGCCTCGATGCGAAGGTCCTTGCCGGCCACGAGGAGCGAGTCACGCCACATGGGCCACCTCCCCGGCCGGTCGGTCGGCGGTCGGGCCGGCGATCGGGCTGGCGACCCCGGGACTGCACGGACCGGGCCCGGGCAGGGCGTCGAGTCCGTCGGTCGGCCCACCGGTCAGTCCTCCCGCGGACGGCGGCCCGAGGGGCGGCACCCCGAGGGACGGCGCCCCGAGGGACCGTGCCCCGGTGATCCGGCCGCCGGTCACCGTGACGGCCCTGGCGGCCAGCGACTCGACGAACTCGGTCTCGTGGGAGGCGATGAGCACGGTGACACCGGCCGCCCCGGCATCCCCGATGAGCCGGTCCAGCGTGTCCCGGGCCGAGGCGTCCAACCCGGCGTGGGGCTCGTCCAACAGCCACAGCTCGGGCCACCGCGCCGTCAGGGAGGCCAGCGCCACCCGGCGCCTCTGACCGGCCGAGAGCTTCGAGGCGCTGGTCTTGAGCAGCCGCCCGGCCAGCCCCCACCGTTCGCAGGCGCCGGCGATGCGGTCGGTGTCCCCCCCGGCGGCCCGCACGGCGAACTTCACGTTCTCGCGGACGGTCAGGTCGTCGTAGAGGTGGGAGGCGTGGGAGAGGAGCCCCACCCGGCGGCGGAGCTGGTTCCGCTGGCGGACGGGATCGAGGCCCAGGACCGATGCCTCCCCCGAGGCCAGGGCCACCAGTCCGGCACAGACCCGGAGCAGGCTGGTCTTGCCGGCACCGTTGGGCCCTTCGATGAGCACCGTCTCCCCCACGGCCACCTCGAGGTCGACCCCGGCGAGCAGCGGGAACCGTCCCGACAGCGCGACGGCGTCGTGGAGGAGAATTGCCGGGTGGGAGGGGGCTTCGGAGGCCATGAGCGACCTCCATGGTACGGGCGTGGGCCTCCGGGAGCCAGGCGGGTCCCGACCAGGCCCCGAACCCGGGCCGGGCCGGCCGGATCCGGCGTGCGGAGGGGCCGACACCCCGCCCGGCTACGTCGGCTCAGCTCACCGATAGGCGGTCGAGGTGCAGGTCATGGAGCCAGGTGGAGATGTGGGCGGAGATCACGTCCACGTTCCCGGTGAGCAGCAGGATCCCGAATACGACCAGGATGGTCCCACCCACCAGGTCGACCAGCCGGAGACGGCTGCGCACCCGGGCCAGCATGTCGGTCATCCGGCCGAAGGCCAGGCCCGAGAGCAGGAAGGGGACGCCGAGTCCCAGGGAGTAGGCCAGCAGGAGAGCGATCCCCCCGGCGGCCGATCCGCCGGTGCCGGCGGCCAGGGCCAGCACACTGGCCAGGACCGGGCCGATGCACGGGGTCCAGGCGAAGGCGAAGGCCATCCCCATGATCGGCGGGGCCCAGGCTCCGAGCACCGAGGGCCGCACGGCGAACCGCCGCTCGCCCGACAGGGCCAAGGGCAGGGGAAGGCCTGCGGCCATGGCCACCAGGACGGCGCCGAACACGACGATCAGGATGCCCGACACCGTCTCGAGGGAGCGCTGGTGGGTGAGGAAGAGCCGCCCGATGGCCGATGCCGAGGCCCCGAGGATGGTGAAGATGACGGTGAACCCGGCGATGAAGGCCAGGATCCCCCGGAGCAGCCGGCCCCGCTCCCGGGCCAGGTCGGCGGCGCTCGGGCCGTCCCCCATGGACCCCGCCTGTCCGGCCAAGGCGTCCGTCCGGCCCGCCACGGCGTCCACGTGTCCCGCCGCGGCGGCCCGGCCCGGCGCGGGCTGTCCCGGCGCGGCCTGGCCCGGGGCGCCGACCGCCACCTCCACGGGCCGGGGCAGGGGCACCACCGACTGTGTCGGATCGGGGTGGGGCCGGTCCTGGAGGGCGGTCAGCTCGGCCGCCGACAGCCCCGAGACCATCGAGAGGTAGGCCGGCACCAGCGGCAGCACGCAGGGTGAGAGGAACGACAGCATGCCGGCGCCGAACGCCACCAGGAGGCCGAGGGGATCGGCGTGGATGGTGGCCGGGTCGAACACGGTCGGTCAGGCCATCTGGCTCTGCACCAACGCCAGGTCGGCCTCGACCATCATCTGGACCAGGGCCGGAAAGTCGACGTCGCGGTGCCAGCCGAGGGTGGACTCGGCCTTGGCCGGGTCCCCCACCAGCAGGTCCACTTCGGCCGGGCGCAAGAAGCGCTCGTCGATGTACACGTGCTGTTCCCAATCGAGGCCGACGGCGGCGAACGACAGCTCGACCAGTTCCTTGACCGAGTGGGTCTCGCCGGTGGCCACCACGTAGTCGTCGGGCTGGTCCTGCTGGAGCATCATCCACATGGCCCGCACGTAGTCGGCGGCGAAGCCCCAGTCCCGCTGGGCGTCGAGGTTGCCCAGGGCCAGCTTCTCATCGATCCCGGCCTTGATCCGGGCCACACCGTGGGTCACCTTGCGGGTGACGAACTCGAGGCCGCGCCGGGGGGACTCGTGGTTGAACAGGATGCCCGAGCTGGCGTGGAGGTCGTAGCTCTCGCGGTAGTTGACGGTGATCCAGTGGCCGTAGACCTTGGCCACGCCATAGGGACTGCGGGGGTAGAAGGGCGTCGACTCCTTCTGCGGGACTTCGAGGACCTTGCCGAACATCTCCGACGAGCTGGCCTGGTAGAAGCGGATCTCCGGGTCGACGATCCTGATGGCGTCGAGCACCCGGGTCACCCCGAGGGCCGTGGTCTCCCCGGTGAGCACCGGCTGGCTCCAGGACGTCTGCACGAACGACTGCGCAGCCAGGTTGTAGACCTCGGTGGGGTGGTTGTCCCGGAGGATGTTGATCATCGAGACCTCGTCGAGCAGGTCCCCGGCCACCAGGGTGAGGCGGTCCTGGATGTGGGCGATGCGCTCGAAGTTGAGCGTGCTCGACCGCCGGACCATGCCGCAGACCTCGTAGCCCTGGTCGAGCAGGAACTCGGCCAGGTAGGAGCCGTCCTGGCCGGTGATGCCGGTGATGAGTGCTCGTTTGGCCATGCGTGGGGCTCCTCGGATCTCAGGTCGGGTCGGTGTGGTCGGGTGAGGCCTGCCAGGCCGGTGGCCGCTTCTCGGCGAAGGCGGCGATCCCTTCGGCCGCCTCGGCGGTCTGGCTGGTCACCGTGAGCATTGCGTGGAGATAGGGCAGGGCCTCGGTTGCGGCCGAATCGAGTACAGCGTAGAACGATTCGCGGCCCATCCTCATCACACCGGGGGGCTTCGAGGCCAAGATGGCCGCCATGTCGGCCACGGCGGCGTCCAGACGGTCGGGGGCCACCACCTGGGTGACGAAGCCGATCCGCTCGGCCTCCTCCGCCCCCACCACCCGACTGGTCAGGCACAGCTCCAGGGCCTTCTTCGCCGGCATGGAGCGGAGCATGGGAACGGTGACCATGTAGGGCCACAGCCCCACGTTCAGCTCCGGGGCCCCGAACCGGGCCTCGTCGGAGGCGATGAGCATGTCGCAGGCCAGGGCCAGCCCGAACCCCCCCGCCATGGCCCAGCCCTGGACCCGGGCGATCGTCGGCTTGCCCAGGTGCCAGAGGTCCTCGAACAGTTCGGCCAGCCAGCCCCGGGCCCGGTGGTGCTGGGCGTACTCGTCGGTGACCCCGTCAGGGTCGTGCGGCACCATGCCGGTCAGGTCGGCGCCGGCGCAGAAGGCCCGGTCACCGGCCCCGGCCAGGACCAACACCCTGACGGCCGGGTCGGTCTTGGCCCGGGCCACCTGGTCCCGCAGCCCGCTGATGACCTCCCAGGTCATGGCGTTGCGCCGCTCGGGCCGGTTGATGGTCAAGGTGAGGACGGGTCCCCGGCGCTCGGCCAGAAGGTCCTGGCTCGGGGTGGGAGACGCTTCGGAAGCGGGATCGGGCACCGGATGACGCTAGCCCGGCTGCCCCGCCACTGTCCGGTCCGGCCCCCAGCCGATCGTCGGGCTGTGGGGGTGCTCGGGGAGGCGCCGGCTCGTCCGGACGGGCATGTCCGGTCGGGTGGGACCACTACGGTGACGCCATTCCCACCGCAGCCCTACTCTCCTTCCGCCTGGGCGGGACAGACGGCGTGGCGGTCGAGGCCGCCAAGTGGCAGTGGGCGCTGGCCCGTCTGGGCTTCGCCACCTTCACCGTGGCCGGCGACGGGCCCGTCGACCACCTGCTGCCCGGGCTGGCCATCGGGGCCGGCGACCCACCCTCGCGCCACGAGGTCGACGCCGTCCTGGACGGCGCCGACCTGGTCGTGGTGGAGAACCTCTGCTCCCTACCCCTCAATGCCGGGGCCGCCGACGTGGTGGCCTCGGCTCTGGCCGGTCGCCCGGCCGTGCTCCACCACCACGACCTCCCGTGGCAGAGAGTCCAGTTCGCCCATCACCCCCCACCCCCTACGGACCCCCGGTGGAGCCAGGTCGTCATCAACGAGCTGAGCCGGCACCAGCTGGGCAACCGGGGCCTGTCGGCCACCACCGTCTACAACGCCTTCGACATCCCGAAGGCCGGGCACGGCGACGGCGACGGCGATCCCGGCACGAGGGAGCGGGTCCGCCGTCACCTGGATGTATCGCCCGACGAATGCCTGATCCTGCAGCCGACCCGGGCTATCCCCCGCAAGAACGTGGCCGGCGGCGTGGCGCTGGCCACCCGACTGGGTGCCACGTTCTGGCTCCTGGGCCCGGCCGAAGACGGCTACGACGACGGGCTCCGGGCCGTGCTGGCCGCAGCCGGATGCCGGGTGGTGTCCGGCCTCCCCGGGGACGGGGATCCGGTGTCGGTCACCGACGCCTACCGGGCCTGCGACGTGGTGGCGCTCCCGTCGACGTGGGAGGGCTTCGGAAATCCGACCATCGAGTCGGCGGTCCACCGGCGGCCGTTGGCCATCGGGCCCTACCCGGTGGCCACGGAGCTGGCCGCCTTCGGCTTCGACTGGTTTGGGCTGGCGGAGACGGACCGCCTCGCCGCGTGGTTGGCGGCCCCGGACCCGCGACTGCTGGATACGAACCTGGCCGTGGCGGCCACCCACTTCTCCCTTGACGACCTGCCCGACCGGATCGCGGCCATTCTGCCGTCCTGGTGAGGGTCCCGAGGGGCTGTCGGCCGTGCGGAGCCCCGCCGAGGCCAGGCACGGCCTGTGCCCCATCCCCCCGAACTACGCTGGGGCCATGGCCAGTGTGTTGAGTCCGGAGCCCGAGACGGACGGCCACGGGAGCCGCTCCACCGCCACGGGAGGCCGTCGACTGACCGCCGACGCCCGTCGTCGGCAGCTCTTCGACGTGGCCCTGTCGCTGTTCGCGCAGCACGGGTATGCGGCCGCCACCATGGACGACATCGCCGAGGCGGCCGGGGTCACCAAGCCTCTGGTGTACCAACACTTCGAGTCCAAGCGGGCCCTGTACCTCGAGCTCATGGACGTGTTCTCGCGTGAGCTGGTCACCCGCATCGTCAAGGCGACCGCCAATGCCCAGGGGCCGCGCCAGCAGGTCGAGCAGGGGTTTGCCGCCTACTTCGAACTCATGCTGGGCAACGAGGAGGCGTTCCGTCTGCTCTACGGTCGTGACGCACCCGACGATGCCGAGCTGGGTGAGTCACTCCGGCGGGTGGAGGAGACGCTGGCCCAGGCCATCGACTCGCTCATCGATGCGGGACTCGATCCCGAGCACCGCCTGCTCCTGGCCCACGCCGTGGTGGGGATGGCCGAGGGGGCCAGCCGGCACTGGCTGGACGCCCGGCGGGAGCAGTCCGGCGGGACCACGTCCACGGCGGACGGAGTCGGGGACGGGCGCGGTCAGGGGGGCACCGATGCCGACCGGGATGCAGAGGCCAAGCGCCTGGCCACCCGTCTGGCCGACTTCGCCTGGGCCGGACTGCGCCAGGTGCACCGCATCTGATCTGGCGTGATCTGGCCCGACCGGGCGGCGGCCCCGTCGGCCCGCCAGCCGGTCGGGCCCACGGGGCCCGGTCCGCCCGGCGGCAGGCGTCAGGCCGTGACCTCGCCCGCCACCACCGGCTGATTCTGGCTCTGGACCACGCCACCGGCGTGTTCGGCCGTGATGGCGAATGCCTGCACCGACCCGTCACCGGCCACGCTGAAGGGCACGACCGTGGGGTCGGAGCCGAGCAGGCCGAGTGAGATGGTCCTGCCGCCGATGACGCCCCACAGCTGGTAGGTCTTGTCCGACGGGAGCGCACGGAGCTGATCGATCTCGACGAAACCGGTGCCCGACGACGTCAGCACCACGGTGACCTTGCCCGGAGTCGAACTGGTCTTGGAGGTCAGCTCCACCTGCTTGGTCGACGGTTGCTGCAGGGCCGACTGCTCGGCCGCGGAAAGCAGCGGATTCGCCTGGAGGGCGCTCACCTGATTGTTGAGGTGGTGGACCTGAGTCCCGAGCACCAGGGCGACGACGATCGCCGCGGCGGCCACCAGGGACACGCCGCGCAGCACCCACCGGTTCCGTCGCCCACGGGTGATCGGCACCACGTTGGCGACGGTACCGGTGTCGGCGTCGTCCCCTCCGGGGACCGTCCGGTCCGATCGACCGGCGGCCGGCTCGAGGCGCGCCGCCAACCGCTCCCACGACGGTGGGACCGAGCCGTCGATCTGGGAGGCGATGCCGTCCCACAGCCCGGCGGGCGACTCACCACCGGAGTTGGCCAGCAGACCCGCCACTTCGTGGTGCTGGGAGACCTCGATGGAGCACTTGACGCACTCGGCCAGGTGCCGCTGGACCATGGCCGCCGTCTCGGGGTCCACCGCGTCCAGGGCGTAGACGCCCAGGAGCTCCTGGATCTCACGGTGCTCGGGCACAGACAGATTCTCGCTCATTGCTCGGCCCCTGCGGGTTGGACGCCACGCTCGGCCAGGTTCACGCGGAGCCGGCTCAGTCCCGAACGGATCCGACTCTTCACCGTGCCCTCCGGCTCCTGGAGCATCTCGGCCACTTCGCGGTAGGTGTGGCCGCCGAAGTAGGCCAATTCTATGGGCTGGCGCAACTCGTCGGGGAGCGCGCCCAGGGCCTCTTGGACCTGCTCGGCCACGGCCATGTCCCATACCTCACGGTCGATGTCGTATCCCGCCGTGGCTGTCTCCCGTGACGTCTTCTCCTCGCGTTTGCGGCGAGACATCTCGGAACGCACGTAGTCGACCGACTTGCCGTGGGTACGGGCCAGGAGAAAGGAACGGAGCGTGCCCCGCTGGGCGTCGAATTTCTCCGGGTGGTTCCACAGGTCCAAGAACACTTCTTGGGTGATCTCCTCGGCCGGCGGGTCGCTGCGGAGGATCCGCCGGGCCAGGGCGTGCACCGCCCCGCCGTGCCGGCGGTACACCTCGGCCAGGGCCCGCTCGTGCCAGCGCCCCACGGCAACTACCAGATTGGCGTCACTGGCCAGTTCGACATCCACGATCACAGCACTCTATTCGGAGCGGGCACCGTGGCCGGATGAGCACCGTGGCCGGATGAAGGGACTCCACCGGGATTCCGCTCCCGTGAGCAGGGAACGACCGCCGTGGCGGCTGCGGCCGGCGGCTATGCATCCACATCGTCGCCGGCAACGAAGAGGGGGTGATGACCCAGCCCACCCAGCATCAGACGACAACCACCCCGCCTCCCGTGCCATCGAGCCCCCGCCGGGGGCGCCACCTGATCACGGTCACGCTGTTCGGTGCAGCCCTGCTGCTGGCCGCCTGCTCCAGCTCGGGCAGCGCCACGTCGACCACGAAGGCGGCGACGACGCCCACCACGGCGTCGGGATCGGCATCGTCCGGCGCCACCGCCAAGGATGCCATCACCATCAAGAACTTCTCCTTCGCCCCGAGCTCGATCACCGTGGCACCGGGGGCGACGGTGACGGTGACCAATAAGGACCAGGTGACCCACACCCTCACCTCGACCAAGGGTGCCTTCGACACCGGCGATATCGGTTCCGGTCAATCCAAGACGTTCACGGCACCGAACACACCGGGAACGTACCCCTACATCTGCTCGATCCATCAGTACATGAGCGGGACCCTCGTGGTCTCGGGCTGACCGGTCCCGACCGAGGGACCGGCGGCCACCACCTGCCGGCCAGTCACCGCCTTCGACACCGGCGATCAGGCCGACGCCCCGCCCGGCCCTGAGCCGTGTCACCCAGTGCAACGCAGCACCCCCAGATCCACCCACCCATCACAACCCACAGGAGGAACACCATGAGAGGCAGGTCGACGCAGACCCCAGCAGATCCGGAGGAGCGTCCCATCGACGTCGATCCCCATGCCATGGGCGATCTCATCGAGGAGAGCCAGGACATCCACCACGATGCCATGGCCGCCACCGCCGTCTCCCTGGAGGAGATGGTCGAGACGGGCCAGGAGGCCCGGGCCCACGGCCTCATCGATCCTGAGGAGTCCCGCCAGGTGGCCGCACGGCGCTCGACGATGATGACCGGCGCCGCCTTCGGAGGAGGACTTCTGGCTGCCGCCGGCATCGCCGGTGCGCTCGAGGCCCTGTTCGCCTCGCCGGCGTTCGCCGCCTCGGCCACCGACGTGCAGATCCTCCAGACGGCATCGTCCATCGAGGTGCTGGCCGTGGCCACGTACAAGACGGCCCTGACCCTGCCGTTCATCGGAGGGTCCGCGGCCAACCCCGTGGTCAAGGCATTCGCCACCACCACCATGCAGCAGCACATGCAGCACCTGGCCGCCTTCAACGCCGCCATCACCGGGCTCGGGGGCAAGGCCCAGAACAACCCGGACCCGGCGCTGCAGAAAGTCGTGGCCGCCGCCGTCCCCGGGCTGACGTCAGCCGGACCCGTGGTGGCGCTGGCCCTCGAACTGGAGCAGGGTGCGGCCGAGACCTACGTGGCCGACGTGGCCGCCCTGTCCGATGCCAACGCCAAGAAGGTCACGGCATCGATCATGGGTGTCGAGGCCCAGCATGCCTCGGTCCTGCTGGCCGTGCAGGCACTGCTCAATGCCAATGCCCCGCAGCTGATCACCCTGGCCGCCGGCAACGTGGCCAATCTCCCGGCAGCCGCCGGGTCCGTCGGATTCCCCGACGCGTTCTATCCCACCGACCAGGCCCGCCCGGCCACCGAAGGAGCACTCTCATGAGGCGTCGCACCAGCACCACCGAAGTGATGGCCATCTCCGAGCACGAGCTCACCGTGATGACCAATGACCTCGAGCAGATCCACCACGACGTGGGCATGCCGGCCATGGAGGCGGCCATCGACGAGTGGACCGAGCGCACGCGCTCCAGCCGACGGGGCTTCCTCATCGGTGCCGGCGCGGTGGCCGGTAGCGCCGCCCTGGTCGCCGTGGGCACGGGGGGTTCGGCCGCCTGGGCCGGCACCTCGTCCAAGAAGACGGGCAAGCTCAAGGGCGATCTGGCTGTGGCGGCCCTGGCCGCCAGCCTCGAGAACCTGGCCGTGGCGGCCTACGGCGACGTGCTCAAGGCAGCCACCGCGGGAAAGCTCGGCACCGTGCCCCCGGCGGTGGCCACCTTCGCCACCACCGTCAAGGCCCAGCACGCCCAGCACGCCCAGGCCTGGAACTCGGCCATCGTGGCCGCCGGGCACAAGGCCATCACCACCACCGACCCGGTGTTGACCCCGATCGTCGTGGCCGACTTCAAGAAGGTGAAGAACGTGGTGGGGGCGGCCAAGCTGGCCCTGGTCCTCGAGGACGACGCCGCGGCCACCTACCAATCGGCCATCAGCGCGGTCAAGGCGACATCGTCGGTGAAGGTGGCAGCCAGCATCCAGCCGGTGGAGATGCAGCACGCGGCCATCCTCAACTTCGTGCTGGGGCAGTATCCGGTGCCCAACGCATTCAGCCCTCTCAAGGGGGCCCGGCCGCTCACCGACTACACCAAGGGTTGACGACAGCCACATCTTCCGCCTCCGGGCAGGGGACAACGACGAACGCCGGCTCCGAGCCGGCGTTCGTCGCGTCCGGGCGGCGTCGCGTCCGGGCGGCGGCCTGTCGGACAGCGGGGCGTCGCAGCGGCTCGCTGACAGCGGCATCGGGCTCAGGCCGACCGGTGCACTCGGCGCGCCAACATCGGCCGTGGAGCGGATGCCGCCGCCTGACGTCGAGCCCTGAAAGCGGTGGCATGAGCACTGATCGCCGTCACACCGGAGTGGGATCGATCGGGTACGGATCACCGTTCGCCGGAGGTCATCCCGGCCGGACTCGGCGACGAATACACAGCATGACATTCGACATCGCCACCTACCGAACCCACTCGGAGAAGCTCGATCTCGAGGACATCGATTTCGACTCGTTCCGCGACCGCCCCCTCAGCCCCGAGGCCCTGCGTTGCCTGCGCTACATGCACGACGTCGAGAACCACACGGTCTGTTACCTACGTGACGTCCTGGTCACCCGGGCCCACCGCGACCCTGAGGTGACCACGTTCCTCACCCTGTGGAATTACGAGGAGTTCTGGCACGGGGAGGCCATCGCCCGGATCCTTGCCGCCCATGACGAACTGGCCGGGACCGGGCGCATCGCCGCCCTGCGCAACAAGCTTCCGAAGAGCGACAAGTGGAAGCCGCTCAGCTTCCAGCTGGCGTCGGCCCTCACCCCTCATCTGACCGCCGTCCACATGACGTGGGGTGCGGTCAACGAGTGGACGACCCAGGCGGCCTACGCCCGCCTGGCCAAGTTGGCCGACCACCCGATGCTCTCCGAGCTGCTTCGCCGCATCATGAAGCAGGAGGGCCGCCACATCGACTTCTATGCCAGCCAGGCCAAGTCGAGGCTGGGTGACAGCCGTGCGGCCCAGAAGGTCACCCGCTGGGCCCTCCGGCGCTTCTGGGCACCGGTGGGCACCGGCGTGGTTCCCGATCAGGAGGTCGATTTCCTGCGCACCTACCTCTTCGGTGACCAGGACGGCCAGGCCATGGCCGATCGGATCGACCGTCGGGTCGACCGGCTCCCGGGCCTCGACGGCCTCCACCTGTTGCAGGGAGCCGTGACGGCTGCGTAGTCAGGGGTCAGCCATCGGTGCCCGGATGGGCCCGAGTGCGGGCCCGGACTGTGGAGCCGCCCATCATGTGGCCGGATGGCCCCTGGTGGACGGCCGGCACAGAAACCCGAGTGATCCGGTAAACTATATGGGTGTTCAGCTTCCCCAATCCCGTCAATGAGTACGCGGCTCGCACGGTGGCGGGCGGCGTCGTGGTCATGGCCGTGGCGGCCATCGCCTTCCGGCAGCCCTGGATCCTCGTCCCCCTCGCCTACGGCTTTTGGGCCCGCGTCCTCTCCGGGCCGAGGTTCTCGCCGCTCGGTCAGCTGGCCACCCGGGTGATCGCCCCACGACTCCCCTGGGGCCCCAAGCCCGTGGCCGGGCCGCCCAAGCGGTTCGCCCAGGGCATCGGCGTCGTGTTCTCCACCACGGCGCTCATCTTGTGGTTCGGCTTCGGGCTGTCCACGGCCACCTGGGTGGTGGTGGGCCTGCTGGCGTGCGCGGCCACGCTCGAGTCGGTCTTCGGGATCTGCCTCGGATGCATCGCCTTCGGCTACCTCATGAAGGCCGGCGTGATCCCCGAGGAGGTCTGCGCGGCCTGCGCCGACATCT
>Ga0181534_10001448_pt1 | contig 15438 bp, 16 predicted proteins | sample PEATcosm2014_Bin_37_FD_119758 | JGI IMG/M metagenome (GOLD analysis project Ga0181534, IMG submission 119758) | Peatland microbial communities from MTU Mesocosm Facility, Houghton, MI, USA - PEATcosm2014_Bin17_10_metaG | ecosystem: Environmental > Terrestrial > Soil > Wetlands > Peat | place... | reverse complement strand
TGCCCACCGTCGGTGCCGTTGCCGTTCGCCCATCAAGGACTCGGTGCTGTGCCCCCATGGGGTTGTTGGGGTGAGAGCACCCACGCCCGTGCTTCACACAGCTCGAGGATCTGGCGGGATCCCTGGCCCTCGGCGATCGCCTTGATGATCTGCTCGTTGAGTCGATTGACGACCATGTCCTCATCCGGCACTGATGAGGCCGGCGCCGATTGCCCGTTGACCGGCTGCGTGAAGTCCCCGAGCGCAGGAGCGCGGTAGTTGGGGTGACGCTCAGCCGGGTACCAGAGCCCATCGGTGGCGTGCCACCAGTCGGGGCCTTGCTGGGTCATGCTCATGGGTTGCCTCCGTCATCCTCAGGGTCCCAACACTACGCCTGACCAAGACCCGTCGGGGTGTGAGCCGCGGTACGACGGCGCCCGGCCGGGCAAGGGACCGAAGGTTTGGTCTGAGAACACGCCATGGGAGAGAGAACCTGGTCTCGGTCCAGCGCCCACGCGGCAACGCACCTCGTGGCCTGGATGTGGACGCACGGCGGTCATCCCGGCAAGGTGGCCTACGGGCCTCAGCCGAGCGGATGCCTGTCTTCGCAGCTGGCCTCCGTCGGAACGGAGCTCATCCTCGGAGGCTGGCCGGTGCAGGAGCGTCAGGAGGGGGCTGCTGGGGACTACCGGTGATCTCGATCCGGGGTCGTTCCCATCGTGCCGAATCGAGCTCTGCCCGTAGCCTGACGATTTCCGAGGCGAGGGCTATCGGCATGTCGGAGAACTCCCGAAGCACCTCACGAACCTCTGGATCGATCGAGACGACCTCATGCTCGTCCTCATCTGCCATCGTGTACTCCTCGTGTCCTGGTGTGAGTGGATGCGCTCCCGGCGGGGACCGGATTCTCCTGTGGCCCATGAAACGACGACCCCAGTGCCGGACGCGGCGCGAAGGCAGTCCAGCCTGGCACGAAATTCGATCGCTGATGCAACGACGTGCTCCCGGCGTCCATGCTCTGAGCCCGCACAGGAACCGTGACCCGTCGACGGTGCAATGCTAGAGCAACGCCTGGTAGACGAGCTGTCTGAGCTGGCTTCGGATCGGGTGGGTACTCGAGGGCAGCAGCTGGGTGAAGAACAGCACACTCAGGTCCTCCCTGGGCGCCACCCACCACGAGGTGCTGAAGGCACCGCCCCAGCCGTACTCCCCCTCGCTGGTGAGCACCTTGCCGGCCAGTGGGTCCGTGACCACCGACACCCCCAGGCCGAATCCGACCCCGGCGAAGGTGGTCTCGGCGAACAGCGGTCGGCCGAACTCCTCGAGGTCGACGCCGCCCGGGAGGTGGTTGCTCGTCATGTAGGAGACGGTGCGGGACGACAGCAGCCGGGTGCCGTCGAGCTCGCCGCCGCCACGCAGCATCTCGGAGAACCGGAGGTAGTCCGAAGCCGTGCCCACCAGTCCCCCGCCCCCGGAGAGCATCTCCGGAGGCGAGACCAGTGGGTCGCCCGGAAGGCGCACCGGCGGGGAGTCGGATCCCGCCGGATTGGCCGCGTACGGTGCCGCCAGCCGGTCCACGACGGCCGTGGCGTCGAAGGCGGTGTCGACCATGCCGAGCGGCTCGAAGATCCTCTCCCGGAAGAACGAGTCCAGGCTCTGACCCGAGACCACCTCCACCAGGCGGCCGAGCACGTCGGTGGACACGCCGTAGTTCCACTCGCTGCCCGGTTCGAACACGAGCGGTTGCGCTGCCCACAGCTCACAGCAGCCGGCCAGGTCCACGCCCTTCGGATTCCCCCACTCGAAGCCGGCCGCCCGGTACATGGCGTCGACCGGGTGGGCATGGTGGAACCCGTACGTCAAGCCGGAGGTGTGGGTCAGCAGGTGCCACACCCGGATCGGTTCGGTGGCCGGGCGCACATCCGGGCGGGCGGAGCTACCGGACCGGTACACGCCCATCTCCTCGAAGCTCGGAATCCATTTCGAGATGGGATCCTTCAACTCGAAGGCTCCCTCCTCGTAGAGCATCATGGCCGCTACCGAGGTGATCGGTTTGGTCATCGACGCCAGACGCCAGACGGTGTCGGGCTCAACAGGGGTGGCCGCCTCGCGGTCGCGCGTCCCGTAGGTGGCGAGATGGGCGACGTGTCCATGTCGAGCCACGGCAATGAGCCAACCGGTCAACCGACCGTCTTCGACGTACCCGCGGAAGTGACGATCCAGCCGATCCAGGCGGGTGGGAGACAGTCCGACTTCGGATGGTTCGACGTCGCAGCGGATGGTCGTCATGTCCAGGCATGCTAACCACCGGATCTGCCCGGGCCCCGGTCGGCGATTCAGGGACGGTACTCTTCCGAGCCCAGGAGGAGCCTGTGCAGGAGGTGCCGATGCGGCCCACGATACGGGGTCCCTACACTGATCCGATGGGAGGCCGGGTCTCCCGCTACCTCGTGATCAGCCAGCTCGGGTTCTTCGCCTTCTTGGCCATCTGTCTGGCCCTGGTTCCACGATCTCTTGTCGATCACAACGAGGGCGGTGTCAGCAACTTCGGAGTGACGGCGGCCACCAGGATCCCCTACACGCTGGCCTTCCTCACCGGCGCTCTGTTCATTCTGATGGCGGGCCACGCCACACCCCGCATCACGCCCACTCGGAACTCTTTTCGCCGAGGACTCTTTACGCTGGGCGCTCTCTTCTTGGCGGTCTTGGCATCCACCTATCCGTACAAGGTGGACGTCACGTTCAAGGATGCCCACATCGTCATCGCGACGTTGCTGATCGCCTTCGAGTTGGCGATGTCCATGTGGCTGGTCTACGAGACGCCGAGGCACTGGATTCCGATCCTCCTGCTGGTAGTGCAGGCCACGGGGTGCCTTCTGGCACTGATCACGCTGATCGGGATACTTCATCTTCTGCTTGTGGCCCAGTTGCTGGCGGGCGCGGCATTCGGTGTGCTGCTCGTTCGGTCAGGGCGGCAACTGGTCCAATGCGGTGGAGGCACCGAGGTGTCCGGGGATGGAGGCCTGACCTGACGTCAATTGGGTGGCGCCTTCACTCTCAATCCATCAGCCGGAGTTGCGAGGGGAATCCCTCGAGAACGAGCAGGGCATGCTCGGACGCGACGTGGTGAGCGTGCGCCCCTACCCGGGTCCGGCCCGATTCACTCACACCCGGGGGCCCCGCTATAGCGTTCTGGCCATGCGCGGCGGGAACGGCGTGGTGATCATTCTCAACGACCGGGAGCGACGGGTCCTGCGAGGGCCGCGACCAGGGCAGTCCATCGTTTGCCCGCTGTTGCCATTCCTGCTCGTGGTGGCGCTCGCTACTGTCAGCAGCTGGTCCGCTGCCATCGCCGGCGAAGGTACCGCCGGCGCCGCCACCACGAGTAGCTCGCTGGTCCTGCCGATCCGCCCCTGTGGTGACCTCATCTCAGAGCACGTGTTCTCGCCGACAGGAGTGCGGGTGCGGTTCTTCTCGGCACGCCTGTCCGACGTCACCGGGGCCCTGTACTGCCACCTGATCGGAGAGATCGGCACGGCGTTCTACTTCGATCTCCGCATGCCCCGATCGACCTATCAGGGCCAGTACCTACAGGAAGGATGCGGCGGGTTCTGCGGTCAGCTCTCCCCGCACGTACCGCTGGTGGCTGACAACTGCCCGGCCGTGACCGGGAACTCCCTGGCGGTGGCCGTCGACAACGAGGGGCATGTGACGACGTCGAACACGGACGCCCGCTGGGCGGCCAACGATACCGGGAGCCGCTCCACGTTCGGCTCGACGTCGGAGCACCAGCTGGCCGTCGTGGCCAAGGCGCTCATCACCGACTACTACGGCCGAGACCCCACCTACTCGTACTTCGACGGCTGCTCCGATGGCGGCCGAGAGGCGCTCGTCGAGGCGCAACGCTATCCACACGACTTCAACGGGATCGTGGCCGGGGCGCCGGCCAACATCTGGTCGGAGCTGCTCGGCGAGGTCGGAACGTGGAATATCCGGGCCAATACGGGACCCGGAGGTCGAGAGATCCTCACCTCGGAGGATCTCCCGGCGCTCCACCAGGCGGTGGTGCGGGCATGCGGTGGGGGGCGGGGATATGTCCCCGATCCCCGGACCTGTACGTTCTCACCGTCGAGCATCGAATGCCACCGGCGGGTCACCCATTCCTGCCTCACGGCGGCGCAGGTTCGGGTCGTCGTCTCGCTCTACCGCGGGCCCAGCGACCCGGCTGGGCAGTCCCTCTATCCGGGCGGCGAGCCCTACGGCTCAGAGCTCGGGTGGTCGGCTTGGTTCGTCAAGCCATCGGGCGATCGGGGCTGGCCCCGAGACACACTGACCTACCAGTTCGCCGTCAACTTCCTGCGCTACCTGGCGTACCGGACAGATCCACGGAGCTCGGACCCCCTGTCACCGTTCCGCTTCAGCCTGTCGAGCTACCAGAAGCTGACGGCGCTCTCCGGGCTCTACGACGCCACGGATCCCGACCTCTCGTCGTTCGCCGCGGACGGCGGAAGGCTGATCATCTACCAGGGTTGGGCCGACCAGGCGATTCCGCCCTTCGGCACCGTGGCCTACTACAAGGCGGTGGTCGACGCCGCCGGGGGCTACGAGGCAAGCCAGGCATTCTCTCGCCTCTACATGATCCCGGCGCAGTACCACTGCCTGGACGGAGGGGACCCGGTGCTCGCCGGCGCCAACCTCCTGACGCCGCTCATCGACTGGGTCCAGCACGGCACACCGCCAGGAACGCTCTCGTTCAGTCTGGCGGGGACCAGGACAGCCCGGAACGGGACGGCCGGTGGCAGGTCGATGTCCGTGGCGCCGCTCGACCCGTTGACACCGCTGCCTTCTGGCTCGAATGGCCTCAACGCCAACTACGACTGGGTCGGCTCGTTCGGTTCGAACGCACCTGCTTGAGCGCCGCTCGACCGATCTTCAGTTCGGCGCTGCCCCGCTGGCACTCGTACGTCCTGTTGAGGGTGGCCTCCGGGATCGGGTCTAGGCCTCACCCCTGAGCAGCGACACCTTGAACGGTCTCAGCTCTCCCCGGGCATGACCACCAACGATCGTCGGGTCGCCCTGCATGATCTCCATGGCAGCCTCCTCATCCTCAGCCTCGAAGATCACGATGCCAGTGTTGGTCTCTCCGAGGGTGGGCCCTGCGAGTACGACGATGCCATCGGCGTGAAACCTCTGGAGCCGCTCGAAGTGGCGCCTCCACACGTCACGTTCCACGTCTGTCATCGTTTCCGCGAAGTTGTCCCTCGGCACATGGAGAAAATAGATCCACTCGGACACCTGCTTAGCTTGCCCCACGGTGAGGAGCCCCTCAACCCTCTCCGCGGTGGCCGTCCAGAGGGTCCTGGATGTGCCTCCGGCGACAGGATGCTCTGCGCGGAAGTGCGTCCGATCGCCGCCCCTCAGCGGGTCCGTCGACACTGCCGGGTACGGCGTCCCGTCATGGCGCTCCGAACCAGGTAGTCAGGGCGTCGCGGAGTCCCTGCTCCGTGCCCTCCCCCACCCAGGCCACGTAGCCGTCGGGCCGGATCAGCACGGCAGAAGGAGCGGTGACCATGCCAAGCACTGGTAGTTCCCACGGTCCGGCGTAGCCAGCATCGATCAGCTGGACACGCTCAGCCCATGGAGTGGTGTCAAGGGTGCCGGGCGCAGCGAGATTGAGCAGCACCGGCCGGGCGTCGTGCAGCAGGGTGAAGACCCGGCGCGGGCCGGTGGGTGTCACGAGGTCCAGATCGGGCATGCGGCGTCCGAGCAGGGGGTGGCCCTCCCCGAGGTGGTAGTGGATGTCCAACCCGGAGAGCATCCCGGCGAACCGTCTGCGGGGCTCGTCCATGCCCAACAGCTCGGTCACCGTGTCGCGCAGTGCGTCGACGCGCTCGTCGGTACCCCGGAGCGCCACCTGGGCCATGGTGTTGTGCTGCACGCGGGCGCCGACCGGGTGTCGTTCGGCATGGTAGGTGTCGAGGAGATCAACCGGCGAGAACCCGCCGACCACCTGGGCCAGCTTCCATCCGAGGTTGACGGCATCCTGCACACCGGTGTTGAGGCCCTGTCCCCCTTGTGGGGGGTGCACGTGGGCGGCGTCGCCGGCCAGCAGGACCCGTCCCTTGCGGTAGGCGGCCGCCTGCCGGGTCATGTCGGTGAACCGTGAGATCCAGGTGGGGCTGTGCACCCCGTAGTCGGTGCCGTCGATGGCGATGAGCGCCTCGCGGACGTCCTGCAGGGTGGGCTCCCGCGTGTGCTCGAGGTCCGGCTCGGTCAGAACGATCCGTACGGGTCCGCCGTCCTCCGTGCGGCCGATGCCACCTCCGGGGCGCAGGCCGAATTCGGGCTCCTCGTCCACCTCGACCTCAGCAATCAGCCAGCTGGTGGTCGGATCCCACCCGGGGAACTCGATGCCGGCCGCCCTTCGGACCGCACTGCGCCCACCGTCACATCCGACCAGGTAGGCCGCCCGTAGCCCTTGGCCGTCGGACAGCCCGACATCGACGCCGGTGTCGTCCTGCACGAAGCCTGTCACCACCCGCTCCCGGACGATCGGCACTCCCCGCTCGCTGACCCAGGTGGACAGTATGCGCTCGAAGTGCTTCTGCCACAGCGCCAGCCCATAGGGGTGCCGGGTGGGGAAGTCGCTGATGTCCAACGGGATGCCGGCGAACGCCTGGACCTGCACGGCCTGTCCCTCGGCGAGGAACCGGTCGGCGATGCCGCGCTGATCGAGCACCTCGATGGTGCGTGCGTGCAGACCGCCGGAGCGGGAGCCGTCGAGCTCCTGGCTCGAGCGTCGCTCGACGATCGCCACATCTACTCCTGCCAGCGCCAGCTCGCCCGCCAACATGAGGCCTGTTGGTCCCCCTCCGGCGATAACCACTGCATGATCAGCCACTCGCATCCCCTCCCCATTCCGTGGGTTCTGGTCCGGACCGGAGATTCTGCGCACCCACCAGAGCCTTGATGCAAGCGCCCGAAGCGCGGTAGTTTGAGTATGGCGGCCGGTGAGCACAGATCGCTTGCCCGGTTGGCTGACCGCAATCAGCCGAGCGGATCGGATGTTGACCAGGCTGAACGGCACTCCCGGACCGGTGGATGGTGCCTCAGGTAGCCGCCGTTCACCGCCTATGGCGTCGTCACCAGCGGGATAGTCGTGGCCGTCGACCCTCGGGCCGCCCTCTCGCGCGGATGATCATGGGTCCGCACCACGGGCTGGCCTACCGCTTCCATGTCGTCGAGTACGTACTCCAGCAGTGCGGTGCCATGGGGAGATGCCACCGCCACGTCGTGGCTCAATGCGGTGGCCGCGCGTAGGCATTGCAGTCGAAGCACGTCACCCGCCGCCTTGTTGTTGGGAAAGATCCCCGAGTAGGACAGCTTGAGCTGCTCGAGGGATTCGCTCACGTGGGCCGACTCGGGCTGGTCCAGCGGGAGATCAACGTAGAGGGCATCCACACCCTCCGAGAACAAGCGAGAGCGCTCGGCCTCGACCCGGGCCGTGAGGTCGTGGCCCGCCCGGCTCACGGTCAACACGGCGACGTTGTCGCCGGGCCGGACTTCGACGTGGAGCTCCGAGATCGGATCCAGATCGGTCCGGACCGGGGCTTCGGCCAGCTGGGCCCGAAACTCACAGATCTCGATCGTGTCCCGCACGATGTCTCGATGACGGCTCGGTGCGTACAGCATCCGCTCGTTGCCCGGCCGCACACGTAGGAAGAACAGCGCGGCCGACTGCCGACCCGGACTCGGTGTCGACACGCTGTTGTCGACCGATTGGGGGATGAAGCCGAGCAGGAACCCCGTCTCGTGACCGCCGAGTTCCAGCAGTGCCTGCTGGCTGTAGGGATGGGCGGCGGTCGCTTCGCTGTACATGCCGACAAGGCCGCGCCGTGCTGCCCATTCGAGCAGATACCGCTTGACCGATGTGAAGATGTGCCGCCCTCGGGCCGCCGGCAGCGTCAGCGCTTGGCCGGCGTGCCCGATGACGTCCTGTGGTGCAGCGAGCGAGAGGCCGGAATGGCACAGCAACCGCCCGTCGGATGCCTCGGCCACGGCCGAGATGAGTAGTCCGGCCGAAATCCGCCGCGCCACTTCGTCGGCGTCGTACGCCCATCGAACGGGATACGTCTCGCCGTAGACGGCCCGAACCGCCTCGCCGAGGCGGGCCGATTCGGAGGCGGCGAGCATGCGCACTTGGATGTCACCGACCCAGACCGGATCGGGCATCGGGGGACCACCAGCCGGAGCCATGGAGCCATCGTAGGCAAGTCCGCAGGGCAACCTCGTCGGTGCCCCAGTCGTCGGGAGGAAGCATTCGGGGTGGGCAATCCGCCCTTGGAGTCGGAGTCAGCTAGCGGGGCAAGCGGTCGACAATGATCCGCGACACAGCTTCGGCATCGTCCGGTGTTATGCACGGATGAATCCGCCCACCCGTATCGATCTCGATTCCCTCCTCCTTCTTGGGGCGGTTGCCGTCGAGGTTGTACCAATGGACGAAGTCTCCCGATCCCCAGATGCGCCATTTGCCTCGCATCCGGCTCAGGGAAAAGGTCGTAGCCGATTGGATCGACCGGAACGGAATGCGTTTCCGGCCCCAGGGGTAGTACCACCGGATCGTCAATCCCTCGTCGTCACAGATGATCCGTCCGTCATCGTAGAGATGTGGGCTGCTGTTCATCACGCGATCCTCGTTCATTCTCGGCGGCTCGTTCAAGGCTTCATCGCAGCATGGCTCCTGCCTCCATCTGCAGGGCGAACGGCCGGATCCCGTCCCTCGACTCCATAGGTCGACGTCCGAGTCGGCAGCGAACACCACATGGTCGCTCGCTCCGGTAGGTCAGGGTACCGTCGCAGGAGCAGATGGGCGGCCGATCGCGGTGGTTGCGGGGGTGGTGCCTCCGGATGACCCGGTCGGGGCCTGAACGGGGGTATCACCGACTGAGAGAGGTCCCCTGTCGCCCGTCACCACGGGATTGACAGAGATGGCAATGCAACCGGGGAACGGCCCCGGCTCCCATCCGCTCCAAGCGGCAACCCTGGTGGAGCGGGTCAGACCAGGCGGCGTGATCAGAAATGCCGGATAGGAGGTACACGAAGTCGTTGCCCCGACCGGTTCACTGCTGCCGTCGATCGTTGTCGAAGCGGACTGTCCGGGCTGCAGCGTCACTGCCGGTGGTGTGGTGGGCCCGGTGGTGACACCGCCGATACCGCCAGGCATCGGCCGGGCGGTCGCCACCGGGTTCCCACGGGCGTCGAGAGCGACGACGGCGGGATAGCCCTTCAGGGTGCATGACGTCTTGCTGGCATTGAGGAACCCGACCCATTCGTCGGTCTGCCCCATCCCCGCTCCGCCACTGAGGGCGCTCACCTTCAGTTGCCCGTTCTGGCACGTGGAACCGGAGATCAGATGCCGTTGGCGGGGACGCTGGGGAAGAGGTGAGGACAGATGTCCGGAGGACCCGTGCCCGGCCAGTGTGATCAGACCGGTCAGCACTCCGGCGACGACCACGGTGGCGATTCCCACACGCGTCCACAGGCGCCGCCGGTGTCGTCGGCGTGCCTCCTTGATGATCAGCTCCTCGGAGCCGGTAGCCGCACCGCTACCGGGCAGCGGAGTGGCGATCTCAACCTGCTCAGGTAGATCCACCGTCATGGCAAGATACTATTCCACATAGTATCATTTGTCGATGGGCTTCGACGCAGACGATTCGGTTCCCGTGTACTCACAGGTAGCCGCTGAGCTACGGCGCGAGATCGCTGAAGGACTGGCCAGGCCGGGTGAGCGGTTGCCCCCGGCCCGTGATCTGGCGGCGGTGATGGGTGTCAATCAGAACACAATGTTCCGGGCATTGCGCCTTCTGCGGGATGAGGGGATCTTGGAGTTCCAGCGCGGTCGCGGCATCACTGTCAGCGGGGAGGCTCCTGGGCTCAGCGATGTGGTGACTCGCTGCCGAGAGCTGCTCGGGTACTCGCTTCGGCTCGGATACCGAAAGGAGGAAGTCGTCCGGATCATCGAGGGCCTGGCCTGAGCTCGTGAGGTGTGCGGCGCTGGTACCTGACCCCAGTTGCACCCCTCCGCCGGCTCGATGGTGGATGGTGACCGCGGCAGGACGTGTGGGGTCTGAGCGTCAAGGCGTGAGGACCAACTGTCGAACGTTCCAGGAGACGTGGCTGTCGGAGTCGTCGTTGGAGATCTCCACAAGGGCCTGCTCGAGATCCCGCAACAGAGCCTCGGTGACGGGGAGATTCGGTGCCTCCAGCCAGTGCCGGACGTTGAACAGGTAGATCCTGGCGGCCAGGGCTCCCGGCACCGTCACCGGATTGACCACTCCGCCCAGATCCGAAAGCTCTGCGCCGGCATACATGAGCCCCCCACCTGAGGCAACGATCCTGGCGGATACCTCCTCGTACGCTTGGAGGGGCCCGGGTGGATTGACCACGCTTTCGAGGTCCTCGATGAGGAGCCTCCCACCCGGGGTGAGCTGACTTCGCCATCGTTGGGCGATTGCCTCGGGTTCGGCAAGATGGGCCAGGAGGAGGCGGGCATAGATGATGTCCGCCGGAGCCCCTGGCAGCGGAAGTTCAGTGACGTCGTGCATTTCGAATCGGGCCCCAGGAAGTCGGGCTCGCGCGGTGGCCACGAAAACTTCGGAGGTGTCGAGACCGACGATCGTCTCGGGTCGGCACACCTCACGCAGGAGTTCCGTGGTGAAGGCCGGCCCGCAGCCGAGGTCGATGGCCACGTCCGGCCGAGGCAGCGCATGGTCAGCGAGAAACGGACGGGAGACCGGATCGTACGCCGTCGCCACGAGATGGAGCCGATCTGCTGCCGATCGATCAACCCCGAACCGGTACCCGGTCACGTCTCTATTGTGGCCGAGAGTGTCCTGAGCCGATCCTCCACTGTCGTCACCTTCCATGGGAATCGACTTCGCACTGTCGATGGTGTGCCCCGATCGATGACTCAGCGCCACGTCATGGTGTCGCAGGGCCGACCTGAGCGTGCAGCACGGGAAATTACAGGCCCGTCCTGACGGTTCGCTCCAAGATTCCCAGCGTGGCGCGCAGGGCCGACTCGGGCACGATCGGGAAACGGTCCTTGTGGTCGCTCACCTTCGACCAGTCGTAGTAGGAGGTCACATTGGTGACCCCGTTCTCACCACTACTCAGGCGGTAACCGTAGAAGTGCGGAACCGGAACATCGGGCCCGAGGTCCCAGGCGATCTCCCGGTCTCGCTCAAAGACGATGATTCGGACGGTGACGTCGTACTTACCGAGGGGGATGTCATTGAGCGACTCGCGGTCCATGTGGATGACGAAGGTGTCGCCCACCTTCTCTGCCGGCTCGCCCGTGAAGTCCTGCAGCATTCCTGAGGCGTCAATGGCCACGTGGCCTGCTGGGCTACGCACGATGTCGAAGATCGCCGAGGGAGAGGCCGGGATCGGCCGGGTCACCTCGATGCGGTCAGGCATGAAGACGGTATCGGGCATGTGGGCTCCTTATGGGCGGAGTGGACTCGTCGGGCGGCACCAACCTGTTCAGTCCGGCCAGCATCGCGCGTTGTCGCCGCGGGCGAAGGATTCATCGACACCTGGGCTCGAGAGGTGCCCTGGGCTCAATCGCCACGTACGGCTCGATAATCGGAGATGTTCGACGACCGGACGATGAGGCGGGCGCTTCTGGAATTCCTCGAGTACCAGCGCGCTTCGGTCCTGTCCATCGTGGAAGGACTTGATGAAGAATCCTGGCACACGCCGTCTGTTCCCTCTGGCTGGACGCCGGCGGGCATGGTCGAGCACCTGGGCGGAGTGGAGAGGCAATGGTTCCTCGAAGTCGTCGACGGTTCCGAGGTGGAGCTGCCCTGGGATGCCGGGCGTCCCGACTACCATCCGGAGGCGGCGCTCACCTGTGATCGAGCTGCCGACGAGGTGGTCAGCTACTACAGGGAGCAGTGCGAACGAGCCGACGAAGAGCTGGCGCGCACATCGATGTCAGCGGTTCCACGCGGGCGGCACGGTGGCGATGACCTGGAAGTCCCGAGCGTGCGCTGGGTCGTCCTCCACGTGATCGAAGAGACGGTCGCTCACTCGGGCCACCTGGACATCGCTCGCGAGATGCTCGACGGTCGGACCGATCTAGGCAAGCGCTGAGGCCAGCTCCCGCTCGGCGGACTAGTCGAGGCGATGTACCTGTACGCCCGCGACCTGGCGCTCCGGAACCTGGTGTCCCATGGAGTGTGCCCCTTCCCAACGGAAGGGGCACACTCCAGACGGCGAGACAGATGTCAGGTATGTCTACAGGTTCGGGAATCCTGCAGCCGAATAGGAGACCGTCGCCGACGTTGCCGGCGGTAGCGATGCCGTGCACGAAGTCGCTGCTTTGGCCTCACCGTAAGCCGTGCCCGGCGTCAGGGTCGCACCGGTCAGGTTGGCGTAGGGTCCTGTTGCCGTCTCCGTGGCCGAGTTGTCGATCACGTACCAGCAGTTGCCGGTCCCCTTCGCCTGCGCAGCCAGGATGATGCCATTTCCATCAGAGGCGATCGCCACGCTCACCTGCGCCTGTCCCGAGGCGGTGACCGAGACTGCACCTGTTACGAACGAGAGGTTCGGCTCGGCTGCAACCAGAGTCGCCGCCATGACGGCTGCAGGCGTGGTGTACGTGGCGTTGGTCGTCAGGTTGTACGACTGGCTGTTCTGCTGAAATACCGATTTGGCGTTCACGATTGCCGTGTTCAGGTTCGATTGGGCAGCGCGGTCATTGGCCGACTTTGTCACCCCCAAGAAGGTTGGGATGGCGATGGCCAGCAAGATGGCCAAGATCAAGAGAACAACCATGAGCTCAATAAGCGTGAAACCGGCATCTTCGCCGGACTCCTTCGCATCGAGCCGCCTGGACAACAGGCGCCCGATCGCAGAATCAACCATATTTCTCCTCAGTTTGGGGTATGTGCATCATTAATTGGGCGCCCTGAAGCACTGGGATCCCAGATTGCTATCGGCCTCGTGTCCTGAAGACTTGAGTTGTCTGCTCTCCACGCCGACCCAGCGGTGCTGACCTGCAGTGGCATGGATCTGCAATCCGACCGGCAGGGAGGGGGACGCAGATGGCCCCTATCGCTCACCGGGTCGTCTACTGGCGACCGGTGGAGTCGGTGAATCTGGCGCGGCCTCATCGAGGAATCCAGGCCAGACTGTTGGCCATGGAGCGGTGGCCCATGACCGGACGGATCGAGGAACAGGCCTACCTGAAGGCGGCGATCGCCGACCCTCTGCAGGCCGGTGTACTGGTCGCTGGCGGAGCGGGGGTCGGCAAGACTCGCCTTCTCCGAGAAGTAACGGAGGGTCAGACCGACAATTGCATCGAATTCGTCACGGCCACCGAGTCGGCCCGTCCGCTCCCATTCGGCGCGTTCGCTCACCTGCTGCCAGAGGACCTCGGGTCTATCGACCGTGTCGATCTGTTGGCAGTGATTGGACGCCATCTGGTTCGTCGGGCGGAGGGTAAACCACTCATTCTGGCGGTCGATGACATGCACCTCCTCGACGCGTTCTCGGCCGCGTTGGTGCACCACATCGCCATCGCATCGCTGGCCAAGGTGCTTCTCACCTTGCGCAGCGGTGAACCAGCGCCCGACGCCCTGACGGCACTACACCGCGACGGGATCGTGTCCCGACTGGAGCTCCAGCCGATCTCCCGGTTGGAATTCGATGCGTTGGTCGAGGATGCGCTCGAAGGTACAACAGAGGCGTTCACACTCGACCGGATTTGGGCCGTGACCCAGGGGAACGTGTTGTTCGCCCGCGAACTGATCAGCGATGCCCTCGGCGCCGGCACTCTTGTCGTTGACCGCGGGATGTGGTGCTGGACGGGTGGGCTCGGTGTCGCCCCGAGGCTGCGCGAGACGATGGCCGCCCGTCTGGAAAGCCTGAGCCCTACAGAACGAAGATGCCTCGAGATCCTTGCTGTCGGCGAACCGCTGAGCCTGGCAAGCATGGAGCGCCTTGCCCCGGGGGTGTTGGTGCCTGACCTCGAACGTCGCAGCCTCCTCACGATCGAACGAGCCGATGAGCGCACGTTGGTACGCCTCGCACATCCGATCCTCAGTGAAACTTTGCGCGTCGGTTTGCCCGTCTCCCTTCGTCGCCAGATCAACCATGATCTGGCCGAGGATCTGGCCAAAGCCAGTGACGAGCAGCCGGGTGACGCGCTCAGGCTGGCCCTCCTGCGTGAGGCTGCCGGCGAGGCAGCCGACCCCGGGCTGCTCGCCGAAGCGGCTAGCAATGCCAACCTGCTTTCGGATCATGCCCTGGCGGAACGCCTGGCCCGTGCCTCGGCTCGTGCCGGCTACGGCTTCAGCGCTCAACTCGAGTTGGGCCTCGCCTTGATGGGACAGAGACGATTTGAGGAGTCCGAGGCCGTGATCGTCCCCCTGGTCGGCACCGAGCCGGATGATGCCGCCCGCGAACGCCTGGCGGACGCAGTGGCCCAGGTCTTGGGCCACGGGCTTGGCCGGGTCGACAGGGCACTCGGGATTCTCGAGTCAATCGAGCGCGACGTAACCGACCCGGCGATCGAAGCGCTCGTGCAGTGCCATCGGGCCACGCTCCTCGTCTTTGGCGCCCGCTTCGAAGAGGCCGCCGAGCTCGGTGTGGGAGCCCTCAGCTCGGTACATGACGACAGTATCGTCGTCAGATCATTGTCGGCGGTCGGGACGAGCTTGGTCATGAGCGGTCGCCTCAACGAGGCGCTGGCGCTCACCGAGGCGGCCCTCGAGCCTGCCCTGCGAGTGCGCGATCGCCTTCCCCGGGCTCCGGTTTGGGCGGTCTCGGCGCGTATTACATCGCTCTTCTTTGCCGGGCGACCCGATGAGTCCCTCCGACTTCTGGACATGACGCAGGAAGCCGGCGCGAATCTCTCGATGCAGGTGATGGCGGGGGCTGCCGCCTATCGCGGTCGCATTCTTCTCTCGCTTGGCAAACCGCGGGCTGCTGCCCGGTTTCTCAACGGCGCTGCCGCCACGCTCCGCAAGTTCTCCATCCCTGTCGAATCCTCCTGGTGCCTTGCGCTGATGGCGGAGGCGCTTGCCCTCTTGGGTCGGCATGAAGAAGCGAAGGCGGCAGCGGCAGAGGCTGTCACACTCCGCCGACCCGCGATCGTGGTCCATCAGGTCGATGAAATGCGGGCACTGGCTTGGACCGATGCCCAGGTAGGCGTCACCTCTTCTGCGATCGACCAGCTCTGGGCAGCTGCCGATCTCGCGGCCGCTCGGGGCCAGCGCAGCTTCGAAGTCTTCATCCTCCACGACCTGCTGCGCTTGGGCGAGCATCGGGCCGCTGAACGGGCCCGACGAGTCGCTGAACGCGTAGACGGAGCCTGGTCGACGGCCATAGGGGCACATGCAGCCGCCATTGCTACAAGCGACACCGTCGCCCTGGAGGCAGCCGCCGAGGCCT
>Ga0181534_10001447_pt1 | contig 15440 bp, 13 predicted proteins | sample PEATcosm2014_Bin_37_FD_119758 | JGI IMG/M metagenome (GOLD analysis project Ga0181534, IMG submission 119758) | Peatland microbial communities from MTU Mesocosm Facility, Houghton, MI, USA - PEATcosm2014_Bin17_10_metaG | ecosystem: Environmental > Terrestrial > Soil > Wetlands > Peat | place... | reverse complement strand
GCAGGATGTTGACCTCATTCTGATCGAGCTCCGCCCGCTGCATAAACCGCCTGATGCGGGCCATCAGGTTCGTACCGCTTTGCGTGCGATCGCGGAATTCTACCTCTTCCATGACCTGCGCCAGATGGACGTACAAGTGATCCATCTGCTCCGGCGTTGCGAGAGGCACGTCCGTGTGTAACTGCACTACCTTGGCCCCACGGGCACGAAACAGCTCATAAGTGACGAGCTGCACCGCCATCGCGAGATTCAAGGACAAATAGGCCTGATTCGCTGGGATTCGGATGAGCACATGCGAAGATTCGATATCGTCATTCAAGAGCCCCGTGCGCTCGGCACCGAACAGCACCGCAGCGGGAGCCCGCCGCGCTTCGGCAACGATGCGCTCCGCGGCGTCGCGCACATCGACAACACGGAAGTTCTGGTCACGATCGCGCGAAGTCGTTGCGGCCACAAATCCGCAGCCTTCGAGCCCTTCCGCCAGCGTTTCTACGACGCGGGCACGCTCCAGCACATCATCCGCGCCGGATGCGCGCGCAGTGGCCTCAGCGTGCGGAAACTGCTTGGGACGCACGAGAACCAGCTCCTCGAGCGCCATGTTCTTCATGGCCCGCGCCACGGCTCCTATATTTCCGGGGTGCGAGGGCTCGACCAGAACGATACGAATGTTGGGCGACATCAATCTGCTACGATTCGTTGATAGTTTTCCGCTGAGCTCATTTTACCCGTGCAAGCGCTTCTCAATATCGCCGTTAAGGCCGCCCGCGCGGCTGGCGAAGTCATCGTACGCAGTCTCAACCGCCTCGAATCTCTGACAATTACCTCGAAAGGGCGTAACGATTTCGTCAGCGAAGTCGATCATGCGGCTGAGGCCGAGATCATCAAGGTCATCCGCAAGAACTACCCGGCCCACGCCTTTCTGGCAGAGGAAAGCGGGCGTATCGGTGAGAGCGACACCATCTGGATCATCGATCCCCTGGATGGCACAACCAATTTTCTGCATGGATTCCCTACGTTCTCAGTGTCCATTGCCTGTCAGATCAGGGGCAAGCTGGAGCACGGCGTTGTATACGATCCCATGAGCCAGGAACTCTTCACAGCATCTCGCGGTGGCGGCGCTCACCTCGATAACCGACGCATCCGCGTCAGTAAGCAGCGCGGATTGGAAGGCTCCCTCATCGGCACCGGTTTTCCATATCGTGCCAACGCGAAGTATCTCGACTCGTATATGCAGATGCTACGTGCGGTCATGGAGAATACTGCTGGTGTTCGTCGGCCCGGATCAGCCGCGCTCGACTTGGCTTATGTAGCGGCTGGAAGAACGGATGCGTTCTGGGAGATCGGGTTGGCTCCGTGGGATACAGCGGCCGGAACGCTGCTGATACAAGAAGCCGGCGGACTCATAGGCACCCTGACTGGCGGCGAATACACACAGGGAGGGAACGTGCTGGCGGGCTCCCCGAAGGTCTACGCAGCGATGCTGGAGTTGCTCAGCCCGCACGTGCCGCAGGAGTTGCGCGAAGGCTGAAGTTCATCCACAGTCCCCGCAATAATTTTCGGGGGCCTCACCTTTGGCAAACCAGCTTTTTGCGACCAAATCCATTGATGATTTGCATTCGGACGACTCCAGCGGTCCGAAGCTCAACCGGGTCCTGTCTGCCGGCGCGCTGACGGCCCTCGGTATCGGTGGCATCATCGGCACCGGCATTTTCGTACTCACCGGCGTCGCGGCCGCCAACCACGCCGGTCCCGCGCTCGCTCTGGCCTTCATCATCGCCGGTTTCGGTTGCACCCTTGCAGGGCTCTGCTACGCCGAGTTTGCCGCGATGATCCCTGTGTCCGGCAGCGCGTACTCCTATTCATATGCAACACTCGGCGAAGGTATCGCCTGGTTCATCGGTTGGAACCTGGTACTCGAATACCTGTTCGCCGTGGCGACGGTGTCAGTCGGTTGGTCAGGTTATCTGGTCAGTCTTCTCGATCAGATCGGAGTGCATCTACCCACGGCGTTCACATCCTCGCCATTCGCCAAGGGTGAAGGTGATCTCGACATCATCCGAACCGGCGCGATCATCAACGTTCCGGCAATGGCTATCGTCGCCGCCTTGACCGTCATTTGTTATATCGGAATCAGGCAGTCTTCCGGCTTCAACACCGTCATCGTCGCCATCAAGGTAACAGTGGTGCTGTTGTTCATTGCCTTCGGCGTGGGCTACATCAACACTGCCAACTGGCACCCGTTCATTCCGGACAATGTCGGACCCGGCAAATACGGCCCCAGCGGACTGCTGACGGCCTCGGGCGTGATCTTCTTCGCCTACATCGGCTTCGATGCCATCTCCACGGCGGCCCAGGAAACCCGTAATCCACAACGCGACATGCCCATCGGCATCCTGGCCAGCCTGGTCATCTGCACCATTCTGTATGTAGTCGTCGCGCTGGTGCTGACGGGAATGGTCAACTACAAGGAGCTGAATGTGCCCGCGCCCGTCGCGCTGGCCATAGACAAACACCCGGGCCTGTCGTGGATGGGCTGGCCGGTCAAGCTCGGCGCCTTGGCCGGAATGACCTCCGTGATGCTGGTGATGACTTTGGCGCAGGCGCGCATCTTCCTGGCGATGGCCCGCGACGGGCTCATCTGGAAGTCATTCGCGAAAGTACATCCCAAGTTCCACACCCCCAGCACGGGCACTATCGTCACTGGCGTGCTGGCGGCGCTCATCGGCGGCTTGTTCCCGGTTGGAATTCTCGGCGAGATGGTGTCGATCGGCACGCTGGCCGCGTTTGTGACCGTGTGCGTCGGCGTGCTGGTGCTGCGACATACGCGCCCGGACCTCGAGCGACCGTTCAAGACTCCCTACCCGTTCTTCACCTGCATCGTCGGCGCCCTCGTGTGCTTCGCAATGATGTTGGGACTCGGATGGGGAACCTGGGCGCGCCTGGTCGTCTGGACCGTCATCGGCTTCATCATCTACGCGGCTTATGGATACAAAAACAGCCGCCTGCATGGCGCCAACGGTGAGCGCCGGGCGGTCAGCGCGACACGCTAGCCGCCGTCGCCTTCGTCGACCTTCTTGCGGGAATCGAGCAAGCGGCGCAGTCGGATGTTGACCATCTCGACTGCGACCGAGAAGGCCATGGCGAAGTACAGGTAGCCTTTCGGAATCTCAAAGTGCACGGCTTCGGCGATCAGTGCGACGCCGATCAAAATGAGGAAGGCCAGCGCCAGGATCTTGATGGTCGGATGGCGGTCGATGAAGGCTCCGACCGCTTTCGATACCCACATCATCACCAGAATGGCCGCGATGACGGCGGCGATCATGATCGACAGATCCTTGGCCAGACCCACCGCTGTGAACACCGAATCGAGTGAGAACACGATGTCGATGACCGCGATCTGAATCACGGTCGCGCCAAAGCCCGCTTGGCGCCTGCCTGGCTGGTTATGACTCTTGCCCGCGCCATCCACGGCGGAGTGAATCTCCAACACGCTCTTCATGAGCAAAAACAGCCCGCCCATGAACAGGATCAGGTCCCGCCCGGTCACCGCCTGTTCGCCGACGTGGAACCAGGGTGTCGTGAGCCGCGTCAGCCAGACAATCGAGTACAACAGGGCGATGCGGGTTGCCATCGCGAGTGCCAGGCCCGTGAGCCGCGCCGACTCCTGTCGTGCCGGCGGCACCCGCCCCACCAATATCGCAATGAAAATGAGGTTGTCGATGCCGAGAATGATCTCGAGCAGCGCGAGCGTGATAAACGCCAACCAGGTCTGCGGATCGGCGAGAAACTCTATCATCTACATTTACGGCAGATGATCCACCGCTGCCTTCTTCTCTGACGGGAACACGTGCTCCGCGGTCAAGCCACAATCCAGCGCAATCGCGCTCGAGATGTAGATCGAGGAGTAGGTACCGGCGATGATGCCGATCATCAGTGCCTCGGAGAATCCCCGCAACACGGGGCCGCCCAGGAACAGCAGCGCCACCACCACGATCGACGTCACGACTTTCGTCATGATCGTACGCGACAATGTCTGGTTAATTGATTGATCGAGTACGACGTCGGACGCCAGGCGCCGGTTGGTTTCCAAGCGCTCGCGGATCCGGTCGAACACAACGACGGTGTCGTTCAGCGAGTAGCCGATCACCGCCAGAATCGCGGCCACCACGTTCAGATCGAACTGGGTCTGCGTGACGGAGAAGATACCCAGGACCAACACAGGGTCATGCACGACCGCGAGGATCGCGCCGAGTGACAGACGCCAGGTATGAAACCGGAAGGCGATATAAATGCCGATGAGAATCAACGTGAACAACAACGCCCAGGAGGCGCTGGTCTTCAACTCGCTGCCCACCTGCGGACCGACCACCTCAACCTGCTGAACCTGAACGCTCGAATCGACCGATTTCAGCGTGTCCTCGATCTTCTGCCGAATCGCCTTGGCGTCCAGGGAAGGATCAGGAGCCAGCCGGATGTTGATTCCGCGCGAACCGCCGAACGAATTCACCTGGGGCTCCTTGAAGCCGGCCGCCTCGAGCTTGCTGCGTACCTTGTCGACATCAGCCGTCTGACTGAACGACGCAGCTGCGCTGATACCACCAGTGAAGTCGATACCGAGATTGAGCCCGCGGGTCGCAAACGAAATAAAGGAGCCGATCATCAGGATGGCCGACAGCGTGTACCACACCTTGCGTGTGGCCATGAACGGAAACTTGGTTTCGCTTCTGAAAAATTCCACGCGGGCCTACCTCAGATCGACAGGCGTGCAAGCTTGCGCTTGCCGCCGTAGAGCAATGTAATCAAGGCACGGCTTCCCATCAGTGCCGTGAACAGCGACGTGGCGATACCCAGCGTCAAAACGATCGCGAAGCCGCGAATCGCGCCAGTTCCAAACACCCACAGAACGACACCTGCAATCAACGTGGTGACGTTGGAGTCGGCGATGGCTGAGAACGCTTTTTCAAACCCCGCACGAATGGCAGCCTGGGGCGACACCCCTTTACGCACTTCTTCACGAATACGCTCGTAGATCAGCACGTTCGCGTCGACTGCCATACCGACGGTCAGAATGATGCCCGCGATACCAGGCAATGACAGCGACGCATGGAACATGGAAAGCAACGCGGTCAGCAACACGACGTTGGCGAGCAGCACCAGATCCGCTACCAAGCCAAAGGCCCGGTAGTAGATGGCCATGAAGATAAACACGCCCGCCATGCCGATGATCAGTGCGTTCACGCCCTTGTCGATATTCTCCTTACCGACACTGGGACCGATGACCCGCTCTTCGACCGGATAGATCGGGGTCGAAAGCGACCCGGAGCGCAGCAACAATGCCAGCTCGCGAGCCTCACCCGCCTGCAGGCCGGTGATGTTGAACTGGTTGCTGAAGATGCCCTGGATGGTGGCGTCGTTGATGACCTGCTCGTCCGTGATGTCCTTGCTGACTTCCTTGCCATCAACCTTGGACGTCTCCCGGCGCTTCTCAATCAACACCACCGCCATGCGCTTTTTCAGGTTGGCCCGAGTGGTCTTCAACATCGCCTCTCCTGCACGGGAGTCGAGCCGCAGCGAGACGGCGGGCCCTTCCTGGGTCTGGGTGCTGGTGGCGCTGGTGAGCTGGTCGCCGGTGGCGATGATTTCACGCTTGAGCAGAATCGGGCGGCCGATGCGGGTGTGGGTGTACAACTTGGAGCCGAGAGGGGCATGCCCGGTGGCGGCTGCTTCGGCTGCGCTGTTGCTCATGTCCTCCAGACGAAACTCGAGCGACGCCACCTTGCCGAGAATATTCACGACCTCAGCGGAGTTCTGCACGCCCGGCAGCTGCACGTTGATGCGATCCAGGCCCTGCCGCTGCACGATCGGCTCCGACACACCCAACTCGTTCACACGATTACGCATCGTAGTGATGACCTGTTGAATGGCGTAATCCTGGCGCTCCTTGATCTGGGCAGCGCTCAAAGTTGCAACAATCGCGGATCCGCTCGGCAAGGATTCGGTCGACGTGCTGACACCCTGGAAGGTTTGCGTGAGCGCCGTTCGCGCTGCGGAAACATCCGCCTCGGGGGGCAGTACGATGCGAATGGCATTCTGCTGATCGCCACCACCGTTCGTAACGACGCTCACGTCCTTGAACGGGATGTTGGCGACCGACAAGGCCCGCCGGGCATCCTGCGCATAACCCTCGAGGTACTGCGTCAGCGACCCTTTGACGTCCACCTGATACAACAGATACAGGCCACCGCGCAGGTCCAGGCCCAACGGCATGGGGCGCAGGCCCAACCTGCCGAAGAATTCCGGTGCCCGCGAGGCGAATTGCATCGCCGTCAGGTACTGCTCCTTGTAGTGATCCTTGATGGCATCCCGAGCCTTGAACTGCTCGGTGGTGTCCGCAAACCGCAGCATCACCTTGCCATCATCGATATAACTCTTCTCGACGGTGACCTTCTGGTCCTTCAGGAAGCTGACAATGGAGGTTGCGTCGTCCGCTTTGAAGTTCGTGTGATCCGCACGGGCGATCTGGATCGCCGGGTCGTCACCAAAAACGTTCGGCAGGGCGAGCAGCGTGCTCAGCAGGAGCACCACCACAATCAGGATGTATTTCCAACGGGCGTATTCGAGCATGGTTCAAGCGCTTTTCAGCGTGCCCTTGGGCATCAGCGAGGCAACCTGCACCTTCTGGACCTTCAAACGCACGCCTTCGGCCACTTCGAGCGTGAGGAAGGTGTCGCCAACATCGACGACCTTGCCGAGCAGGCCACCAGTGGTCACCACTTCGTCGCCGGCGGCGAGTTTCCCCAGCAGCGCCTGATGCTCTTTCGCCTTCTTCTGCTGAGGGCGGATCAGGAGGAAATAGAAGATGACAATAAAGACCACCATCATCAGCAGCGGCGCGATACCGCCGGCCGGGCCGGGCGCGCCTGTCTGCGCCATGGCGTCGGAAATCAATGCATTCATGCACTCACCTTGGGTCGGCCCTGCTTGGGGCTAAAGGGGCGGCATTATGCCACAGCACCCGCCGCGGCCCGCCGCGACGACAAATACCCGTCTGCCCAGGCCGTTAGCCGGCCGGCGGCGATCACTGCCCGGATGGTCCGCATCAGGTCCAGGTAGAAGTGCAGGTTGTGGATGGTATTGAGCCGGGAACCCAGGATTTCATTGCACCGGTCGAGGTGGCGCAGGTACGAACGGGTGTAGTTACGGCAGGTATAGCAGGAACACTCGGGGTCAATGGGGCCTAGGTCCGCCTGGTGCGCGGCATTCCGGATGTTGATGACGCCGGTGGAGGTGAAAAGGTGGCCGTTACGGGCATGCCTGGTGGGCATAACGCAGTCGAACATGTCTATCCCACGTAACACCGCCGCGACGATGTCTTCCGGCCGGCCCACTCCCATCAGGTAGCGCGGACGGTCCGTTGGCATGTGCGGCACCGTGCCTTCCAGTACGCGCAGCCGATCTTCCTCGGGCTCACCTACGGCCAATCCCCCCACCGCCAACCCCGGCAAATCCAGCTTCAGAAGAGACTCCAACGAGGCCAACCTCAGATTGGTGTGCATGCCACCTTGGACAATCCCAAACAGGCCCCCGGGTGGCCCGTCGCTCGTGGCCGGGGAGCCACCGTAATAATAAGAGTGGCTCCGGACCGCCCAACGCATGGACCGCTCCATCGAGTCTCGAGCCTGCTTCTCTGTCGCCGGGTACGGCGTACAGTCATCCAGCGCCATCGCGATGTCGGACCGCAGCTTCAGCTGCACGTCCATCGAGTCCTCGGGGTTCAGGCGTACCTCACTCCCATCGATCGGCGAGCGGAACTTAACGCCCTCCTCCGTGATCTTCCGCAGGCTCTTCAGACTGAACACCTGGAAGCCACCTGAGTCGGTGAGGATCGGATGCTTCCAATTCATAAACCCGTGCAGCCCTTTGTGGGCGTCAACGATGTCTGCCCCGGGACGCAACATAAGATGGAACGTGTTGCCCAAAACGATCTGGGCACCCAAACCTTCCAGCTCCTCCGGCGTCATCGCCTTCACGGTCCCGTATGTGCCGACAGGCATGAATGCCGGCGTGTCTATTTGACCGTGCGCCAGCGTTAACCGGCCCAGACGGGCAGCCCCGTCTGTTGTCAGAAGTTCGAACTGGGGTCTCAACCCGTCTTCCTCGTCAAAAACATGGCATCTCCGTAGCTGAAAAAGCGGTACTTCTCGCGTACTGCATGCTCGTAGGCCTCGAGCACGGGGGTAGTCCCCGCGAATGCACACACCAGCATTAATAGTGTGGATTCGGGTAGGTGAAAGTTCGTCAGCAAACCGTCCGCGACTTTGAATTCGAAGCCAGGTCGGATAAACAGGCGAGTTTCACCAGACCAGCCATCCGCTGTCGCGCCAGCTAGCGCCGCCGACTCGAGCGCGCGGATCACCGTCGTCCCAATTGCGATGACCCTACCGCCAGCGGCGCGCGTCTTTTCGATAGCACTGCACGTATCCGCACTCACCGACACGCGCTCGGCGTGCATGACATGCGCAGCCAAATCGTCCGTCCGCAGCGGCTGAAAAGTGCCTGCTCCCACATGCAGTGTTACAAAGGCGCGGCTGACACCCATCGCCTCGATGCTCCGAATGAGCTCGGAGTCAAAGTGCAAACTCGCCGTCGGCGCAGCCACGGCGCCCCGCTCCCGCGCAAAAATACTCTGATAACGCTCGCGGTCATTCTCGTCCGGGCTGCGGTGAATGTACGGAGGAAGCGGTACATCGCCCCACTTCTCGAAGAATTCAAGCGCTGGCCCCGGAAACCCCACACGCCACAGATCGTCCTGACGCCCAATGATCCGCGCAGTTCCGCCAGCCATGAGCACTTCCAGCCCCTCCCGAATAGGCTTGCTGGCGCGAAGCTGCACGAGCGCTTCGTTTTCCGCATCGGCGGTGACCCGCTCCAGGAAGATCTCTACCCGGCCTCCCGAGGGTTTGGTCCCCACCAGGCGCGCCGCAACAACCTTGGTGTCGTTGAAGACCAGCAGATCGTTCGGGCGTAACAGGCTGGGGAAAGCACGCATCGTGCTGTCGCGCGGCACCGTGCCCGCTGGTCCCAGCACCAGCAGCCGACTCGCCGATCGCTCGGCAAGCGGGGTTTGGGCAATCAGTTCGGGCGGCAGGTCGTAGGCGAAGTCATGGCGTTGCACGCCGCGCATGGTATTGGAATCGCCCGAGCCTTGCCGACCCGAAACCCGGGGTTGCCCGAGGCCGTAGCCGGCCCGCCCGACGGATCTTCGGCACGCCGGGCCCCATTATCAATTCATCACCGCTGCCCAAAATCTTCACTGCCGCAGCCGGGAAATCGGCCTCGGGAGCTTGCCTTTAAGCAATGCAGCGATTGCTCCGGTCCTTTTCAGGTCGCAGCCTCGTTACCGCCCATCCGATGCCGCTCCCGCTCCAGCCGCACTTTCCCTTCCCGGACCTCCCGGCCCGCCCTTCCTGGCCGCCCGCCCTCCGGCAGGGTAGTTTCCACGCTAACCATCTTCTGTTGCCGCATCACCTTGATCGAAATCTTCTCCCCCGGCTGATACGACCCGAGGATCCTCGTCGCGTGCGACCCGCTCGTCGGCTCCCGCCCATCGATCGCCAGAATCACATCCCCATCTTCGAGCTTGAAGTCCTTCGGCGCCCGCACCACCAGCACGCCTTTGTCAGTCCCGAAATACCGCCCGAGTTGCGGCGTCAGCGACACCAGCTCCATCTCTCCCAACGGCCCACGAATAAACACCGCCCCCGGTCCCGGTACCTCCGCTGGTAGCGGCGGTATTGGCGGAATCGGAGGGATCGGCGGGATCGGCGGGATCGGCGGAATGTGAAAGTTGTACGCCATCCCCGGCCGCGCAGTGACCGTAAAGTCCTGACTCTTACCCTCTCTCAACACCCGCACCTTGACCTTACTCTCCGGCGGAATGTCCCGCATGGCATGCATTACCTGCCGCGCAGTATGGTCACCTTTGACATCGGCCCCATTGATAGAAGTAATCACATCACCAACATGCACACCCGCCTCGGCGGCCGGCCCACCAGGACTCACTTCCCGAACACGCGCACCGTCTTTCCCACTGTGCTCGTCCAACTGCAAACCTAACACTGCACGTGGCGGGTGATCCTCATAGATGGACATCATGTGATCCATCAAAGGCCCGCTCATCTGGCTGGAAAGCTCCGCAACCTCGTGCGCGGCCTCCTCCAGACGCGCCCGCGCATCAGCGAGCTGGGCATCCAGATCCTTGCTCGCGGCGTCGATATCCGCGGCGGAATTGGTGTTGGTAACCACATACATGACATCTGGCGAACTCTCTGTCGCCAACACTGACATCGGCACCAGAATGGCTGCCATTGTCAATCCAATTAATTTCGTCTTCACGACAACCTCGCAAGCCATAGATTCAAGGCGAAAGGGACGCAACCACTTCCGCATAACGCACCTGCGCCAGCGAACCCACCAGCCGCAGGCGCTCACGCTGGAGATCCGCTACGCGGTCTGGACGCTCGCCATCAATACGTAGAGAAGTCATCAGGTCGTCGACCTGAGCGATACGATCTTCCAAACCAGCCACTGCCGCACGCGTACCAACACGCACGACCGCCGGCTCCTTCGGAAGCGCAGCCAACCAAGACTCAATAGCCCTGGATCGCCTGGCAGCCATCCCGGATTCACCCAAAGCCGTTCCAGCCAACATCGAATCGTGACTACCCGATTGGTCCGCCGCCAAATTCGTCGGCGTCTCCAACGAGCCATCCACTGCACGGTCCGATTGCATCCGCCCCGAATGATCCGTCGCCGCTCCGTCCTCCCGCGTCTGCCATGCGCCCGTGTCATTTGCATGCGCCAGTGAGTGGCGGGCTGCACCCGGCCCTAAATCCGCATCGGCGCCCAACCTCTGCACGCCATCTTCAACGGCACCCGAGTCAGCCACTACATGCCGCCCAGCGCCGAATCGCCCCCAAACCGCAATGGCGCACACGAACAGCAGCAACGCCGCCGCAGCCGCAAGCGGCCGCCAATCCGTCGCCGGCCGCGCGGCCTCCGACCGACGTTGAAACTCCTGCCAGTTATAGGGCGGCCTCGCCTCAGCCGGCAGCGTCCTCAAACGCTGGATGTGATCTACAGAGTCGTGCATGTCTGGCTATCCACAGGGGGCTCAAACCACTGCCGCAGCTTCGCGTGCGCCCTGGCGAGCTGCGACTTAGAGAAACTCACGGACCGTCCGAAGGACTGTGCGATCTCCTGATGTGAGTACCCCTCCACCTCAAAGAGCCACACCACCGCTCGCGCCGTCGGCGGCAAGCTAGCGAGCGCCCGCTCCAGATCGACAACCTCCGCCCTCGGCGCCGGCGTCGCAGGCAGCAGCGTCTCCACCCAGTCCGAATTGTCGTCAGAAGCAAGCCGCAGCCTCGCCCGATGCCACGGAGATCGTAGGTGCATCAAGCACTTAGAAACGGCGATCTGCCTCACCCATGCCCCCAGAGGCGCCTCCCCCCGGAACGATCCGAGGCTCTGAAAGACAGCCATCATCGTCTCCTGAAACAAGTCCTCCGCCAGCGCCCGACTCCCCGCCAACCGCCGCACCAGCCCAAACGTCGCAGGCGCGACCGCCGCGTAAATCGCGGCCTGCGCGCCTTCGCTACCGCTTCGCGCGCGGGCGAGTACGTCCGGGGATACGTCTATATCGGTGAGTCGGGCCACGACTGCTTAGATGCAGCAGACTCCTGAAAGGTCGCAATTGGTTCGGCTATACTTCGCGCCCCCCTCGGCGCCCGAGTGGCGGAACTGGTAGACGCAGCGGACTCAAAATCCATTTCGAAACCTACCCTGCCGATTTTTTCTCAATAAATTCAATGAGATAAAATCAACTAGACAAACTGCCCCGCTTACACAACTCTTACACAGTTTTCACAGTTTCCCGTTTTTTGGTCTTCGTAAAGGAGTACGAACGCCATGAACGAGTCAATCGACCTCATGGATGGAGCGCTCCACGTCTACCGACGTGAGGACAGCCGGAAATGGCAGTGCTCGACCTGCCTCAACGGCCACAACTACCGCCAGTCAACGAAGACCGACAACCTCTCCCTCGCCCAAGACTTCGCGAAGAATTGGTATTTAGGTTTGCTCGGCCAAAGCAACGCAGGCCTGTTAGAGGAAGCGAAGAAAGGCAAAAAGTTTGAAGAAGCAGCCCGTCAACTCCTGACCGAATTGCCGATGCTCACCGCCGGCGAACGCAGCGAACGCTACTTCAACGACCAAAAGAAGCGCCTCGAATCCGTCATCCTGCCCTTCCTCGGAAAGCGCTACCTCTCCGAAGCTCCAGCCTCGATCACGGAGTATCGAATCAACCGAGCCGAGACCTGCAAGACAGGTAAACCACCCTCCCGCAGTACGATGCACCAGGAAATCGTGCTGATCCGCCAGGTCTACAAATGCGCCCTGCGCCACAAGTGGATCGATCATCTGCCGGACTTTTCCGTTCCCTACAAAGCGTCGGGAAAGGTGGGCCGACGCGCTTGGTTCTCCCCGGAAGAATACAAAACGCTCTACACGGCGACGCGCGAGCGATCTCTAAACCCTAAAAATCCTCGCTGGAAAAAAGCCTGCGAAAATCTTCACGACTACGTCCTGTTCATGGCCAACACCGGCCTGCGACCCGACGAAGGCAGGCGTTTGCAGTACCGCGATGTCACCATCGCATTCGACGAGGGAACCAACCACCGCATCCTCGAAATCGAGGTACGCGGCAAGCGCGGTGTTGGTTACTGCAAAAGCATGCCCGGAGCGGTGAAGCCCTTCGAGCGCATGCGAGAACGAAATCGCCCGGCCTCGAACGAGGTCGCGATCTTCGGAAACATTCAACGAGAACTATTCAATACTGTCCTGGACGAGCTCGGCCTCAAGACCGACCGGGACGGCCAGCGCCGTTCCGCATACAGCCTGCGCCATACGTACATCTGCTTCCGCCTCATGGAAGGCGCGGACATTTACCAGCTCGCCAAGAATTGCCGCACGAGCGTCGAAATGATCCAGAAGTTCTACGCCGACCACATCAAGAACATGCTGGACGCCTCGGCCATCAACGTCCGCAAGGAGCGCCAGAAGATCAAGCAGGTCGAAGACGACGCAGAGGCATAGGTACGCCAGCTATACGAGAGTCGCGTATCTGATAAGATACGCGACTCGGCGCCATTAACTGCTGGCGCCGGTGTGCCCGAGTGGCGGAACTGGTAGACGCAGTGGACTCAGACCTAATTTGAGCCCTCCGGGGGAAACTCCGAAGGTGAAGCCCGTCAAACTCGGTAGAGGCCCTGGACGCAAGTCCGAGCTAATGCCGAGCCAAGCCCCGAAAGGGGAAGGTGTAGAGAGCAGACGGCGGGCACCTACGGTCGCAAGACTACGGTGAAGGCGTGCTCCAGACTACGAACGTCGTAACGCACGACGGCGGCGAAAGCCGAAGTAGGAAGAAAATCCACCGCCCTTAAAAGCGTGCCGGTTCGACTCCGGCCTCGGGCACCATCTCTTCAAACAATAAACAATTCTCGAGCGCCGCCGGCGCTCTACCTTTGTTCCGAAATTTCCGCAGGGAAATTTCTCTTCACGGCGAAGGCCGCTCCAAATTCCATCGTGCCGCTGGCGCCATTCGGTTGCCTACCTTCTTGGCCCAACGCTTTCGCGGCGAAAACGCATTCCGTCCCAACCCTCTCTCACTCTACGACACCATATCCGATCAATGATGGCCGCGAAGCAACCCAACCAAACTACCCGTATTACTTAGTGTTAGATCCAATAATGCGCGCGCCGCCCTCCCGGGCGGCGCAGAGAAGCGCCGGCGCTGCTTCGCCGCCCCGGCAGAGGATGCGCTTTCAGCGCATCCTATTCGTATCTTCCCCGTGTTTCTCCTCCGTGAACACAGCACTTTCTCGCCTCCACCCCCAAACCTATCCTGCTGACACTTACGCACAAACAAAGTGCATCTCCCCAACTACAGGCTGCGGAAGGTCCGCCGCAAGGATTTTATAGGGAGCGGAAAAGGATCTTATGGCGTCGGTTGAGGAAAACTGGAAGAAAATAGGTTCAAACTTGAAATCAAAACCGTGCTTAACATTCTTTACCCAAAGACGTACCGCCTGCCGGTCCACACGCACAGAGGCTGTTTGAACGACCGGTAGTGGCACCTGAGGGAAGACTGATTGCCGACCTAGCGCTGCCACGTATGCCTTATCAAAATAGACTGTAGAGGCCAACAGGTCCGTTGGATCCGGCCTTTTGGGTGGCTTTGGTTGCTTTGGCTCTCGGAGCGCATTTAGCTCGGTCGTCAATGCAATGTCATCTGGAAATTGAATAATTACATCGACGTCGTTCGCAGGTGCCGTCCCGGCATTTGACAGAGTTAGGCTTGCCTCCACTGTGAGGATCTTCCGTGCCGCCCAAGCTGAACGCTTCTCATAAAACGCTTCGTATTTCTCGAAAAACTCATCAAGTTCGCGATTATATCTTTCAATACGTTCCGGACTGAAGAACATCGATTCAAACGCGGAACCTACTCGCGCCATCCGCGACAGCAAGTCTTCGCCGGGAGGAGGGGATGTGTGTCGAACAGCAAGTTTTGGATGTAGCAGCCGGACATCCTCAAGCGAGTCCACACCAGGGATCACCGTAACAGTGGGATCTGCAAATGTATATCGCCCTTCCTCAGTGTTTGTAAGAAGAGACAGAGCTGGCTTCCGTTGTTGGCTCAACTGACGCTTTAGACTTTCCAGCTCCTTCGCTTGAGGGTCAGGGTCTTCCGGCAGCCGGAGTTCGTCCTCCAAGATCAGCGGCGCTATCTGGCGGTGGCGTAGCTTTATCTCAAGACCAATGTCTGCCGTAGCAACAAAGATAGGTTCGTCAATCTGCTCGCGGTAGTTAATCACGCTCGCAATGAGATGGTCGTCGGCAATGGCTGTGGATAGATTGCATGCGTGGAAGTCAATTTGCGGCTCGTGCGGTATAAATCTCCAGATCGTTGCTTTTCGAACTTCCTGCTCAGGGTTGCGCACAAATTTCACCAACCACTTTATGTAGGCGTTGGCGCGCGATCTGATCTTACGAGATGGACTATGCACCTTTTGATACTCCAATTCTCGATGGAGGATTGGTGCCGCTACCAACACTACCCTACTTGAGTCAACAAGCTGGCACCAATCAATCTGATCTGGCCGCCTGTAGTGCAACGCGGTATTCGCGTCAACAAAAACGTGAGTCGCCGGCTTACTAATAGAACCTCTCTCCGACGCAATTTCACCGCAACCGAGCAGCAGGCTCATAGGCCCGGGCATGAACCAGAGCTCGATAGCAGCGCATCGATAAATTCGTATACGAACCGAATCTCAGCGCACGCCGCAAGCCGATAGCCGATAGCCGATAGCCGATAGCCAATC
>Ga0181534_10001446_pt1 | contig 15442 bp, 12 predicted proteins | sample PEATcosm2014_Bin_37_FD_119758 | JGI IMG/M metagenome (GOLD analysis project Ga0181534, IMG submission 119758) | Peatland microbial communities from MTU Mesocosm Facility, Houghton, MI, USA - PEATcosm2014_Bin17_10_metaG | ecosystem: Environmental > Terrestrial > Soil > Wetlands > Peat | place... | reverse complement strand
GAAGTGCGAGCGGCAGCGTGGCCATCGCCTCCAATGCCGGCAATTCGAACCTCACGGTGCCTTTGAGCGGGTCGGCCGTGGGGGCGCCACAAGGTCAGCTGAGTGTGAGCCCGGCGACCATCAACGTGGGAAATGTCACCGTGGGGCAAAGCGGCCAGCAGACCGGAACGCTCAGCGCCAGCGGCGCGAGCGTATCGGTTTCCGCCGTGACTGTGGGCAGTCAGGAATTCGCAGTCAGCGGCCTATCGTTTCCGGTGGTCATTCCCGCGGGGCAGAGTGTAAATTTCACCGTGACGTTCAGCCCGCAGAGCAGCGGCGCGGCCTCCACCTCCGCGTCCTTCGCCAGCAACGCTTCGAATTCCCCGGGGACGGCTACGTTGACTGGAACGGGAGTGGCGGCTCAGTCTTACAACGTGAGTCTCTCATGGACAGCCAGCGCATCGCCGGACGTCGCCGGATATAACGTTTACCGCCGCACTGGATCCAGCGGACGCTTCGTTCAAATCAACAGCTCCCTCGACGCTCTTACGACTTACAACGACGACACCGTCGCCTCCGGACAAACCTACTATTACGAAACCACGGCGGTCAATGACAGCGGGCAGGAAAGCGCACCATCTGCGTCCGTGCCGGCCGTGATCCCTGCACAATAACCAGCATCTGACCTCCGCCGTTCGAACGTGGGTGCAGAAGAATGGCGGAGGAGGACCGATGATTGCCGGTGGTTTGCAGAAAGTTGCAACCCTAATGCAGAAATTATCAGTCTTGACGGGTTTCGAATTCGCGTTACATTCGAAAATGTAGCGCCTGAAAGAATCCAGCCTTCCCCCGATCAAGCTCGCCTACCGAAGGGGGAAAATAGATGAAGTCAGCAGCCAAGTTTTGGGCACAGCTCATTGTAGCTTCGATGCTGTGTTTGTCGCCTTGCGCTCACGGAGAGAGCACCGCCAGCCGTAGGGCCTTTCAACCTGGCAACCACCCAGTCAGCGGCTTCTTGGTCTACAGCGTTGTTTCGGGCAAGGACTCCCCAACGAGCATTCCGGACGTCTGTGACGGACGAGCGAAAATCTGCAAAACCGCTGTTCCTGAAGGGGGCAGCACCATCACGTTCCTGGCGCTGGCGGGCATTACGTGCCTGGCAGCGGTGGAGATGCGTCGGCGCCGCAAGCCATCCCAGAGCAACTAAGCCAATTATCGGGGCGCGAACTTCCCCGCGCGCCCTGAGCTTTTCCCGGAGCGGTCAACTCTTCAACTTCCCCCATGGTAGCTTGCAGATCATCCATACTTGACAGGCAATCCATGCTTGGCAGCCCGGCCGCAGGCTTCGAGGTTCCAAGCTTCGGGAGTCGCCGGTGCCATACTGCCTCTTAAGTCTTCGACTCCGGCTCAATGTGGGTGAAGCCGCAGGCACCCCGTCACCTCCGCTTGGGAGGCTAAGCTTGCAAAAAAGTGCAATCCCATGTAAACTCACTGCCAACATATCGGACAGCTTCCGGTTATGGGTAAGAAACTGATTGACAGGACGCAATAGATCAGTACAATTATGGAACCAAAATAAGATAGAGAACGATCTGGCAAAGAAGTTGACTGCATGAATTTTAGGCAGGTTGCAATTCCCCCCGATTCTGCCAAAAACAAACGGAATTAGGAGACACGAAGAAGTTTAACTTCGGCCTTACTTTTTCCGCTTCGTAGAGTAGCTGTAGTTCCCCCGGTTCTTTCCCCCTATAGGGTCTCGCGAATGAGACCTCGACGGTAGAAAATTCTGTTGTTGTTTTTTCGTTCGGATTCGATTTTGGGGTCACATTGCATGTGACTTAGAGGGCGAAGCTATGGCGGTTAGCAGCGCAACGTGGATTTCAACGAATCGAATCTTGGTGGAAGCTGGGGCGGAGCAGACGGAAAGATTAGAGTTGGCGAATTGGTACGCCTTGCAGACTCGCCCGCGGCACGAAAAAATGGTTGCCCAAAGACTTCAGGAGCGGGGAGTGGCGACTTTTTTGCCGCTGGTCACCGAAGTTCACCGCTGGAGCGATCGCAAAAAGTCCGTGCAGGTGCCGTTGTTTAGTTGTTATGTGTTCGCCAAGTTTGCCGCCCAGCGGGCGGAGCGCCTGCAGGTCTTGCGGGTGGATGGGGTATTCGGTTTGATTGGCGCGGGCGGTGAGGGCGCGGCGATCCCCGAAGAGCAGATTCACGCGGTGCGGAATCTGGTCGAAGCCAAGTTGCAATGGTCCAACCACCCTTTCCTCAAGATCGGCCAGCGGGTGCGAATTCGCAGCGGAGCGCTCGACGGGGTGGAGGGCATACTGACCGCCCGCAATGGAGACCGAACCTTGATCATCTCGATCGACGCCATCCAGCGTTCCCTGGCGGTCCGGGTCGAAGGCTACGAAGTGGAGCCAGTTTAAAGCGAGTATTTTTGCCCATGCAGGGCCCCCCCTCCTCAATATTTCACCAAATATTTTCATCGCGGATCACCTCACTCGTGACGGAAAAAACCATTTCAGGTTCTAGCGTGCTGGCCGTAAGCCGTGACGCCGCGCTGATCGATCTGCTCCACTCCATTCAGCAAACCCAGCCTTGGCATTTGGAAACGGTGGAGACGGCTTGGGACGCCATGGAGCGCGTGCTCTCGGAAGCGGCCGTGAACCTGCTTCTGCTCGACGTGCCGGTGGCAGGAGCGGACAGCCTGCACCTGCTGCGCTGGCTTCGGCGGCATCGCCCCCATCTTCCCGTCATCGCCGTTTGTCACGCCGAAGATAGGGCGGGGCGGGAGGAGGCGGGGCGCTTGCGGGCAGGAGAGATTCTGGTACGCCCGCTGGTGCAGCACCGGTTACAGACCGCCATTGGCGGTTACCTCGCAATGCCCCCGGAGACGGAGCCCAACCTGGACGCGAACATGGAAGCGAATCTCGAGCGCGAAATCCTAAGCCAAAACGTGGATCAGATCAGCCCGGACGCGTTTTTCGTCAGCGCCAGTCTGGCCATGAAGAAACTGCGCGCCCAGGCGGCGCTGCTGGCGCAAAGCGATGTTCCCGTGCTCATTCTGGGCGAACCGGGAAGCGGCAAGAACGCGGTGGCCAGCCTGATCCACAAGCTTTCAGTGCGCTCCGGCTTCCGCCTTCACCGGGTGCGTTGCGGGGAGATGCCCGCCGCCCTGCTCGAGAGCGAGCTTTTCGGAGATGACAACGGCGGTTCGACCACCGGGCGCCGTCCCCTTCTCGGCCAGTTTGCGTCGGGGGAGCGGGGAACGATCTATCTTGACGAAATCACCGAGTTGACGCTCGGCCTGCAACACAAGCTCACGCAGGTGCTGCGCGCCAGGGAGTTTCCCGGCCCGGCCAACAACCGGTTGACCTCGGAGGTGCGAATCCTGGCGGGTAGCAGCCGCGATCTCGAGGCCGCGCTGGCGGAAAAAAGACTGCGCGAGGATTTGTACTACCGGCTCAGCGCCTTCACCGTGCAGGTACCCGCCCTGCGCCAGAGAAAAGATGAAATTGGCATCCTCTTGCGCTATTTCATGCACAAACTGGCCAAGCACTACCGCATGCCGGCTCGGGGGTTCTCTCCCGCCCTTCTGGATGTCTGCGAACATCACGACTGGCCGGGGAATTTGAAGGAGATGGAGATCTTCGTCAAGCGCTATCTGGTCGCCGGCAGCGAGGAGTTGCCCGCGTTCAGCGGGGATGCCGGCGCGGCGGCGCAGGATCCCGAGAATTCTTCGTCTGCGTCGCGCAATCCCCTGTTCCGGCTGACCCAGGCGCCATCCCTGTCGACTGCATTCAGCCAAGAGCCGGTGAAGCCGGAATCCCTGAAGTCCCTCATCCGGGGGATCAAGTCGGAGGCGGAGCAGACTGCCATCGGAGCCGCCCTGAAGCAGACCCACTGGAACCGCAAGGCTGCGGCCCGCCTGCTGAGCGTGAGCTACCGTACCTTGCTGTACAAAATCGACCAATACAACATGCGCGCCCCGAGTGATTTTTCCCCTCTTCCCTCCGCCCGGTTTTCGATTTACGATGAAGTCAAGGGAAACGGGAAAGCCAGTTGAAGCAGGAGCGATTGCGGAACCGCAAAGCGATGCGCGCCAGAAATCATCGAGCCAGCACCCAGCGAACCATCGGCCGCCCAACCCTCTGGTTGGCTGGGGCGTGGCTTCCGACGGTGCTCCTCTCCGGCCTAATCGGAGCTTCCCTGATCGAGGCCGCCGGTTGCACTCCGCTTTTTGCTCGGGACACTAGCAGCGGGCAGAATTCCGCCACCCAGAATTCCAGCGTTAAGGATGCCGCCCCGCCCTCGGAGGCGCCCAGCGTTGCGCCCCGGGATGCCGCCGCCAAGCCCCACGACGACGTCTTCGTGATTGGCAATGACGACGTGCTGGCCATCAACGTCTGGAAGGAACCGGACATCTCCCGCTCTGTTCCGGTTCGTTCGGACGGAAAGATTTCCCTTCCCCTCGTGGGCGAGGTGCAAGCCGCCGGACTGACTCCGCTCAAGCTCGAGAAAGACATCGCCGGCAAACTCGCGAGCTACATCTCCGAGCCTGAAGTGACGGTGATGGTGCAGCAGGTTAACAGCCAGAAGTTCAACATTCTGGGGCAGGTGAACAAGCCGGGGTCCTACGTCATCGCCAATTCGCCGACGGTGCTGGACGCCATCGCCTTGGCGGGGGGCTTCCGGGATTTCGCCAAGCAGAAATCCATCTACGTTCTGCGGCAGAACGCCGACGGCAGCCAGGCCAGGATCGCCTTCAACTACAAAGAGGTGGTAAAGGGGCAGAAGCTCGCGCAGAACATCCGGTTGCAGCCGCGCGACACCATTATCGTTCCCTGAGCCCAGATGTCTGCCCAGGGATTTCCGACGGAGATTTTGCTCCGTGATTTCGTTAAGAGTGTCCTTGAATAAGTTTCTTTTGAAGATGAGAGGGTTGCAACAGTTTTGCCTGTTCGGAGGCCTGGTCCTGGCGGCAGCGCCTCTGTGGGCGCAAGTGGATAACTCGGGGAATCTGCCGCCCGCTCCGGCTCCGGCGGTGGCCGAGGCGGAGAGCAGTGATCGCAGCACCCCCAAGATGGTGCCGCCTCCGCCCGTCAGCGGCCAATCTTTTCCCACCGCGCTGGCCTCGGAGGAGCGCTCCAATTACCTGCGCGGCGGGGTGGCATTCAACGCCGCATACACGGACAATCTCCTGGGTTCGGTCAGCGCCAAACCGGTGAGCGACGCCAGCTATTCGATCTGGCCCAACCTGGAGATCGACGAGACCACACCCCGCACCACCCTGGTCACGAGCTACGCCCCCGGCTTTACTTTCTATCAGCGCACCAGCTCGCGCAATGAGCAAGATCAGAACGCGGCAATCAATTTTCAATATGGGCTGAGCCCGCACGTCACCTTCAGCGCGCGGGACAGCTTCCAGAAAAGCTCGGACGTGTTCAACCAGCCGAATCCGGGGTTGGGAACGGTCTCCGGCGGAAGCCAGCCGGCCAATCTTTCGGTGATCGCGCCGGTGGCCGACCGCCTGAGCAATACGGGAAATGTGGGCCTCGCGTATCAGTTCGCGGCCAACGCCATGATCGGAGGCAGTGGAAACTTCAGCAATCTGCATTATCCCGATCAGGCCGAGGTGCCCGGGCTGGTGGATTCCAGCTCCCAGTCCGGCCTGGGTTTTTACTCCGCGCGGGTGGCGAGGGAGCATTATATTGGCGCAAGCTACCAGTATCAGCGCCTGCTCTCCTATCCGGCGGGAGGACAGAACCTGACCCAGACCGACGCCTTTCTTTTCTTCTACAGCTTCGTCCCCAGTACGCGCTTCTCGATGTCTTTGTTCGGAGGGCCGCAATACGCCAGCGTCGGGCCGCAGTTCGCCGCTTCTTCGGCGGCGCCGCTGGCCGCCTCCAAGAGCTGGAACCCGGCGGCGGGAGGGAGCTTGAACTGGCAGGCGCGGCGGAGCAGCTTCGCCATCAGCTACTCGCACCTGGTTTCGGGCGGCGGCGGGCTGATCGGCGCGGTTCGCCTGGACAGCGCCAATGCCTCGTTTCGCCAGCAGATTACCAAGACCCTGAACGCATCGCTGACCGGCGGATACTCGCAGAACGACCTGCTGGCCGCGGCCTCCAGCGCAGGCGGAATCAGTCAGAATGGGCACACGGTGTCGGGAACCGCCAGCCTGCAGCAGGAGCTTGGCCAGCACATAAATCTGCAACTGGGATACACCCGTCTGCATCAGGATTACAGCGGAGTCGCCGTCCTTGCCGCGACCCCCAACACCAACCGGGAGTTTGCCTCGCTCTCCTATCAGTTTTCCCGACCGCTGGGCCGCTGATCGGCGCGCCCGGTTCGGCGCCGTCGGAAAATCGCAATCGGAAAACCAAGGCTATGGCCGAAGACCTCGAAGAAAAAAGCTCGGAAGGCTTCAACGTTCAGCGCTATCTGGGCGTAGTGCGGCGGCGCCATCTGCACTTTCTGGCGCCCCTGTTCGTCGGCTGGGCGCTGGTGTGGGGGGCGAGCTGGGTGCTGCCGCCGCGCTATCAGTCGAGCACCCTGATTCTGGTGGAGCAACCCACCATGCCCAAAGACTACGTCACCCCCAACGTAAGCGACGACCTGCAGGAGCGGATGCAGAGCATCACCCAGCAGATTCTGAGCCGGACCCGGCTGCTGCACATCATCGATCAGTACAACCTGTACGTGGAGCCGCACTCGAAACAATCCCCCGATCAGAAAGTGGACTCCATGCGCCGCGACATTACCATCGACCTGGTCAGGGACGGCAACAATCAGATCACCGCCTTCAACGTCTCCTACTCTTCGCGCAGTCCGCAGGTGGCGCAGAAAGTTACCAGCGAGCTGACCAACTTATTCATCAACGAGAATCTGGAGGTGCGGCAGCAGCAGTCGGAAGACACCACCAAGTTTATCGAGAGCCAGCTGGAGACCGCCCGCCAGGCCCTATCGGATCAGGAGGCGAAGATTCGCGAATTCAAGGGGCAGCATGGCGGGGAGCTGCCGGCGCAGGTGGCCAGCAATCTGCAGATTCTCTCCGGCCTGCAAGGCCAGCTGCAGACCGAGGAAGATGCGCTCAACACCGCCAAGCAGCAGCGGGTCTACCTTGAAACCCTGGTGACCCAGTACCGTTCGCTCCAAGGCTCGGCCAGGACGGGCAGCGGAGCGCCCATGGGCTTGCCGGCGGTCGAGCAGGAGCTGGAACGATTGCGGGCCCAATTGGCGGACCTAACCTCGCATTACACCGACCGGCATCCCGACGTGCGCAAAGTGAAAGACCAGATCGCGAAGACGGAAAAGATGCGGGATCAGATGCTGGCCAGCCTCAAGGCGGCGCAGAGCGGCGATCCCGCAACCCCGGATGCCGACGAGATGGCGGACCAGATCAAAGACCCATCGTCTCCGCTGTTGCAAGTGCAGAGCCAGGTGCAGGCCAACCGGGTGGAGATCGCGAACCGCGAGCACGGCGTGCAGGAGTTAAAGGCCAAAGTGATCGATTACCAGGCGCGGCTGAATCAGGAGCCCGCGCGCGAGCAACAGCTCGCCGATCTCACCCGGGGCTACGATCAATCTAAAGCCAATTACGACGAGCTGCTGAAGAAGAAAAACGAGTCGGCCATGGCCACCAGCATGGAGCTGTTGCAGCAGGGCGAGCGCTTTCGCATCATCGATCCTCCGAGTTTGCCGATTAAACCGGATTTTCCCAACCGCCTGAAATTCTGCGGCATCGGATTGGGCGTGGGTCTGGCGCTCGGCGTGGTGGTGGCCGGAGGCTTCGAGATGATGGATGACCGGGTGCATGAGGAGAGCAAGCTGCAAGAGCTGCTGCCGGTGTCGGTGATCTCGGAAATTCCCGCCCTGACCCTGCCCACCGAGGAGCAGGAAGAGCGGCGGCGATTGTGGCTGGGATGGGCGACAGCGGCCCTGGTCTCTGGTACGATTCTGCTGGGCTCGGCTTACAGCTACCTGCGCGGATAGCGGAATCTCCCATGTACAAGAACTTCTACAGCCTGGAGCGCAACCCCTTTGAGATTACCCCGGACCCTTCGTTTTTGTTTCCCACCGGGAGACACAACGAAGCTCTGGCGGCGCTTTACTACGGCGTCCGGCGGCGCAAGGGATTTGTGGTCTTAACCGGCGAGGTGGGCACGGGCAAGACCCTGCTGCTGCGCTGCCTGTTGCAGTTGCTGAAGCAGAGTCCGGATGTGGCCTGCGCCTATATTTTCAACAGTCTCCTGTCGCCTCTCGAGTTCTTGCAGTATATCGCCGGCGACCTGGGCATCGCGGGAGCCAGCAGCAATAAGGGCGAACTGTTGGGCCAGATTGCGCGCTACGTAATCGCCCGCGGGCAGAAAAAGCTGACCACAGTCCTGGTGGTCGACGAAGCCCACCATCTTTCTCCCGAAATCCTCGAAGAGATCCGTCTGCTGACGAACCTCGAAACCGCCGAGCAGAAGCTGGTGCAAATCCTGCTGGTGGGCCAGCCCGAACTGGACGAAAAACTGGACTCCGCCAATCTTCGGCAGCTGAAGCAAAGAATCGCGCTGCGCTCCCACCTGGTGCCGCTGAATCCGGAGGAGACCCAGGGCTACATTCAGCGCCGCCTGCAGCTGGCGGGCTGCCCCGGCCCGGCAAGCCTGTTTCCTCCGGAAACCATCGCCGCCGTCTACCAGCACTCGCACGGTCTTCCCCGCTTGATCAACACGGTGTGTGAAAACGCCCTGATCGCCGCCTATGCCCGGCAAATGCGCAGCGTGAGTCCGGACATCATCGACGATATTGCCCGCGACTTCCGGCTGGGCGTGCAAACTCCCAAGTCCGGGAAAAAAGATCAGGGCGGTGACGAAGCCGACCTGCGGAAAGCGGCCAAGACCCTGCTCACCCTTTATGCCAGCCTGCAGGCCCAGCAGAGTCGGGCGGAGGATCTTATGCCCTTGCGGGTGACCGAACAATGAGCCGCCTGTTTGACGCTTTACAGAGATCGGAATCCGAGGGATTGGGAAGCGAGGCTCCGACATTCACGGTGGCGACCGATTTGCTCGATGCTGCAGAGCGCAAGGTCCGGCGGCCCGAGGCCGAGCCGCAACCGGCTCCACGCCCAGCCACGCCCCCGCCCTCCGCAGCGCAGCCCTCTGCACCCAGCCACGGCCTGGAAGGAAGCGGGGAGGTGATGGGCGCGGCGCAGGCTGTATCCCAGGAAACCTTCGATCAATGTCCGGTTCTTCCGGTTTCGCTGCCTAAAGAGAACCGCCTGGTGGCGCTGGCGAGCGAAGGCAGCCTGGGAGCGGAAAAATTCCGTTTTCTTGCTGTCCGCCTGCGGCAGATTCGCCAGACCCGCCCGTTAAAGAAGATCCTCATTACCAGCACCATCCCGCAAGAGGGGAAGAGCACGGTTTCGGCAAACCTTTCCTGCACTCTGGCTCGCAGGAGGCAGAGCAAGACCCTGCTGATGGATGGCGATTTGCGTCGCCCCACGGCTTCGGCGCAGTTCGGCTTCCGCGGCCTCACGGGGCTATGTGAATGGCTCAGCGGGGAGACTGCGAATCTTCCCCTGTACCGCCTGGAAAACCTGGGTTTGTGGCTGTTGCCGGCCGGAGCTGCTCCGGAAAACCCCCTGGAGCTCATGCAGGCGGGCAAGCTTTCGCCTCTGATCGACCGGTTGGCGGCATGGTTTGACTGGATCGTAATCGATTCGCCGCCCATCCTGCCCTTGGCCGACACCAGCATCTGGGCCCGCCTGGCGGATGGAATTTTGTTGGTCACCCGCCGGGGCACAACCGAAAAGAAGCAGCTGCAGCGCGGCCTGCAGGCCATCGAGAAATCGAAGCTGCTGGGCGCGCTGGTCAACAGCAGCGAGAACGCGGCCCACGTCGATTATTATCAACGCTACAGCGCAGCGGCGCTGCAGCAGCACAAAAAGTAAGAAAGTTAAAGAGCTAAAAGAATTTAAAAACCTGAGAAATAAGAGCCTGTCCCCCCCAGGCATTTTGCAGCGATCTGGAATTACTCCAAAAGCCGAAAATCATCAGCAGTTCGCTTGTCTCCACCCCCACATACAGGCCGAACCAGCGGAGGGAAATCGTGAACGCAAGAAGTTCCACCAAACGCAAGCCCATCCCAATTGCCGGCGCCTCCCGTCCCGAGGCTCCGGTAGTGTTTCCCGTGGAGGCCTTTCGCCGCACGATCTCGCTCGAAAGAAAGCGCAGCGAGCGCTCGCGCAAGCCCTTTATGCTGCTGCTGCTGAACCTCGGCCAGCAGTTCGCGCCGGAAAAAGACCGCGCCATGCTCAGCAAGATTCTCTCCGCGCTCGCCTTTTCCTGCCGCGAGACCGACATCACCGGATGGTACGAGGGCGACGCGGTGATTGGCGTTCTGTTCACCGAGATTGCCGTCGATCAGAGCGACTCCATCCCCAGCACCATCATCGCCCGGGTCACCGGAACACTGCAGCAGAGTCTGACGGCCGGCCAATTCGACCGGCTGGGCATTTCGTTTCACATTTTTCCCGAGGATTGGGATCACGAAGGCGAGCAGCGTCCCAGCAATCCCACGCTTTATCCCGACCTCTCGGAGCGGGACGACGCCCGCAAGGCCTTCCGCGCGGTCAAGCGGCTGATGGACATCAGCGGCAGCGTGCTGGCGCTGATCCTGCTGTTGCCGGTTTTCCTGGCCATCGCGCTGGCCATCAAAGCCACCTCCGAGGGCCCGATCTTCTTCCGCCAGCGCCGCATCGGGCAGTACGGCAAGGCCTTCGTATTTCTCAAGTTCCGCTCCATGTACGTCAACAACGACGCCGCCGTTCACAAGCAGTACGTGCAACAGCTGATCGCCGGCAAAGCCGACAGGCAGCCCTCCGAAGGCACGGGCGATGGGGTCTACAAACTCACTCAGGATCCGCGCATCACCCGGGTGGGTGGCTTTTTGCGTAAAACCAGCCTGGACGAACTGCCCCAGTTCCTCAATGTTTTGCGGGGCGAAATGTCGCTGGTCGGTCCCCGGCCCCCGGTTCCCTACGAGGTGGAGGCCTATGACCTCTGGCACCGGCGCCGGCTGCTCGAAGCCAAGCCCGGCATCACCGGCTTGTGGCAGGTGAGCGGACGCAGCCGGGTAAAATTCGACGAGATGGTCCGGCTGGATTTGCGTTATGCCCGCGACTGGTCGCCCTGGACCGACATGAAAATCCTCTGGCGCACCCCCGGCGCGGTGGTGTTGGGCGACGGCGCCCACTAAAAACTTCTTCGTTCCAACCTCCTCCCCAATCGAGGTCCCGACAAAAATGCCGACATTGCTCACCCCTCCGCGGAGTACAAACCAGCACGAGTCAGGAAAAGAAGTCATGATCAAATTTGGCGTCGTAGGTTATGGATATTGGGGTCCGAATGTGGTCCGCAATCTGGACCGCATGGACGAAGCCGAGGTGCTCGCGGTTTGCGACAAGAGCCCGACGGCGCGCCGCAAGGCCGCCAAAGCCTACCCCGAGGTTCGCGTCACCGACAATCCGGCGGACCTGATGTCCTCGCCCGACATCGACGCCATCGCGGTCGTCACCCCGGTCTGGACGCACTACGAGTTGGCCAAGGCCGCCTTGCAGCAGGGCAAGCATGTTTTCGTGGAGAAGCCCTTCACCAGTAGCGCCGAGCAGGCCGAGGAGCTCATCGAGCTGGCGGAGCGAAAGAATCTGAAGATCATGGTCGACCACACCTTCCTGTTTACGGGGGCGGTGCAAAAAATCAAGCAGCTGCTGAATGAGGGTGCGCTGGGCAAGCTTTACTATTACGACTCGACCCGGGTGAACCTGGGTCTGTTTCAGCACGACGTGAATGTGGTCTGGGATCTGGCGCCGCATGACCTCTCGATCATCGATCACCTGCTGCAGAGGACGCCAGAGGCCATTTCCGCCACCGGCCAGACGCACCTGAACGGCCACGAAGATGTGGCCTTCCTGACCCTGTATTACCCCGACAAGATCATCGCCCACATCAATGTGAACTGGCTTTCGCCGGTGAAGGTGCGCACCACCCTGATCGGCGGGGAGAAAAAAATGCTGGTGTGGAACGATCTGGAGGCCGACGAGAAGATCAAGATCTACGACAAGGGGGTAAAAGTCACCAGCCGCGAAGGATTGTACGACCTGCTGGTGCATTACCGCTCGGGAGACATGTGGGCTCCGCAGATCGAGCAAGTCGAAGCCCTGACCCGGGAACTCGCCTACTTCGTCGATTGCATCGCCCGGGATGAAACTCCCATCAACGACGGCCAGGCCGGCTTGCGGGTGGTCCGCATGTTGCAAGCCGCCAACGATTCTATCTGCAAGCGCGGTGCCTTGATCGAGTTGTGAGGGGGGCGGGACCTCCCCGCTGGCAGCCGCCTTTCCATCCACGCTCAACACCACCCCCAAGCGCCTGATATTCGCGAGCACTCCCATTTGCGATCCAAGATTTTGCGACCCAAGATTCTAGTTGCGACAACCTCGCGCTGGTACCCTACCGCTCGCCTGGTGATGGCCCTGGACCAGGCGGGGTGCGAGGTCGATGCGGTGTGCCCCCGGCGGCATCCCCTGACCCAAACCAGCGCGGTGGGGAGAGTTCATGGCTATTCCGGATTTTCACCTCTGGCCTCCTTTGCCCGCGCCCTCTCGGCCAGCCAGCCCGATCTAATTGTCTCCGGCGATGACCTGACCACCCAGCACCTGCAGCGTCTGTACCGGCGGGAAAACTCCCGGCGGGCCAATGAGAGGACACCGCAGGCGGCCGCGCACTCTTCCAGTTCGCCACTCTGCGAATTGATCGAGCGTTCTTTCGGTTCTCCGGAGAGTTTTCCCGTAGTCAGCGCCCGCACCGCCTTCATGAATTTGGCGCAGGCGGAGGGCCTCCGGGTGCCGGCGACGGAGGTGGTCGAGAGTCTGGCCAGTCTGAAAAAGTGGATCGCCCGCTCTGGCCTTCCTGCGGTATTGAAGGCGAACGGAACTTCGGGGGGAGATGGAGTCCGAGTGGTACACACCGCAGAGGAGGCGGAACAGGCCTTTGAGCGCCTGCAGGCGCCGCCATTGCTGGCTCGCGCGGTCAAGCGCGCCCTGCTGGACCGGGATACAACTCTATTATGGCCCTCGCTCACCCGCCGCCGATCGGTGGTAAACGCGCAGGCCTTTATCGCCGGACGCGAGGCCACCAGCGCGCTGTTTTGCTGGCAGGGGAAAGTACTTGCCAGCCATCATTTCGAAGTGATGCAAAAGGCCAGTGCGGCCGGCCATGCCACCGTGCTGCGCCAGGTCGAACATCCGGAAATGTCTGCCGCCGCCGAAGCCATGGCCCGGCGTCTGCGCCTCTCCGGGTTCTACGGCCTCGACTTCATGCTAGAGGCCGAGACCGGGTGCGCCTTCCTGATCGAGATCAATCCCCGGGCCACCCAGGTGGGCCATTTGAGCCTGGGCGCGGGGCGGGACATTCCGGCAGCCTTGTACCAGACCCTGTGCGCCCGGGAAGCGCTGCTGGCAAGCCCGCCGAACCCTCCGAGCGACCTTCGCCCCGCCAGGCAGGTTCGAAAAGTTACGGAAAACGACACCATTGCGCTTTTTCCCCAAGAGTGGATTCGCGATCCCGAGAGCGCTTACCTGCGCTCCGCTTACCACGATGTTCCCTGGGAGGAGCCGGACCTGGTGCGGGATTGCGTGCGCCAGCGGAAGAAACAAAGCGCCTGGTACACCCGCTCTTCCCGTAAATCGGTGGAGGCCATCGCCCAGCCAAGGCCCGCCAACCCCAGCTTTGGGGAACGATCTGTTGGCGCTTCTGCCGAGGCCGGCAGCGTGGAGTTCGGCGGGAAGTAACAATGCTTGGGGAATTCGCGCCACTAGCCTATCGATCCCAAAAGCCAGGAGCTATCTCTTCATGGACCCTTTTCTGTCGATCGCGCCCGACGTCAAGCTGGGGCGCAATGTGAAGCTTTCCAAATTCATCAATCTCTATGGATGCGAAGTCGGCGATGAATCGAAGATTGGCGCCTTCGTCGAGATCCAGAAGAACGCATCCGTCGGCCGGCGCTGCAAGATCTCCAGCCACACTTTTATTTGTGAGGGCGTCGCCATCGAGGACAACGTCTTCATCGGGCACGGGGTGATGTTCATCAACGACAGCTATCCCCGCGCCACCGCCAGTGACGGAAATCTGCAAACCGAGGCGGACTGGAAGGTCGAGCGCACGGTCATCAAGAAAGGCGCGTCCATCGGCTCCGGGGCGACCATTCTGTCGAAAATTACGGTCGGAGAAAACGCCATCGTGGGAGCCGGCGCGGTGGTTACCAAGGACGTGCCGGCGAACAGCATTGTGGCCGGAAATCCGGCAAGACTTTTACGCCGTATCGAACTGAAAAAAGAAGAGAAAGTGGAGGCTTCCTCGTGAGCAATCCTATATCATCCAACGCCATTCCTTTTCTGGACCTCGTCACCCCGCATGTGGAACTCGAGCCCGAACTGATCCGGGTTTTCCAGCAGGCTTTGCGCACCGCCGGCTTTATCGGCGGGCCCATGGTCGAGGAGTTCGAGAAAGCCTTTGCCGCTTTCTGCGACACCCGTCACGCCGTCGCCGTCAGCAGCGGCACCGATGCGCTGCGCTTTGCCCTGACCGCCGCCGGGGTGAAACCGGGGGATGTCGTGCTTACCGTTCCCCACACCTTCATCGCCACCACCGAAGCCATCTCGCAAGCCGGCGGGCTGATCGAATTCATCGACATCGACGAGCGCACCTACAATCTTTCGCCGCAAAAGCTCGAAGCCTTCCTCGAGCGGCAATGCTCCCGCGACCGGGCCGGCAAGCTGGTCAGCCGGCGGAATGGCCATCCCGTGACCGCGGTAGTTCCGGTGCATCTCTACGGACAGATGGCGGATATGGACGCCATCTTCGAACTGGCGGAGCGCTATGGACTTGCGGTGATCGAAGACGCCTGCCAGGCGCATGGCGCCGAGTATTTTTCCCGCAAGCACAACCGCTGGATCAAGGCGGGATCGATGGGACGGGCCGCGGCCTTCAGCTTCTATCCCGGCAAGAATCTGGGAGCCTGTGGCGAGGCCGGAGCGGTCACCACCAATGACGCCGCCATCGCCGCCGAGATCCGGATGGTGCGCGATCACGGCCAGGCCAAGAAGTATTATCACGATATGGAGGGCTACAACGGGCGCCTTGACGCGATTCAGGCCGGCCTGCTGCATGTGAAATTGGCCCACCTGCCCCGCTGGAACGAGCAGCGCCGCACCCATGCCGCCGAGTACCAGCGCCTGTTCGCCGCTGCCGATCAGGAGGCCTGCGACGTGGTGCAACCCTACGAGCCCGCGTGGTCCAAGGCCGTCTATCATCTTTACGTTGTCCGCACCGGCGACCGCGACGGCCTCATGGAACATCTCAAGCAGCAGGGCATCGGCACCGGCATTCACTATCCGATTCCGCTGCATCTGCAG
>Ga0181534_10001445_pt1 | contig 15442 bp, 12 predicted proteins | sample PEATcosm2014_Bin_37_FD_119758 | JGI IMG/M metagenome (GOLD analysis project Ga0181534, IMG submission 119758) | Peatland microbial communities from MTU Mesocosm Facility, Houghton, MI, USA - PEATcosm2014_Bin17_10_metaG | ecosystem: Environmental > Terrestrial > Soil > Wetlands > Peat | place... | reverse complement strand
TTTGACTTTCCATTTGCGTTGTTGATTAAGGCGATTCGTTTTGCCCGGAGAGTTGATGGGGTCCGGCGCCGAAGTTACCGGTATTTTAGTGAAAACCTTAAAGGCGATCGCCTGCCCCTCATCCGTCAAACAATGGGCAGATCCATCAGAATCGAGGCGAACCGCTCGATCGCGCCCAAGATCCTTCACTAAGGTATCCAGACTTTCCTGGCTATCGACTCCCCAAGTCACTTCGCAGGCGCCCGTACCAACCAGGCAAGATCGCGGGACTTTCTCATCCCCAATCTGCCGAATGAACACATTGCTGCCTTCATCCAGCCTGAAGTGGGAAACATCAGCATCCTGCCTGAGGAGGGGCAGCCCAAAATCGATGAAGTAACGCGTGCATTCGGCGACGTCGTTAACCCCGTAAAGCACGCTCTCGATACCGTTGATCGCCATGATGATTCCTAAGTGGGTCGCTTAAGTCGCTTCTGGGAGAATTTGGTTACGCTGTAGCCCGAGTCCCGATATGGTCGATTCAACCACATCGTTCGACTGCAGATAGCGGTTGTAATGCGTACCGTTGCCTGCCGGTGATCCCGTGCAGATGAGGTCGCCGGGATACAACTGAACTTTCGAAGAGAGGTACTCGATCAAGCGCGCAACGTCGTGAATCATGTCGCTCGTAGAATCATCCTGCTTGATCTCGCCATTTAATTTCAGCGTGAGGCGTAAATTTTGAGGATCAGGCACGTAGGCGGCCGGGACCAGGTATGGACCGGTCGGCAAATAGCTGGGTGAGCTTTTTCCACTAACCCAATCGGTGCCCATCGCCTTCATGTCATCCCTGCGCCACAATAAAGCGCGATCTGTTATGTCGTTAACGATGGTGTAGCCCGCCACGTGGTTCAGCGCGTCGGTCGCCTTGACGTGGCGCGCGGCCCTTCCGATGTACACTCCGAGTTCAAGTTCCCAGTCAGGCTGCTTGGCCGATGCGGGGATGTATATGGGATCGAAAGGACCGGTGATGGTTGACACCGGTTTGTTGAAGAAATAGGGCTCGCCCTCGCGTTTGCGACGCGTCATGATCTCAGTGGCATACTCGTACAGTTGCGTTGGATTCATGCCCTCAGTACCGGGCAAGCCACCCTTCCCGCCCTGATCGACCAATAATTGAACCACGTGTTTGAAGTAGTTGGCACCAGCACACAGGATTTGACGTGGAAAAGCGACCGGTGCGAGGGTACGGACCTGGCTTAAAGACAGGCCGCGCTCACCTGCCGCAACGGTACCTGCTCGTATCTTGCTGACGGCCTTGTCAAACAGAACAAAGTGCTTTTGCCAGTCCTGCAGAATGTCGAATAGCGTGCAATCGACGGCTATTATGTCAGCGGATTGACCACTCCGCTCTAGCGCCGCACGGGGAGTGATTACGTGGTTATCGATCACGAGGCCGACAAATGGGTTTTGGCTCGCGGTGGTAAATGTCCCCAGGGCGAAGCCTGCGCCCGACACAAGCGTTGCGCGGTCAGTCAAGTTAGAGTGCCTATGGTTAGTATGAGCGCACAATCCCCTTCGCAGCGCTCTTCACCCAAAGAACACTAACGAAGAACACGGGGACTTAAAATCCAATTCCTTGCATGCCACGCATCCACGCCGTAAATAGCCTCTGCCGCCGCACGCATGACCTTTCGGCTGTTCGTGCGCGTTGCGCCAAGACGCTGGGTGCAGGGTGGCCACTGCCCAATGGATAGCATCTATTCATGTAATTTGATTGAGATCACCGCCTCAAACCGGTCACACTGGGGCCAAGAACATTCCCGAATAATGACCGCACCTCGTTTCGCGCGCTCTGGCGGTCGGACGGCGTCGTGATCGTTGAGTAAAGAGCATGAGGCTGGCGGTCGCATCGCCATGATTTTATTCCGGGTATCGATTCAAGCGAGGCTGAACCATACGCTGCTCGCCTTCGTAAGTGTTCCAGTTAAAATTGAATGATCATGGACGTAACGAGCAATTTCGTATGAATGGCACAGCGTTTTCCCTCAAACATGCTCTCAAGATTGCCGAAGGCACCCTGCAGGCAGCCCGTGCGGCAGGTTATGCGCCGTCATGCGTTGCTGTTCTGGATCAGGGTGGACACGTGCTAGCCCTGCTGCGGGATGAGCGCGCGTCTCTCTTTCGCCCCCAAATAGCCATAGCTAAGGCGTCGGGCTGCCTCGGCATGGGATTTGGCGGACGCGAACTCGCAAGACGTGCCCAGGCAATGCCTCAGTTCTTTACCTCCTTGAGCGCGATTTTCCCAGACGGCATGATTCCGGTAGCGGGCGGGGTCTTGGTACGGGGAAGCGAGAAACAACTGTACGGCGCCGTGGGTGTGAGTGGCGACACCTCCGAAAACGACGAACTCTGTGCGGTGTCGGGCATCGAGGGTGCCGGCTTCGTCGCGGATACGGGTGCAGCGGCGCCGGAAGGTCGCTAGATGACTCCCACGCCCGGTTCGACGCGCGCATCATCGGACCGCTGACCGCTCCAAACCGCTATTTTAAAAGGGGATATTTGTGTCCAACCCGTTTCGCCGCATCGTGACCGGGCATGATCAAGAAGGTCGCGCCATCATCCAATCAGATTCTCCACCAGAACGGGTAAAGACTCTGGCAGGCGCGGGCGCGCCGACGTTCTATGAAATTTGGAACACGCGCGAAACTCCGGCACATATCGATCGGACAAGTGGTGAACCGGCCGAAGAAGGCATCGTTCTCACTCCGCCCGTAGGTGGCACACGCATCAGGGTTCTCGATGTCCCACCCGAAACGACTGAGACCGCGAATCTTGACGCTGCCAAGGCACGCGCCCATTTTGCCGAGATTGGCGCAGAGAATGCATCCACCAATACGGGAACCGCGCGCCATCCCCACATGCACCGCACACAGACTGTCGACTATGGGATTGTTCTTGAGGGCGAGATTACGCTTCTTGTTGATATTGGCGAGGTCACCGTGCGCGCCGGCGATATCGTCGTTCAGCGGGGAACCAACCATGGATGGGCGAACCGATCCGGGAAGAACTGCCGAATCGCCTTCATCTTGATCGATGGGAAGTTTGTAGATGGCCTCAGTTGATATGCGCACAGCGAGAACATGAACTCTACTGTCATTCCAACTGTCGATATTGACCCCTTCAGCACGTCGTTCTTAAAGGACCCGTATCCATGTCATGATGTGGTGCGAGATGCCGGCCCCGTGGTTTGGTTGCCGGCCATCGGTGCTTACGCCATGGCACGCTACGCCGAGGTCAAAACAGCGTTGGCAGACCATCACACGTACTGTTCGGGGCGCGGAGTCGGTTTGAGCGATTTCGCCAAGGAAACGCCGTTCAGACCCCCGTCCTTACTTCTCGAGTCGGATCCTCCACTGCATGACAGGACCCGCGGGCTCATGAATAAGATTGTTTCTTTGAGCGCACTGCGCGCGCGACGCGACCATTGGCAATCGGTTGCGCACTCGTTGCTGAGTAATCTGGTTGGAAAAGGAACATTCGACGCGATCAGCGAACTGTCCGAAGCGTTCCCGCTGCAGGTGTTTCCCGAGACCATCGGTTTGCCACTGCAGGGTCGAGAGCATCTTTTGACATATGCAACCAGCGTCTTCAACGCGTTTGGCCCCCGCAACGACATTTTCGATGCGGGTCAGCGCGGTGCAAAGGAGGCATCCGAGTGGGTGACCGAATCCTGCAGGCGCAAAAATCTGCTGCCCGGCGGCTGGGGCATGGCGGTATTTGAGGCAGCGGATCGCGGCGAATGTACCGAAGCGGAGGCCGAGCGTTTGGTCCGATCGTTTTTATCGGCGGGGGTCGATACAACCGTCAATGGTATAGGCCACATGTTACTCGCCTTCGCCACTCATCCCGATGCTTTTAGCCAAGTCCAGCGCGATCACGGTTTGGCGCGTACCGTATTCGACGAAAGTCTGCGGTGGGACGGCACGGTGCAGATTTTTTTTCGGACCACCACGCGCGAAGTCGCCATGGCGGGACATGCCATTCCGGAAGGCGCCAAGATTCTTCTTTTTCTCGCTGCGGCCAATCGCGATCCGCGATACTGGGCCCACCCTGAGCGGTTTGATCCTTCCCGCAAGAACGCGGGCCACGTCGGGTTCGGTTTCGGCATTCACCAATGTCTGGGCCAAATGGTGGCCCGACAGGAAGCCGAAGTGGTTTTGAGCGCCCTTCTCGCGAGAGTTGGCTCCATACGGCTCGCGGGCCCTCCCACTCGCCGACTCAATAACACCCTACACGCCCTGCATTCGCTTCCGGTGGAAGTGACGCCCCTATGACGGGTCCTTCATCGAGCAGCATTGGCCCTGTCTCACAACCGATCAACCAGGGGGGAGATGAATCATGACTCGGCATATCCATTTCGTTGGCAGCATTGGACTCGACTCGACAGAGGATGTTTTTGTCGCTGTTGGTAAAACCGTGAAGCCGTTTCTCAAGCGCTGTCCGGACGGAGAGATCGCCGGCCGACGCCTGTGGATCAGCTACCAGTGGCCAGTGCTGCGGGCGACTTCCTTTTTGGAGCCGGCGAGCGACCATGCGATTCCAGGCATGGGGCTTACTGCACTTAGGCTAAAAGCCAACAGCTCGCCGGAGGAGATTCATTTCGGCGAATTGGGTTATGCCCGCGAAGCCCGAACGTCCTATCAGGACTTCCTCGCAGCTCGCAAGCGCGGGGACGTCGCACCCGAAACACGGTTTCAGGTATGTCTACCGACGCCGACGGCGGTCATTTCCGCGTTCCTCGTTCCACAGGACATACCTAAGATATTGCCGGCTTACACGCAGAGCATGCTACGGGAAGTGGAGCGCATCTGCTCCTTCGTTCCGCATCAGGATCTCGCCATCCAGTGGGATGTATGCATTGAAATGATTCAATGGGACGGGCGCGCGGCGATGATGCCACCATTCCCCGGGATCGAGCCGATGTTTCGAAAGGCCTTCGCACAGCTCGCGGGAGCCGTCCCCGGGGACGTGGAGCTCGGTTTTCATCTGTGCTACGGAGATATGGACGCCAAGCATTTCATCGAGCCGCTCGACCTAGCGAAGGCGGTGGAACTCGCCAATCTCATCTTGAGTTCTGCCGGGCGACCCGTTACGTGGATCCACATGCCAGTACCCCGCGATCGCAGCGACGCTGCGTACTTTGCACCACTCGCGCACTTGGCGCGGCCGCCGGGAACGGAGCTGTATCTGGGATTGGTCCATGCGCAAGACGGCGTCGAAGGCACTGTCCGGCGTATGAAAACGGCGCGTGAGGTCGTCCTGGACTTCGGCATCGCAACCGAGTGCGGTATCGGCCGCTCGCGCACTCCTGAGCTTGTCCGATCGCTCTTGGCGATTCACGCGGCCGCCGCGCAGTCCCTACCCTCGTAGCGCATGGCGAGATCATCATCTCACCTAGGCACGATATCGGGAAAATCGGGGACGCCCAGGGCGCGTCAGGCGTGATCCGTCTCGGGTATCGTTTGAGCAACTTCGCTCATTTGTCGGAGGAACCAACGTACCCCTGGATCGAGCTCCCGAATGGAATTCCACTGAGCAATGATGGACATCGGGGGAATTTCTACCGGGATGGGGAAAATATTCAAGGGAAAGCGTCTGGCAAATAGCCGAGCCAAACCCGCGTGCACTGTCGCAATCTGCTTCGTGCCGACGACGAACTCCGGGATCAGGCTAAATTGTTCAACCGCTATTCCCACTTTGCGGACATGTCCGAGTGTCACCAAAGCATCGCCATCCAAGCTTTGGGAGCGGCTGTCGGCAAATTCTGCGATGACGTGCGTCGATTCCAGGTATTGGTCAAGACTGAGCGAGGTATTCAATTGATCATTGCCTTTCCAGGCGATGCACACATAGCGCTCGTCAAAGAGTTTTGCTCGCGGATGATTCTGGGAAGCTAACGCGTCGGGCAAAATGACGAAATCATTCTGTCGGTGCTCGAGGATGTTCGCCACCTGCGGCACTGTGAGCTGAGCGTGGGATATGGTGAGCCGCAACGAAACGGAGATCCCGGGTGCAACCTGGGACAGGTGCCGTGTCAGCAAGGGCATGAACACGGTTCCTTCGTAGTCGGACACTGCGACGAAGAAGCGACGTTTCGCGTTGGCCGGCTCAAACCCAGAACGTTCCTGAATGACGGCTTGCGACTGCAGCAGGATGTCGCGAATCGGCTGCGCCACCCGTTGCGCCAGTTCGGTGGCGACCATGCGGGAGCCCACGGAAACAAACAGTTTGTCTTGATAGTGAGTTCGCAGTTGCGCGAGGGCGTTGCTGATCGCTGGCTGAGATAAATTCAATCGAACCGCCGCACCACTGACCGTTCCTTCCTCCATGAGGGCGTTCATAACAACGAGCAAATTAAGGTTTACCCCATGGAATCGCATGTCGTTAAACTATCATTTATTTGAATAGGTAGACCCACAAAATTAGAATTTGCCCGTCGCCAGAACGGCGCCTAGGATCCTTATCGGAGCTGCAGCTACGCTTGCGCTAACAAGAAACTTGGCGGGGACGGCAGCGCGGTGCGGGCTGGGCGCTAAAAGCGTTGGGAGTGTAGCGATGCCAAATTCGAGTGTAAATATGGTTCCCGGATTGGCCGAATATCCGAGAAATCAATGGTATGTGATCGCTTATAGTAGCGAGATCGGCCGCACGCCATTGCGTCGGGATTGCCTTGGCGACCCGATCATGCTGTTTCGGACCGAAGCAGGACAGCCGGTCGCGCTTTTCGATCGCTGTCCTCATCGCGGAATGCCACTCTCCAAAGGGAAGCTTCTTGGCGACATAGTTCAATGCGGATATCACGGGATTGAATTCGGCACGGACGGAAGGTGCACTAAGGTGCCTTCGGGCGGCGGGGCGCCCGCGAAGCTGGCAGTGAAGCCCTACCCGTTGAATGAACGCGCCGGATGGGTGTGGATTTGGATGGGAGCTGCGGACCAGGCGGATACGTCGCTGATACCCGATCACGCAGAGCTGGGCATGGAAGGTAGTGGGTGGTACCCGGACCCCGGAATCCACATCGAACTAAAAGCGAACTATCTGCTACCGCTCGAGAATTTGGCAGATGCCACTCATATCACCTACCTACATCATGGTTTGATCGATACCGGCAACGTTGCCGCTGTCCCCTTTCGCTTGGAGGTGGGCGGCACAAAGGTCAAAGTGTTTAGAGACTTTGTGAACGAGCCAATGCCACCGATCCTAGCTCAGGTATTTCATCTGCGCGGAGAGCGCATAACCCGCACGCTCGAATTGTCCACCTATGTACCTAATCTTGTGTTGATTCGAAACAGCTTCATTGAGGTAGACGTTCCCGATCCGCAGAGCCGAGTCAACACGCTGCTCGTGGCGGTAACGCCCGGGAGCGCCAAACACACCCACGAATTCAGTGCGTTCGGAAACAACTATCCGCAGCAACACCCCGGCCGCTTCGATGATCTCAAGACGATTCTTCAGGAGGACGTAGTTGCGATCGAGGAAATCCAATCGATGTTCGACCAGCTCGGCGTGGAAAACGCACCAGAGATCAGCGTCAGATCGGATGAGCCGGCCATTCGCGTGCGCCGGATTATCAGTCAAATGATTCAACGAGAACGCGAAGGCGCCGTAGCAGCCTAGGCGCGGTTGCGGACTATATGACGACCCGCGTGCTTATCGTCGGTGGCGGCATCTCGGGTTTAACACTCGCTGCGGCGCTGCGACAAGCTGCAATCGAAGTGGACCTCGTTGAGATTCGCTCCGATTTGGGCCAGCAGCCCGGCGTGGGCTTGTCCCTACAGGGAAATTGCATCGCGGCACTCGCGCGCATCGGTGTCGCTGCCGAGTGTCTCAAGCGGGGCATGCCAGGCAATTATTTAAATCTGCGCCGGCCCGACGGCACCCTGATCGCCCATCAACCGCTCCTGCCGATGGGAGGACCCGCTTATCCAGGCACTACCGGTATATCACGCAACGACCTTCACGACATTCTTTTGACCGCCGCTTATGACGCTGGCGCCAACATAAAGCTTGGCACAAGCTTTGAGTCATTCAATGCCGATGCCGGTGGCGTAAACGTCCGGTTTACCGACGCCTCCGAGCGTCGTTACGACCTTCTGGTGGGCGCGGACGGAGCCTACTCGGCCACGCGCGCCAATCTCTTTCCCGACGTCAAACCCACGTCGTGCGGTCAATCGGTCTGGCGGGCGGGTGTGCCTCGCCCCAAAGGTAACTTCACCACGGAACTTCACTTTGGAGGCCCACTGGGACTTGTCGGCATATGCCCCATTTCGAGTGAGTCAGCATACTTATATATTGTCGAAGCTGCCGACCCCAAGTTGCGCTACGCAGACGAGGAACTCGTGTCGATCATGACCAAGAAGCTGGAGGCTTACCCGGGCGCAATGGTTCGCACGTGCGTTGCGAACTTGCCGCAGTCCACCGCGATATCCTATCGACCGCTGGAGTGGCTGCTGTTGCCCTCTCCATGGTTTCAGGGGCGGGTGCTCCTCGTCGGAGACGCCGCGCATTGCAATCCTCCAGTGCTCGCGCAAGGCGCTGCCATGGGCATTGAGGACGCCGTGGTCCTGGCAGAACTGTTGACTGAACGCTCCACCGTCGATATCGCCCTCTCCAAATTTGAAGCTCGTCGTTTTCCTCGAGCCAGCTTGGTGGTGAACAATTCCGTTCAGCTTTGTGAGTGGGAAGTTAAACATCTGGTGGGTCCACAAGAGGTAGGCCGTTTAATGTTCGAAACCCAAAAAGCGTTGTCACAACCTTTTTAACATCATGATCAAGCTCTATGACTATGACCTCTCCGGTAACTGCTACAAAGTTCGCCTGCTACTGCATTTCCTCAAGATTCAATATGACAAAGTTCCCGTGAATTTCGTAGATGGAGAGCACAAGAGCGAGTCTTTCCTCACCATAAATCCTTTTGGCGAACTTCCTGTATTGCAAGATGGTGATCTAAAGCTTCGCGATGCGCAGGCGATATTGGTCTACCTGGCACTCAAGTACGACACCTCCAATACTTGGTATCCCAATGACCCAGACCAACGCGGACTGATTAGTCAGTGGCTTGCTACAGGCGGTGGAGAATTAATGTGCGTCTCTGGTGCGAGATTGGCCAAGGCGCTTCGCTATCCCCTCGATGTCAGGAAGCTCCATGACGGCGCTCACCGCGTCTATGGCATATTGAATACCCACTTGGCGAATCGCGAGTTTCTTGAGTTGGATCACCCCACGATTGGTGACATCGCCTGCTTTCCGTACACTGCATTGGCGAATGAAGCCGGCCTCGATATATCGGGTTACCCGCATCTCTTGGCGTGGTCGTTGCGTATGCGCCGCTTGCCCGGCTTCTTGCCGATGCCCGGTATTTCCGCCCTTAACTGACTCCGTCGATTCTAGCGCTCCCAGGGTGGCGTGACCGAACAGCTCAAGCCGTATGCGGTCATTGCTTGTTGCACCACGTCACGAGGCGCTTCGCCGCGGCTGGTTAGCTCGTGCAAGGCGGCGACGACAATATGGAAGCGATCCACCTCGAAGAAATCGCGCAAGGCTGCCCTCGTATCGCTTCGCCCAAAGCCGTCAGTCCCTAGTGCGACGTACCGTGCGGGGACGTAACTGGCGATCAGCGAAGCATAGGCCGCCACATAATCGCTCGCTGCGATTACGGGCGAATTCCCGGATAAGCACTGACTCACGTAGGGTTTACGAAAACTGATCGACGAGTCCAGGCGGTTTGCCCGCTCTACCTCGCGCGCCTCGCGCGCCAGCTCTGTAAAACTGGTAACGCTCCATACTTGCGGAAAAACCCCCCAGTCCTTTAGTAGCAACTCCCCGGCCGCGATCACCTCGCGCAGTATGGCGCCCGACCCGAGCAGCCGAATCTGAACCGGCTGCCCTTCCCTACTCGGTATCAGCGGGTACATTCCCCGGATGATTGCTTGTTCCACGCCTTGCGGAAGCGATGGCTGATCATAGTTTTCATTCATCGCGGTGAGGTAGTAAAAGACGTCCTCGCCGCGCTCGAACATCTGACGCGCACCGTGGTCGAAAATCACCGCCATTTCATAGGCAAAAGCAGGATCGTAAGCACGACAGTTGGGGATTGTCCCGGCGATGAGTTGGCTGGACCCGTCCTGGTGCTGCAGCCCCTCCCCACCGAGTGTTGTGCGTCCCGCCGTCGCACCGACCAAGAATCCGCGCGCGCGCTGATCCGCCGCCGCCCAGATGAGATCCCCCACGCGTTGGAAGCCAAACATGGAGTAATAAATATAGAATGGAAGCATCATGACGCCGTGCACTGAGTATGAAGTCGCCGCGGCGACCCATGACGAGAGCGCGCCCGCCTCGGTGATGCCTTCCTCGAGAATTTGTCCATCTTGAGATTCTCGATAGGACAACATCGAAGCCGAGTCTTCGGGTTGGTATAACTGACCTTGGGGCGAATAGATACCGATTTGCCTAAACAGACTGGCCATTCCAAAGGTTCGTGCTTCATCGGCCACAATGGGTACGATTCTTGGTGCAAGTTCCTTGTCTCTCAACAGATTGGTCAACAATCTCACAATAGTCATGGTGGTGGACATCGATCTTCCCGCAGCGTTGAGCGCAAAGTCTCCATATGCCTCAATTGGTGGTATTGCTAGAGGTGCTGACTTCACGCGGCGGGCCGGGATGCTTCCTCCGAGCATTCGGCGGCGACTCATGAGATATAGCATTTCAGGACTGTCATCGGCTGGCCGCAAGAAAACCGCATTGGCTACATCTTCATCCCGGATTTGCAACTGCAACCGGTCGCGAATCTCTCTCAACACTTCGACATCGAGCTTCTTTTGCTGATGCGATGTATTGCGCGACTCGCCCGCGCTACCCATGCCGTAACCCTTCTTTGTTTTCGCCAAAATGACGGTCGGTTGACCCTTGTGCGCCCTGGCAGCAGCAAACGCCGCATAGAGTTTTCTAAAATCGTGCCCACCACGTTTCAATCCATCAATCTCGACGGCTGACATATGGGCTATCAGCTTTCGTAATTCTGGACTAAGTTCGAAGAAGTGCTGCTGATTGTATGCGCCGTCATTCGCACCCAACGTCTGATATTGGCCGTCCACGGTGGCGGCGAACTGCCGAAGCAGCGCATGCTCGGTATCGCGAGCGAACAAAGCATCCCAGTCTGATCCCCATAAAACCTTAATCACGTTCCAGCCGGCGCCTGCGAACAAGCTCTCGAGTTCTTGGATGATCTGACCATTACCGCGTACGGGTCCGTCCAAGCGCTGCAAATTACAATTGATTACAAAGGTGAGATTATCGAGTTTTTCGCGGGATGCCAGCGTTAACGCCGCTACGGATTCCGGTTCATCCATCTCACCATCCCCGAACACGCCCCATACGCGGCGCTCCTCGAGGCTCGCGATTTTTCGGGCAATTAGATAGCGCATAAAGCGAGCCTGGTAGATCGAATTGATCGGACCGATGCCCATCGATCCGGTGGGAAACTGCCAGAATTCCGGCATTAACCAAGGATGTGGATAGGAACAAAGGCCACGTCCTTTCACCTCCTGTCGGTAATGGCCGAGTTGTTCCTCGGTTAATCGACCTTCCAGAAACGCCCTGGCGTAAACACCCGGAGCCGAGTGAGGTTGGAAATATACGAGATCTGCACCGCCCGGTGCATCAGAGCCATGAAAGAAGTGATTGAAGCCGGTTTCGAAGATTTCGGCGGCCGAAGCGTAACTCGCAATGTGGCCCCCAAGCTCTCCGTAAGCCCTATTCGCGCGTACCACCATAGCCAACGCATTCCAACGCAAGATCGCGGTGATTCGCTCCTCGAGGGCGACGTCACCCGGGTGCGGAGCTTGGCGTTCGAGAGCAATCGTGTTGCGATACGCCGAGAAGGGGCCTGCCGGTGCGCCCACTCCCAATTCTTGAGCACGTTCTGTCAGCTGCCGGATGAGAAATTGCGCCCGCGCTGAACCTCCCCGCTCAACGACCGAATCCAACGCCTCAAGCCATTCCTGAGTCTCTGCTGGATCGCAATCCGAGGCATGACTGGCCAGGTCTGATGACATCGCGTCGGTCGGCTGCATGAAGATACTCTGTTAAGCGGCGCAGGACTCGGACGCAGCGCGAACATCGACGCTGATCTAGACCACCGCTTTATGCGATCGAATTCTCGGTCGATGTCTGTTTTCCGCGTGTCGGTGTTCGACTACTCTCCGCCGCGATCTGTTCCGCCAAAGCCTTGCGGACGCGAAGAGCGCCTACATCACCGAGTACGGACACTTCCTTCAAGGGACATACGTTCGCCTGAATGCGCGTCTCGAGAATTCCCAGGGCAGCCACATCCTCGGCGATGACGGCACGATTTTGGGCCAGCAGTTGCGCACTTAACGCATCGTTGTCGAGCGCGAAGTTGCGCGAGATTCCGCTGAAATAATGCGTGCTTGTTGCAGTTTCCGGGGTCATTGCATGTAGGAAATTCATATATCGGGTCAAGTGCTCTCCGGGCTTTCGGACGTAGGGCCCCCCAGCATTGATCAGGCACGGCCCGAAGTAGTCGGATGTCAAGGAATAGTCAATTAGACCTTCGATATCCGGATGGAGGAATTTGGTAAATCCGTCGCATGGAAGCGAGTTAAAGTCTCGTCGAACCGAAATCACACCGTTGTGCTCCTCGATGTCTACCTTGGCATTGGCGATGTAGCCCCCATCAGGCACAGTTGCTGCGTGAATAAAACTGATATGACTCAAGTCCATGAGATTGTCGAGGAGCAACTGGTAGCGCGCGGGCAAACGACAAACGGGATTGAGTTCGTGACGAAAACCAGAGACACCAATCCCCGCCCGAGAAAGGTCCGGAATAGTGCTGATATCTGCCGAATCGGTGTCACCCATCCAGATCCAAATCCAACTCCCGAGCTCATGCACAGGAAAGCGACGCAGCTTTAGTCCACGTGATGGCTTGTCTTGCGAAGGTACGCGGATGCATTGCCCTGTGCAGTCAAACGTGATCCCGTGATAGCCACATTCGACAGCATCGCCCTTGAGGCGGCCAAGTGCCATCGGATAAGATCGATGCGGACATAGCCCCGCCAGAGCTACCGGCGCGCCCGCTTCACTCCGAAAGAAGACAACGGATTCACCGAGGATGCGGCGCTCCATTAAAGAGCGACCAACCTCATCACTGGTCGCACCAACGTACCACTGCTTTTTCGGGTAAGACATGCTTCACCACATAATGATTCGCCGCACAGCAGCCTTTACTCAAGGACGAAACGATCTGAATCTGCGCTTGTCCTATCTTATTGACAGAGCCACCCGTGTGCGCACAATTGCTTGGATAGCTTGAATCCACCGTATCGATGGTTTTGTCCAAAAACGCCCTAGTGGCTTCCCACGGGGCTCATTTTTCGGTTTTGCAACAACTAAAGCAAAATCGCGACTTTCCAATAAGCTTTGCATAATGGGGAGTTTTCGTGCGATTCCGTCAACTTGATCTCAAACACCTGAATTCAATTCATTGATGCCTGGCATCCACGCAATGAATGGTTGAGCTCTCGTGGTCTCGCTACAGTGCGCTGCGCGGATGAAAGTAGGCTCTTACGCGACTGATCGTCACGACCTTAAGAGAGCACCGCCTCCAGCCCGTCGCCGTAGCCCACGCTTAGGACAGTGTAAAGCCAATGAAAATAACTCTCGTCAGTGCTGCCAACGGGAAAACGGGGCAACACGTCATCGCGGCACTGCGTTTGCGTACCGATCCCGGACTCATCCACGGATTTGCGAATCGGCCGGTCGAATCGGTCGATCAAACGATAATCGGAGATATGAGTGACTTCCGTGCGCTTGAGCGTGCGGTCGATGGCGTCGATACCGTCATTCACTACGGACCGCCGATGCATCCACACGAAACGATCATGGGAACCGGCATGATCGATGCAGCGCAAACGCTGGGTGTTAGGCGGTTTGTGTACATTTCAGTTATTCATCCCGAGATAGATGATCTGATCAATCACAAAGCTAAACTCGCGGTGGAAGCTCACCTGATAAAATCCCGCTTAGATTGGACAGTCCTACGTCCTCAACATTACATGCAGAACATAGCGGTCGCCAAAGTGGTCCAAGACGGTCGGCTGGTTATGCCTTATCCGATAACGACACGGCTGGGTCACGTGGATATGCAAGACCTCGCCGAAGCCGCTGCAAGAGTGGCATCGGAGGACGGACACAGCAGCGCGACATACGACATTTCAGCCGAGGAGAATCTCTCGGTCGAGGAGATTTGCAAAATCATTTCGCGCATCTCGGGGAAGTCCGTACAAGCTCAGGCAATCGACCCCAGTCAGCTCATTGAGATAATCTAGGCACATTGGCACGGCCCCCTGTCCGACTACTCCATTGATGGCTTTCATCGGCTTTTTGGCTATTACGCACGACACGGCATTCGCGGCAACGCTCACGTTCTCACTTGGCTCCTGAAGCGACCGCCGGGCACTTTCGAGTCGTATGTTAGACGTTGCCTGGCAAGCGCACCGACAAGCTAGGCGACTGGAAAGGCCCTTCGCGAATTTGCGGTACATCATGACGGTAGAAACACAATGTCCAAGAGCATAGGAAGTCGGGTCCTCGGTAAGGACGGTCCACGAGTATCAGCGATCGGGCTCGGTTGTATGGGTATGTCCGATGTATATGAGACACCGGACGAGGAAGCTGGATTTCGCACTATCGTCACGGCCTTGGACGCCGGGATTACGATGTTGAACACTGGCAGCTTTTATGGCAACGGTCGCAACGAACTTCTTATAGCCCGCGCGTTAAAGGGCAGACGCTCTGAGGCATTCATTTCGGTTAAGGCAGGCGCGCTGAAGTCACCGAAAGGCGAGTACTTAGGCTTCGATATGCGGCCGGCGGCCATGAAGGATTTCGTTGCCCACAGCTTAACCAGACTGGGCACCGATTACATTGACCTATATCAGCCGAGTCGAGTCGACCCTCAAGTTCCGATCGAGGACACCGTAGGAGCCCTCGCGGACTTGGTAAAGGAGGGGTGGATCCGCTACATCGGCCTATCGGAGGCCGGCGCAAGCAGCCTCCGACGCGCGCATCGCGTTCATCCGATTGCCGCACATGAGGTTGAGTATTCACTTTTTGGTCGAGGCATCGAAGACGACATCCTGTCTACCTGCCGTGATCTGCAAATTACCACGGTTGCCTACAGCGTGCTGGCAGGTGGGCTGTTGGGAGGGAACTACCGAAAAACACAAAGCGAAGTGTCCATGCGAAATCACCTGCCACGGTTTCAGTCGGGGAACTTGGAAACGAACCTCTGCCTGATCGATAAACTTACGCCGATCGCGCAGTCGAAGGGGAGCGGTGTCGCCGCACTCGCTATCGCGTGGGTCATCGCACAAGG
>Ga0181534_10001444_pt1 | contig 15443 bp, 8 predicted proteins | sample PEATcosm2014_Bin_37_FD_119758 | JGI IMG/M metagenome (GOLD analysis project Ga0181534, IMG submission 119758) | Peatland microbial communities from MTU Mesocosm Facility, Houghton, MI, USA - PEATcosm2014_Bin17_10_metaG | ecosystem: Environmental > Terrestrial > Soil > Wetlands > Peat | place... | reverse complement strand
GAAGCCATCCGACAGATTAGCGAAGCAGCACGATCTATCAGGACACTCACCGATTATCTCGACCGACACCCCGAAGCATTGATTCGCGGTAAGAGACCAGAGAAATGAACAGCGTCCGAGCGTGGTGGGTGGCTGCGTGCGCCGTGGCAGCGGCACTCCCGGGATGTCGCAGTGCCCCGACACGCATCCACACCCTCGGACCAGCCGCGCCCGCGTCGCACATAGACCTCTATCGTGCGCCGGCGCTTCGCGTCGACGCACTGGCGGTGCCCGCCTGTTGGGACCGCATCGAAATCCTGAAGCCTTCCGCAGCTGGAACACTGCAGATCAGCGACTTCGACCACTGGGCTGCACCGCTGGCCCAAATGGCCAGGCAGACCTTGTCCGACGATCTGGATCAACGGCTGCCGCCGGGCAGCGTCATTTATCCGCGGCTGCCAAAGCCTGACTCTGCACTGGGCATAAACGTCGATATCTTGGAATTTACCGTCGTGGCCTCGCAAGCCTCGATGCGCGCGAGTTGGCTCATTGTTCCCGCCGCCGGATCGCAGAGCGCCAAGCGCAACGCCGCCTTGATGCATGCATCCCTGACCTCCACGGAGCCCGCAGCAGTTGCCCGCGCCTGGAGCGAATTCATCGGCGAGCTGGCCGACCGTATCGCCGCGGACGCAGCTTCATTCAAGACGCCCTGATGTCCATGTCGCAAGGCACGGTCTTCGGTGAGCTTTTAGCGGCCGAGGCTGGCGGGCCGCGGGCGCTGCACCAGTTCGCCGAGGACCGTGGGTATCAATTCCGAGACAGTGGGATGGATGTGTACGGTGTGCCGTAAGATGACAGACCGCGCCGATTCGAATCTTGCGTGGCCCTGGTAGACCGTACAGTTCTGCAGGCCGCGAACCCAATTCTCCAAGCCGGTTCTGGAGGCATCTACGATTCGCCTCTTGCGGGCCTGAACCGCGTGCATGTCGACCGCGACGCCGGCCGTGGACAGCTCAATTCCATAATCGTGCGCGCGGCGCACATCGTAGGCAATGCGCGCAGTGCCTGCCATGATCCTACTCGAGCGTTGATATGTCCATTCAGGCACGATTGCGAACTTGCACTCCTGTGAAAATCCCTTACAGTACTCGCGTCGATTAGCTGGGGTGGCCTTTGAGGCCTGAGATGCCGATAGCGTTACGGCGCACATCCGCGAACCCATTGAACCTGATCCGGCTAGTACCGGCGGAGGGAGCATGGTCAAGTCTTCGGCGCTTTGTGGTCTGCTGCTCGTTCTTACGGTCCCGTTGCCCGCCGCCGCGGACGATTCTTCCTCCAACGACCCGCAACTCGACGAGATCATCGTCACTGCGACGCTGCGGGCGGCTCCCGCGATCGAGGTGCCGGCCAGCGTGACCGTCCTCGACGGCAAGACATTGCGCGATGCCGGCCGCGCCAACTTCGAGGATGTGCTCGGATTGATTCCGAATCTCAACTGGGCGGGCGACACCTCGCTGCCGCGCTACTTTCAGCTTCGCGGTATCGGCGAGTTGGAACAATATCAAGGAGCGCCCAACCCATCGGTCGGCTTTCTGGTCGACGACGTCGACTTCAGCGGCCTGGGCAGCGCCGGCACTCTCTACGATATCGATCAAGTGGACGTGCTGCGGGGGCCGCAAGCCACCCGCTATGGCGCGAATGCGCTTGGGGGGCTCATCTACCTGCGCAGCGCCGAGCCGACCGCCAGTATCTACGGCCGGATCGATCTGGACGGCGGCGACTATGGCACCCGCTCCGAGGGCGCGGTGCTCAGCGGACCCATTGATTCGCTCGATTCGGGGTTTCGGCTGGCGGTGCAGCACTATTATACGAACGGCTACTTTCACAATCTGTATTTGAACCGGGACGACACCAACGCCGAGGATGAATACACCTATCGCGCCAAATGGGTCTTCACGCCCTCGCAGAAGCTGCGCATCGAACTGACCGCGATGCAGGTCGACATCGACAACGGCTATGACGCGTACGCGATCGACAATTCACGAAACACGGAGTCGGACCAACCCGGCGTCGACTCGCAGCATTCGACCGGTGTTTCGGCCCGCGTCCACTATCTGGCAAACGACAGCGTCGGCCTTACCGCCATCGCCACGTATGCCAAATCCGTCATCAAGTACAGCTACGACGGCGACTGGGGCAACCCGGTATTATGGGCGCCGGCGGCCACGGTCTATCAGTACTCGGAGATTCAGAACCGCGACCGCACGACGGAAACAATCGAACTGCGCCTCGGCACCGAGCAATCCCAAGGGTTCGGATGGCTCGTCGGCTTCTATGGAAATCAGCTGGATGAAACCTTGAGCGATTTGAGCCTCGGTGATTATCAACCGCTGGCCACGCCGGTCGATCCCGCCGATGACCAAAGCAATGACGTCATCAACAGCGGCTACCGGGCGCGCAATCTCGCGTTGTTCGGCGAGTTGGATGGCGATATCACGTCAGACCTGCGCTGGTCCGTGGGCCTGCGCGGCGAGCGTTGGAGCGCCACTTACCAGGGGACCACCACCTACTTCCTCGGCACGAATACCGGCTACACCAATGCACCCGTGCTGCCCACCGCCATCGAGTCGGTGATACCCGCGTCGTTGAGCCCTGCCGACGATTTGTGGGGTGGTCATGCTTCACTGACCGACAAGCTCGACCCGACCCAGTCGCTCTATGCGACGGTGTCGCGCGGATACAAGGCCGGCGGCTTCAATTTGAGCCAGGGTCTGTTGCCGAATCAATTGTCGTTCAATCCTGAGACGGACCTCAGCGCCGAGGCGGGCTACAAGGCGGACATGTTCGACCATCGGCTCGAGATCAACACGGATATTTTTTATCTCTCCCGGCACGATGCCCAGATCAAGACCAGCTTTCAGAGCGTTCCGGACAACCCGGATGATTTCGTTTTCTACACCGGCAACGCGGCGAGCGGCCACAACTACGGTCTCGAGGGCGATGCGAATTGGCGGGCGACCGACAGGGTGACAGTGGGCGCGGACCTTGGGCTGTTGCAGACGTACTTCGAGGATTTCGTGCAACAAGGCGCCTCCGGCACGACCACTCTGCCGGTGTCGCGCGAGCTTGCGAATGCGCCGCACTGGCAAGCAGCTGTGAATGGCACGTATCGCGACCCGCGCGGAGCGTTCGCGCGCATCGACGTGACCGGCATGGGCGGCTATTACTTCGATCTTCCGCCGAACGAGACGACCTCCCATCCGTACGGACTGCTCAATGCGAAGATCGGCTGGGAAACGGCCCGCTGGTCGGCGTATCTGTCCGGCCGCAATCTGTTGGATAAGCGTTACCCGGTGCGCGGATTCTATTTTGGGGACGTTCCGCCGAACTTTCCGAACGAGGTCTACATCCAACTGGGCGATCCGCGGACGTGGGTCGCCAGCGTCTCCGTCAATTTTGGCGGAAATAAGCCCTGACTGGCCAGCCCCTGGACCGGGTCGCCTGGATGAGATTACCGAGCAACACTTCGCGCTCGCCTGACAGGTTCATGACCCTCGTGTACTGCGTGCTGGCGGGCTGCGCAGGATCGAACTCACGGTTCCGAGGTCAATGAGCGTCCATAATTGCTCAATAGAATCTGGACGCCGGCGTAGCCGATGAACTGCGGCTGACCGGGCGAGAATCCCGTGATGCTGCGGCCGGCCATGAACAGTGCAATGACGCCGCGGTGCAGCTTGTAGCGGCCGCCGACACCCAATGTGGTGGAATGCGCCATGGCGTCGTAGACACGATCGTCGTAAAGCTCCGCGTCCAACTCGAGCCGCTGCGTGACGGAGCCGCCCGCGACCAGTCCGAGAATGCGCTCCTTGGGGCCATGGCCGGCCACGTAGTAGCCCGCTTCGAAATCGACATCGAGGGGGCCCACTTTCTTGGTGACCTCGAGCGGCAGAAGGTAGCGGGGCCCGGCCGCGCCGATTCCCTTGTCGCGCGCGGCCTGCGAGGCGCCGGTCTCGACCTGCGGAAACGTGGACATCTGCCAACCGCCCTCGCCTTGATCCAGGAAGCGCCATTTGACGCCGGGATATGCGTTGCCCCAGCCGCTCTGCACCGGGCGGCCTTCACTGGTCTGCAGGACGTAGGGGATCTCGTAGGTCAGCTGGATGCGCTCCCCGAGGCCGAAATTTAAATCGATTTGGGGAACCTGGTAAGAAGACACCCCCCGGGCGATGTCTTGCATGGATCCTAAGTTGATTTCCCAATTGCCGTTCCCCGGTGTGCCGGGATCGTTGGTCAGAAACGGCGGACCGGCTTGGGCCCGGGCTGCTCCCGAACAGAGCAGAAACAGGGCAATCGAGCACAGTGCAGGTCCGGTTACGGCGTTCTTCCGCAATCGGACGCCAGTGGTAATCTCCATCACGCTCAGGATTCTAGCCGCCGCTTGTCAGCGCTAGCGATCCGACCTGACTTTGATGCGGTAGTCCACGCCGACCCAGTTGTCACCCGGCATATATCGAAAGGTAAACTCGATGCTCTGCCCGTCCGTGAGGTGCGAGGTATCGATGTGCAGCACGTGCAGGCCAAGGCGGTTGGGCGTGGTTGACTGCTCCGCGATGTTCCGCCAGCCGTTGAATCCCCATCGCACGATGGCGCTAGCGCGCAGCGCCAAGATCAGGGAGGCGCCTTCGGCGGCTTCGCCGATCGGTGCGTGCTCGCACCAGATCACCCGCGCCGCCTTGCAGCGCTTGCCGGCGTAGCGCTGCCACACCGCCTCCGGCCGGCCGAATGGCCGGCCGAGCGCGCGAGAAACGACGAGTTTGATGTATTCGGCGTGGGTCCAGGCGAGCGGCATGGCGGAGCCGGTCGGGCGCCCCGGCTCCAGGCCGCGCAATGGCACGGGTGCCCCGTCCCATACCTGTTCGGGCATCATGCCGCCCGGCGACGCCATCCGGACCATCGTCTCGATGAGCGGCAGCGGATCGCGGCCGCATGCGACCTCGTAATGCCCGCGCTCGCCGGTCAGCAGCGGCCACGGCCGCCCGCGGCCGTTGCCGTCGAACGGGCTGCCATCGTCGTGCTCGCCGTAACCGTCGTCGTGGTAGCGGCGCCAGGCCGGGCCGCAGGGAGTATCAACCTTGAGCAGGGCATCGGCGAGCCGTACGCTGCCGACGATCAGCGGATCGTCGAAGCGCCGCAGACCGAAGCGGACGAGCTGCAGAAAATCCACGCCGAATTGCGCCATGGCGGGCAGGCCGGGATCGAGCGCCTGATTCTTGATCGGAAGCACCCGATCGAAGGCGCCGCGGTCGGTCACGGCCTGCGGAGGCGCCACACGGACATAGTAGCCCGGAATGCCGAATTGCCGGGCGAGCGGCGTGTCGTACACCGCGGTCCAATCCTCGAGGCGCGAGTTCCAATAATCCGCAAAATCGAGCGCGAGCTCGCGCGCGTCGGCCGGCAAGCTGGGTGCGCCCGCGACGAGCGCGGCTATGCAGGCGGCAAGCGTGAATGTATTGAGGCCCGCGCTTTCCTCCCAGCGATCCTGATCGCTCGAAGGACCGTTGCGGACCAGGAATGACAGGGCGCGCAGAATCATGTCGGCGACCTCGGTCCCCTGGAGCGCGCCGCGCTCTGCCAGGAACGCCGCGAGCAGCACCGGCAGCGCCGTTTCATCCAGCTGGACTCCCCGCCAGTACGGCTTGCCACCGAGCCATTGGTTTTGATTCCAATGTCCATCCGAGAGCTGAGTGGCGAGGAGGTACCTCAACGTATTGCCCGCCTCGCGCCCCGCGCCGATGGCGAGCATGGCGCCGGCGCATTCGACGAGATCCCGCGGCCACACCAGGTGATAGCCCTCGCGCTCCTCCTTGGTGTTGCCCCAGGGTACGCTGAGACTCGCCACCATGGCGCCCGGGTAGGTCTTGTCCTGATGCGAGCGCAGCACCATGGAGGAGACATGGAATTGCGCCACGCAGTTCGCGGGAAGATCGCGCAGATATTCCGCCGGCACCCGCGATTTTTCATACCACTGAGTCCAGCCGGCGGCATGACGGTCCCGCGTATGGTCGAAGGGTTCGAACAGCGCGGTCAGCGCCAAGGTGGCCGCCGACTCGACGCTGCTGCCGAAGGCGAGCGCCAGCACCGCGGAGCGCGGTAGTTCACCGAGCAGGGCCACATTGCCCGGGCCGGCGGAGGAATACTCCCAGGTCATGGCGCCGTTGCGCGCAAAGTCCTGCCAGCCGTCGCTCATGCCCACGTACCCGGCGCTCGCCCGCCCCCAGGCATCGCGCTGCTCGCCGTCCGCCGCGGCGAGCGCCAACGCATACGGTCCTTGTTGCCCCCATAGCACGCGGCGGCCGTGATAGTCCGCCACTTCGGCATGGTTGCTCATGCCGCTGCCGCCAAGATGAGGAGCGAGCAGGGCGTAGGGCCGCAGCGCCTCGTCGCCCGTGAGAACCACATCGATGAGCAGCGCATCGCGCTCCACGGCGGGAATGACTCGCAGGGTGAGCTCGAAGCGTTCGTGGCGGTGAACGATCCGCACGGCGGGGACCCCAGGCGCAAGAAACTCCACCGTGTGCCGCCACAGCCGCTTTACTTCCACCCAGAACCCGCGCCCATCAGCCACCAAGAAACCAAGATCGCGAATCTGCGGAATATCGACGCGAGGGTAGTACACCTCGTTGACGATGCCGCCGCCGATCGTGAACCAGAGCCGGGACATGCCGAGCGAGCATCCGACCATTTCCTTGTTGCTGCTGCACCAGGTGGGCGGTATGCCCGGGGCACCCGGCGCCGGTCCGAGGCACGGACTTGCCGTCACCCGGCCACCGGATCGCGGTAAACCGATATCTCTGTATATGGGACGAGTTGCAGCATGGTCGGCGAAGATTATGTCGCCCTGCAGGCGCGGCTTCAACCGGAAGCGGTCGCGTGGGATATGTCCGGCAGGGTCATGAATCGATTTCCTACATACGACCGCCGAATCTCCCTTCAGGATGGAGCATCGGCGCCCACGCCGCCGGCGGCGAGGCCGGCAAGAATGGCGGCAAGAATGGCGCTGCCAGGAGATCCAACATGCTGACCAGCCAGTCACGCCGTCAATACGCACGGCTCGCGTTTGCGGGATTCATACTTGCCGCCTGCGCCAATCAAAAGGAGCCGGCGCAAAAAACCATCAGCGACATCGAAGCCACGGTCAATGCGGCCGCGGCCGACGCGGCCAAATATGTGCCGGATCAGCTGACGGATGTGCAAGGCAAGCTCGGCGACTTGAAAGCATCGTTCGACAAGAAGGACTATAAGGCGGTCATCAGCGGAGCACCTCCCGTGATGAGCGCCGCGCAGAGCCTCGCCGGCGCGGCGGCGGCGAAAAAAGACGCGGAAGTCAAGGCGCTAAACCTACAGTGGACCGCGTTGACTGCCGTGCTGCCGGGAGATGCGAAAGACATCCAAAGCCGCATCGATTTCCTGAGCAAGAAGGAGCACAAGAAGCTTGCCTCCGGAGTCGATCTCGACGCGGCCAAGACCAGCTTGGGCGACGCGACCTCTCTTTGGTCGACCGCCGAGGCCGCATATTCGGCCGGTCGTCCGGATGAGGCCGTGAACACCGGCAATAGCGTGAAAACCAAGCTCGAGGCTCTCGCTGCCTCCATGAAGCTCGATTTCAAGCAGCCGGCGGCCGTGCAGGACACTTCCCCGAACCAGTAGTCAGCGGCGGCAACCGCGCGCAGCGGACCGCCGGTTTGCCTGCCATTTCGGCCGCCGCCCCGTGGAGGCCGTAAAAGCCGGTTAGCTCGATCCAGAGTTGCGTCTATGATGGGGTCCCATGAGCCCCGCCAAGGACCCGCGCTCGCTGGTCGACGACTGCCACGCGCAGTCCATCGATCTGTTGAAGCGCAACCTCTCTCCCGGCGGCATCCTCGCCGCCACCGCCAGCCCGCGGGCCGCCAAGCGCGGCTACACGGCGATCTTCGGGCGCGACGCCGCTGTGTGTGCGATCGGAATGGCGCTGTCAGGCGATGAAACCCTGATGCGTGCCGCCGCAACGGGTCTGCACACCCTGGCGCAGCATCAGGCGCCGAACGGACAGATCGCCAAATTCGTGGACTTGCAAAGTCAGGAGGCGGATTTCTGGTATCTGGGATGCATCGATTCGACCTTGTGGTGGTTGATTGCGCTGGCATTCCTGGACCGGCGCCGCTGTCCGGGCGGCCTGCGGCGCCGCTATGCCGCGCGCATCAGCCTTGCGATTCAATGGCTCAAGGCGCAGGAGCATCAGCACTTCTTTCTGCTGCAGCAAAACGAGGCCAGCGACTGGGCCGACATCATGCCGCGCTCGGGCTTCGTTCTATACACGAACGCGCTGTGGTACTTCGTGAAGCGGCTCTATCGCCTCGGGCACTCGGAGGAGACGCACCTCAATTTCAACGGGCTCTTTCATCCGTTCTCGGCCGGCATCGCCGAGTACCGCCGCGCGCGGCTGCTCAATGATTACGCGTTGCAGCGCGGGCGCAATCGCGACCTGTACTTGAGTTTCGTCAACTTCTCGTTCTTCGGCGAGGAAGGCGATGTGTTCGGAAACGTCTTGGCCGTCCTCTTGGGGCTCGCCGATGCGGGTGCAAGCGCGCGCACGCTCGATGCGCTCACCAGAGCCCAGGTGAACGATCCATATCCGGTACGGGTGGTTACCAGGCCCATCAAACAAAGCAACTCGCTGTGGCGGCCCTACATGGCGCGTCATCGGCAGAATTTCGTGTGGCAGTACCACAACGGAGGGATCTGGCCGATGGTGGGCGGCTTCTGGATAGCGGCGCTCGCGGCGGCGGGCCGTGTCGAGCGGGCCAAACTCGAGTTGGTGAAGCTCGCGCGCGTTTGCGCGTTGCGCCGCTGGGCGTTCACCGAATGGCTTCACGGCAAGACGCTCGCCCCAAGGGGCATGCCGGGACAGTCGTGGAACGCCGCGGCGTTCCTGATGGCGGAACATGCGGCGTCGGGCGGGACTCTCTTCGGATGAAACGCCACCGTTCGACCGGAGTCGATGGGACGAGGGTAAGATTTTTCCTACGCCGCGTGGTGAAATCGAGGCTGGAACCGGCATCCACTGTCCGATAGTCTGCAAATAAGAACGACAATCTGCCTGCAGACAGGAATCAATGCGTTCAGGCACAGAGATTGATCCAACCGCCCGAGTCAACCGCGGCCAGCCTGTCTCCGCTCTCGACTTTCTGGCCGGCGGCGGGGAGATGGGGCAGCGCATGCGCACCCTCGATTGGACGCGCACGCCTCTCGGGGCTCCTGCGGCGTGGCCACAGTCCCTGAAGACCATCGTGCGCGTGATGCTCGACTCACGCTACGCCATGTGGATGCTCTGGGGCCCGGAGCTGACCTTCTTCTGCAACGATGCCTACCTGCCGACGGTCGGGATCAAGCGCGATTGGGTGCTCGGCGCCCGTTCCGACGAGGTATGGGAGGAGATATGGCCCGACATCGGGCCACGCATCGAGCGGGTGCTCACCCAGGGGCAGGCAACCTGGGACGAGGGTCTGCTGCTCTTCTTGGAGCGCAGCGGATTTGCGGAGGAGACCTACCATACCTTCTCCTACAGTCCCGTCTATAACGATGACAACCGCATCGCCGGCATGCTGTGCGTCGTGACGGAAGTGTCCGAACGAGTGATCGGGGAGCGGCGCCTTCGGGTGCTCCGCGACCTGGCGACGCGGGGGAGAGGAGTCGAAACGGTCGATGAGGCCTGCAGCCGATTCGCGGGTGTGCTGGCCGAATATCCGCTCGACGTGCCCTTTGCCTGCCTGTATGTGCTCGATGAGACCGGGGCCCGGGCCAGGCTGGCGTCGGGCTATGGCGTGGGTCCCGAACGCCTTCGGCCGGCCGACATCGATCTCACCGCCGAGAATTCGCCATGGCCCGTTGCCGAGGCTATTGCGAGCGGCGAGAACCAGGTGGTCGGGCTGCCGGATGGACCCGAGTCCATTTCAAGCCGGGTGTGGCCGGACCGCGTGTCCCACGCCATCGTGCTCCCCGTCCAGGGTCAGGGTTCCGCGACCAGCGTGGGGGTGCTGATCGCGGGGCTATCGCCGCGCCGCGCGCTCGACGATGGCTATCGAGGGTTCTTCGAGCTGATCGCCGGACAGTTCGCGGCCGCCCTCGCCGATGCGCAGGCATATCAAGCGGAACGGCGCCGCGCCGAAGGGCTGGCGGAGATCGATCGCGCGAAGACGGCGTTCTTTTCAAACGTCAGCCACGAGTTCCGCACGCCATTGACCCTGATGCTGGGGCCCATCGCCGAAGCGATCGCAAATCCCGGTGTCCCGCCGGCCGTGCGCGACCAGCTTGAACTCGCTCACCGCAACTCGCTGCGGCTCCTCAAGCTCGTCAATTCGCTGCTGGATTTCTCGCGCGTCGAGGCCGGGCGGGTCCAGGCGTCCTATGAACCGGCCGATATCTCCGCCTTCACGTGCGATCTGGCCAGCACCTTCCGTTCGGCCGTTGAACGCGCGGGACTGCGTTTTACCGTGGAGTGCGAGGCGCTCGATGAGCCGGTCTATCTGGACCGTGAGATGTGGGAGAAGACCGTCCTCAATCTGCTGTCGAACGCATTAAAGTTCACGTTCGCGGGCGAGATCTCCGTGCGCCTGAGGCGGGAGGGAACGCACGCCGTGCTCGAGGTGGCCGATACGGGAATCGGCATACCGGAGGACGAGATTCCCAGGCTGTTCGAGCGTTTTCACCGGGTGGAGGGCCGCGTCGGCCGGACTCAGGAGGGCTCGGGCATAGGACTCGCGCTGGTGCAGGAACTCGTCAAGCTGCATGGTGGCGCCGTTGAGGTCGCGAGCGAACTGGGACGGGGCACCGTTTTTCGAGTTCGTCTCAGCTGTGGCACCGGCCATCTGCCGCCCGAGCGCATCAAGACTCCCCGCCCGCCCGCCTCCACGGCGACGGCGGTCCAGCCCTACGTGCAGGAAGCACTGCGATGGCTGCCTGAAAGCGCCGCAGATACCTCATCCAGGCTGCCGCCTCTGAGCGACGCGACGATCTACCCGCAGGACGGGCGATTTGGAGCGACTGCCGGAGCGAGGATCGTGCTGGCGGACGACAACGCGGACATGCGCAACTACGTCCGAGAGCTGCTCTCGCCGCTGTATGCGGTCGAGCCGGTGGCCGACGGCGAGCTGGCTCTCGAGGCGGCTCTGCGCGATCCTCCCGATCTCATACTGTCCGACGTCATGATGCCGAGGCTCGACGGATTCGGTCTGCTCAAGGCCCTGCGGCGCAATGAGACACTGCGCCATGTTCCCATCATCCTGCTCTCGGCGCGCGCCGGAGAGGAGTCCCGCATCGAAGGACTGGACGCCGGCGCGGACGATTACTTGGTCAAGCCCTTCTCCGCGCGGGAGCTGCTGGCCCGCGTCGGGGCGCTGCTCGAGCGCGAGCGGCTGCGGGGCGACGCGCTCGAGCGCGAATTGGCGCTGCGCCGGGCCGCCCAGGCTTTGAGCGAACGCCTGGAAGTCGCCGACCGGCAGAAGGACGAGTTTCTGGCCATGCTGGCGCATGAGCTGCGCAACCCCCTCGCGCCGATTCGCAATGCCGTGGAGCTGATCTCGCGCCTGTCTCCGGCCGAGTCTCCGCTCCAGGCGGCCCTCGGCATGACCAAACGTCAAATCGCGCAATTGACGCGTCTGGTCGACGATCTGCTGGACGTGTCGCGCATCACGCAGCGCCGCATCGAACTCAAGCGCCGCGCGCTGGAACTTTCCCACATCATCGCGCACGCGGTGGAGACCGTCGAACCTCAGCTAAGAGAGAAGAACCTCCGGATATCGACCACCACGTCCGCTTACGGGCCGCTGTACGTGCACGCAGATCCCGCGCGCCTCATGCAATGCGTCGTGAACGTGTTGACGAATGCGGCCAAGTTCACGGATCCGGGCGGCGACATCAGGATTGAAACCGGAGTGCAGAACTCGACCGCGATCGTCGAAATCTCGGATACCGGCGTCGGTATCGCCCCCGACCTGCTGCCGCGGGTCTTCGACCTGTTCGTACAGGGGGATCGCACCCTCGACCGCTCGCAAGGAGGCCTTGGTATCGGTCTGTCCGTGGTGAAGCGGCTGATCGAGATGCACGAGGGACAGGTGGCGGCCCGAAGCGCCGGTCCCGGCCAGGGGTCGACGTTCGAGATTCGTCTGCCCTTGATCGAGCGTCCGAGCGCCGTGGCGCCCGAGACAGGGTCCGCGCCGAGCGCGCCCGCGCGCCTGCTGATCGTGGATGACAATCAGGACGCGGCCGACTCGCTGGCCCTGCTCCTGGAGCTGCAGGGCCACGAGGTGGCAACGGTCTATACCGCGCAGGCGGCATTGCAGCGGGCGCAGACGTTCATTCCCTCCATCGTGCTGCTCGACATCGGTCTGCCGGAAATGGACGGCTACGAAGTCGCCCGGAGAATGCGCGCAATGCCCGAGCTGAACGGCGTGCGGCTGGTCGCGGTCACGGGCTATGGTCAGGCCGAGGACCGCATACGCACCCGGGATGCGGGATTCGACGACCACCTGATCAAGCCGGTGGACCTATTGAGCGTCGAGCAGACCATCGCGGGGATTGCGCGCGGCGACAACGGATGACCGAGCCAGGTTGATGCGAGCTGCCGCACATAGGATCCAGCATGGCCGGGCCAGGGATTCGTCCGCCAACAGCACGACACGCAAGGGGCCATCGCGCTCGTGCATTTCGATATGCGGCTGCCGCAATCCGGAGGCAGCCCAGATCTTGATCCCATCGGACAGGTGCCAATTGTCCTAGTGGAGTATGTCATGCGCCGCTCGACACTCGATGTGACGTGGGTCGACCTTGGGCGCACCTTATATGTAAAAAGGAATATCTTTATGGCGCCGGAACGGCGATATTGAAGGGCAATGACTCCGCGTCGGATGCGCGCAACAAGTATCGTCCTGTCTGCGAGCCTTTCTTTGCTGGATATATGACTGAAATAGCCAACCGCATCACGCGGGGCTCCACACATCGGCGTACGTTGATCCACATGTTCCATACTAAGAATAAGTGTGCGATCCTGATGCCGTTGCGCTTCGGGCTGCGCGCACGCCTGACCCGTATGACGACTCCATGAATTTGGACGCACCGGTGGGCGCGGCCGCGCCCGACACGGATCCCAGGGTTTCGATGCTCATCAGGACGCTTCGCGAAACCGATCGGCGCCTGGAGGAATTGACGGCGGGCGAAGTGGACGTGGTGACCGATGGTGAAGGGCGCTCATTCCTGCTGCAGCACGCCCAAGACCGGTGGCGGGAATCCGGCGCCGACAAACAGGCGGCCATACTCGATGCCCTGCCGGCGCACGTCGTGCTGCTGGACGGTCAAGGCGTCATCGTTTCGGCGAACGAATCGTGGCGGCAATTCGCCGACAACCATGCGCTGCGCGACCGGGACTATTCGATCGGCCGCAGCTACCTCGCACTTTGCGACGAGACCGCGGGAGAGGACGCATCCGACGCCCGGGCGGTGGCCGCCGGGATCCGCTCAATATTCGCCGGTACCGCGTTGAAGTTCTTTTTCGAATATCCGTGCCGTACCCCGACCGAGGAGCGCTGGTTTCTCCTGACGGTGACACCGGTGCGCGGCGAGCGGCTGAGCGGCGCCGTCGTCATGCATATGGACGTCACCGAGCGCAAGCGCGGAGAAGAAGACGTGCGCCGTTTCGCGGCCGCGATGGATGCCTCGCCGGACAGCATCTTCTTGATCGATCGCGCCGACATGCGCGTCGTTCACGCCAACGAAGAGGCGTGCCGCATGCATAATCTCGACCGCGACCAGGTGTTCGCGCTCAAACCGTGGGAGATTCTCGATAAGTCACGTGCGGAAATCGAGAGCGGCTACGACGCGCTCATACTCGACGGCGGATCGGCACAAATAGATGAGGCGCTCTGGCCGCGCGCGAACGGGCCCCCCATATGGATAGAAAGGCGGCGCCATGCACGCTGTATCGGCGGTCGTTGGATCATCGTCGTCATGGTGCGCGACGTGACCGCGCGCAAGGAAGCCGCCAGCCGAATCGTCTACCTCAACCGCGTTCATGCCGTGCTGAGCGGCATCAATACGCTGATTGTGCGCGTCCGGCACCGCAATGAACTGTTCAGGGAAGCATGCCGCATCGCGGTGGAACAGGGCGCCCTGGCCATCGCCTGGATAGGCATGGTCGATGCCGCGTCGAACAAGCTCGTGGCCGTGGCATCCGCGGGAGTGTTCGACGAACTGCTTAACGCAATCGCCCAGCGGCTCGACACCAACTCGGTGGCGGCGCCCGGCAATTCGCTGCCGACGCTGATGGTCAGGCAGAAGAAGGCATTCGTCTCAAACGACTCGCAGCACGATCCGCAGGTCAATTTCGCCGAAATGCACGTCAAATACGGCATTCGATCGATGGCAATGCTGCCGTTGATCGTCGGGGACGAGGCAGTGGGAATCATAGTGCTCTATGCCTCTGAAATCGGATTTTTTCACGAAGAACAGCTGCACTTGCTGACGGAGCTCGCCGGCGACGTGGCATTCGCCATCGCGCAAATCGCAAAACAGGAACGGCTCGATTACCTGGCTTACTACGATGTGCTGACGGGCCTCGCGAACCGGAGGCTGTTTCTGGAGCGCGTGGCGCAGTACGCCCGCATTGCCACGGGCGGCGGGCATAAGCTTGCGCTGTGTCTGATCGATTTGGAGCGCTTCAAGAACATCAACGACAGTCTGGGCCGCACCGCCGGGGATTCGCTTCTGCGGCAGCTGGCGGCCTGGCTGACCGCTCAGGCCGGCGACGCCAGCCTCGTCGCGCGTATCGATGCAGACCGCTTCGCGTTGGTGATGCCCTCGGTGGGGGATGAAGAAGAAGTCGCGCGGATTCTAGAAAGAGCGCTGAAGGCATTTTCAAACCACTCTTTTGTGCTGAACGACACCGAGTATCGGATGGCCGCCAAGATCGGCGTTGCGATCCTGCCGGAGGATGGCGTGGACGCGGAAACGCTGCACAAGCACGCGGAAGTTGCACTGAAAAAGGCCAAGGCGGGGGGCGACAGGTACCTGTTCTATGCGCAGAAGATGACCGAAACCGTGGTGCTGCGCCTCAATCTGGAAAATCAATTGCGCCGCGCGCTGGAGCTGGACGAGTACGTACTGCATTATCAACCGAAGATCGATGCGGTGAGCGGCGAGCTCGTGGGCGCCGAGGCGCTGATCCGCTGGAACGATCCGCGCACCGGGCTGGTTCCGCCGGGTCGGTTCATCCCGTTGCTCGAAGAAACGGGATTGATCCATGAAGTCGGCCGCTGGGCGCTCAATCAAGCGATGGATGATTATTTACGGTGGCGCAGCGCCGGCCTGTCGGTGGTGCGCATCGCCGTAAACCTGTCGCCGCCGCAATTGCGGCATCGCGATTTTGTCGCCGAGGT
>Ga0181534_10001443_pt1 | contig 15446 bp, 11 predicted proteins | sample PEATcosm2014_Bin_37_FD_119758 | JGI IMG/M metagenome (GOLD analysis project Ga0181534, IMG submission 119758) | Peatland microbial communities from MTU Mesocosm Facility, Houghton, MI, USA - PEATcosm2014_Bin17_10_metaG | ecosystem: Environmental > Terrestrial > Soil > Wetlands > Peat | place... | reverse complement strand
TTATTTATCGGTTCTGATATCGCAATACCCGCAAGTACGGCGTGGTATCTCGACACACTGGGCGAGTTTCGGGGTAAACAGGAACTCTATACGCGCCAGTCCCCGCAGAAGCTACGGGTGCTCAGGGAACATGCCCTGATTGAGAGCGCCGTCTCCTCGAATCGAATTGAAGGCGTTTCCGTCGAGCCCTCGCGCATCCAAAGCGTGTTGGTTGCGACCAAGCCACTCTTTCGTGACCGGGATGAAGAAGAGGTCCGGGGCTACCGCGACGCGCTGACTTGGATACACGAGCAGCCTGCGCAACTCGCCGTCAACGAAGACACTCTGAAGCGCTTGCATGCCATGACCCGCGGGCAGATCTGGGACGCCGGTCAATATAAAGAACGGGATAGCGACATTATCGAGCGCTACGCTGATGGCCGAGAACGTATTCGATTCAAACCTACGACGGCCGCCGAAACCGCCCCCGCCATGACGCAGTTGATTGATATTTGGAACCGATGCATACGTGAGAAGTGGACTCCTCCGGCGATTGCTTTGGCTGCTTTCAATCTCGACTTTCTTTGCATCCATCCCTTCAGGGACGGTAATGGTCGGGTCTCGCGCCTGGCGCTCTTGTTGCAAACATACTCGACGGGGATGGAGGTCGGACGCTACATCAGCTTGGAGCGATTGATCGAACAGAACAAAGACCGCTACTACGAAACACTCGAACGGTGCTCTGCTGGCTGGCACGAGGGAAAACATGATCCCTGGCCCTTCATCAACTATATCCTCAGCATACTCAAGCAAGCCTATGGAGAATTCGAGGAGCGCGTAGGCCAAGTCGCGGAACCTAAAGGCGCAAAGGCGCAACTAATTCGCTCCGCCGTCCGCAAGCGATCGGCTGAGTTCCGTATAAGCGATATCGAGCATGCCTGCCCGGGTGTTGGCAGAGAATGGATCAGAACTGTGCTAGCCGAGATGAAGAAGGATGGCGAGATTGAATGCAAAGGGCGTGGGTTGGCCGCTCGATGGTCTTTATGTCGGAAACAGGCATAGTCGCTTGGCACGCCGCGCGGCCGCACGGCGCCTCGTCCGGGTACAGTTATGGTCCTACGGGGCGACCGCATCGAATGGGAAGGGCGCACCTGCCGCGACCACTTCGCCGTTTTAATACACTGGGGCGGAATACAACAATACTGATACATCTACAACTGCGGAGGGCTGCGCAGTGAGCGCGGTTACCGGGTTTGTCGGGGGTGCATTCGGTGGTGTCGCCGGCCGCACCTCGGCCTGGGGCTATGGAGGCACGGCCGCTGGTCGTGCTGAAGTAGACGAAAGCAACGCGGCGGCGTGCTGGCGCGCGAATGCCGGGTGGGGAACTTGTACCGGAATGCGCTCGGCGGAGTTTTCAGTAATGCGCCCTGGGGCTGGGGCACTTCCTCGTCACATTGCGGGTGCCAGTCGCAGTGAGTCGGGAAGCCTACGTTCGTGGGTGGGTAAAGTCACTGATGTACGGTGCAGCGCTAGCGCCCGCCATTGTGTGTATCGTTGGCTTAGTGAAGCAATCACTCGTGGCAACGGAAACTCGCGGAATCGAAATTGCCCTCGGCACCATTATGATCGCCGCGGCTTACTGGCTTTTCGGGCGCCTGTACCTTCTTTGTTCTGTAGTCGTGACTGAATCTGGGCCAAGGCTGTGCGCACGCAAGCTGTTAACCGTCTCGATAAGCCTTGGTAAGCGTGACCTCTCCGAGACGAGATCTCCGGGGCAGGCGATAAAAACACGTTTTATCTGGTAGAAGTTAAAGGTTACCGGGTGCATAAATCTGGCCGTGCAAGCCCTCGTGTGGAGAGGCTGAAGAGCCCTCAATAGTCGTCGTAAGCAAAATCATCCATGTGCGTGCCGTGTTCGTTTTGGCTTCGGGCTAGATCTACGAAGTCGAATGGCACTGGGTACTTGGCTCTGGGATTTAGGTAGATCCATGTTGGCGCTCGGTGTCGTAGCGGCTCATCACTTTCGTTCCGTGGCCATGCATTGACGAAGCAAATTGCAGATAGTTGTCGAGAGGCGTCGGCCAGCGTGGTATTGGGCACGACGCGGCTACAAATGGAATTGAGAGGACTCGTGTCAGCTGAGTATTGAAAGAATGCTCGACGTGCTAGAGAGCGCGTGAGTATGGTGTCCTCTCCGAAGACATTCCCATAACTTTCTCCGCCTGTTATCCAAGGATGGATTACGAAAATGATCGCAAATGGCGCATCGATGGTGAACTGCTGGGCGTCCGAGAATACAAACAGGCTATTTTCCTGGGCAAGCTTATACGGTTGAACAACTCGGCTGGTTACGGTCACGCGCCGCATGGGCTGGAGTCGAATTTCCATCTGGTCGTAGCGAAAAAATCGCCTTGAGCGAAGTTCCTCTGCGATTGCATTGATCGACGCAAACATGGATTCCAACGATTCGAGGGATAAATCCCAGGATTCGGAGATCAAAACTTGTTCGTCCTGGAAGAATTCCTGAATGCGCTTTCGCAGTCGGTTGACCAGATTTGTATGAAAGCCGAATGCCTTGATGTCGAAATAAAGGCCGGAATGTGTGACCCCGTCCAACGTGGAGCCGTCACGTCCAAGGACTAGGCCTGATCTGAGTTGGACTTGTGGCGTGAAGCACATATTGCAGCGAGCAATCCAACTGTAAGCCGCCAGCTCGGCAAACGCTCCGCAAGTGCCGCGGTACACGAGTCTAGCCAGCAAGTCAGACACAACGATGGGCGGTGCCGCGACCAGATCGCCGGTTAGGTGCTCAACGGCTTGCACAATCGCTTCGGTGTGGACCGAGCAGTTCGCAAAGTTAAGAGCTTCCTCGCCTAAGGGGCCCGGGTCGTTCCTGGTTGAAAGATCCAGTCTCCGGATTGTCTCGGATCGCTCCGATAATGCTGCTATCCAATCTTCCCGAGTTCGGATGCTGAGCACAGACTGGCCGCTCCTGTCGCGCGTCGACGATTCATCTGCCCCCTATTTTCCCAAAACCACGTCTTCACGCGACTGCAGAGCGTGATTTGCGCCAGGGGCAATCAATTCTGAAGCCTTCAAAAATCTGAGTGGATCAACATTCAGTCCCGCCGGCCGCGAGTGCCCGATGCTGATGGCTCTGGATTTAAACCGAGGAATCGAACGTCTCAGATCATTCTTTGGGACCCAATGCAGGTCCTCATTGAAGGGCACTGGGCGGGTAAGTGTAGGAAAATCAGTGGTCGGGGTGACAGGATTTGAACCTGCGACACCTACGTCCCGAACGTAGTGCTCTACCAGGCTGAGCTACACCCCGAGGAGGTCAAACCCGGGACCTGCGGCAAGCCGGGGAGGCGGCGCGGGTAGCGGGCCGCGAAGTGTACTGAAGGGCCCCATCCGCAGCAACGCAAATCTGCCGGCCCTCGTGCCAGCTCAAGCACTTGCGCGTCAGGTGGTGTGTGCCACCGCGAAGCGGGCCAGTGCCGCGAGGCCCGTTCTATAAGGAGTATCCGGCAGGGCGTCCAGCGCCTTCAGCGCGCGGTCCGACTCGTTCTGCGCCAGGCGGGCGGCGTATTCCAGGCCACCCGTGGACTCGATCGCCGCGACAATGGGTTCCAACTGGGCGAGTCCGCCGTTCTCGATAGCGAGTCGGATGGCGGCTTTCTGGGATTCATCGCCATGCCGTAGGGCATGGATCAGGGGCAACGTGGGTTTGCCTTCCGCGAGATCGTCGCCGAGGTTCTTGCCGCGCTCGGCTGGGTTGGAACGATAGTCGAGTACATCGTCCATGAGTTGGTAGGCCGTCCCGAGGTGCTTGCCGTACGCAGCGAGCGCCTGGACTACGCTGGTCGTCGCGCCTGCCAACACTGCGGCGACTTCCGCACCCGCCTGAAACAACTTGGCGGTCTTGCGGTGAATAACCTCGAGGTATCGTTGTTCGGTGGTGTCGGGGTCATGCGCGTTCATCAGCTGCAGCACTTCGCCTTCAGCGATTACGTTGGTCGCTTCGGCCATGATTTCCATGACGCGCTGATTGGTGAGGGCCGCCATCATCTGGAACGCACGCGAATAAACGAAGTCGCCAACCAGAACGCTCGCCTGGTTGCCGAATACCTCGTTGGCGGTGTCTCGGCCACGACGCATGGACGACCCGTCTACGACGTCATCGTGAAGCAGCGTGGCTGTATGGATGAATTCGATGAAAGCGGCGGCTTCGACGACGGAATGCCCGTCACCCCCGCAGGCCCTGCCGACCAGGACCACCAGAAGGGGGCGCAAACGCTTCCCGCCACCCGCGATGATGTGGTCCGCTACCTGGTCAACCAGGGGGACGGCGCTCTTGAGCCGGGCTCGGATTACACGGTTGACGGACTCGAGGTCCGATTGAACCAGCGCCCGGATTTCTTCGAGGGTCATTGTTCCTGGAAACAGGGTGTCACGGGCGGCATTCATGATGAGCCATACATCCTAGCCGATGCAGGGGGTGGGGAGAATGGCGATGGTGGGGGAGTTACGCGCTAAGTGCTGGTGTAAGCTGAAGAAACGGACGTTTGACCCAGGGGACTCGCGCCAGTAGAATGCGCGGCCTTCTTTAGACCCCATTCCAGTCCCCTAATTATTATGTACGCAGTCATCGCCACCGGCGGAAAGCAATATCGTGTCTCCAAGGACGGCCTTCTCCGTGTAGAGAAGCTGGATGCCGAGCCGGGCGCAACCGTGGAATTCGGTGAAGTGCTGCTCGTAGGCGAAGGCGCCGACGTAAAGCTCGGCAAGCCCCTCCTGGAGGGTGGCAAGGTCGTGGCTACCGTGGTCCGCCACGGCAAGTCTGCGAAGGTCAGCATCGTGAAGTTCCGCCGCCGCAAGCACTACCTGCGGCAGGGCACCCACCGGCAGTTCTTCACTGAAGTAAAGGTCACCGACATCAGCGCAGGCTGAGCCGGTCAACGATAGGATTTAGCACTCATGGCACATAAAAAAGCTGGCGGTAGTACCCGCAACGGTCGTGACTCCCACTCCAAGCGCCTGGGCGTCAAGCGCTTCGGCGGCGAGCACGTTCTGGCTGGCAACATCCTGATTCGTCAGCGTGGCACGCCGGTTCGCGCAGGTGCCAACGTCGGCACTGGGGTGGACCACACCCTGTTCGCGAAGGTTTCCGGGACGGTGAAGTTCTCCAAGCGCGGCGCCGAGCAGCGCATGTATGTCCATGTTCTGCCCGAGGCTGCAGCAGCCGAGACTCATTGAGTCGACCTCGCCGTAGCGATTATCAAAACCCCGGCGAATGCCGGGGTTTTTGTTTCTGAGGGCTGCGGGGCCGTGCGACCCCAGGTACCGGCGTAGGCCGGCGTTTCGATGTCCCGGCACGGACCGGGGTTTTGATCTATAAAGTTCGCAATTATGAAATTTGTCGATGAGGCAAAACTCCGGGTCCAGGCCGGCAACGGCGGTCGCGGCAGTACCAGCTTCCGCCGCGAGAAATTCGTTCCGCTAGGCGGACCGGACGGCGGTGACGGTGGAGATGGCGGGAACGTCTATCTGCGTGCGGTCTCAGGCATCAATACCCTGGCCGACTTCCGCATTGAAAAGACCTATCGAGCCGAGCACGGCGAAAACGGGTCCAGCAACGACTGCTTCGGAAAAGGCGGCGCGGACACCTACGTGCCCGTGCCAATTGGCACGATCGTCAGGGACAGCGAGACCAACGAACAGTTGGGCGATCTCACGCACCACGACGATACCCTCCTGGTAGCCCGCGGCGGCAAAGGGGGCTGGGGTAATCTGAAGTTCAAGTCGAGCACCAACCGCTCACCCCGCCAGTTCGGACCGGGGCTGCCGGGCGAAAAGCGCCTCTTGAACTTGGAAATGAAGGTCATCGCCGACGTGGGTCTGCTAGGCCTGCCGAATGCGGGCAAATCCACGCTAATTCGCGCGGTTTCCGCTGCGCGCCCCAAGGTGGCCGATTACCCGTTCACCACCCTGTATCCGAACCTGGGTGTGGTCGACGTGGGCGAGCACCGCAGCTTTGTGATGGCCGATATTCCTGGGCTGATTGAAGGTGCGGCCGAAGGCGCGGGCTTGGGAATTCGGTTCCTGAAGCATCTTCAACGCACCAAGGTGCTGCTGCACCTGGTGGACATTGCCCCGCTGGACCCGGACGCGGATCCTGTAAAGGACGCCCGCTCAATCGTGGCTGAGCTGAAGAAATTCGACGCAGAGCTGGCCGCCAAGCCGCGCTGGCTGGTGCTCAACAAGCGCGACCTGATGCCCGATGACGAAGCGGAAAAACGGGCACGACAGATCGTTCGCAGCCTGCGTTTCCGCGGGCCGCATTTCCTGATCTCCGGCGCGACAGGCCGGGGAACGCGGGATCTGGCCGAAGCCGTTATGAAGTTTTTGGAGGAGCAGCGGGAGCGTGACGCCCACGCTCACGAATCGACTGCAGAAGAAACTCGCGACGCGCAGCCGGCTTCAACTTGAAGCCCCGGGGTGCGGCGGGGACTGCGTTAGTAACGGCAATCCTGCCGTTTTTGACGATAGCGTTCATCACGGCCTCACTGCATGGCGCGGATACGAGCAGCCAGTCGGCTCTTGTGTCGCGCCGCTTTATTGCGGTGGATGATCTGCTTGTTCACCAGGGTGTCGACAACCGGGACCGCGGCCTTATAAGCGGCCGTGGCCGATTCCTTATTTCCACCAGTGATGGCTGTCGTAACGCTACGAACTGCAGTACGCATGCGCGAGCGCAGTGCAATGTTACGGGCGCGATGCTTTTCAGCTTGGCGAGCAGCCTTCTCGGCGGACTTAGTATTAGCCACGAAATCTCCGTCTTGAAACGATCCCCGGAATCGCGGGGGGCGGTAGTCTGCTGATACGACCTTCGCTTGTCAACGCGGTATACTTTGGCGCTTTACCGTCAATGACTTAAGCCACTATGGAGCTCATTCGCGGTCCCTCGAATCTGCGCGAACGCCATCAGGGCAGTGTCGTGACGATAGGAACGTTCGACGGGATACATCTTGGTCACCAGGCGCTCTTGGCCCGCTTATGTGAACACGCGGCGCGACAGGGGCGTCCGGCAATGGTGCTCACCTTTGAGCCCATGCCCCGCGAGTATTTGAAGCCTGACAACCCGCCTGCGCGACTGACGTCCTGGCGCGAGCGGTGGCACATATTGGGTGACTGCGGCGTCGACTATATGTGTGTGCTGCGTTTCGACGAGCGGTTGCGTAACCTGTCAGGCAAGGATTTCGCGACGCTTCTGGCGAAGCAGCTTTACGCACATCAGATCGTCGTCGGCCACGACTTCCGGTTCGGACGTAATGGACAGGCAACGGCCGAGAGTCTGGCGGAGCACGGTGCTGCGTTTAACTTCGGTGTCGACGTGGTCGAGCCCGTGTTGCTCGATTGCGCACGCATCAGCAGTAGTGGCATCCGTGAGGCACTATCGCGAAGCGATTTTGCGCTGGCCCGCTCTTGGCTGGGACGCCCGTATTCGATGACCGGGCGGGTGGTTCAGGGCAATCAACTAGGCCGCAAGTTGGGCTTCCCGACCGCGAACTTGCGGACGGGTCGCCGGCGTGTACCGGTAGCCGGTATTTTTGCGATTCGTGTGCATGGAGTCGCCCCCGAACCGCTGCCGGGCGTTGCAAGCCTGGGAACGCGCCCCACCATTGATGGAGGCGGCGAGATGTTGCTGGAGGCACACTTGTTCGATTTCACCGGCAACCTGTACGGCCGCGAAATCGAAGTGGAATTCGTATCGAAGCTGCGCGACGAGGAGCATTTCGCCAATCTCGACGCGCTCGTAGTACAGATGAATCTAGATGCACAGAACGCACGCAAGATCTTAAATGGCTGAAGAAACAGAGAACCGCTACAAGTCGACCATCAATCTGCCCCAGACGGACTTCCCCATGAAGGCCAACCTGGCGCAGCGCGAGCCCGCGCAAGTAAAAGCGTGGGACGACCAGAAGGTGTACGCACGGCAGCGTGAAATTGCGCGCGGGCGCCCGCGTTTCGTCCTGCACGACGGTCCGCCGTACGCCAATGGCGAGATTCATATCGGTCACGCGGTCAACAAAGTCCTGAAGGACATCATCGTCAAGTCGCGTTCACTCGACGGCTTCGACTCCCCGTACATCCCCGGTTGGGACTGCCACGGCCTGCCCATTGAGCTGCAGGTTGAAAAGAAATACGGCCGTCCCGGCGGGAAGCTCGATGCGAGCGCGTTTCGCAGCGCCTGTCGCGCCTATGCGCAGGAGCAGATCGAGTTGCAGCGCAAGGACTTCAAACGTCTGGGCGTGTTGGGCGACTGGGACAACCCGTACCTGACGATGGATCCCCACTACGAGGCTCAACAACTACGAGCCTTCGGCAAGATCATCGCCAACGGGCACTTGTACAAGGGCGTCAAGCCCGTGCACTGGTGTTTGAAGTGTCGCTCGGCGCTGGCCGAGGCGGAAGTCGAGTACGAGGAGCACACCTCGCAGGCCATCGACGTCTATTTCCAGGTAGTCGATAACCATGACCTGGAGAAGCGTGTTGATTTGAGCGCCGGCAAGTTGGGCAGCTCACCGGTCGATGTTGTCATCTGGACCACGACTCCCTGGACCTTGCCCGCCAACCAGGCCGTCGCTTTGGGACCCGAGCTCCGCTATGTTCTTGTGGAAGCAACCAAGGACGGCGAGTCGCATCGCCTCATCGTTGCCACTGAGCTGCTGGATGCCTGCCTACATCGTTACAAAATGACGCTGCAGGAAACGGTCGCAGAATTCGACGGTGCGAAATTGGAAGGTCTGAAGCTTCAGCATCCATTCCAGGATCGGCAGGTCCCAGTCATCCTCGGCGACCACGTCACTCTGGATGCGGGCACCGGTGCCGTGCATACAGCGCCCGGTCACGGTCTCGACGACTTCATCGTGGGTCGCAAATACGGCTTGCCGGTATCGAACCCGGTCGGAAACGACGGCCGCTTCCTGCCCGATACGCCTTTGTTTGCCGGTCTCGAGGTGGATGAGGCTGTCCACCCCATCATCGAGGTACTGAAGGAGCGGGGCCGACTGGCTCATCACGAGTCCTATCGCCACAGCTATCCGCATTGCTGGCGTCACAAAACGCCGCTGATTTTCCGCGCGACTCCGCAGTGGTTCATCAGCATGGATCAGAACCATCTGCGCGCCAACACGCTGCGGGATATCAAGAAGGTTCAATGGACCCCCGCATGGGGCGAGCAACGTATCACGGGAATGATCGAGAATCGGCCCGATTGGTGTATCTCGCGCCAACGGACCTGGGGCGTGCCTATCCCGCTGTTTGTGCACAAACAAACCGGCGCTCTGCATCCGCGCACCCAGGAGCTGATCGAGCTTGCCGCTGCTCGCGTGGAGACTGGCGGAATCGATGCCTGGTTCTCACTCGACCCGGCTGTCCTCTTGCACCAGGAAGCAGACGACTACGACAAGGTCACCGACGTCATGGACGTCTGGGCTGACTCGGGCCTGTCGTTTGAGTGCGTGGGTGCTGCGCGGCCGGAGGTGAAATCTCCCGTTGATCTGTATCTCGAGGGTTCGGACCAACATCGCGGTTGGTTCCACAGCTCGATCCTGATGTCGGAAGCGCTCTACGAGCGGGCTCCTTACAAGGCGGTGCTCACTCACGGTTTCACCGTGGATGAGAAGGGCCGCAAGATGTCGAAGTCCCTCGGCAATGTCATTGCGCCTCAGAAGGTCACTAACAACCTGGGGGCGGATGTGTTGCGCCTGTGGGTGGCGGCGACGGACTACGCGAACGAAATCGCCGTGTCCGATGAGATCCTCAAGCGGATGGCCGAGTCCTACCGCCGCATGCGGAACACGGTGCGCTTCCTGTTAGGCAACCTGGACAGCGGCTTCGACCCGAGGCGGGACTCGGTAGCCCCTGCCGACATGGTCGCGCTCGACCGCTGGGCGCTGGAGCGCACCCGCGAGCTGCAGAAAGACATCCTGGATGCCTACCGGACATTCCAATTCCACGTCATCTACCAGAAAATCCACAACTTCTGCATCGTGGATCTGGGTGGCCTGTACCTGGACGTGTTGAAGGATCGGATGTACACGACACCGAAGGACGGTCATGCGCGCAAGTCCGCGCAGACGGCGGTGTATCACATCGCGGAGAGCATGGTGCGCTGGCTGGCTCCTATCCTGTCGTTCACGGCCGAGGAAATCTGGAAGTTCCTGCCGGGCGAGCGGCCGGACTCAGTGTTTCTGAGTACCTGGCATGACGTGCCGGAAACTCCACGAGACAACATCGATTGGCCGGTGTTGATTCACCTCCGTGGCGACGTGCAGCGCGAGCTCGAGAAGATCCGTACGGAGGGTGCCATTGGCTCGCCGCTGGATGCGGAAGTCGATGTGTATTGCGAGCCGGGCGATTTTGCTCGCTTCAATGCGCTCGGCTCCGAGCTGCGCTTCCTGCTGATCACTTCCGAAGCACGTGTCCACCAGGTCGACAAACTGCCTGAAGGCACTGTGCCTACGACACATGGACCGTTGCACGGCGCTCATCCTCCCCGTGTTTCGTTCACGGTGAAGCCGACAAGTGCTGTGAAGTGTGTGCGTTGCTGGCAGCGTCGTCCTGATGTGGGCACAAACAGTCACCATCCGGAACTGTGCGGCCGTTGCGTTACGAACGTTGACGGGCCGGGCGAGAACCGGCATTTCGCATGATCGGCAATGTCAGGGGCGCAAGTGGACTGATCTGGCTCCCGTTGGCGGCGGTCATGATTGCGCTCGACCAGGTGACGAAGCTGTGGATCGTCCACCACTTCGCCTTGTACGAGCGCTACACCGTGCTGCCGGTACTGGATATCACTCTCGCGTACAACAAGGGCGCGGCCTTCAGTTTTCTGGAGGATGCCTCCGGCTGGCAGCGGTGGCTTTTCACCGGCCTGGCCTTTGTGGTCGGCATCGGGATCATTTCCTGGATGAGGCGGCTGAACGGGCGCATCCAGGGGTTGCTGTGCTGCGCGCTGGCGCTGATCCTGGCCGGCGCGCTGGGAAATGTGATCGACCGCTTGCGGATTGGTCATGTGGTCGATTTCATTCTGGTGCACTGGGATAATAATTACTTCCCGGCATTCAATGTCGCGGATTCGGCCATCACTGTCGGGGCCGTGATTCTGCTGTATGACGCCTGGCGGGAAAGCCGTGGCGCGAAGAGGGCGAATGTATGAAAGTTCTTCTGGCCAACCCACGTGGATTCTGTGCGGGAGTCGATCGGGCGATTGATATCGTCGAGCGCGCGATCGAGCTGTTCGGACGTCCGATCTATGTTCGGCACGAAGTTGTGCACAACACCCACGTCGTTGACCGGCTGCGGGGACTCGGAGCTGTATTCGTCGAGGAGCTGCAGGAAGTACCTGCTGGCAACACGGTCATCTTCTCGGCCCACGGTGTGTCGAGCGCTGTGGAAGCGGAAGCGAAGACACGCGGCCTGACAGTGTTTGATGCCACGTGTCCGCTGGTCACCAAGGTCCACATGGAAGTTCAGCGCTACGCGCGCGAAGGTCGCGACGTGATCCTGATCGGTCATGCCGGACATCCTGAGATCGAAGGCACGATGGGGCGGTTCGACCCGTCGCATGGGGGCCAGATTCATCTGATCCAGAGTGTGGAGGATGTGGAGCAGTTTGAGGCCCGCGACCCGACCAATCTCGCGTTCGTTACTCAGACCACATTGTCGATGGACGATACCAGCGCAATCGTCGCAGCCCTGCGGCTGAAGTTCCCAGTGCTGTCGACACCGCGTAAAGAGGACATTTGCTACGCCACCCAGAATCGCCAGGACGCCGTCAAGAAGCTCTTGGAGAAGTGCGATGTGGTTGTGGTTGTAGGGTCGCGCACCAGCTCCAACTCGAATCGCCTGCGTGAGCTGGCGGATCGCGCGGGTGTGTCTGGCTATCTCGTGGATGGGCCGGATGACATGAAGCAGGAGTGGTTCCAAGGCAAGACGGCTGTGGGTGTAACCGCCGGCGCGTCTGCTCCGGAGTTGCTGGTGCAACAGGTTGTGGAGCGGCTGCGAAGCTGGGGTGCGGAAGTGCCGGAGGAAGTGGTGGGGCGTGAGGAGAAAGTGTTCTTCGCGTTGCCGCGCGAGCTGCGCAAAGCCGTCGTCGAGAAGGCGGCTTCGTAACGGCCTAACGCCGCGCGCCGTAGACCGATTTCTTGAGCTTCCAGCGCTTGTGCGACCACGGCCAGTCCGGAGGCGCCTCGCGAATCTGTTTCTCTACCATGCGTGCGTATCGCTCGGTCAGCTCGCCTGGGGCGAGCTTCTCGTCGGGCCGCTGCAACGGCTCAAACCCCAGCTCGTAATAGCCGCGTGACACGCGGCGCATGACAATAAAAAACACCGGAAACTTCGTCACCCGCGCAATCTCTTCCGGCCCCATGTAAAAGGCCGTGTCGCGGTTGAGAAACTTCGTCCAGTGCTTGTGCTCGCTGGTCGTCGGCTCCTGGTCGGCGACCATGGCCACGGCCCGAGCGATGCCTCGTCGCTTGATGATATCCGGCAGCAGCTCCTTGGCCGGGATCAGCCGGCAGCCAAAGCGGCTGCGCACAATCTTCATCTCCCGCTCGGCCCAGGGGTCCACCAGGGGCTTGTAGGCCGCATCCACCGGGTATCCCAACTCGAGGGAAAACCCGAGCAGCATCCACTCCCAGTTGCACTGGTGCGCTGCAACGCACAGCACCGACTTTCCCTGTGCCAACAGCTCGTGCGGCAACTCCATGTTGACGATGCGGACGCGCTTGCGGATTTCCTCAGGCGGCATGCTGGCCGACTTGACGATCTCTACAAACATATCCGCAAAGCCGGCGTAATAGCGGCGCATGACCTCCTGCAGGCCCTTCTCATCGAGGTCCGGGAAAGCGATCTTCAGGTGGGTATGTACCAGCTCCTTGCGGTACGGCACGACCTTCCAGGCCATCCAGCCGACGAACGAGGAGAAGGCATACAGCACCGGGAGGGGCAGGGCAGCGAGCACGCGTACCCACCACGCCGATCGGGGAGCTGGGCTGTCCATTGCGGGCGCTGAATTAATATCCGGCGGGGCGGCCCCGCCTTCGGGCGTTGACACTGTCGACGAGAACCTCAGCCGGCAGGATGAGGTTCCGGTGCCGGCCTTTCAGGTGTATGGGTCGTGAGCACGCGGCCGAACTTGGGTCCGAGCCAGCGCTCAATATCGTCGATCAGTGTAAAGGCTGCGGGCACGATCACCAACGTCAATGCGGTCGAAGTGATGAGTCCGCCGATGACGGCAATCGCCATCGGGCCGCGGAAGGCGTTGTCGCCGCCGATTCCGATGGCTACGGGCAGCATGCCGGCGACCATCGCCACCGTGGTCATGACGATGGGACGGGCACGCTTGTGACCCGCTTCGAGCAGGGCGGTCCAGCGGTCCTTGCCGAGGCGCATTTCCTCGATTGCGAAGTCGACCAGCAGGATCGAGTTCTTGGCCACGATGCCCATGAGCATCAGGAAGCCGATCATGACGCCCAGGGACAGAGAGTGCTTGGTCAGCATGAGAGCCAGCACCGCGCCGCCGATGGACAACGGCAGGGACGACAGAATGGTGATCGGTTGCAGGACGCGCGCAAACAGCAGCACCAGAACTGCAAAGACCATCAGGATGCCCGTCGTAATGGCGATGGTGAAGTTGGTGAACAGCTCGCCCATGACCTCGGCGTCACCGACGTCAACGAGCCGGACGCCCGTGGGCAGGTGCGTGAGCGTGGGCAGCTTGTGGATCTTGTCCAGTGCCGTACCGAGCGCCACACCCGGGCTCATATCGGCTTCGACCATGATGCGGCGGCTCTGGTTGTAGCGTCGCACCTTCGTCGGACCTTCACCGAAGGTGATATCCGCCACGGCCTTCAGCGGCACAGCGCCGCCGCTCGCAGTCGGGACGGGGAGGTTTTCCAGAGTGGCCAGGTCCCGACGAGTCGATTCCAGCAGGCTCACCCGGATCGGTATTTGTCGATCCGACAGCGAGAACTTGGCGCTGTTCTGATCGATATCCCCCAGCGTGGCGATACGAATTGTTTCGCTGATGCTGTTAACAGTCACCCCCAACTGCGCAGCGAGGTCGAAGCGCGGTTTGATGAGAATCTCAGGTCGCTGCATGTCTCCGTTGATGCGGGCGTTGCGCAAGTCCGGCATCCCACGCATCTCAGCCACCACCTGCTCCGCGGTGTGTTGGATCAGATCCGGATCGTCTCCGGTGATGTAAAGGCTGATATCCCGTCCGCCGTTACCTGACTGTTTGTTGAAGTGCACCTGCACGTCTGGAATCTCACGCAGCTCCTTCATGACGCGAGCTTCCCAGTCCTTCTGGGAGACATCGCGCTTGCTCCGGGGGACCAGGGAGATATACAGCTGAGCGGTCCGAATCTCGCCCGAGTCATCTTCACCGATCGACTCGACGACATTCTCGACTTCGGGTTGTCGCGCCACGATTCGATATGCGGCTGCGGACGCCGCCGCCGTGTCTTCGAGCCGTACGCCCGTGGGTAGCTCGACGCCCAGATCGGACGATCCCATGTCTGCATCGGGTACAAACGACTTTGGGATCAACATCAGGCCTTCGATGGAGAGCGCGAAGAACAGCACGCCGGCTCCGATTGCCTTCCAGCGGTTGTGTAGGCACCAGTTCAGCGTCTTCATGTACCAGGCCATGATGGGGCCGTCGGCATGATCCGCGACCTTGTCTGACTTGAGTGTGTAGGCAGCGATCACCGGCGTAATCAGGCGTGCCACCAGCAGCGAGAAAAACACTGCTGCCGCGACTGTCAGTCCGAACTGGATGAAATACTGCCCCGAAATGCCGGGCATGAAACTGACCGGCAGAAATACCGCCATGATGGTGCAGGAGGTCGCAACCACCGCCAGGCCGATCTGATCGGCCGCATCGAGTGCCGCCTGGAAGCCGCTCTTGCCCATCCGCATGTGGCGCACGATGTTCTCGATTTCCACGATCGCATCGTCGACCAACACGCCAGCCACCAACGATAGCGCCAGCAGGCTGATGCCATTGAGCGAAAATCCCATCCATTGCATGAAGGCGAACGTCGGGATGGCTGACAGCGGAATAGCCAGGGCAGAGATGGCCGTCGCGCGTCCGTCGCGCAGGAAGAACCACACCACGATCACTGCGAGGATCGAGCCTTCAATAAAAGCATCAAGGGCTGAGTGATACTGCTCTTTAGTGTATTCCACGGTGTTGAACACCTTGGACATATGTACCTGGGGATTTTCTTTCTGGACCTTCTCCAGCTCCTTCTCGACAGCCGTCATGACTGTGACGTCGGAGGCGCCCTTGGCTTTCGCGACGGAGAATGTGGTTGCGTCGCGTCCGTTGAGCCGGGAAATGCTGCGGATTTCTCCGACACCATCTTTGACGTTTGCAATGTCTCGGAGGC
>Ga0181534_10001442_pt1 | contig 15452 bp, 12 predicted proteins | sample PEATcosm2014_Bin_37_FD_119758 | JGI IMG/M metagenome (GOLD analysis project Ga0181534, IMG submission 119758) | Peatland microbial communities from MTU Mesocosm Facility, Houghton, MI, USA - PEATcosm2014_Bin17_10_metaG | ecosystem: Environmental > Terrestrial > Soil > Wetlands > Peat | place... | reverse complement strand
GCGGTCGCCGGCCGCCGGCGTCGAGGTCCCCGCGTGCAAGGTCTTTCCCGCCGCCCCCCCGAGCTTCGTCCAGAGGTCCCGTGCCCGCTGCTCCACGGTCTTGCCCCCGGCGCCCGGGTGCTCGGCGACCCCTCCCTCGTGACACGGGGTGCACCTCGCGGGGTCGGCGCGAAACGAGTGCTCGGTCGGCCTGGTTCCGCCGTGGCAGCCGACGCACCCGCCTTCCACGCCGGCGTGCGGCGACGGGCCTGCGAGCTCCTTTCCCCCGGGGAGCTCCGCCTGGCCCAGCCAGACGAGCGCGGCGGACGCGGAGGGGAACGCCTCGTCGGGCGCGGGCGCGTGACACGCGGCGCAGAGCGCGCTCGACGGCGCTCTCTCTGCGAGCGCGCGGCCGCTGGCGGTCGTCGGGGCGGGGGGTGCGCGGAGGATCTTGTCCCCCGTGTGCGCGCTGTGCGGCGCGTGGCAGGCCGCGCACGCGACGCCGACGGACGGGTCGGGGGGCGCGAGGGTGTCGGGCTTGCGGACGCCGATGGAGGCGAGGAAGCCGGCGGTCGTGTGGCAGCGGGCGCAGGCGGCGCCCTCGCGCGCCGCAGCGGGCTCGGAGGCGCGGGCCATGCGCGACCTTCGCCACTGCTCGACGTGGGTGTACGCGGGGGGCGCGTCGTGGCACATCGCGCAGACGTCGGGCGAGAGGACCGACGCGCGGGCGCTCGGCTCGGGGATCGCGGCCGGTCCGTGGCAGCCGCTGCAGGTGACGCCGCCGACGCGCCGGAGGGCGCGAGGCAGCTCGTCCCACGTCGCGCCGACCGGGCGGAAGCGGAGTGACTTCGCCACGTCGAGGAACCCGCCGTCGTGCAGGCCGCGCTCGCCGACGGTGTGGCAGTCGAGCGCGCAGCTCGCGGCTTCGGGGAACGCGCCGCCCTGGAAGAACCGCGTGAGGGCGCGGGCCATCGGGTTCTCGGCGGCGGCCTCCGACGCGTGGCAGTCGCCGCGCCCGCAGTCGAGCGGCACGCGATCGTGGAGCCCGGCGCGGACGCGCAGCGTCTTGCCCGCCTCGTCCGCGAGGACCCATCGCCCCGGCGCGTCGGGCTCGAACTCGGTGAGCCCGTCCGGGGAGCGGACCTCCGCCGCCCCGTGCGCCGGCGCCTGCGTCACATGCCAGCCGCGCCCGCCCAGCATCACGCGCTGCCCGACCGCGATGCTCGGCACGCCGGACGCGCGCGCCGCGGACGTGATGGTGACCGTCTCGTGGACGGGCACTCCGTCGCCGACCCAGGTCGCCTCGAGCACGTACCTCCCCTGCGTGCGCGGCGAGACCGGCACGATCCCCCACGGCATCGGGTCTCCACGGAGCTCGGCGAGCGGCCTCGTCCTCGCGTGGAGATGAAAGCCACGCCGATCGGTCCGGAGGTCCGTGAGCGGTGGGCCCTCGACCTGCCGCCACGTCACGTCCCCCGCCTCGGCGTCCGGGCAGCCCGCGGTCACGTCGACGTCGAAGGGGGCCCCGTAGCCCACCTGGGCCTTGTCCTCGCCGAGGTCGATCCAGCGCTTCGCGGTGGCGCGCTCCGCGGAGGCTCTGACGGGGACGTCGGTCGGGCAGAGACCGCGCGCGCGCAGGGTGACGTGCGAGAGCTCGCCGTCCGCGAGGACGACCAGGCGAGAGTCGCGGAAGACACGCGACGCGTGGACGCTCGCCGCGGGGGAGATCACGACCTCCTCGGGCGCGACCTCGGGTGGAAGGTCCACGACGACCTCGACCTCCGCGTGGGGCCGCTGGCCGCAGGCCACGACGAGCAGGAGCAACTTCGCGCGCGCGAGCCTCGCGAGCCAGTCTCGCGCGGCGCTCACGTGCACGTCCCCCATCGACACCGCGCTCGCGAGCCTCCGCAATCGACGTCGAGCCAGCACCCGACGTCGGGACGCGACGGCAGGCAGCGTCCACCGGTGCATCCGAGGCCGGATGGACAGTCGCGTGCCGAGGCGCACGCGTCGCCCGGGCGGGCTCCGGTCGTCTGGTCGTCGCAGACGCGCTCCGGGCCGGGACCCGGGTACTGAAACCGACAATGAAACACGCCCGGAAGAGGAGGCAGGTCGGGGGAGAAGTCGACGCAGACGCGTTCGACTGGCCTCGCGCTCTTCGCGTCGGTCCCTCGCGTTTCCGGCTTCTCTTCTCGCGCTTCTCTCTCTTCTCTCCCTTCTCTCTCCTCTCGCGCGCGCGGGCGCGATCCACACATCCACCCGCGGTCGGCCGCCCCCGCGACGACGCCCGCCGCTGCCAGTCCACCGCGGCAGTACACGATGCCGCCGACGTCCACGCACTCCCACTCGCCGTCGTCGGGCATGCGCGGCCGGCGCTGCACGCACCTTCGCCCTTCGCAGTCCCAGCTCCCCGCGTTCCGGCTGCGCTCCTCGCAGACGCGCGACCCGCCGGAGCCGTCGCAACGCCACCCTCCGACGGGCGCCGGGCCCGCGGGGACCGGTCGCGCGAGCGCGCATGTCTTGCCGTCGCACCCGGGGCCGACGAGGTCGCTCCCCCAGCACGCCCGGGCCTCGCCGACGTCGGCGCAGACGTCGCCTCGGTCGTCGAGGGCGGGCGTCGCGATCGCCTGTCGAACCACCGCGACCGGGGCCGACCTCGAGCAGGCAGCACCCACCACGAGCGACAGCGCGACGACGACGAGGAGGGCGGCGGTGCGGGTCGTACTCAAGGCCCCTCCGGAGGACGGTACGGCCGATCCCCGACGGCCCCAAGCGCCATCGAGCGATCCGCGGTAGGCTGAAGAGTGGCGGAGGTGTCCTCATGCGAACCAGGAGGTATCGAGGGCTCTGGGTGACACTCGCGGCGTCGAGCGTCGCGCTGCTCGCGAGCTGCAGCGCGTCGCAGGCCAGCGGTGGCTCCGACGGCGGAGCGGACGGCGCGGCCACCGATCCGGACGCGACGCACGGCACGCAGGCCACCAAGCTGGGGGGCAACGAGGGGAAAGGGTTCTGCGAGAAGAGCTCCGACTGCCCTGCTTGCTCGACCTGCGAGGCCGCGACGCACGGCGAGTTCGCCGGGAAGATGTGCGTGCCGAAGCCGAAGGGGACGTGCTCGGTCGACTCGGGAGCGCTCAAGTCGACCGACTGCCACCCGACGACGTGTGAAGCGCTCTCGGCCACGTGCGGCTCGCCGTCGGACGGCTGCGGCGCCAAGCTCGACTGCGGCGCGTGCACCGCCCCCGAGACGTGCGGCGGCGGGGGTGTCGATGGCAAGTGCGGCAAGGGGTGCACGAAGATGACCTGCGCCGACCTGGACGCGACCTGCGGGACGATCAGCGACGGCTGCGGAGGCACGCTCGACTGCGGCACCTGCTCTCCGCCGGACACCTGCTCGAACGCGAACAAGTGCGGCTGCGCGAAGACGACGTGCGCCGACCTCGACGCCAAGTGCGGGACGATCAGCGACGGCTGCGGAGGGACGCTCGACTGCGGCACGTGCACCCCGCCGGCGACGTGCTCCAACGCCAACACCTGCGAGTGCGTCCCGACGACCTGCGCGGCGCTCGACGCCAAGTGCGGCAGCATCAGCGACGGCTGCGGACACACGCTCGACTGCGGCACGTGCACGCCCCCCGACACGTGCTCGAACGCGAACACGTGCGTCTGCGTCCCGGCGACGTGCGCGACCCTCGGCGCCAACTGCGGGAACCCGCCGGACGGCTGCGGCAACGTCCTCACCTGCGGCTCGTGCAGCGCACCGACGTCGTGCGGCGGGGGCGGCACCAACTACGTCTGCGGCGGCTGCACGACCCTCTGCATCCCGGGCACGACCATCTGGTGCGCGGGGACCGAGTACTGCGACCCGAGCGACGACTTCGACATGCAGTCGACCGAGACCTGCACGCCGTACGGGACGTGGGGCCCCTGCCAGGAGGGGGTCGTGAGCCCCGTGACCGTGAACTGCGCCGACGGGACCCTGCGCGGCCAGGGGTACTACGGTGACTGCACCGGCGCGCTCTGCAACACGTCCGGCGTGCAGACGTACTAGCAGGCCTTGAAAATTGCTTTTCAACGCCTGCTAGCCCTTGCCATCACGGGGAGGCCGAGCCTCCCCGCCCCAAAAAACGTGGTTTTTTGGGGTCCCCACCCCTCGCGGGCTCGCGGTGCGAGCGACGCAGGGTGTTTATCAACACCCTGCTAATGATCCCGGTCGTGCTCCCTCTGCCCGCCCGGCGGCGCTTCGGCCGTCGAGCTCTCCCGCTCACCCTCTTCGCGGCAAGCGCGTGCGCCTCGTCCCCGCCGCCCGCTCCGCCGCCGCCTCCTCCTCCCCCTCCCGCCTTCGTCGCGGCGGAGCCCGCTCCGGCGCTCGCTCCTTCGCCCGCCCCCTCGCCTCGGCCCGTCACCGAGCTCGCGCTCGCGACGCACCGCGCGTTCTTCGACGCCCTGCGCGCGGAGGACGAGAGCGCGCTCGCGGCGCTGTACGCGCCCGACGCCGTCGTCGACGTCGGCGTCGGCGTCACGGAGGCGCGCGGCCGACCGGCGGTGACGGCGCTCGCGAAGGCCCTCTGGCAGGCGTTTCCAGGCGGGAAGGTCCAGTGGGGGACGCTCGTGCAGTCGGGGAGCGCGCTCGCCGTCGAGCTCGCATGGACCGGCGCGCACACCGGTCTGCTCGGAGAGCTCGCCCCGACCAAGCGGGTGGTCGGCGCGCACGCGCTCCTGCTCGAGCGGTTCGACGCGGCAGGGCTCATCGAGTCGCAGCGGCTCTACGTCGACACGGCGACGCTCGTGGCCGACCTCGCGCCGCACGCCGGCAAGCCCCACGCCTTCGACGGGCTCCCGACGTCGCAGACGACCGTGCTCGACGGGGTCTCGCCCGCGCCCGAGGACGACGCCGCGATGAAGTCGCTCGTGTCGTCGCTTCGGCAGGGGAGCTTCCTCGACCTCCGCGCCCTCGGGACCGACGCGAGCGCATGGACGGACGCGACCAAGGGGCACACCGTCCGCGGCAAGGGCGCCATCCAGCTATGGGCGAGCTTCCTCGAGCGTTCGTACCGCGGGCTCGCGTGGGCCCCCGAGCGCCTCGTCGGTGCCTTCTCGGCGGGGCCGTGGCAAGTGCTCGAGTGGAGCAGCAGCGCACCTGGCGCTCCGGCCGATGCGCGCGACGCGACGGGGAGGGCGAGCCTGGCTCCGGCGCACGCGGCCGAGCTCGTGAGGTTCGAGGGGGGCCACGTCGTCGAGGTGCATACGTACCGGGCGCCGGCTCCGGCACTCGCTCCCGGGCCGCGCGCTCAGCGGCCGTCCACGTCGCGGGGGAAGAACCAGTAGTGGTAGGTCGTGAGGCGGCCGGTGTCGGGGACGAGCTCCACCACCGCGCCGTCGGCGAGCCCGGCGATCGCGAAGGCCTGCTCGCTCCATTCGCCCGGGAACGCGACGAACGACGCGGCCGCCGCTCCGTCCACGAGGACGTCGACCCGCGTCGGCTCGCTCGGCTCCAGCCTCACGATGCCGAGCGCGGCCCTCGCCCTCGCCCCCACCCCCAGGTGCACGCGGAACCGCTCCCGAGCCCGCTCGCGCCGACCGCCATCGGCGACCACCGAACCCGAGAGCGGGTCGTCCGCGCTCGTCACGACCTCGTCGCCGTCCGCGGCGCCGAGCAGCGCGTACTGGTGCTGGGCCTCGCTCTCGAGGTCGGCGACGTCGACGGCGTCGATGAGCTCCGCGTAGTCGAGGCCCCGCGTCCACGGCCGCTCGCCGGTGCCGAGCAGCGAGTAGTTGGCCTCGTAGGCGACCATCGTCTGACCGCCGAGGATGGTGGAGTCGGTGACGGTCGCGTCGAAGAGGCGCGTACCGAGCACCTGCGGCAGCGCCATCCATTCGGGGTAGACGATGAAGTGCGTGGGGAGCTGCGCGGCGCGTCCGTCGAGGACCAGGCGCTCGTAGTGCTCGAAGCGTGAAGCGGCGCCGGCGACCCAGTAGCGCCCCTCCCCCTCCGTCGTCAGGCCGACCACGTCGAAGGTCGGGTGCTCGCCGAAGTAGGCGATGGCGCCGGTGTCGTTGACGCCGATGCGTCCCCCGGGAGGGATGGCGTCTCGCGCCCACTTCCCCAGCGCGACCTGCTGCCTGTCGATGCCGCTCGCCGAGCCGGCCAGGTCGTCGAGGGTGCCGTCGAGCTTCATCGCCAGGAGGGCGGTGATGAAGCCCGCCGCGACGGGGCCGACCGCGCGCAGCCTCGGACGGATCGCGCCGAGCACGTCGCCGAAGGTGCGGGTGAGGCACGCGAGCCCGACGAGCCAGAAGGGGGCGAACGGCCAGAGGTAGCGGAGGCGGTTCCAGAGGAACGAGACGTAGAAGCAGGGCACCGCGATCGCGAGGGCGAGCGCCAGCGTCACGACCGCGCGGAAGAGCACGGGGCGGCGCGAAGCGTGAGCGCGCCAGAGCAGCGACGCGAGGCCTGCGAAGGCGAAGGGCATGCTCCCGTGGGGGATGAACTCGGCCGACCAGACCTCCCCCTGCAGGAGCGTGTGCACGAGGGTGTGCATGTTCTCGCGGACGGCCGCGACGAGGGCGTCGCCGCGGTAGTAGGGGTTGCCCGGGAGGAGCTTCACCTGGGCCGTGTTGCTCTGGAGGTGACCGGTGACGGCGGCGGAGAGGAGCTGCGGGGCGACCGCCGCGAAGAGCGGGATGAGCGCGACGAGGCGCCCACCGCGACGGGGGCTCGGCGCACCCACCAGCGCGGCGGCGATGACCACCGACGCGAGCGCCCCCTCCGGTCGCATGAGCGGCGCGAGAAAGGCGAGGGCGACCAGCTCACGTTCGAGGCTCGGGGTTCGCGCGCCCGCCTCGACCCAGTCGCTGCTGCGCCGCACGGCTCGGACCAGGCAGAACGCGAAGGGGACGACCTCCATGCCGCTCCCCGCGCACCACGTGAAGGGGCTGAAGGCGAGGACCATTGCGGCCGCGCCGACCGCCGCGTGCTCCCCCGCCAGCGGCCGCGAGAGCAGGTAGACCTCGCGCGCGAGGAAGCCGAGCGCGAGGAACGAGAGGGCCCACGCAGGCCAGAGGATGTCGAGCCCCGTGCAGCCGAGCAGGTAGAAGGGCGCGAGGAGGAGCGGCCAGAGCGCGCTCGTGGCCCCCATCGTGTGTGGCTCGCCCGCGTGGTAGCGAAACGGGTGCCCCTCGGCGATGGCGCGCGCGTACTGGAAGTGGATGAAGCTGTCGTCGAGGGCCGCGCCGGGGTGGCCGAGCCTGTCGAGGATGCCTCCGACCGCGAGCCACGCGAGGGCGACGACCGGGACGCCGATCGGCGAGAGCGAGAGCAGGGCCTGCGCGAGACGCGAAGGGGGCGACGCGAAGCGCGCGCGGACCGCGTCGGAGCGGCGGGGTCGCGCCCGGGGGGCGGCGTCGCGGATCGTGGCGGGCATCCGTCCGGACGGTCGCCCGTGACGGAGCCTCGCGTCAAGGAGCAGGGTCGCCCCGACCTCAGAACGTGAAGCCGCGCATGTCGGCCGGCCTGACCTTCGTCTCGCTGTGGCTCCACAGGTAGAGCCCGACGCCGAACACGGTCGCCGAGAGCGCCGTGACGGCGATGCCCGAGCCGAGCACCGCCGCGCGCGCGGTGGAGCTCCCGACGTCATCGGCCGCCAGGATCGGGCTGATGGCGAGCGCGGTCGCGCCGAGCACGAGGCCGCCGGCTCCCATCACCGAGAGCCCGAGCCCGCTGACGCGCTCGGCGGCAGACCCCATCTTCGCATCCATCACGAGCTTGCTCCCGTCGTGAGGCAGCACGAACGAGTCGGACGGGACGAGCCCATCCCCGCCAATCCGGTACGTGTATTTCGGATCGAGCGCGGCCTCGCAAGGGGCCGTGCACGCCGGGCTCCAGGTGGCGAGCCCGAAGATGGCGGCGTCCTTGATCGGGACGCCGGCGTACGTCGCGATGCTGTCGCGTCGCTCGAGCGTCGCGCGGGGGGTGTTCGCGCGGAGGACGACGGTCACCGGCGCAGCCTCCGCGTGGGCGGGCGCGGCGTCGTCGGCGCGCGCCGGTGTCGCCGTGAGCATCGACAGCGCAAGCGAAGAGAGGATCAGAGGTCGAAGGGATGACATGGCGTTCTCCTGGTTCAGACTCGTGAGTGGCGGGCGCGGGCGCGGCTTATGAAGCCGAAGGATGAAAAACGGATTCGACGTGGTCAGCGGACGACGACGATCGCGACCTCGTGGGTGGGCACCTCGTCCGCGACGGCGTCGAGCCCGAGGGCCGACAGGACCTCGGGGCGCACGGCCCGGGCCGAGAGGGTCGCGCGGGCCGTGACGGGTCCGGCGAGCGACGAAGGGACGTCGACGTGCGCGGTCAGGCTGCCACCGGGCGCGAGTACGCGCGACTCGACGGCGTCCGCCTCGGTGACGAGGGCCACCGGCTCGCCGTTCGAGGTGGGTCGAGAGCCCAGCGCGATCACGGACGGGAGCGTCACGGGAGCGCCGCGGGCGCCGGTGAGCACGACGTCGACCCAGACGCCGCGGATGAACGCGATGCCGGTGGGGACGGCGTGTCCTGCCTCGTTCGTGACGGTCACGTCGAAGCCCCCGCCGGCCGTGGCGCGAGTCATCGTGAGCTGGATCCCCGCGCGGAGGAGCGCGAGCGTGCGGGCGGCCGACGCGGCGGCGACGTCGGCGCTCGCGCCGAACGGCGGATCGATCCCGACGAAGGCGTGGTCGGCGCGCGGGCGCGCCTCGGGCCCCCCCGGCGCGATCGGTCCGGGAGCGACCGGTGGCATGTGACAGCCGACGCAACCCGCCCCGCTGTTCGCGGCGGGGGACGCCTCGAGCTCGTCGAGCGTGGTCTCGTGGAAGAGGTCCGGTCCCGTGACCTCGTGGCACGTCCCGCAGAGGTCGGGCGATTCGAGGAAGCCGTAGACGCGGCTCCCGTGGGCAGGGGTTGGAGCCGCGTCCGCGAACGGGCCCGCGAGGGGCTGATCGAGGTCGGTCGTGAGCAGGCCATCGCGCGGCGCGACGTTCCCGGTCGCGGCGTGGCAGGCGACGCATCCGATGGCGGAGTCGCCGCCGATCCCCGGCTCGTGACATGCCTGACACCTCGCGCGAGCGTCGGCGCCCCACGCGGTGGCGGCGCGTTCCGCGAGGGCCGTGAAGACGGGCGAGGTTCCGCTCGAAGCGAGGGGCGACGTGGACCATGCCGCGAGCTCCGTCGTGTGGCACGAGCCGCACGCCTCTGCGCCCGCGTCGCCCGTCACCCCTTCGTTGCTGGACGAGCAGCCGACGAGAGGAAGCAGGAACGCCGCGAGCCTCTGCGCAGCGCGGTGTCTCATCGCGCGCGCGCGTGTCATCGACCGAACGCGACGAGCAGGCCGGTGCTCGGCTGGAAGACGGCAGCCTGCGAGAGCGACCCGCTCACCGCGCCGGACCAGTCCGCGGCGGTCCGGTCGTGCCCCACGTACCAGACGGCCTGCGCGTCGACGAACCAGACGAAGGGGCCGGAGAGCGCGACCTCGAGGCCGAGGCCGCCATGGATGCCGAAGAGGACGTCGTTCGACGAGGGCGCGCCTTGCTCCGCCGGCTCGATGAAGCTGAAGACCGCGCAGAAGCCTGCCATCGCGCGAGCGCGCACCCGCGACCCGAGCGCGAGCGGCGCGTAGAGGTTGAAGCCGATGGGGATGTCCTGGCGCGAACCGCCCCCCGGCCACTCGACCGCCAGCGCCTCCGCGAAGGTCTCGACCCCGAGGCGTCGCGGCCAGAACTCCCAGCGAGCTCGCCCCCCGCCGCCGGCGGCGTCGTAGGCGCCCACCCAGCCGAGGGTGTACGCGCCGAGCGCGAGCGGCTGTCCGAAGGGGCCACCGCTGCGTGGGGCGCTCTCAAGCGTCTCGACCGGACGAGCTTCTTGGGGGGCCGGTGGCTCCGGCACGACATCGGCGCGAGCGCGAGTCGAGGCGGAGGCCGCCGCGAGGACGATGAACAGGCCGAAGCCGCGACGCACGAGAGAAGGTCCCATGCACGTGAGTGGGGACGTGCGGCGCGGATTACGAGAGCTCTCGCAGAAAGTTGTGCCCCGTCACTGATTGAAGCGTCGCCAGCCGTCGCGGTGGTAGCGAAAGACCACCGGGTCGTCGAGGCGGTTCGGCTTCACGGCAGGCGCCTCGAGATCCTTGCCGAAGACGAACATCGCCTGCATCACCGGCGCTGTGAGGTATCGCGTCGCGACGGTGGGCGCGAGCCGGGTGGGGTCGATGGGCGCGCGCGACGCGAGGACGAAGCCCCACTCGCCGAAGGATGGGACGTTCTCGTGATAGGGCAGCACCGAGAGAGTGCCGGGGAGGTCCGCCGGGACGGCGGCTTCCAGGGTCCGGACGATGCACCAGAACGCCTCGCGCGCGTAGAAGGGCGACGTCGCCTGCGTCACGAGCACCCCGTGGGCCGAGAGCCGCCGCGCCGCGAGCGCATAGAACGAGGTCGAGTAGAGCTTGGCGAGCGCCTCGCTGTCCGGGTCGGGCAGATCGACGATGATGACGTCGAAGAAGTCGCTGGAGTCGCGCAGGTACTGCATGGCGTCCGAGCTCACGACGGCGACCTTGGGGGACGAGAGCGACCCGCCGTTGAGCGCCACGAAGTCACGCCGGGTTCGAGCCATCGCCGTGATCTCGGGGTCCAGATCGACGAGCGTCACGTGCTCGACCGAGGGGAACTTCAGGATCTCGCGCGCCGCGAGGCCGTCGCCTCCGCCGAGGATGAGCACGCTCCGCGGCTCGCCGGCCGCCGTCATCGCGGGGAGGACCAGCGCCTCGTGGTACCGCGCCTCGTCGACGGACGAGAACTGGAGGTGACCGTCGATGTAGAGGCGCAGATCGGTGCGCCATCGAGTCACGACGACCCTCTGGTACCGCGTGCTCTGGGCGAAGACGATGCGGTCCTCGTAGAGCTCGTCCTCGAGGAAGCCGACGAGGCGGGGCGAGACGGCGAGCAGCCCTACGAGGAGCACGGCCGCGCCCGCGACCTCGATACTCACCGCGCGGCGACGAGGAGGTTCGATGAGGCGAACCCCCGCCGCGGCCACGGCGAGGTTGAGCAGCCCGAAGACGACGGACGCGCGCGAGAGGCCGAGGAGCGGGAGGACGAAGAGCGGGAACAGGATGGACCCGGCGAGCGCGCCCAGGTAGTCGAGCGCGAGGACGTCGCTCAGCGCCTCGACGACCCCGCCGCCTTCCTTGACGATGCGCACGAGGAGCGGCACCTCGACGCCGACGAGCGCCCCGAGGACCGACACGAGCAGGTAGAAGAGAACGGGGAACACCGGCTCGGCCCACGCGGACGCCGCGAACAGGATGATCGACGACGCGCCGCCCACGATGCCGATGGCGATCTCGAGCCTCACGAAGCGCTCGACGAGCCGGTCGTGGATGAAGCGCGCGAGCCACGAGCCGGCGCCCATCGCGCAGAGGAAGACGCCGATGACGAGGGAGAACTGGGTGACGGCGTCGCCGAGCAGGTACGACGAGAGCGTTCCGGCGACGAGCTCATAGGCCAGGCCGCACGCGGCGACCGCGAAGACCGATGCGAGGAGGAGGACGCGTCCCGGACGGGTGACCGGCGCGGTCACTTGCCGCCCTTGATACCGCCGCCCCAGTGCGAGCGCCCCGTCCAGGAGCCGAAGAACCCGTGGTCCGCCATGCTCTCCTGACGGACGCTCACCGGATCGTCGCGCGGCTCCTCGGTGCCGACGCCTCGCGCCGACGCCTTCGCGGCGGCCACGGTCGCGCCCGCGAGCGAGAGGCCGAGGATGCCGCTCACCACCATCCAGCCTCTCTCGCTCATGGCTCACTCTCCGGTCCGTCGCCCTCGCCGTCCTCGCCCTTTGCCAGGCGCTCCGCCTTCCCGCGCCTCGATAGCCCCACGAAGCCGAGCACCACCGCGAGGACGAGAGAGAGGCCCGCGACGGTCTGGAACGCCTCGGGCGAAGCCGCCGAGGCGATCACCTTGACCCGGACGGGCGCCGGCAGATCGCCCGGGCTCTCGCTCTCGCCTCTCCCACCCATCGTGCGGACGAGCAGGTGATACGTGCCCGGGTCGTCGACCCACGCGTAGAGCGCGTCGGTCCGCGAGCCCGAGGACGGGTCGTCATCGTCGTCGTAGTACGCGAGATCGCCGTCGAGGATGTGCGTGACGGTGTCATCGCCTTGCACGATGGCCAGGTCGACGCTCGACCAGGCTTCTTGCAGCTGGTCGGCCGAGAGCTCGATCCGGACGAGGCCGGGCGCGCGGAGGTCGAACGAGTCGGTCGGACGCTCGACGCCCCCCTGGATCGGCACCTCCTCGGGCTCCGGCGGGTCCGGCGGATCGGAGGGATCGACGGGCTCCAGGTCACTCGCCGCGTCGCCCGTGTCGGCGACCTGCGGTGGAGACGTCGTCGCGGCGTCGGCGCTGGCGTCCGCGCCTGCGTCGGCGCGCCCGAGGAGAGCCGGCGCTGGAGGCAGCGGGGGTCGCTCTCCTGGCAGGAACGTGTGGTCGAGCACGACCGCGCCACGGCCGCTGGCGCGGACCGACAGCCCGAAGTTGAGAAGGACGAAGAATGCCGCGATGCCCGCGAGCCGGAAGAGCCAGCGCGCCGACGTCCGCACGCGCTCCACCTCGGCGGCGGCGGGATCGTCGTCGTCGTCGCCGCTCGCAGCCGGCGGACCCGCGGCCGCCCCCTCGCGGTCGCCGACGCCGGTCTGGGCTTCCGCCCCCGCGGTCGTCGAGGCTCGCGTGGGGCTCGTCGAGATGCGCGCGGCCGCGAGCTCGTCGCGAGAGACCACGCGGAACTTGTTGAACTCGGTCTCGCCCGAGTCGCGTTCCACCTCGTAGCCCTGCCGTCGGTCGTGCACCGCGCGAAACGTTGCGAACTCGACGCGGTCGCCGACGCGCGCGACCCACGGGAGCGCGCCGTCCACGTAGACGAGACGGCTCGTGCAAGAGTCGGCGAGCCTCCACCTCGCGCCGTCGTAGGTCTCCATCTCGCGCCCCTCCGCGAGCGCGAAGGGGTCCTCGGTGCGCGGCATCAGGTGCACGGGGCGCGAGAGCAGCCACTCGCCGTCGTCCAGGTCGAGGTACAGCGTGCCTCGTCGCGGACTGAAGAGGAGGTACTCGACCGTCGCCGGCCCGTCGTCGCTGGCGCCCGCGTCCACGAACACGAGCCGCGCCGCCACGACGTACCGCGCCCCTTCCCAGAGGAAGAAGTCGCCGATGTCGTAGTCGAAGCGCCGCGTCGACGGCACGGGATGACCGAGGACCCTCGCCTCGGCCTCGTCGAGCTCGAGGTGCGCGGAGCAGTACGGGCACACGACGAAGCGTGTCGCCTCGTCGCGCGGCTCGAGCCCCGCGCCGCAGGCCGCGCACTTGACGGCGCGCGGCTCGTACTTCGGGCGGGCTCGCGCCCCCTCTCTGCCGCCACCGCCGGCGCCGCCCGGCTCGCCGAGGCCCGTCATTTCCAGTCCTCGCCCTCGTCGTCGAGCGAAAGGTCCTCCGCCGCGAGCCAGTTGCCGACGAAGACCACCCCCGCTTCCGTCTCGTACTCGATCCCCACGCTGTGCTTCCCGTCCGGGCTCGATCCGTCGACGTAGGCGTAGCGCGTGCCGGGGACGGCGAGGCACGGGACCTCCCCTTCGGCGCCGATGCACTCGGCAAGGCCGCGCTCCTCGACCCGGAACTCGACGCCGTTGACCGTGAGCCGCGAGAACTCGCCGACGGGAGGCATCGCGTCAGGTACGAGCGTCTCGATGCAGAGCTCGTGGTTGTCCTCGGTGAGCCACGCGTCACCGCCCCCTTCGTAGCGGAGATACCACTCGTCCCAGAAGCCGCGGCCGAAGGAGTAGCGAATCCGTCCCTCCGCGACGAAGCGGCGGCCGCGGAGGGCGCCGGCCGCGCCGCGATAGAGGCGCGTGAAGCCCTCGGAGAGCGCGGCCTTCTTGCCCGCGGCGAGCAGGGCGTCACGGTCCCAGTAGACGGCGCTGCCGCAGTACTCGCAGACGAACATCTGCGTCCCCGGGTTCACCACCCGCCGCGGCGCCCCGCACGTGGGACAGGCGACCTCGCGCGCGCTCACGCCCGGTCCCCCGCCGCCCCCGGCCCGCGCGCGAGCACGCGCCGCTCGAACGACGCGGGGGCGAGGAGGCGGACCACCGCGTCCGCGACCGCAAGGGCGACCTCGGGCGCCCCGCACGTGAAGACATCGACGGCGGCGAACCCGAGCTCCGGCCAGGTGTGCACCGCGACGTGGCTCTCGGCGAGGATGACGACTCCGCTCGCCCCTTGCGGCTCGAACTTCGAGAACCGCGCGTCGACGACGTGCGCGCCGCCGTCGCGCGCGGCCTGCTCGAGGCACGACTGGAGGTGCTGCGGATCGTTCAGCCGGGCCGCCGCGATGCCGTGGAGGTCGAGGAGCACGTGAGCCCCGACCGGATGCCGCGGCGAGGACGTCTCGATGCCGGGTCGCTGGCGCGCGTCGGTGGACACCCGCCGGAGGCTACCACGCTGGAGTCCCACTCAGCGCGAGGCGTCCCCCTCGAGGGGTTCGAGCGAGAACGAGACGGAGTAGCGCGCGCCGCCTTTGGGCGCGTCGGCGAGCGTCGCCGAGGCCACGTCGAGCCCGAACGTGAGCTCCGGGCTCCCGTCGACCGGCGTGGGGTCCGGGTCGAGGAGGCCGACGGGCTCGGACTGATGGAGAGCGCACTTGCGGAGCCCGGTGACGCCGTCGCCGTACACGGTCGTTCCCCCGCAATCGAGGCTCACGCGGCAGTTGCTCGTCGCGTACCAGGCGGGGGCGATGCGGAGCCGGCAGGTTGGTGCCGAGAACGGGACCTTCCCGGTCTTCGCGGTGACCCTGGCCGACCGCCGGACGACCTTGGGAAACAGCACGCGTGTGCTCGCGGATGCGGGCTTGCCGGAACGAGAGGACGAGAGCCGGTCGAGCACCCCGTGCACGCGGAACGGGGAGGTCGTGTCGCGCCACACGTCGAGCGTCTGCTTGCCCGTATCGAAGGCGATCTGGGGGCCCAGTCGCGTGCCGATGTCGGACGCCTTGAGGCGGTAGGCGTACACCATCTGACCGTCGTCGTTCTCGTCGACGAGGGACTCGGTGGGGACGAAGTCCCTCGTCGAGTCGCCGCCCACGGCGGTCTTGCTGTCGAAGAGCGTCTCTCCCTTGCACGCGAGCACGATCCGCTGCCGCTCGATCGTCCCGCGGTACACCGCCATCGTCACGGCGAGCGAGCACGGGGAGCCGACCGCAGGTGCCAAGCCGGTGGACGCGTCGAGGCGCCCCGCCCATGTGACCGTGAAGGGCCCGGTGACGAGGTCCGCAACGGGCGCGGGGGCTCCGGCGTCCTTCACGCCGCGCACCGAGGCCGAAGGGGAGACCGAAGCCGCGGCCCGTTCTTGCCAGTCGGACGTGCAGGTGACGCTGCTCCGCCCTGGGCCGCAGGTGAAGAGGACGT
>Ga0181534_10001440_pt1 | contig 15469 bp, 12 predicted proteins | sample PEATcosm2014_Bin_37_FD_119758 | JGI IMG/M metagenome (GOLD analysis project Ga0181534, IMG submission 119758) | Peatland microbial communities from MTU Mesocosm Facility, Houghton, MI, USA - PEATcosm2014_Bin17_10_metaG | ecosystem: Environmental > Terrestrial > Soil > Wetlands > Peat | place... | reverse complement strand
TGATGGCGCTGTACTCCCACAGAAAACTCGTAAGCTCCTAGTGTCAACGACATCAAGAATCGGCTTGTTGGTTCTGGCGCTCCTCCTGGCAACTACGGCCGGCGCACGCCACAAAGCCGTGCCAAAGCACCCGACCTTCGACCTGAAGCGCCCGGAGATCGTCGCCTTCGTAAACGATGTGGTGGCGAAGGATCAGTTGAAGAAGCGGCAGGTGCTGGCGCTGCTGAAGAAAGGCGAGCCGCAGCCGAAGATCATCGAGGCCATGACCCGGCCCGCCGAGAAGGTCACGCCCTGGTGGGAGTATCACGACCGCTTCCTGACGGAAGAGCGGATCTCGCAGGGAGCCCAGTTCTACAACGAGCACCGGGCCTCCCTCGAGCGGATTGCCGGCGCCCGGGGCATTCCTCCCGAATATCTCGTTGCCATCATGGGAGTCGAGACGAAGTATGGCCAATTCGTCGGCCACTACCGCGTGCTGGACGCCCTGATGACCCTGGCGTTCGATTATCCGCCGCGCAGCGACTACTTCCGCAGCGAGCTCGAGCAATTCCTTTTGCTGTACTCCGAGGAACATTTGGACCCCCTGAAGGTCACAGGGTCGTACGCCGGCGCGATGGGAGTTCCGCAGTTCATGCCCTCCAGCTATCGGATGTTCGCGGTCGACGGTAACGACGACAAGAAGCGGGATCTGTGGAACGACTGGGATGACATCCTGGCGAGCATCGCCAATTATTTCGTGGAGCACGGCTGGGAGAGCGGCGGACCGGTGCTGGCCGAGACCCGACTCGACCCCGAGCCCAAATTCCAGATCGACACCCGCAACCTCGAGTTGAACGAGACCGTCGACAGCCTGAGTGCGCAAGGCGTGGAGGTCGTCGGCACTCAGACCGGCGCCACGCCTGCGGTCCTGATCTGTGCCGAGCAGCAGGACGGCCCGGCTTATCGCGTTGGATTCAAGAACTTTTACGTCATTACGCGTTACAACCGCAGCGCCCGGTATGCCATGGCCGTTCACGACCTGGCGGAAGCCATTGCACAGCGGGCCAACACGTTGCCAGCCGTAGCGGCAGTACAGCCTTGAGACTCACGCTGGCGCCAGCCCGGTTCCTTCTGGCGGCAGCGTGCATCTGTACCTTGGCACTCACCGGTTGCTCGATTGCGAGAAAAACGGAGCCGGCGGCGCCCGTAACGCAAGTGGCGCCCATCCCGCCGCCCAATGTTGATACGACGGATGCCGTTCCGCGCCGTGAGCCGCGTAGCGCTCATGGCAATCCGCCCTTCTACAAGGTGCTCGGCAAACGGTACACGGTACTCGCCTCTGAAGAGGGCTACCTGGAGCGCGGCGTAGCCTCGTGGTACGGCCCGACCTTCCACGGTGAGAACACTTCCAACGGCGAAAAGTACAACATGTATGGCATGACCGCGGCACACAAGACTCTGCCGCTGCCCTGCTATGCGCGGGTCACGAATCTCAAGAACGGCAAATCCGTAGTAGTCAGGATCAATGATCGCGGACCGTTCGTATCCAACCGGTTGATCGACCTTTCGTATTCCGCGGCTCTCAGGCTCGACATGCTGAAGGAAGGCACGACGCTAGTAGAAGTGCGCGCGCTCACTGTGCAGGAGCCCGACAACCTGACCCGATCCGCGGAGCAGCCACCACCGTCCTTGTATGTGCAGGTGGGTGCGTTCGCCGATCAAACCAATGCGCAGCGCGTCTTGAGCCGTCTGAAGACCGGCGGTCTCGGCAACGCGTTCATTCTGGCGCCACCTGACGGCCAGCCGCCCCTCTATCGGGTCCGCCTGGGCCCCATCAGCTCGGTCCCCGAGTTTGATGCGCTGGCCGCCAAACTGAAGGTGCTGGGTTATCCGGACGCCCGACTGGCCAACGACTGAGGCACCTCCCGGATGGCCAACATGCTGAAATCCAAACGTCGCATGCTGGCTCTGATCGCGCTCATAGGCTCCCTTGCGGCCATTCTCGGCATTGGTGTGATCAGCAACGCGGAACTGTCCGCGCTGGCCAATTCCAGTGCCAGCGTGCAGCGCTCCTACGACCTCCTCCAGACCCTGTACGACCTGAACTCGGCGCTCACTGACACGGAAACCAACCAGCGCGGGTTTCTACTGACCCAGGACCCGTCGTATCTCTCGCAGTACAACAATGCGATCGCCCAGATTCGATTGGCGATGATCGAGCTGCGACGGCTGAGCAGCGACGATCCTGAGACACGCAGCGCCATCGACGCCCTGGAGACACTGGCCGGCGGCAAGCTGGCCGATCTGCATGAATCCCTCTTCCATGCCCAGGCCGGTGCCAACCACTCAGCCATGGCGAACGAGGTGCAGGGCAAAGGCCGCTATCTCATGGATGCGTTCCGACGGAATTCGGCCGCGCTCGAGAACATCCAACGCCGACTGCTGGAACAGCGTCGCCGGCAGGAGGAGGAAGCGCGATTCTTCAGTCAGGCAGTCCTGGTGACCACGGTCCTGTTGAGCGCACTGCTGGTCGGGGCCGCGGCCATGGTCAGCCGTCGTTTCGACGACCGGCGGCTGATGCTCGAAAAGGAAGTAGCAGAACGCCGTCGCGCTGAAGAAACCCGCGAAGCCCTACTGGTGAGTGAGCGCGCCGCACGGTCCGAGGCTGAGCGCGCCACGAGGCTGAAGGACGAGTTCGTCGCCACACTCAGCCACGAGCTGCGTACGCCGCTGAATGCCATCGTTGGTTGGGCGAGCATCCTGCGCGCCGACCGGCGCACGGACACCATCAAACAGGGTGTTGAGGTCATAGAGCGCAATGCAAAGTTGCAGGCCCAAATGATTGAAGAACTCCTGGACATGAGCCGCATCATTTCGGGAAAGCTCCTGTTCGAGCTGGAGAAGACAGACGTCGCCGAGCTGGTCGAGGCCTCTATTGCTGCGGTGCGGCCGGCCGCCGCTGCCAAGGGCGTACTGCTGCATGCGGAAGTTTCCCGCTGCAGTATCGTCAGCGCCGATCCAGCCCGACTGCAGCAAGTAGCCTGGAACCTGATCACCAACGCCATCAAATTCACTCCGCGCGAGGGTCGAGTGTCCATCGCGCTTCGCGAGACAGACAACCAGATCGAGCTGTCCGTTTCCGATACCGGTCAGGGCATCAAGCCGGAATTTCTGCCCTTTGTGTTTGACCGCTTCCGCCAAGCCGACGCTTCAACCACGCGGCGGCATGGTGGGCTGGGACTGGGGCTGTCCATCGTCAAGAGTCTGGTCGAGTTGCATGGCGGCACTGTTGACGTCGAGAGCCCGGGCGAGGGTCTGGGAGCGACATTCTTGGTGCGCTTGCCCATTCCTCCGCATTCAGCGGAAGCTCCGGTGAGCGTGGCCGCCATCGAAAGTACTCCTGAGCTGACAGGTTTGCGCATTCTGGTCGTGGACGACGAGGACGATGCTCGAATACTCGCGCGTCGCGTGCTGGAAGAGCGAGGAGCACATGTCATCACTGTGAGTTCCGCCGCGGAAGCGATGGCCTCAGTCGGTCAAAATAACCCTCCGAGCGTGCTCGTCAGCGACATCGGTATGCCTGAGCAGGATGGATACGACCTGATCAAGCAGATGCGCGCACTGCCCGGGGATGCAGGCCGCGTCCCTGCTGTCGCGCTGACAGCTCTCGCACGTGTGGAAGATCGCAAACGTGCGCTGTCAGCGGGATATCAGAAGCACGTCAGCAAGCCCGTGAACCCAGCCGAGCTGGTAGCAGTGATCGCGAGCGTGACGGGCCGCGCGTTGGCCACACGTTCCAGCTAGAATTGTCGTTTCAACTTCCTTCTCTTTCCGAGGACCACCTGTGCGTTTGTCTTTCATCGCAGTCTCGACCGCCGTTCTTGTCGTCTCGTTCAGCGGCCCAAGCCGCGCTGCGGTACCCATTCCGAAGGCACCCGATGTCAACGCCAGGGCTTACATCCTGGTAGATCATTTCAGTGGGCGAGTTCTTGCGCAGGACAAGGCGGACGAGCGGGAGGAGCCGGCGAGTCTGACGAAGCTGATGACCTCGTATGCCGTGTTCAAGGCGCTGCGCGAAAACCGGCTGAAGCTCACCGACCCGGTCACCATCAGCGAGCACGCCTGGCGTTCCGAAGGCTCACGCACATTCGTTCAGGTCGGCAGCACCATCCCGGCCGAAATCCTCATCAAGGGCATGATCGTCCAGTCCGGTAACGACGCCACCATCGCACTGGCCGAAAAAGTCGGCGGCACCGAGCCGGCCTTCGCGGAGCTCATGAACGAGTACGCCAAGCGGCTCGGCATGAAGTCGACTCACTTCGTGAATGCCGACGGCCTGCCCGATCCCAATCATTACACGACGGCCCGCGACATGGCCGTGCTGGCGAACGCGCTGATCAGCGAGTTTCCCGAGTACTACCCGTGGTACAGCATTCACGAGTTCACCTGGAACAACATCAAGCAGCAGAACCGCAACGGTTTGTTGCTGCGGGATCCAACTGTCGATGGCATGAAGACCGGTCACACTGACAGCGCGGGATTCTGCCTCGTGACTTCCGCCAAGCGCGACAACATGCGGTTGGTATCGGTGGTGATGGGCTCGAGCAGCATCAAGGGGCGCGAGGACGCCAGCTCAGCGCTGCTCAACTACGGCTACACGTTCTATGAGACCGGACAGGTGATGAAGGCCGGCGCACCGCAGATGAAGGTCCGTGTGTACAAATCAGCAGAGGGTGAGATCCAACTCAATGCGCCCCAGAACATCGTGCTGACTGTTGGACGCGGACAGCTCGCCAATGTGAAGAGCACTGCGCGTCTTTTCAAAGAGCCGGTGATCGCACCGCTGGCGGCCAACCAGGCCATTGGCGAGATCACACTCACGGATGGCAACGGAGAAATCATCTCGCGTGTGCCGCTCACGCCCGGCAAGCCCGTGCCCGAGGCGGGTCTGTGGACTCGGGCTACGGACAGCGTGAGATTGTGGTTCAATTGAAGATCCATGGCCGATCCACTACCGATCAGTTACCTCAATGGCGAGTACGTGCCGCTGCGCGAAGCACGGATCTCGCCGCTCGACCGCGGATTTTTATATAGCGATGGCGTCTACGAGGTCATGCCCGTCTATGAGGGCAGGCCGTTTCGCTTCGAGGCCCACACCGAGCGACTGACGCGGAGCCTCGCGGGCATTCAGATGGAAGATCCGCACACTCGCAGCGAGTGGCGTGAAATTATCTCAACTCTGATTTCCCGCAACGGTGGCGGCAACCAGTACGTTTACTGGCAGGTGACACGCGGCGCCGAATTCGGTCGGAACCACGCACCGCTGCCAAAGATCCCGCGCACCGTGTTCGCTTTCTGCGCACCGCTGCCCCCCATCTCGGCGGCCACTCTGGAGAACGGAGTGGCGTGTGTAACGACAGAAGACACACGGTGGGCTTACTGCGACATCAAGTCCGTCTCGCTGCTGGCGAATGTTCTTCTGCGCCAACAGTCCACTGAGGTGGGCGCTGTCGAAACCATCTTGTTGAAGGACGGCCAGTTGCGTGAGGCATCCGCGTCAGCCGTGCATGTTGTGATCAAGGGCGAGATTGTCAGTCCGCCGCGAACGCGCGCTATTCTCCCGGGCACCACACGTAGTGCTATGGAGGAAGTCGCCGCAAGCGCAGGAGTCTCGTTGCGATCAGCGCCTGTCAGTGAGCAACAGCTCCGCTCCGCGGATGAAATCTGGCTCACCGCGTCCACGCGCGAGGTGCAAGCGGTTACCAAGCTCGACGGCAAACCTGTGGGTGACGGGAAGCCTGGGCCGGTCTGGCGGCGTGTTCATGAAGCGTGGCAGAAGTACAAGCAAAGCCTGGTGGGAAAGCCTTGGTAGAACAAACACCGCAGCAGCCGTTGCTGCAATACCCAACCGACTACCCAATTAAAGTCGTCGGACGGCCGTCGGACGAGTTCCGGGCGCGCGTGCATGCGGTCATGCTGAGGCATGCGCCCAAGCTCGACCCGGACCAGGTTACGGAGCGGCTCAGCGAAAACGGTAATTACCTGTCAATCTCGTACATGATCGTGGCGGAGAGCAACGAGCAGGTCATCGCGTTGGTGAACGACCTCAAAGCCACCGAAGGCGTCCTCACCATCCTGTAGCGACCCTTTGTCACCGGTTTATAACCGGCGTTCTTGGTAGCATGGCCTCCTTTTTGGGTTCGACAATTCCAAGAACATGTCCATCACTCTGGACCAGGTCACCAAGCGCTATCAGGGCTCGCCGGTCGTCAATGACGTTTCGCTGGATATCGGGGACGGTGAATTCTTCGTACTCCTCGGCCCCAGCGGCAGCGGAAAAAGCACCCTTCTGAGGGCAATCGCCGGTCTGTCCGGCGTGGATCACGGCCGGATTTCGCTTCACGGCCGCGACGTTACCCACTTGTCTGCCAAGGAACGGGGTGTCGGCCTGGTGTTCCAGAACTACGCCTTGTTCCGCCACATGACCGTGGCGGACAACATCGAATTCGCTCTCCGGGTGCGCCGAATGAGGGCGGCCGACCGCCGTCAGCGGCGGCAGGAGCTGCTTCGCCTCGTAGCTCTCGAAGGCATGGACGAGCGCATGCCCGGTCAGCTCTCGGGCGGGCAGCAGCAACGTGTCGCCGTCGCTCGTGCACTTGCGCACAAACCTGAAGTCTTGTTGCTGGACGAACCGTTCGGCGCCTTGGACGCCAAAATCCGCGAGGAGCTTCGCCGCACGATCCGTCAGGTACAGCGTGAGCTCAAGATTTCAACTGTGCTGGTTACGCATGATCAGGAAGAGGCCTTCGCCCTTGCCGACCGCATCGGTGTGATGAACCTTGGGCGCTTGCTCGAAGTGGGTAAGCCGCAGGAGTTATACGCGAGCCCCGCGACGCGATTTGTCGCGACCTTTCTGGGCGCAGCCAACCTGATTCTGGCGCGACAGACGAAGGACGGCATCCGCTTCGGCAAAACGCCCGTCAGTGCACCGGCTCCGGGCCCACTCCACGGAGCACGCGAGCACGAAGTCGTTGCCGTGGTTCGACCTGAAGAAGTTGAGATTGCAGCCACACGTGAAGATCTCACATCGAATTACCTGACACGCGGGACGGTGGAGGAGCTCGTCTTTACCGGGGCGCTGGAACGGATGCGCATCCGCATCGACGATGGCCCCGACGCACCTCCGCTTTCCAACATCAATAGCGGCGGACCTGCTTTGCTGGAAGTGACACGGACTCAACACGAGCAACGTGCATTTGAGATTGAGACAGGGCAGGACGTGACGATTGGCGTTCGGCGCATCCACATTCTTCCGACGCCACTGTCGAGTTTTACAACTTGTGCGACCAGCGAGAGTCTGGCGGAGGCGCTCGTTCAACAGCCGTTGCTGGCCGAGCTCGCCTCGCGCATGAAGACGCGGGTATCGACTCGGGTCGAGCCCAAGTTGGGGATGCCTAACGCAGCCTGCGAGACACCCTCAGTGTTTAGCGGTACGACGGTGATTGCGGCGCACACGGAAGTTGCTTACCAGGCGCAGTGGCTACTGCAGCGGGGAGCGGAAGAGATTCTGGTGCTCCCGCAGAACGCGGGGCCGCCGCAGCGGGTGTTGATTCACTGGGCGGATGAGTCGGTTCGACGCGCAACGCTGGCTGTATCTGCCAGCATTTTGCGGCATGTGTCCGCGGAAGCCATTTACATTGGGATCCTGCCCACTCAGACACCCGCCGCGCAGCGCCCGCATGGGATGCGAGCGCTGCTCGACGCACGGTCCGAGGCTCAAGCCGTACACGGCCTCGAAATGCGCACGGAGCTTCGCTTTGGAGATGTGTCCAACGAGCTGGCGCGCCAGTTAGCTGAACTCCCCGGCCAGATGCTAATCCTGGGCATCCGCGGCAACAAAGACCTCGCAGAACGTTTCGGCTCCCTGTTCGCTGACGCCCACTGGCCGGTGCTGATAGTTCACCGCGAGCACGAAGGGCCGTCCGCATGACACCCGCTCGCATCGTCGCCAGCGCCGGTGAGCCCGGGAATTGCCACTCATGCGCCGGAGGCCGCAATGGCCACTCTTAAACAACCCAGCGTGCTACCGGGGTTTGGTCTGACCTTCGGGTTCACCACGTTTTTCCTGACTACCATCGTGCTGATTCCGCTGGCAGCACTCGTCCTGATGACGGCGTCCATAACCTGGCATGACTTCGTGAAAGTCGTGTTCAGCGCGCGTGCCTTGGGCTCCTACCGCCTGTCCTTTGGCGCTTCGTTTCTCGCCGCTTCCATCAACCTGGTGTTCGGGTTTGTCATTGCCTGGACCTTGGTGCGCTACGAATTCCCGGGCCGAAAAGCGATTGACGCTCTCATTGATATGCCGTTCGCCCTGCCTACCGCAGTGTCGGGCATTGCACTGACCACCGTGTTCGCGGAAAACGGCTGGATCGGCCAATACCTGCAGCCGCTCGGGATCAAGGTGGCCTACACCTGGATTGGCGTAACCGTGGCACTCACCCTCATCGGCATGCCCTTCGCGGTCCGCTCGGTGCAGCCGGCGCTGTTGGAAGTGCAACGGGATCTCGAGGATGCCGCCGAGACCCTGGGCGCAAGCCGCTTTTACGTCTTCCGGCGGATCATCCTCCCCACCGTCCTCCCCGCTCTGCTCACCGGCTTCACGCTCGCATTCGCCCGCGCCGTCGGCGAATACGGTTCGGTGATCTTTATTGCCGGAAACCTGCCGCTGAAGACCGAGATCACCCCGCTGCTGATCGTCATCCGTCTGGAGGAGTTCGATTACAAAGGGGCGGCCGCACTGGGCTTTGTCATGCTGGTCATTTCCTTCGCGTTCCTGTTAACCATCAATCTGTTGCAGGCTTGGGGACGTAAACGGCTCATCTCGAGGGTCCGCTGATGGCGGCCATCCCAGGCACAGCACACGAAGACATCGCGTCGCGTCCAGGCGGCGACACAATCGTCAGTCACGTCGTGCGCTGGACCTTCATCAGTGTCTCGCTCCTGTTCCTCGCCGCGCTGTTGTTCGCTCCCCTCGCGACCGTATTTGTCATGGCCTTCGCGAAGGGTTGGCGTGCGTATGTCACGAGCTTCACCGACCCGGATACGGCTGCCGCAATCCGGCTCACGCTCACCATTGCACTGATAGTCGTTCCCATCAACACCGTGTTCGGACTGGCTGCCTCCTGGGCCACCGCCAAATTTGAATTTCGTGGCAAAAGCTTCCTGATCACGCTCATCGATCTGCCCCTGGCCGTCTCGCCGGTGATCTCGGGTCTGATCTACGTGCTGCTGTTCGGCCTGCGGGGCTGGTTTGGCACCTGGCTGCAGGATCATGACATCAGCATCATCTTCGCGGTGCCCGGCATCGTGTTGGCGACCATGTTCGTGACGTTCCCGTACGTCGCTCGCGAGCTCATTCCTCTCATGCAGCAATTGGGCAACGACGAGGAGGAAGCCGCACTCACGCTCGGTGCCGGAGGTTGGATCACGTTCTTCCGCGTTACCTTACCCAAAGTGCGCTGGGGTCTCGTCTATGGCGTAATTCTGTGTAACGCTCGGGCGATGGGCGAGTTCGGTGCAGTTTCAGTGGTCTCGGGTCACGTCCGCGGCCTGACGAACACCATGCCGTTGCACATCGAAATCTTGTACAACGAGTACAACTTCGTCGGCGCATTTGCCGTTGCGTCACTACTCACCTTGCTGGCGGTTGTGACGCTCATCGTGAAAACGCTGGTGGAGCGAACGGGCTACCGACGCCGATGATCGACTCGATGCTTAAAAGCATCAGAGGCGCACTGGCGCGGCTCCGCCCGGATCCAGCAAAGACGAGTCTTGGATGGTGGATGGTCGCGATTCACGTCGCGATCGTGCTGCTCGTCGGCGGAGGCATCTCCTACTCCGCGATCCGCATGCTCCACAATTTAGGGGATGACCAGGGCAAATCCCGCGTTCAATTGGCCGGAGCAATGGCCCGCGAGGATCTTCGCAGAAACGCCGAAGACTCCCTCACCTCTGCCCGCCTGCTCGCCGACCGCCCGACACTCCTCAGGTTGCTGGCCGAAGGACGCAACGACGCGATAGCCCCATTGCTACGCAGGTTATGTGAGACCGCAGGTGTTGATGCCTGCGCAGTGTTTTCGGGAACCCAACTCGTCGCACAGAGCGGGCCTGCCCTCGACTGGAATGGAATTGTGACCTCCAGCTCGGAACAGGGCTCCGCGTTTCTTGCGTTGCCCGCCAACGTACGCATGCCAGTGATGGGAGCTTATGCCAACCTCAGTGCCGGCGCAGGCATGCGGCTCTTTGTAGCTCGGCTATTCAACGATCGGCTCGAGAAGGCATTGAGTCAGCGGGTCGGGCTGGAGATCAAGCTCATCGACTATCGCTCGTTCACCAACGACCCGGTGAACGCCTTCACGCCGCTTTATTCCGCCAGCCTGGCCGATGGGCGCTCTGCCGTACAACGTATTAATTCAAAAGATCTGTACGCCGCGAGCGTTCCGGTATTTGCCTCCACCGGTGAGGCGATCGCGCTCGTCCAAGCGTCGTTGCCGACCAATGCAATCGATACTGCCGCTGGCCGCTTGATACAGAAGCTACTCCTGACCGCCGTCATCCTAGCTGCATTGGCAGTATTCGGCGGCTTGTTGCTGACTGAGATCGTCGCCGGCCCCGTGAAGGCTCTGACGGACGCAGCAGTTCGATTGGGACAGGGTGACTTCTCTACGTCTATTCCTCCGGGCGGCGCCGCCGAGGTTGGAATGCTGGCGAAGACGATGGAAGACATGCGGCGCAACCTGGTCGAACTGACCGGGACATTACGCCGGCGAGAAGCAGAAGCGCAGGCCGTACTAAGTGGCGTGGTAGAAGGCGTTTACGCCGTCGATAAGAACCGCATTATTCGCTATCTCAATCCCCAGGCAGCTCGACTTCTCAACGTGACGCCTGATGTCGCCGTGGGGCAGTTCTGCGGTGACATTCTCAAGCCGCGACTCGAAGACGGTCGCCGGCCTTGCGACTTCCGCTGTCCGATACTCCAGGCTCGCCTCGAGCGCAGCGCCAAAGCGATCGAGCGTCTCCAGGTATCGAGCGCGGAAGCGCGCACAGCGGTAATCACGAGCGCCGGCATGGTAGACGGCCTCCAGGTACAGGTCATTCGCGATGAGACTGAGCTCGAAGCCGTGCGCCGCGCACGCGATTCGGTGTTGGCGAATATTTCGCACGAGTTCCGGACGCCACTGGCAGCGCAGCTCGCATCAATCGAGTTGTTGATGGAGGGACTCACGACCCTGCAGCCCGAACAACTCCACGAGTTGGTGCAGTCACTCGAGCGTGGGGCGTTGCGGCTGACCCGGCTGATCGATAATCTGCTGGAAAGTGTCCGAATCGAATCCGGTCAACTCAGCATCCGGCACCAAAGTGTGGAACTGCTGGAGGTCGTGGAAGACGCTCAGGCGCTGGTGAGCTCACTTCTGACAACACGCAGGCAAACGCTGGAAGTGACCCTGCCGGATGACCTTCCTCTGATCACGGGAGACAAACCACGGTTAACACAGGTGTTCGTAAACTTATTAGCTAATGCCAATAAGTTTGCTCCAGAAGGAAGTGTAGTTCGTATTGGGGCCGCAGCGACCGATACTCACGTACAATGTTGGGTAGAGGATGAGGGCCCGGGACCCGCCGCGTCTGAGACGGATACGATTTTCGCTCGTTTCCAGCGCGGCTCGGAGGAAGAACCGGAACCCGGCGGCCTGGGACTCGGATTGTGGATCGTAAAGTCCATCATCGACCGCCATGCCGGTACCATCGCTCTCGTCCGGACTGATTCAGGCCGGACCCGTTTTACACTGTCCTTGCCACGGGAGTTGTCGGAATGAAAATGCTCGTCGCGGATGATGATCGCGACCTGCGCGAGTTGATCGGCTTTACGCTGACGCAGGCCGGCTATCTGGTCGTAAAGGCCGCCGATGGTACTTCTGCACTGCGTATGTTCGAATCAGAGACTCCGGACCTCGTTGTGCTGGATATCAACATGCCGGGCGCCAGCGGCTTCCAGGTGTGCGAGGCGATTCGCAAGCGATCGCGCGTGCCGGTGATCATGCTGACTGTGCGTGGTGAGGAAGAGGATTTGGTGCGCGCGCTCGAGCTCGGTGCCGATGACTACCTCACCAAGCCCTTTAGCCCGCGTACGCTGCTGGCGCGGATCAAGGCGCTTTTGCGCCGGGCAGGCATGGAGAACTCCGCGCCATTGGCCGCTGGGCGCGTTGCGCTGGACATTGATGAGCACACCGTGCAGATCGGCTCTGCAGAGCCCGTGCGCCTGACGAAGCTGGAGCTGCGGCTGCTTCAGATGTTGCTCGCGAATGCTAGGCACACGGTGAGCACGGACAGGCTGCTGGTACAGGTTTGGGGACACCGCAACTCGGCTGACCGACAACTGTTAAAACAATTGGTGCACCGCCTGCGCCAGAAAATCGAGGTCGACCCGGCTACGCCTCAGCTTCTACAGACGGCCTCGGGTGCGGGCTACAAGTTGGTGGTCGACTGACAGCGCTGGACATATCAGGCGGTAACACTTTTACCCTCAATTGTTACCTTTACGCTACTGGCTTGATATCCGAACTCGGATAAGCTCATAACCAGTTCCATCGAGGGCCCTCTATGTCAGCGCAACGCACCATCGTCATCGTGGGTGGCGGCTTCAGTGGCACTCTGGTGGCGGCCAATCTGCTGAAGTCTCAGCATTGGTCTGCGACGCAGATTTTGCTGATTGAGCGCGCGGCCAAAGTGGCCCGTGGTACGGCGTACGCGGAACGTGGTTATCCCTTCCTGCTGAACGTCCCGGCCGGTCGCATGTCGGCGGACCCCAATTCTCCGTTCGACTTCCTCAACTTCGCCCAAAGCCACATTCCGGAAGCGACCGCGGAGGATTTCCTGCCGCGTGAGCTGTACGGGAAATACCTGGAAGCAACTTTATTGGACGCCGAAGTATCGGCGGCTACACACGTGGAATTTCAACGTGTGAAAGGCGATGTTTGTGGGATTGAGCCTGCAGAGCAGGCTGGCTACCGCGTCGAGCTCGCTGACGGGCGTCAGATAGATGCGGACGATGTGGTACTGGCATTGGGGAATCCCGGACCGGCGGATCTCCCTGGCACTGATGTGCTTGGCTCGCAGTACACGCCCAATCCTTGGGCTACCCCACTCACGTTCACGCCTGGCGAAACGGTACTTCTCGTCGGCACCGGCCTGACGATGGCCGATGTGACGATGGCTGCGGCGGCGGACACTAAGGATCAAATTGTTGTTCATGCGATGTCGCGACACGGGTTAATACCACCGTCGCAGACACAGTTTTCGCAGAATACCTGTAGGGCTGAGAGCTCCTCGATACTCCGCGCCGCGTCCTTCTCGGCATTAACACTGCTGCGCAGCGTCCGTGAACTGGCGGACGACACTGAGCGACAAGGCGGTGACTGGCGCGAGACGATTACGTTCATCCGAAACATGGCGCCGCAGTTATGGCAGCGACTTCCCGCACGTGAGAAGCGCCGCTTACTGCGGCACATCCGCCCCTACTGGGATATCCACCGCCACCGCCTCCCCAGCCAAACCTTGGCGCGGATGCAGCACCTGCGACGCCACGAAAAGTTAAACATCCACGCCGGCCGGCTGGTGGATTTTGCGATCGAAGGATTGAAAGTACGGGTTACGTGGCGACCGCGAGGTGGTAACGAGCCGCAGACGATGTTGGTTGATCGGGTGATCAACTGCACTGGGCCGGATTACAACATCCAGCGTTCGCGCGATCCGCTGCTGCAGTCACTGGTGGCGCAGGGGCTCGCGGTTGCGGACCCGTTGAACCTTGGCCTGCGAACCGGCGCATACGGCGCTTTGATCGACGCGCAAGGCCAGACCGCGCCGAACCTCTTCTATGTCGGCCCGATGCTGCGTGCAGATCATTGGGAAACAACCGCCGCTCAAGAGCTGCGGGGTTACGCCGAACGCCTGGCGGGCTACCTGTCAGCCCCCGTCGGCAGAGTGCGGGTGGTGGCCAGCGCTTAAGCCGCCGGCCACCACGGCGGCCACCTGCCGCACCTCTATCTCAACACGCCATTTGCTGGCGCGCGCGAGCCGCAGGGTAGCTACCCCTGCGGCTTTAGCCTGACTTACGGCGCGTAAATCTGGTCGAACACGCCACCGTCCCCGAAGTGGGTCGGCTGTGCCTTCGACCAACCGCCAAAGTCAGCGATCGTGACCAGATTCAACTTCGGATATTGCGCGGAATACTTGGCGGCCACGTCCTTATCGCGCGGACGATAGTATTGCTTCGCCACAATCTCCTGGCCTTCCTTGCTGTAAAGATACTGCAAATACGCCTGCGCAACCTCGCGCGTACCGCGCCTCAAAACCACCTTGTCGACCACAGCAACCGGCGGCTCCGCCAACACGCTGACCGTAGGCACAACAATCTGGAGCTTGTCTCCACCGAGCTCCTTGACAGCCAACAAGGCTTCGTTCTCCCACGCAATCAACACGTCACCAAGACCGCGTTGAACGAACGTTGTGGTCGAACCACGCGCCCCCGTATCCAACACGGGCACGTTCTTGTACAGCTTACGGACAAACTCTTTGGCCGTGGCATCACTGCCGCCCGGCTGCTTCAATGCCCAACCCCACGCCGCCAGGTAGTTCCAGCGCGCACCGCCTGAGGTTTTCGGGTTAGGCGTGATTACCTGGATACCCGGCTTGATCAGATCGCTCCAATCCTTGATCCCCTTGGGATTGCCCTTGCGAACCAGGAACACGATGGTAGAGGTGTAGGGCGAGCTGTTCTCCGGAAACCGGCTGGCCCAGTTGACCGGGAGCAGCTTGCCTTGCGTCGCAACGGCATCGATGTCAGCCGCGAGAGCCAGCGTCACAACATCTGCTTGCAGGCCGTCGATCACCGACCGGGCCTGTTTGCCCGACCCGCCATGCGACTGGTTGATCTTGACGTCCTGTCCCGTCTTCGCCTTCCAGTACTTCGCGAACGCGGCGTTGTACTCGACATAGAGCTCGCGCGTCGGATCGTAAGAAACATTCAGCAGCGTGACCTCTGCAGCATTTGCGCGAGGTACACCAATAAGCGTCGCTGTCACTAGAGCGAACGCAGCCATGACTGCCATACGTGGCAGCCAGTGTTTGGACTTCATCAGCCTTCTCCGGATTTGTTCTTGCGATCAAATCCTAAAGCGCGGCGGGTGTGTTTGTCAGTCTGGGGGCGGTTACAGAGTGGTTATAAGCCGAGCGCGCGCAGCAAATGCGGCTCGAGCGCGTCCGCAGCACTAGCGACAGTGCTCGGGCCACCCAGCTCGGAGAGCTGCGTCATTTCCAATCCCTGGTATCCGCAGGGGTTGATCCGCTGGAAGGGTTCGAGATCGAGATTCACGTTCACGGCCAAGCCGTGGTAGCTCGAATGGCGGCGGACGCGGATCCCGACGCTTCCGAG
>Ga0181534_10001438_pt1 | contig 15476 bp, 13 predicted proteins | sample PEATcosm2014_Bin_37_FD_119758 | JGI IMG/M metagenome (GOLD analysis project Ga0181534, IMG submission 119758) | Peatland microbial communities from MTU Mesocosm Facility, Houghton, MI, USA - PEATcosm2014_Bin17_10_metaG | ecosystem: Environmental > Terrestrial > Soil > Wetlands > Peat | place... | reverse complement strand
GCTTCCATCGACGCCATGAACGCCGGAAAGGACGTTTATTGCGAGAAGCCCATGGTGCATTCGATCGAAGAGGGCCACGCGGTGATCGCGGCCGAACGCAGCACCGGGCGGATCATCCAGGTGGGCAGCCAACGGGTCAGCTCCATCATCTACCAGAAGGCCAAAGAGCTGATCCGGGATGGCGCTATCGGCAAGCTGAATCTGATTGAAGCCTGGTGGGAGCGGCCCGTCGACAACGATGAGCTAGTGTTCCGGAATTCGATTCCGCCGGATGCCTCGCCCGCGGCCATCGATTGGGATCGCTTTGTGGCCAACACCACGCAGCGGCCCTTCGACGCGCAACGGTTTTTCCGGTGGCATAATTATCGGGACTACGGCACGGGCATACCCGGAGATCTGTTTGTGCACCTGTTTTCGGGAGTGCACTTCGTGCTCGACGCGGAAGGGCCGTCGCGAGTAATGGCCACTGGGGGCACGCGTTATTGGAACGATGGGCGGGAAATCCCGGACGTGATGCTAGGGCTGGCCGATTATGCGGAGGGGGCGCGCCACCCGGCGTTCAACTTGGTCCTCCGCGTGAACTTCGAGCAGGGGTCCGAGGAGACTTCGGGATTCCGGTTCGTGGGCGAAAAAGGCATCCTGCACATTCACGGCGATGGCGTGCGGCTGGCCCGACACAACCGTCCCGTGGAGCCCGGATACAATATCGAAACTTTCGCCGAGGCGGCGCAGCGGGAGTTTCTGCGGGAATACCGCCGGAAGTACCCGGCGCGCCCGGCCACGCCCGACATCATGCGGTCGGCGCCGGTGGAGGAATTTCTAGCCCCGGACGACTATAGCGATCACGCCGCCCACATAGCCAATTTCTTTGCGGCCGTGCGCAGCCGCAAACCGGTGGTGGAGGATGCGGCATTCGGTCTGCGGGCGGCTGGCCCGGCGCTGTTGGCCAATGCCAGCCACTACGAGGGGAAGATTTGCGGCTGGGATGCGCGGGCGATGGAGCGCATATGAAATCGGAACAGATCACGCGGCGCGGCCTGCTGCTGGCCGGAAGCGCCGTACTCGGCGCGCGGGTCGGCGCGGCTCAGCGGCCGCCGCATACCGTGCGCTTCGGAGTGCGCACACCGCTTCCCAAGACGAGTCTGCGCGAGAGGGCCATGCTGGTGGGCCGCCTGGGTTACGACGGCATCGAGCTGGGCCAGGAATGGCTGAATCAGCCGGTGGAGGCGATTCAAGAGCAACTCGCGGGCGCCGGCGTCGCGGTTAGCGCCATTGTGGGATCGATTCAGCTATTGGACACGGACCCGCAGAAGCGCGCCGAAGGCGTGGATCTGGACCGGCGGCGCCTGCGGATGGCGCAAGACCTGGGCGCCGATTGCGTGATCGAAGTGCCGGTCTTCGGTGCCAACAAATTTCAGGATATTTCTCCGCTCATGACCGCGCGGGAAGTTGAGGAGAAGCTGCTGATTGCCGGGTTGAGGCAGCTCGCCGGAGACGTGGAGCGCAGCGGGATCACGCTGCTGCTGGAGCCGTGCAACCACAAGGAGACGCATTTCATGAACCGGCAAAGCCAGGCGGCGGAGACCATCGAAGCGGTGGGCGCGCCGGGCATCCGGACGCTTAGCGATTTCTATCACATGCAGTTGGAGGAGCGCGATATCGGCGAGACGCTGGGCCGTTACGGCAAGTATACGGCCTACGTCCACCTGGCCGATGGCGCGGCGCGCACCGAGCCGGGATCGCTCCCGTTCGACTATCGCCCCGGCTTCCGGGCACTGAAGAAGTGGGGTTACGCGGGATGGCTGACGGTGGAATCCGGCGCGACCGACGACCCCGAGCACGCACTGAGCCGCGCGCTCCCATATCTGAAGCGTCAGTGGCGCGAAGCGTAAGCGTCGCGTGGCGGAATTCGTCGTAAACCAGGGTGGGGAAGCGAAATCGCCAGCCCACCCGGGCGGATCCATTTACATGCTTTTGCGCTTCCGGCGGCGGGCCACCAGCAGCACCAACACCACTCCGGCGGCGAGCCATAGAACGGCTTGAAATAACGTATTGCTACTCACTGTGCGGTTCCTCCTTTCTCATTGAATCCCCTTCATCATGGGGAACAAGTATTTGAAAACCTGCAAAATGCCCGGTCCGGCCGCCACCACCATGATGGAAGGCAAGATGAAGAAGAAGATGGGGAATACCAGTTTCACTCCCACTTTGGCGGCTCTTTCTTCCGCCTCCTGCCGGCGGCGGACGCGCATGAACTCGGAATGCGTGCGCAGCGCGTCGGCCATGCTGGTGCCGAAGCGGTCCGACTGGATCAGAATGGCCGTTAATTTCCGCAGTTCGGGCTCGCCCGTACGTTCCGCCAGATTGCGCAAGGCCTCGGCGCGGCGCTTCCCGGCGCGCATTTCGAGCGTAACCAGCCCCAGTTCCTCGCTCAGCTCGGGATGCGCCAGCACCAGTTCGCGGCCCACGTTTTGGAGAGCCTGATCGAGGCCCAGCCCGGCTTCGACGGAGACCACCATCAAATCCAATCCGTCGGGTAGCGACAGACGCAGTTTCTCCTGGCGCTTGCTGACCATGCGCTCCAGGAAGAACCCGGGGAGCCAGTATCCAGCCCCGGTGGCGGCCAGAGGGAGCACGATGCGCAGCACCGGGTTCACCGTAATGTTGTCCCGGAAGACGATCGACAGGATGGCCAGCGTCACCGCCGCGATCACCTTGATACCGTACAACAGCGGGACGGCGCTTTCCGTCCGGTACCCGGCCGCGATCAGCGTGCGCCGGGTGGTGCGCGCATCTTGGGGTGAGATGGGCGCATGCTGCCCGATGGCTTGGACGCGGCGCGCCAGCATCGACTGCTTGGGCTGTCCAATGCGATCGAGCGTCACCGCGCCTGTCGGCTCGGGATCGAGTTGTTCGAGCATCCGCGCCGGCTTGGCGTAACGGCCGTAGCCAAAGGCCGTGATGGCCGTCGCCAGCAATCCAAACAACGCCACGGAAACCAATAAAGCCATAATCCAGCCTTTCCTCTAAACCTTGATCCTGATGATCTTCCGGATCACCAACTGACCCACGATCTGGCCCACAATGGATCCCGCTATGAGCTTCTTGCCGTCCGGGTCGTTCAGCATCGACTGCAGATAGGTGGGCGCCGCCATCATCATCAGAACGGCGGTAGCCGCCGGCAAAATCGTGAGCACCAGCGCCGTAATCCTGGCATGCGCGCTGGCGGCTTTGACCTGGCCCTTCAACTGAAACCGCCCGCGGATGATTTGCCCCAACCGGGTGAGAATTTCGCCCAGGTTGCCGCCCGTTTGTTTCTGCAGGATGACCGCCGAGACGAAAAACCGCACGTCCACCAGGGGAACCCGTTCCGCGAGATTGTAGAGCGACGTATCGAGCGGCGAGCCGAGATTCTGTTCATTGAAAAGCGTGCGGAACTCCACACCCAGCGGGTCCGGCATATCCTCGCTGGCCATGTGGAGGCTGATGGTGAAGGCATGGCCCGCGCGCATGGAGCGCGCCAGAAAATCGAGCGCCTCGGGAAACTGCTCCTCGAAGGCCGCCAGGCGCCGCCGGCTCTTGCGGCGAAGGTAGAAGTAAGGCAATGAGGCGAACACCACCGCCAGCACGGCGGACGTTCCCGACCAGACGAAAAGAGACGGCAGGATCACGGACAAGGCCACGGCTCCCACCGCGCCGCCCGCCATCATCAGGACCAATCCGGCGGGCGTCCAGTTGACGCCGGCTTGCTGGATCAGCCTCTTGGTCTTCGCCAGCAGGGCCAGATGCTCCAGCCATACCTCCAGCTTCGGCGGGTTGGCGGCCACGTTCCGGAGCAACGGCGTACCGCCGCGGTTGGGGTCCTCCGCGGAAGTTCGCAGCATGGCGGACATTTCCCGCCGCCGCCACCATTCGTAGAACTTCAGCCCGAGAGCAATGGAGAGCAGCACCCAGGTGAACAAAACCAGAAACAGCGGCAGACTCACTGGCACGGCTAGCCGACCTCCTGGAAGCTCTCGAATATGGCGGGGGGCAGAACCAGCCCGCAGGCCGCCAGCCGCTCGTAGAATTTGGGCCGGATGCCGGTGGCCCGGAAGCAACCGCGCACCTGTCCCTTATCGGTGACGCCCTTCTTTTCGAACACAAACAGGTCTTGCAAAGTTACCAGGTCGCCTTCCATGCCGGCCACCTCCGTCACGTGGCTGACCTTCCTGGACCCGTCGCTGAAGCGCGACACCTGCACGATTAGATCCACCGCCGAGGAGACCTGCTGGCGGATGGAGCGCACCCCCATATTGGCGTTGGACATCCCCACCATCACCTCCAGCCGTCCCACCGCGTCGCGCGGGTTGTTGGCGTGGACGGTAGTGAGCGAGCCGTCATGGCCCGTATTCATGGCTTGCAGCATGTCCAGCGCTTCCTCGCCGCGCACCTCGCCCACGATGATCCGGTCCGGCCGCATGCGGAGCGCGTTGATGACCAGCTCGCGGATGCGGATGGCGCCCGTTCCTTCGATGTTGGGCGGACGCGTCTCCATGCGCGCCACGTGCGTCTGCCGCAAACGCAACTCCGCCGCGTCTTCGATGGTTACGATGCGCTCGTCGTCCGGAATGTAGCCGGAGAGCACATTCAGCAGCGTGGTCTTTCCCGAGCCGGTGCCGCCGCTGATCAGAATGTTCAGCCGGGCCTTCACGCAGTATTCCAGCGTCTGGCGCATGCTCTCGGTCAACGCCAGGGTGCGCACCAGTTCCTCGGGGCTCAGGGCGTGCCGCCCGAAACGGCGGATCGAGAGCAGCGGGCCATCCACCGCCACCGGCGGAATGGCGGCATTGACGCGCGATCCATCCGGCAGCCGCGCGTCCACCAGGGGAGTGGATTCGTCCACCCGCCGGCCGACTTGCGCCACTATTTTTTCGATAATGCGAAGCAGGTGGGCGTTGTCCTTGAATTGCACGGGCGTGCGGTAAAGCTTGCCGCCCCGCTCGACGTACACCAGGTGGGGCGTGGTCACCAGAATGTCGGAGATGCTGGCATCCTGCAACAGCGGCTCCAGCGGTCCCAGTCCGAAAACTTCGTCGAGCACCTCTTCGACCACCCGATCCTTGTCCGTCCGGCTGAGCGGCGTCTTCTCCTGATCCACCAGCCGGACCAGCGCCGTACGGATCTCCAGGCGGGCGCGCTCTCCCGGAATGGAAGACAGGGCTTCCAGGTTGAGGCGCTCGAGCAACTGCTGGTGCAGCGCAAATTTCAGTTGCTGATACTCTGGCGTCGAGGACTCGCTCTGAAAAAGCCGCGCGACCCATCCAGTTTCCGCCGTTGCCGGTGCCGAGGCTTGCCACCCGTTGCCCATTTTCAGCTCTCCTTCATCCGAACAGGCCGAAGCGGCGCTTGCCCTTATCGACAGGCGTGCCGGCCAGCCGCATGGCAAAGTTCGACAGTTGGCGGCTCAGATGGCTGCCGGGCGGCAGAAGCTTGCCCTTGCAAAACGCGTCGTAGAGCGCATAGTAGTCGTTGGGCAGCATGGTATCGATCGGCATGCCCAGAATGCGCTCCAGTTCCTCCGCGGTGACGTCCGGCCGCTGCGGCGTGCGGTTCAGGATCACCCGCAGCCGGTTTCCAAAACCGGCGTTGATGAGCGTCTGGACCGCCTGTTTCGCCTGGTGTAGCGAAGGCACTTCCAGCGTGGTCACCAGGAAGATCTCGTCGATTTCATCCAGCACGGTGACCGTTGCCAGGTTCAGCGTGCTACCCAAGTCGACCACTGTCCAGCCGTAGTGCGCACGCGCAAACGCGACCACTTTGGCTAGAGGCTCTCCGGGAACCGCATCCTTGGGAAGATATCCGGAGGGCGCGCCAAGGATCTCCAAACCGGGGCACTCCGCCGATACCAGAGCTTTCCAGTAACTCACATCCAGCCGGTGCAGATTCTGTAGGGCATCCAGAACCGAATAGGGGGATTTAACCTTCATCAGGAAGCCGACAACTCCCGATTGCAAGTCCAGATCGACCAGCAAGGTCGGCTCGGCCCGCTGCGCGCTGACGCGGCCCAGTTCGGCCGCCAGATGGCAAGCAATGGTCGTGGCGCCGCAGCCGCCCTTGGCTGCCAGGAATCCGAAGACTTTGCCCGGCGGGCGGCTGTTCTCGCGCGGCGCGGACCGGTTAGCGGCCCGCCGGTCCACCGCCTTGCGAAGGCTCTCGCCCAGCGGCGGATACAAGAATTCGTTGGCGCCCACGCGCATGGCGGCCAGTATCGTTTCCGGCTGGGCCGTGGTGTCGAGCGCCACCAGCATGCAATCGGGCAGTGCGGCGCGTACTCCGCGTACGGCTTCTTCAAGCGGGAGAGGCAGCCCGGTAATGTCCAACAGCACCAATTCCGGCCGGAGGAACTCCAATCGTTCGATTAACGAGGGCCAGTTCCGGAGGTCGCGCTGTTCCATCACCACGCGCACCGTCAGACCGCGCAGGGCTTCCTGCACGGGTTCCCACAATGCGGACGACGTGATCGCTACGCCCACGGTGGTCGGCGTGGCCGGGGACCTGGACGCGTCCTGTGCTAAGACCAACGAGGCCATTAGTGTATTCCTCCGGATGCGGCTGATCCCGGAAGGGCCTGCGCGGACGCCGCGGGGGCCATCTTTTGTTTCTCGATCTCCAGCATTTCTTCGAGCGGAATGTCTTTCTTCACCGGCGCCGCCGGAATCGCTCCGGTCACCTCGGAGCCGGGCGTCCGCGGCGCCGCGGCGGCGGTTCCCGGCAGGAATTCTAGGGGCATGCGGATGTCGGGACGCGCCGCGCCACCCGGAATCGGCCGCACCAACTCGGGCGTGATGAGAATCATCAATTCCGAGTTGGTCCGCGTGCGCGAACGGCTTTGGAACAGCTTGCCCAGCAAGGGAATGTCGCCGATGCCCGGTATCTTGTTGAGGCTCTCGGTAATGGTGTTGTCCAGCAGGCCCGCGATCACGAAGCTTTGACCGTTCTCCAGTTCGACCTGCGTCTGCACTTTTCTGGTGGCCAATGCCGGAATCGTGAAACCCTCGAAACTCAGCGCGTTGGAGTAGTCAAGCGAACTGACCTCGGGGGCCACTTGCAGCCGGATCGTGCCGCGCGGCGTCACCGTGGGCAGAAAGTTGATGCGCACGCCGTATTCGCGGAACTGAATGGTGACCGCGCCCGCCGCCGCGCCGCCTTGCACCACGGGAAACGGAAACTCGCCGCCGGCCACAAAGCTGGCGGGCTTGCCATTGCTCGCGAGTACATTCGGCTCGGCCAGCATTTGCAGCAGGTTCTTGGCCTCCAAAGCCTGCACCAGGGCTCCCAGATTTATGTCGCTGCGAAACAGGAACACGTTCAGCGCATCGGAGAGCGTAAATTGCGCGGCACTGCCTTGCAGCGTGGGGGAGGCTGGCCCGAACTGGCCGGTGGTGATTTGGCCTACCGTGTTGGCCGCGCCAGTGCTCAGCAGATTGAAGCCGAACGAGGTGGCCACGGAACGATCCACGTCGGCGAAGCGCACCCGGAGCAGGATCTGGGGTTCCGCCGCGGGCACCTCGACGCGCAACAGGTTCACAACTTTGCCCAGCGTAGCGGCCATGCCGGCGGCCCGCTCGGCACTCGAAAGATCCTTCGCGGTGCCGCGCAGAAAAACGGTATCGTTCGCGAATTCGAGGCTGACGTCCTGGCCCGGCAGTCCCCGTTTGAGCTGCTCCTGAACGGCTTCGACGCGGCCCATGTTCTGCCGTACAGTCAGGTTGTACATGGCGCGCGCGCCATCCTGCTGCCACAGAATCACCGAAGTATCTCCGGGAGCCTTGCCGTTGATCAACACCTCGCGCGGATTCACCGCCATGGCCTCGGCGAAGTCGCCGTTGGCCACGGCGATGCGGCGCAGATCGGCCGGTGTGTCCAAAACGATCGACTTGCCTACGGTAACCACCAGGTTCAACTGGTTTCCATCCTTGGCCCCTGCCGCCGGCGGCGCCACCGCCACCAGGGATGCCCACAGCCAACCAGCGCGCCGGGTCATGGCTTGGCCTCGCCGCGGGGTTCGAACTGCGTTTCGGTGCGCTTGATGCCATTGATCACCTCGACGAGGCGCGGCTTGGGAGGCGGAGCCACGGGAGGCGGCAGGCGGATGTGCTCGGCCGGCCCCCGGGCAGCCGGTTTCGTGTCCAACCTGAGCGGAGCGCCCGCATTAAACAGCTGCGCGATCCCGCTGCCGTTCGTCTTCGAGATCTCGTCGTCCAGCGGATTGCGCAGCACCAGTTGGATGGTGGTGTGGGAGTTGGCCAAACTCAGCATCTCCGCCTGCGCCGGCGTGACCAAAAGGTTGACTACCGCCACGGACACGGGTTTCCCCTCGGCATCTTTTTGGAAGTTCTGGCCGGCCGAGAGCACTTGCACGTTCTGAAGCAGCGTCTTGGTGACACCTCCCTGCGCGGCCTCGCCCGGCGGATTACCGGATATCAGCACATCCACCCGCACGCCCGGCAGCACAAAGCCGGCCACGCCTACAATTTCATTTACCCGTATAGCCACGGCGCGCATGCCTTTGGGGATCAGGGCCGCCAGGCCCGCGCCTCCACCCTTGGGAGCCAACCGGCTCTCCACCAAAGCTTCGTTGCCGAGGATGGAAGAGATAACGCCGCGCCCGACAATATCCTCCCTCTTTTGCAAGGCGCCCTCGGGTATGTCGCCAGTCCAATCCGCCAGGCGCAGATCCGCATCCCGGATGAGGGTACCCGGCGCCAGATCCCGCGCCGCCACAATCAGCTTGCTCGACCGAGGTGCCGCCTGCGTCGGCGCGCCTCGGGGCAAGAGCCGGTACAGCAACAGGCTTGCGCCGGCGGACACAATAAAGGCAAACGCCAAAACTGAAACCAGTCGTTGATTCATGCTTCGCTCATGGGCCGTATCCTCGCACGGGATCCCCGGCCTCAAACCTCTCCCCGGGCTATTCACGCCGCCCCGGTGCGGCTCACCTCTTATATCGGTCGGGGGAGGGCAAAGCGATAGGGCAGACGCTACGATACCGAGGCGCTGCTCAATTCCGGGTTGGTGCCCGACCAGATGATATGGTCGTGGGCCTGATGGTCATCCCGGAATTCTCTCCAAAACGTCTCCATGGTGGTTTCTCCCTTCGACGAGTAGTTACGAATTGAATTCCACCGCCAGAGGAATCGGCGGAGGCTTGCTGCAAAGTTAACGGCGCGGCCCGTGCGGACCGGAAGATCAGGGCCACGCCGTCGTCATAGATCAGATGCCAGGCGCCGGATTGGCGCAGGGCCCCTGACAACGGCGCATCCGGCGGCAGCAGCACGGTCTCCACGCCGTAGCGGTCCAGATACCGCTCCCAGCCCGCCTGCGCGCCCATGGCCTGGATATATTTGCCGGCGAATTCCGGCCCATAAAAATCGCTGCGGCCGTCGATGAAAACGCGCCCGCGGGGATACTCACGGTAAATCAGGTACCCGCCCCAAAGATCTTCCGTGAAGACGCCACCGAACAGACCGGCTTTCTCCAGTTGGCCCGCGGCCGCGACCGGGAAGGTTTTGGGATCGTAAGCCGCCCGCCACGCGGAAGGCGCTTGGGGAGCAAAAAGCAGCGCCGCCAGCGCCAGCATGGCGACTGCGCTCGCGGCGTGCCAGCGCGGCCCGTCGTCGCCCGCGTTCCATTCCCGCGTGAACGACGCCAGACCTTCCAGCCCGCCCCGCAGCCGTCCGGCCAGGTGCATCGCCGGCAGTTTTCGCAAGCCTTCCGAAACCATTTCAGCGGCTGGCGCGGCCGCCAGCAGCACGTAGATCTCCACGTTGCGGGCGGAATAAAGCGCCAGGTGCGCCCACAAGGCGAACAGCAGGGGCCATGCCAGTTTCCCGCGCCGCAGCCTCCCGAAGGCGGCGGCCGCGCCCGCCACCAGCAGAATTTCCAGATAGCGCGCCTGCCCGCTCTGAAAGTTCATCGACTGGAATTCCATGATGTTGCCGCGATAGAACCCGTCGGCCAGGTAGGCGAAGATATGCGCGTGCAGCCGGTAGCCGTATGGATTGACGAATGTCGCGGCCGCGCAGCCGGCGGCCACCGGCAGATAGGCGCGCCCGCGCCGCAGCGCCTGGCGCCGGTCGTCGTCGCCCGTGTCGCGCAGAAGCACGCCGAACTGCCCGGCCGCGTAGGCCGCAATCAATAGGATGCCCACAAAGAAACCGCCATGCAGATTGGTCCAGACCACCATCAGCGGCGGCAACAGCCACACCCGCCACCCGATCCCGCACCCCCGTCCCACGTCCGCATCGCGGCGGTCGAGGATGGAATAGAAGATCACCGTAAATAGCATGGTGACCAGGTGCGGACGCGCCAGCCAGTGTCCGGCCGACCCCGCCGCGGCGATCAGCGTCACGGCCAGTGCCACCAGCGCGTCGCTCGACCGGCGCGCCATGCGGAACACCCAGGCGAAAGTCAGCGCCAGGATCAGGCTCGAGGCCAGCACCACGGCCGCCATGCCGGCATGCAGATGCAGCCAGCCAAACAGCACATCCCACAACCACTCCCAGGCAAACCACGGCTGCCCGGACCGGGTAAAGGAGAAGATGTCGCGGTCCGGTACGCGCCCATGCGCCAGAATCCATTCGCCGGTGCGCAGGTGCCAGCCCGTGTCGCCATCGCCCAACAACGTCCGCGTGCCCTTCATCCCGCAGAACAGGAAAACCAGCGGCATGACGAACGCCGCGTCGGTCATCGAGGGAAGCAACCGGAGCAGGCGAGACGGCTGGGATCGTTGCACGCATGCCGGATAAAGGCACGCCTCAGGCCAAAGAAAGGGCGCTTCCTGGCCGGTATCTGTCCCATTTGCAGCGCGCGCACTTCATTTTCAGAAGTCGCGTGCCGGAAATGTGTTCCAATTGCGAACGACTGTTCAGAATTGAGACGGTCTTCCGGGCGCGGCGGGCGAAACCAAGCTGACCGCCATCCCGGTCCCGATCACCACCAGGCACCCGATCACGTTGTACCAAAGGAACGAAATTCCCGTAAACAGAAACGCCGCGAAGATGGCGGCTTCCCCCGCCAGCATGCCTACAAACGCGCCGGTGCCGGTCACCCATTTGAAGAAAAAGGCCAGCACGAACACTCCCAGCAGCGATCCGTAGAACAGCGAGCCTACGATATTGACCGCTTCGATCAGCGATCCCAAGTGCTTCCCCAGTCCAGCGAACGCCACCGCGTAAGCGCCCCAGAACGCCGTAGCCACGCGCGAAGCGGTCAAATAGTGGTGATCCGAGGCGCCCTTCCGAAAGTGCCGCTTGTAAATATCCACCACCGACACCGTGGCCAGCGAATTGATCTCGCCGGAGCTCGAAGACATGGTGGCGGCCAGGATCACGGCGATCAGCAGGCCCACGATTCCCGCCGGAAGGTACCGCGTCACAAACGACAGGAAGATGTAGTTGGTATCCCGGAAGCCCTTCTCCCCGCCGGTCGCCTCTACCAGGCTGGCGCCCTGCCGGCGCGCCGCATCCAAGTCCTGCTGCGCGCGCCGGTAGCTGGCGATCGAGTCGCTCTCCGCGCGCGAGTCGTGGCTGTGCCGCGCCTCCACCATGGCCAGCGCCGCCCCCTTGCGCCGCGTGAACGCGTCCTGGTAGCTGGCCGCGATGGGTTCGTAACGCGCGCGCAGTTCCGGCTGCCGGATGCGGTTATACTCCACGCGCTGAAACACCAGCGGCGCCGGCTCGAAGATATAGAACACGAACACCATGGCCCCGATAAACAGAATGAAGAACTGCATGGGGATCTTGGCCATGGCCGTGAACAGCAGGCTCAGCTTGCTTTGCTCGATGGATTTGCCGGTCAGGTAGCGCTGCACCTGCGACTGGTCGCATCCGAAATACGAGAGCGCCAGGAACATGCCGCCGATCAGCCCGCTCCACACGTTATAGCGGTCGTTCCAATCGAAATGAAAGTTCACCGCGTTGAGCTTGCCCGCGGAGCCGGCCAGATGCATGGCGTCCAGAAACGAGACCTGGCGCGGCAGCAGCAGCACGATCATCACCAGCGCCACCACCAGGCCGAACAGGATGATCAGCATCTGCTGCACGTCGGTCCAGGTGACCGTGCGAATGCCGCCGGTTACGGTGTAGAGCACCACCGTGATGCCGATAATCAGCGTGGTCAGGCGGTCCGGCCAGCCGAAGATGATGGAAAGGACGATGGCCGGTGCATAGAAGGTCAGGCCCACGGATAACCCGCGCTGCATCAGGAAAATGACGCTGGCCAGCGCGCGCGTCTTGCCATCGAAGCGGTTCTCCAGGTACTCGTAGGCGGTATACACGTTGGCGCGATGGAAGATGGGAACGGCCGTGGCGCAGAGGATCACCATCGCCAGCGGCATGCCGAAATAGAACTGCACGAAGCGCATGCCATCCACGTAGGATTGGCCGGTGGTGGAGATAAAGGTGATGGCGCTGGCCTGCGTAGCCATGATCGACAGCGCCATCGCGTACCAGGGCATGCTCCTGCCGGCCAGCAGGTAGCGATCCACCGTGTTGCTGCCGCGGCCGCGATACAGGCCATAGGCAATGATGGAAGTGAGCGAGCCGACCAGAACCACCCAATCGAGAGGTCTCATGAAAACGCGCGGGTGAAAGCGTAGCAGAGTGCGATCAGCAGCGCGAGATAGACCACCACGGCTGTATAAACCCGCGACCACGAGCCCAGAAACGGAGGCGGCTCATCGGGCATCTCGCTCGAATCGGAGCGCATAGGCGGAGTGTAGCATGCGGGAGTGAATGCTGCATAGAAGGCACGATTCTCGATTGATCTGGCATTTTGCGGCTATCTTGTGCGAAGATTATGCACAGAACAGCTCAAGATCCGCCAGAAGACCAATTTTATGCTCCTCAAGTTTCGGTTCTCGAATTTTCGGTCGTTTCGGGAGGAGCAGGAGTTCTCGCTCATCGCGAGCACTGACCGGTCCTGGCAACGGCCTTTTCAGTCCGCCCGGACTGGGCGAGCGGGTGTTGCCCGTCGCCGCGATTTATGGTGCCAACGCGTCTGGAAAGTCCGCGGTCATCAAAGCCTTCGAGTTCCTGGTGAATGCCGTAAAATTCTCGCACACGCAATGGCAGCCGGATCAGCGCATCCCGGTTGATCCCTTCGCCGGCGACGGCCCAGCGGCGCCCTCCGAGTTCGCGGTGGACTTCCTCCTTGCGGGTATTCGCCACCAATACGGGTTCGCCGCTAATTCAGACGCCATTCTGCGGGAATGGCTCTACGTTTACCCAAAGGGCAAGAGGCAGCTTTGGTTCAGTCGGGTCGAGGGATCTCCGATTTCCTTCGGCGCCAAGATGCCCGGCGAGAACAAGATGATAGAGGGGCTCACGCGCAAGAACAGTCTCTTCCTCTCAGCGGCGGCACAGAATAACCACGAGGCGCTGTTGCACGTCCAGAAATGGTTCTCGGAGGCGCTCTCCTTCGGGACCAGCCATCTTACATATTTTGCTGGGCGAGCAGCCTACGGCGCCAATGCCGCGCAATTCTGCCAAGACGAACCAGGTAAGGCCGTGATTGTGCGGCTTCTTAGCCAGGCCGACCTTGGAATTGCGGGTCTGAGCATCGAGGAAGCGCCGTGGCCTGAATTTGGGATTAGGTTGTTCGAGCTATTGCTAACAGAAGCGCCGAGCGCTACTTTCCCGGAGACGAACAAGACGATCCGATCCGACTCTTGCATCATGTCGGACACCGAACGATCCCATTTGAAGCGGAGCAAGAATCAAGCGGTACGCTGGCCTATCTAGCGCTGGTCGGGCGCATGGTGGGTCTGCTGAAGAACTCTGGGGCGACGAGCTAGATGCGAGCTTGCACCCACTGATGGCGGTCCAGATCATCCGACTTTTCGGCAATCCGGAAAGTAACCCTCGAAATGCTCAGCTAGTCTTCAACACTCACGACACGAACCTGCTGAGCAGCGGCGATCTCAGGCGCGATCAGATCTGGTTTACGGAAAAGGACTCGACGGGAAGCAGCCATTTGTACCCGCTGACCGACTTCAAACCACGGCGCCAGGAGAACCTCGAAAACGGATATCTTCAAGGACGCTACGGAGCCATCCCCTTCATTCATCCCGACTATCTCACCGGTAACGCAGGCGGCAATGGCGAGAAATCGTGACGCCCTTCAACGCCGGAGACCTCGCCGCCAGCCGAAGCCGCGCTTCCTGATCGTTTGCGAGGGCACGGTCACGGAACCGTGCTACTTCCAGGATGTTCGTCACGTCGAACGCAGCCTCATCGATCTCGAAATCGAACCCGGCGGAACGCCAAGAACACTCGTCCAACGGGCCGTTGAGCGAAAGAGGGAAGCCGACGGCAAGGCGAGAACGCTCAAGGATGACAACCAAAAGTACCAAGAAGTGAGGTATGGTGCGTGTTCGATATAGACGAGCATCCATTGATTCCCGAAGCCAAGGATCAGGCCAAGGCCAACGGCATCGAACTGGCCATCTCAAATCCCTGCTTCGAATTGTGGGCACTCCTGCACTTTCGGGATCAGCGCGCCCATATTGAGCGTGGCAAGGTACAGCACCTGTGCCGGAGCCACATGCGCGGGTATGAGAAGGAGCTTGATTACGAGACGCTGCAACCCAAATACTCCGACGCCGTAAGGCGTGCCGGCGATCTCGAAAAATGGCACGGCTCGCGAGGGACAGTGGGAGCAAATCCGTCCTCCACCGTCTACAGATTAGTCGAGCGGATTAAGGGTCAGCCGTCACCCCATTAACTCGCCGCGCAGCACCGTAACCGCCTGCCCGCCCAGGAACACGCGATCCCCCGCGCACCGCACCCGCACCACGCCGCCGCGCGCGGAAGCCTGATACGCCACGAACTCCGTCTGGCCCAGGCGCTTGTTCCAATACGGCCCCAGGCAGGCGTGCGACGACCCTGTCACGGGGTCCTCGTCTATGCCCGATCCCGGCGCGAAGAATCGCGAAATGAAATCGTATTCGGGAGTATCCGAACGCGCCGTCACGATGATGCCCCGCACCGGCAGTTTCCGCAGCACCCCGTGGTCCGGCCGCGCGCCGCGCAGCGCCGCCGCGGACTCCACTTCCACCAGGTAATCGAACTGGTTGCGCCCCACGTAGACCGGTGTCAATCCCAGGGCGCCGGCCAGATCCGCGGGCGGCTCCGCGGCCTCCGCCCACTTGGCGGGAAAGTCCATCTCGATCCAGTCGCCCTTCCGTTCCGCCAGCAGCACACCGCTGCGCGTATGGAAGCGGGCCTGCGCGTCCGCGCCCAAATGGCCCTCCTCCCAAAGCACGTGCGCGGCCGCCAGCGTGGCGTGGCCGCACAGGTCCACCTCCACCGCCGGTGTAAGCCAGCGGAGATTGTACCCTCCGTCTTGCGGAACCAGGAACGCGGTTTCCGAGAGGTTCATTTCGCGCGCCACATCCCGCATCCATTGCTCTTCGGGAGCCTTGGAGAGGATGC
>Ga0181534_10001437_pt1 | contig 15480 bp, 10 predicted proteins | sample PEATcosm2014_Bin_37_FD_119758 | JGI IMG/M metagenome (GOLD analysis project Ga0181534, IMG submission 119758) | Peatland microbial communities from MTU Mesocosm Facility, Houghton, MI, USA - PEATcosm2014_Bin17_10_metaG | ecosystem: Environmental > Terrestrial > Soil > Wetlands > Peat | place... | reverse complement strand
TCATAACCCGGTTTTGAAAGGGCACGGCTTCAGCCGTGCCGCTACGGAGCCAGTAAAATCGCGGGCTTTAGCCCCTGAGGAAACAGCCCGCAATGCACCAGATTCGGTTATGAAACAGCCTCTGGTAAAAGGCGGTGAAAAGTCCGCAAACATATGGTTCGGCATCGCTGGCAGGTTCGCCCATCACTGCGCTGATTCACGGGAATCATCGATAGGGGCAGCGACCTGTTTGTGTACGGCAAACTTCGGAGCTTCGAATCGCATCCTGTCTGATTAGGACGGAAGAGAATGTGTTTTGTTTCCCTGGAGAGGCCCTTCTCGACATTTCACGACAAATCTCTTGCTTCGCGTACGAAACGAATTCAATCTTCGATAGAAACGCTGAACTCATATGTCGAGAAGCGTCGAGCGCCGCATCTTCGGGAATGAGGGGACGTCTATATGGGCAGGAGCTAACATGCATCTCTACCCTCTGATAGTCGCCACGGTCTACTTGCAACAGATGTGTGCGCCAACTCGCAGCAGCAAGGCTTCAGTTTGAGTCCCACTCATCTTGCAACCGGATTAGCTGTGCTGCAGAGCAGCCTGACCTTCATCGCCATCATGCTGGAACGGATACTTCCAACGGTCACATTGGTGATGCCTGACAAGGCCCCGCTGGTTATCTGCCTGTGGAGCGGATGCAATGGGCTAGCTCTTCGCATTCCCTATGGTCTTGCCCATCGTCAGGTGCCTTGACGAGCCAACCCCGAAAGTGACCGGTACACTGACATGGAACCACCGGATTTGGATGACAGTTCTCGACAAACAGTGTTCAGTGAAACGCGCGACAATAACAAGGTGACCGGTCTTGCCCATACCGATGCAGGTCAGTTGTCGCCTCTATTGCTTATCGATGACGACCGCTCGCTTGCTTCTTTGATCGCGGAGTATTGCGCGGCAGGCGGCTTCTCCATCACGTCGGCCCTCAGCGGCGAAGAGGGCATCCGTATGGCGCGCCAGCAATATTTTCTTCTGATCATCCTCGATGTCATGATGCCGGGTATTGATGGGTTCGAGGTACTCAAACGGCTTCGACGGTCTTCGAGCATTCCCGTTCTCATGCTCACGACTCGGAGTGCGGCAATGGATCGCGTTCAGGGATTAGAAAGTGGGGCTGACGACTACCTCGCAAAACCGTTTCAACCCGAAGAACTTGTGGCGCGAATCAAATCGATTCTACGCCGGGTGTACCCCCAAAAAGATCTTGTCAAACTCACCGCCGGAGATCTCATCATCGACGAGGCAGAACGTTCCGCCTCGATTAATAAGCAGCGCCTTGAACTGACAGGAGCGGAGTTCAGCCTTCTCAAGCTGCTTTTAGCCCATCCGGGCGACCCGTTGTCGCGCGAAGAATTGATCCCGCGGATCTTTGGTCGCGAGCCGGCGGCCTTCGACCGCAGCATCGACAATCTTGTAAACAACCTGCGCCGGAAGCTCGGACCGCATCCAGACGGAAGCGATCGAATCAAGAGCGTGCGCAACGTAGGGTATTGCTACACGGTCAACAGCGGCGCCGGGATTTCCTCATGAGAATCTTCATCCGCATGCTGTTCATCTGTTGGATCGTGATGCTGTTGCTTGCGGCCTCTGTGGCCTTTTTGCCGACCGCATCGTCGCCGCTGCAGGATGACCGCCAGCGAACGTTGCCTCTCCATGCCACTGAAGCATGCGCTAGACAACAGTTGGAAGCATATCGCTCTTTCGGTAAATCGGGACTTCTGAAATCTCCCTCGGACTGTCCGAATGATGCCCGGCTCGTGTCGGCAGACAACGGTACGGCGACCGATCTTGCGGGGCAACCTCTTTCTTCTGAAGAGGCACAGCTGGTGCAGCGCGCGGCGCATACCCATGCCACGGTGATTCGATATTTCCCCGACAGAACCATCGTTGCCTTCGAAGCCGATTTCGGCTCGCCCCGTTCCCCCATATACCTCGCAACCTTTCTCATGACACACCACCACTTAGTCATGGCGGTTGTCAGCCGCATAGGCAGACTTGTCTTCCTCTCCGGCATCCTTTCACTCCTGGTCGCTGCTTATTTCGTCCGTCCCATCACCCGTCTGAACCAGATGGCGGCGGCATTCGGAGGCGGCGACCTCAAGGCCCGCGTGAATCCCTCGCTAGGAAAACGCAAGGATGAACTGGGCGATCTCGGGAGGACCCTCAACGACATGGCAGAACGGATTGAATCTCTTGTGGATCGGTACAAGAGCTTTCTTGCCCATGCCTCGCATGAGCTTGGTTCACCCTTAACTCGCTTGAACATCGCACTGGCGCTCGCTAAACGCAAGGGCGGAAAAGAACTCGAACAAGAGCACGCGCGCATCGGGCAGGAGGCTGACCGCCTGAATAGCCTCGTTCAGGAATTGCTTTTGCTCGCCCGTCTGGAGAGTGGGAATGAACTCAGCCGGAAACCCATCGTCTTCGATATTGCCGCTGTCGTAGAAGAAGCGTCTGAAAACGCTGTGTTCGAAGGGCAGCAGATGAAGAAGACGGTCATCGTCACCAACCTCGAAAGCTTCCGCGTTTCCGGGTATCCAGATATCTTGCTGAGGGCGCTCGATAACGTCCTTCGCAACGGACTTCGGTTTGCAGAACACCAAGTAACGATTCAGGTGTCTTGCGTCGTCAAGTCCACGTCGAAGATGGGGATCATCCTGATTGAAGACGATGGGCCAGGAGTGCCGGAGGGAAGCGAAGAAGCGATCTTCGAGCCATTCATGACTGTCGCCGATGAAAGCTCGGCGGACACTCCGCGAGGCTCGGGTCTCGGCTTGGCGATTGCACGGCAAGCGGCAATCGCCAATGGCGGACGGATCTTCGCGCGCCGCCGAGCAAGCGGTGGCTTGGCAGTGGTGATTGAAGTCCCAGCGCAGAGGTAAACCCGTCTATTGCGGGACTGGGAAGGGCCTAGATTGCAGCATTCCATTGATCTGGCAAGTAGGAGACAGATTACTCCAAGGCGGGTCCAATGCCCGATCCTTGGAGTAAATCCACGCAGAGTTGTGGCTGTCGGTCCAGATAGCCTATTCCAGGCTTGCCTGCACCGTGCTGGCTTGGCTCAGGCTTCCCGATGTTGCGTTTACCGTTAGCGTGAACGTTCCGGTGACAGCCTGCTCCAGCGTACTGGAAGAGCCGCTGGCCAGGTTGTTGCTGTCGCCGCTATAGACGGCGGTCAGCGCATGTGTACCAACGCTGAGCGACGTGGTGCTGAGGGTTGCAACGCCGTTGCTCAGGTTTGTGGAGGTTCCGATCGAGGTCGTTCCGTCGTAGAAGGTCACCGTTCCCGTGGTCTTGTTGTTTGAACTCAAGGTTGCGGTAAGGTCGACTGCGCTGCCGGATGCGGTTTTGGTATTCGCCGAGGTAAGCGCCACAGTGGTGGCCGACTTTGCGCTGCCTCCGCAACCGGTAAGCCCAACGCCAAGGCCCGCGATGAGCAGAAACACCGGCAGTCCGATGCGGCGCATCCGCCGTGGCAGGCAGAGGAAGAGCAGGCAGGCCGCGCTGACCAGTCCCGAAGCACCCCAGAAACCTCGCGCCGATGCGCTGGTCCCGGTCGACGTACCCGGCGCGATCGAGGTGAGTGTGATCGAACCCGTGCCGCCTGCCGCGATGCTGGCTGGCGAGCAACTGACGCCTACCGGCAGCGTGCCCCCGCAACTGACGGCCACGGTTCCGCTGTATCCCAGGATGCTCTGGGTCGCAACCGTGACAGCGGCGCTGGAGCCGGCGGTGAGCACCAGCGGATTCGGCGTTTCGGTGGCGACGAAGCCTGGCGTTGTCACCGTGATGGTCACTGCGTTTGAGGGGACGCTGGCCCAGTTCGAGTCTCCGGAATAAACTGCGGTTACTGTGTTTACTCCCGTGGAAAGATAGGGCGCCAGCGTGGCCAGAATACTGCTGCCATTGCCGGTATTCAGGGCCTGTGCGGTCCCGATTGCCACTGCCGCCGCCCCGCCCACGGAATCGTAGAACTGGACGCTTCCCGTCGGAGCCACCGCGCCGGTCGACGCTATGGTGCTGGTGAGCGTGCCCGTCACGCTGCTTTGGCCGCCCACCGCGACATAGCTGGCGAGCGCCGAGAGAGTCAGCGTCGGGTTGCCTTGAGCCACGGCTACGGTCGCAAAGCTGCTCGTGCTGCCGGCATAGTTTGCGTCGCCGGAGTAGACGGCGTTTAGCTGCTGCGTTCCCGCGGAGTCCCATTCATAGAAGGTGGTTACCGCGCCGCCAGTCAGTTGAATGGGGTTAGTAGCCTGGCCCGCGGGGCTGTAGAACGTAACCGTGCCTGTCGGGGTCGGCGCGCCGCTCTTTGCCGCCGAGGGCGTCACGGTAATCGTGAACGCCGTCCGCTGGCCCAGGCTGGCTTTGCTCGCGGCGCTGACCAACGTCACCTTCGACGCCGTGGCGCCTGCCGTGGCGGTGATCAATTGTTCGTACTCTTCGAGGATGCCGTTGCTGTAATTCGCGTCGCCGGAGTAGGTGGCAGTCACCCAGTAGGTTCCCGCCGCGGCCACGAATGGAATCACCGCGTCGCCGCTTGAATTGATCGTCCCCGTTGCCAGAACCGCTCCCGTGTCGCTCCGGTTCAGCGTCACCGTGCCCGTGGGCAGCACGGCTGGATCGTAGCCGAAGTAGACCGTGCAAATGACGGTGGAACCGGCCGGCGGCGTCTGGTTACTCAGAAAGGCCTCATAGTTGAGGGGTCCCTGAGAGATGGTAAAAGGTGCAAATACCGTTGTTGTCGGATTGAAGCTCGCGTCTCCGGAATAACTCGCCGTGAAGTTATAAACACCCGGAGCATAGTCGCACGCTGTGTAGGGTCCGCAGGGTATGTAAATCTCGCCGGTATTATTCACCGGATAGGTTCCAATCGCGGTGGTTCCATTGAACAGCGTCACCGTGCCGGTCGGTATTCCCTTCCCGCTGGCCCCGGCAAGCTGAACTTGCAGATAGAAGTTCGTCCCCAGTTCGACGCCGGTCACTTCAACGATTGGATGCCTGCCGAGAATGGAGAACCGGGAGGGCGCCCATGCCGTCGCCGTCGCCGTGCTGGCCTCCGGCGTCACGGTCAGGGCGAGCGGAGCCGAGGTGCTTGCGCTATATGTCGAGTCGCCCGCGTAGTGCGCCGTGAGTGAATAGCTGCCGCCGGGCAGAGTGCTGACGGTGGCCTCATATCGACCGTTATTCAGCGTGGCAGCGAGAATGGGCGTGGAAACGCCTTTGCTTTCAGATTCGAGCAGCAGGCTGCCTGTTGGCGTCCCAGCGCCGCTCTCCGGCGTCACATTTGAAATGATTCGGACCCCGGTTCCGTGAACAAAGCTCTTGGACAAGGCGCCGAGGCTTGTGTTGGTGGCGGTCAGGGTCAGATTGGACCACGCGCTTACCAGATTCGCCGCATTCACCGAACCCAGTCCGCTGGCCAGATCGTAGCCTGCGGTCGCCGATTCTCCGGGCAGCAGAGCAAAGGTGGAACTGCCGCTGACCGGCGCCGTGCAGAAACTTTCGCGAGATAAGCAACTCAGCGCATTGGAGCCAAGCGTGACATCGTGATAGACGCAGGCGTTTGTCTGCGTGGGATCGGTCGCCGCACTCGAATCGCAGTTCAAGCTGGAGGCCTGCTGCGCGGCCAGCGCGTAGAAGCGATAGTTGGCCTGGCCCTGGAAGGCGCCGTTCTTTTGCTCTACAAGCGCCATGATGCCGGCCATGGAAGGCGAGGCCGCCGATGTGCCGCCGATGATGGTTGCCGAATCCAGCGTTATGGCGCCGCTGGCGTTCACCGTGTATTGGCACGATCCGTCATAGCACAGCAGGAATCCATCGTGCAGAGCGGCCGCGGCCAGCGAGAGATCGGGCAGATCGCGAGCGCCGTCCGCCGGCACGCCATTTCCAGACTGCCAGCTCGGCTTTGCGTATCCACTGACGCAGTCATAGAGTCCTGTCAGCAGGCTCGGGCCCGATCCATCGTAGGTGGAGCAGTTGCTCGCGCCACCTCCGCCGGCGTATGTGCCCTCGTCGGTGGGGCTAAAGTAGCAGTTGTCCTCAGATACCGGAAGATTTGGATTGCAGCTCTCATTCCACACCGCCTCGGGAATATAGCCGATGGCAGAGGAGAGATTGGCGCTTACCGTCTGGTTCCAGTAAGTGTTCGTGTTCACATCGTTGAATTCCGTACCGCCCACGGCCACGTTGTAAGGCGTGGAAGCCAGGCCATTGACACCCATCGGATAGTTGGTGGCAAAGTACTCGTTCGGAATATCGCATGCGCTCGAACCCGCGTCTCCTGAGGAGACAAAGACGGTAATCCCTTCGGCTGCCGCCTGCTGCCACAGCGCGTCATAGAAGGCCGTTTCCGTCGGGCCGATCCTCTGCTCACATTCGCCAAAACTGACCGACATGATCGGCGCAAGCGCGTTGTCCACAATGTACGATGCCGAAATGTCCACGCCGTCCGTGGTTGTTGTGGTAGCGCCGATCACCAGGTTGATCTTGGCCTCGGGAGCCACGGCTCCGGACCATTCGACATCGAGAACCGCTTCTTCGTCGTCGCCGGAGATTACGCCCGGATCGCTGTTGGCGTAGGTGATGGTTGGATCGTTGAAAGGCAGCCCGAAGACTGTGCGGAATGTTTCCACGTCGGACATGCTGATGTCCGAACGGCCCACCAGGGCGATGGAAACGCCGCTGCCGTTGGTGCCCGCGCTCACCAGCGGCGTGGTGTTATAAATGGTGGCGAAATCTCCAGGAGCGAGAAAGATCTCCTCCGGCGACCCCTGCGAGGTGAAGTCAGGCTGCACCAGAAGGCGAGCGTCGCCCCCGTCGGTGCTCACGCCCGCGATCGTCGTCTGAGCCATCCGCCGCAACTTTCCGCTCGCATCGCGCGCCACTTTGCCCACCCGGGTGTGCTGCGCCGGCTTCACAAAGTTGTTCAGGCTGACCACGCCCCCAACCATTTGGGCAAGCTCTTGCGGAATGGAAAGCTCCGTCGCATTGGCGTAGTGCGTCACGCTGGCCAACTTATAGCGATGAATCTCGGTCGCGAAGGCCGCTTCCACCTGGCTCGCCGTGCCGGAGAAACGGATCCAGTTCCTGCCATTGGCCACCGCTGTGACATGGAGTCCGCTTGCAGCAAGCCAGGTGCTTACGGTTTGCACACTACTCTCCGACACGCCGAAGCGCTCGCCAAACTCCGCCGGCGTCACCCATTTGCGATAGCTCGCGGAGTTCGGATTTTGCGCATCTTCCAAAAACTGCTTCAGCGCGGCCGTGTGCGCCGCGTCCGGCTCGAGCAGCAGCAGCATATCTTCCATCGGCAGCGCCGATTCGACGCGTCCCTCGTCGGAGGCGGCCAGCGCCTCGCGAGGCACGCTGCCCGCAAACGTGTGGCGCGCGGCGGCCTGGCTTGCTGCCCAGGCGCCTGCGGGAACGAGGAGAAGGAGTAGGAAAAGAGCGGTGAAACCGATGCGACACTGCCTGAACAAGTTCATGAAAGATTCTCCTGGGATGCTCCGGGGGTGAGCCAACAATGCCTGTTGCAACAACCTGGGCAACGCCGTTTCTGCGGCGCGCGCGAAGAGGTTTATAGCGAAACCAGGGAGGGTGTATCCCGCAAGCACGTCCGTCCAGTTGACGCGACCATCAGCGAGCGGCAACCTTGAACAAAACTCAACAGGACACAGTAACCCTGGTTTCGCTCTAGAGCAATGAAAAGCCGCGATTTTGGGGGAGGGTAAACGCGGCCCCGTAGAGTCAAACGATCGCTTCAGGCGCAGGCTGGAATGCCGGAAGCGGGTAACGGCTCAGAATGTGTGTGAAGAATAACAGAAGATGAATCGACATCCTTGCTCTGTAACGAGTAGATATAAAACTACTCTTTCGAGTAATAGTCCAAGCGATTCCGCCTTACAGCGCCAGCAGGCCGCGCTGAATGGCGATCACCACCGCCTGCGTTCTGTCCTGCGCCTTCAGCTTGTGCAGAATGCTCTTTACATGCATCTTGATTGTATCTTCGGTGACGAAGAGCATCTGCGCGGCCTCTTTGTTGCTCCTGCCTTGCGAGATCAGGTTGAGTACTTCGATCTCGCGATCGCTCAGGCGTCGCTCGGCCACCGAGTTCGCCAGCTTTTCGGCGGTCTCCGGCTGCAACGCCCGTCCTCCAGCGGCCACATGGCGCAGATGAGCGGCCAATGCCGCGCCTTCCACGCCTTTGAGCAGATAGCCCGATGCGCCGGCTTGAATCGCCTGATAAATCGACGCCTCGCCCTGCGCCGAGGTCAGCATCACCACCCGCGCCTGCGGGTCGATGCCGCGCAGCTTGCGCAACACCTCAATGCCGCTTTGATCGGGAAGACGCAGGTCGAGCAGCACAATATCGGGCCGCTCCGACGCGAACATCTCCAACGCCTGCTGGCCGTTTACCGCAAGTCCCGTGATGTGAATGCCGTGCCGCGAGAAAATCCCCGCCAACCCCTCGCGCACCATGGGATGATCGTCGACGATCAGCACCTTCAACACGCTCTGTTGCTCCGCTTCGCCGACTGTCACCCGCTGCTCCCCGCGCTCTTTCGGCAGCTTCAACCGGCTAGCCGCCTTCGCGTCTCACGGACAAGCTTCCTCAGCCGTCCCGGCCGCCATCGCCGTAAGTCAAGTTGTAGCACGACGGTCGTCCCCCGGCCAATTTCGCTCATGACGCGCAGCTCCATTCCAATGCGCCGCGCGTGTGTCCGCATCCCGGGAAGACCGAAGTGACCGGGCCGGCCCTGTTCCCGAGTCTCTTCGCTCATCCCCGCTCCGTCGTCCTCTATGCGGATAGCCAGTTGATCCCCGGCAAAACGCAATGCGACCGCGACTTTCGCCGCCCCCGCATGACGAAAAGCGTTGGCCACGGCTTCGCGGCAGATGCGGTAAGTCTCGTCGCGAACATAGGGTTCGATCTCTACCGGCTCGCCTTCGCAACTCAACTCGTACAGCGGTAGATCGCCCAGCCGGAACTCCGCGTCCAGATGCCGCAGGATCTCCTCCAGCCCTCCCTCCGGCGCGGCAATCGAGTAAAGACTGGAGATCATCTCGCGGCTGCGCCCGATGATCCCCCGCAGGCGCGAGGCCAGGCTGTGCAGCGAGCGTTGCGCAATCTCGGCATCCTCCTTCAATTGCAGCTCCACCAGCTCCAGTTGCAACGCTGTACCGATCAGGTCCTGGATAAACGTGTCGTGGATCTGCGACGCGATCCGTTCCCGCTCCATGGCCCGCTCCTCGAAGCGGAGATTCATCCGCTCCGCGCTGGCCTGGGTGCGCCGCCGCGTCACTTCAACCACAATCCCCACGCCCAGCAGCCCCATCAAAGCCAAGAACCATGCGGTCTGCCAGAAAAATGGCTCGACCCGCAGGGGCACGGCCACCGCCTTTGGGCCGGCAATGCCGGTTCGTCCCAGCGCCTCAACTTCAAACGAGTAATCGCCCGGCGGCAGGCCCGCGTACGAGGCCTCGCGCTCCGCATCGCCCTCCACCCAATGCGCATCCCAGCCGTTCAGCTTGTAGCGGAACCGAATCTGCTCCGGCGCAACAAAACTGGGCGCGGTAAAGTGAATCGTTACCCGGCGCCGGCCCGGCGCAATGTGAATCGGCCCTGCGCCGGCTGCCCGCTCATCCACAGTTACCTCGTCCACGATGGCCTGGGGCGCCTCTTGCCCGGAAGCGGTCACACTCGCCACGCTCGGCGCATAATTGGCCGCGAACCATAGGCGGCCATCTTTTCCCCGCGCCACGGTAACCTGCCCGATGGGCAGCACGCTGCGGCTCTTCAATCCATCCGCTAGCGTATACACTTCCGGCGTCACCGTCTTGCTCTTGCCCCTGTTGAGCGCCTCCAACTGCTCGTGAGGAATCCGGGAGATGCCTCCGGTGGTGGTCAGCCAGAGATCGCCGCTGCTGCTCTGTTCGATCCCGAAGATCGAGTCTCCCGGCAACCCATCCTGCTGTGTAAGCTTCCACTCAACGCCCTGCCGCGCGCCCGCACCAGAAAAGACCAGCCCCGCGGTCGTGCCCAAATACAGGCTGCCATCCGGCGCGGTGAAGATGCTTACCACCCCCTTCACCTCCGGCAAAATATGCGACCATTGCCCGTTGCGCCAGCGGAAGACGCCGCTCGATCCGCCCGCCAGCAGATCGCCGCCGCTCTCCTCCTTGAGGCTGGAGACCACTTTGTCCGCCATCCCCTCGGCAGCCCCGTAAGCGGTCAATTTGCCATTGCGGAGCTGGAAGACTCCTTTGCGCAGTACGCTGAACCACAGGCTGCCGTCGCGGGCGCGCAACGGCGCGGTGACATACCCCGCTGGAATCCCCTTGAGTGGCCGGTATTTGCCGCGCGACCACGCGAACAACCCGTAATCCGACATGGCGAAGACCGGATGCTCGCCCGCATCGGCAAAGCCGCGCACCTGCCCGGCGCGCACCCCTTCGCGCTTGCCAAAGACTTTCCACCGCACTCCATCCCACCGCGCGATCCCTTCGTCGAGCGTTCCTGCCCAGATCGATCCCCGCCTGTCCGCAAAGATGGCGTCGAATTGATTCCTGCCCGGCGCCAGTCCATCGCTGGCCGTAAAGCTCGTGAACGCCCCAGCATGGAGCCGCTGCAAGCCGGCAATCGTTCCAATCCAGATATCCCCGTCCCGATCTTCAAACAGCACGCGCGCGTCGTTGCTGTTGAGTCCCCCGGTTTTATCCAGCCGCTCGATTCGCCCATTCGCCAGCCTGGTAATCCCCTCCAGTCCGCCGCTGGCCATCCAGAGCCGCTCTCGCCGGTCCACCAGCAGACCCACAAACTCCTCGGAACCGCTCTTGGCCTGCCTTCGGAATGCACTTTTGTCCAGCAGAAACAGATGATGCCCGTCGCCGGCAAAGACCCGCCCGTCTGGCGCGCGATAGAGCAGGCGCACTCCGGCCAAAGGGTACTCGGCAACCGTTCGGTTCCCCGCGACCAGCAGGACGCGATCCTGCCCGGCGATCAGGCATCCGCCCGCGCCGCCATCCGCAATGTCCAAAACATTCTCCGGCGCTACGGGCAGCGCGTCTGTCTCCAATTTGCCGGAATCCGCATGAAACAGGGCATTTTGCGTCCAGACCCACACGCCGCCGGAGCCGCGCGGCAGCACCTCACGCACGCTCAGCGTCTTACCCTGCCACGGGATCGGCACAAATCCATGATCGTCGGAAACGAATAACCCGGCGGGCGTTCCCACCCACAGCCGACCCTTTGCGTCTACCGCCAGGCTGTAGATGTTGGACCGCAAAGCCGCTGGCTCGCTGATTTTCTTGAAATGAAGTCCATCGAAGCGCGCCAGCCCGCCGTAGGTGCCGACCCATAGAAATCCGTCGGGAGTCTGCGCGATGGCGGTAACAAAATCCTGCGGCAGCCCCTGCTCGCTCGTCCATGTGCTCAACGCCAATTGACGCAGGGGCCGCGCATCGCCCGCATCCAGGGCGCCCACCTGGCCGGCCAGCGGACCGGCGCCCCAGCCAACAGCGAACAGCACCGCCAGCACAGTGCGTAATGACAGTTCTTCCTCCCAGACCAAGCCGTCACGAATGGATTTCCTGTGCTCTTACCTTAACATTCTCCGCATTTGCGGCTCGGTGCTACCCTGTTCGGTAAATATTCGAATTCCCTTGTAGAATGAATACCTACCGAATGTTCGGCATATATTGGAACGAGAGGATTCCATGGCGCACCGCATCGTCAGTGACGAGGCCTTTCTCGCAACAGCGTTGGATCTGTTTCGTGCCTATGGGTTCGAAGGCGTCAGCCTGAAACGGCTTGCCGACGCGACTGGACTCGAAAAGGCAAGCCTGTACTACCGTTTTCCCGGTGGTAAGGATGCGATCGCAATGGCCATTGCCGAGGATGTCGTCAAGTGGTTTCAGGCCAACGTATTCGACCCACTCGCCGGAAGCGGGCCTGCGCGCAAGCGCGTATCTTTTGTCGCAGAGAGACTGCGGGAGTTCTATTCTAAGGGATCGAAGGCCTGCCTGATGGATGTGCTTTCAATTCCTGGAGGCTCCGAGGAACTGCAACTAGCTCTCAAGACAGCGATGCAGGCCTGGGTGAGTGCATTTGCGCAGATTGCAAAAGAGAGTGGACATGCTTCAGGGGCGGCACGTTCCAGAGCTGAGGAAGCAATCTTACGTATCGAAGGCTCCCTCATCCTGGCAAGAGTTTTGGGCGACACTGCTTGTTTCGAACGTGTACTTAAGATGCTCCCTGATATGTTGACTGCGGCCTGACAATGTCTGCTGCCAAAGATCGAGGAACGCTTGCCGCAGCACGGGCTTGCGGCCGCAAGTCCTCGGCTAACTTCAGGAGAGCGCGGGATAGCTCGTGTAGCCGGCAGCATCTCCTCCGTAGAACGTCGTTGGGTCCGGCACATTCAGGGCGGCTCCGAGCTGCAGCCGCCTTGGTAGATCTGGGTTGGCTAGAAAGGCGCGGCCGTAGGCGACAGCGTCGGCATGCCCGGTCCGTAATGCTTCTTCTCCCCTGAGCCTGTCATACCCGCCATTCACAACGTACAGACCCTTCCAAAGCGTTCTTAGGTGAGCGGACAGGGCAAGATCCTCCGCGCTGCTTCCTTTGCTGTTCTGCGCCGTTTCAACGATGTGGAGGTACCCGAGCTTATAACTGTTGAGTCTTGCAACCGCAACGGAGAAGGTTTCCAGTGGGTTGTCGTCACTCATATCGTTGAAGCCACTCGTTGGAGAGATGCGCACACCCACCTGCCCGCTATCCCAGACTTCCAGCACCCGCTCAAGTGCTTCCGTCAGAAAGCGGACTCGATTCGACGCAACCCCGCCATATTCATCGGTTCGTCGATTCGATCCTGTTTTGAGAAATTGATCGATCAAATACCCATTCGCCGCATGGACCTCGACTCCGTCAAATCCGGCTTCTTTCGCGTTGCCGGCTGCCCGCCGATAATCGGCCAAGGTCTCTTTGATCCCACTTGCCGTCAAGGCAACCGGCTCCGAAACCTGTGCCAGACCGGTGGCAATCAATGTCAGGCTATTGGCGCGGATTGCGGAGGGAGCTACTGGCTGTACATTGTTCGGCAGCAAGGACGTATGAGAGATTCGGCCGACATGCCACAACTGAAGAAAGATTCGGCCTCCACTCTTATGCACGGATTCCACGATTCGGCTCCACGCTCGCACCTGTTCCGGGGAATGAATCCCTGGAGTATTGAAGTACCCTTTGCCCATCGGCGAGATTTGCGTCGCCTCGGTGACGATGAGTCCTGCCGAGGCGCGCTGCGAGTAATAAGTCGCCGCAAGCTCGCCCGGTACGCCATCTGCGTCTGCGCGGTTGCGCGTAAGGGGCGCCATGAAGACGCGATTTGCCAAGACCAAAGACCCAAGCTGAACCGATTCGAAGAGAGTTGCCATTTTTTGTGCTCCTGTTGATTTAGCGACGCAGTGAGTTGTTTTTGATGGGCTGGCGATGAAGGATCCCTGTCAGGTTCGACACGCTCGCTCGGTACCTTGACGAATTTGACTAGGTTCGACCCCTGTCATTGAGTCGGAAAATCGCTACAACCTGTCTCATAAATAGCACTCTGCAAATTTTCCGACTGTGAGACCCGCATCAAAGCGGGTTGAATGCACTCCGCGAGTCAAAGAATTTGGTTTATGAGACAGGTTCTGCCTTCTCTGCTCGCAGTTCCTTCCAAACACCAAAAGCAGTGAACAATCCGAGAAGGAGAACAACAACGGGAATCACAGGGGTCTTGATACCGAGAGGAAGAACGCTCGCAGGCACCTGAGGCTGCAAGTGAACATAGATTGCCACGCCCATCTCCGTGAACAGGATCAAACACGCGATCAAGAGGAGTAGATTTTTGCTCTTCGCGGTCAACGATTTCCAAATCCATGGCAGTAAGAAGAGGGTGCCGGTAATCATTTCTGTCACTTTGCCCGCGAGAATCGCCTCGTGAGGTAGATGACTCTTTTGAATCTGGATATCAAACCATCCACGGATTGGCTGAAAGAACTTCAGGAATCCGAACATGAACATCCAGACTCCGAGGAGCAGCGATAGACCCTTGATTGGGCGGCTAGACATTTCTTTCTCCAATTCCCGATTTTTGACTTCCGGCGCCAGTGCGCTCCGTAAGGCTTGTCTTCTTAGACAGACAAGTCTGTCTTGATAAGAATGAGTATAGACAGACCAGTCTGTCTTCTGTCAAGATAGGTTCGATGAAACCACAGAAAAAATCCGATCCGCGAGCGAGAATTCTAGCGGTAGCCGACCGCCTCTTCTACGCTGAGGGGGTCCGCGCGACCGGCACCGAGAAGATCATGTCCCTCGCTGAGGTCGCAAAGGCGACCTTTTATCGGCATTTCGAAAGCAAGGACGCCCTCGTGCTCGCATACCTCGAAAATCGCGATCTGGCTCTTTGGGAGTATCTTTCTCATCCCACTCCCCCAAAGGATCTGCGTGAGGCTCTGATCAAGTTTGAACAGATGGCGAACTGGCCCGAAATAATCGGCTGCCCGTTCCTTCGCATCGCATCTGAATACCCGGATACTGCCCACCCGTTCCATCGCCTGGCGATCGAACACCAAAACAAGATTCTTGACTATCTAACCGATCTGCTCAAGCCCTTTGCAATCGACAAAAGGGCGGCGGCGGCGATACTTGGCGTCATCGATGGCGCCTTCTCCATGCGAATGCTCTATGGAACTTCGAAGGTGATTCCGATTCTCTCGCCCGCCGAGGCGATACTCAAGAGCTTCAAGCGCGCGAAAGCTCAACGCCGCAGATGATTGGCTGTCATTATTGAAGCCTCATCCCCGCACAGCGATTCAACCCCGGGCCTGGCTCAATGGCGCCTCCACGAAGGTCAAGGTACTTCAGCGCAATCCTCTATCGAATCCGCTTTAAACATAGTCTCGGGATGTTGAACTACAGCGAGTCCCGCTCTGAAAGCTTCACATAGATGGTGAGCACGCAAACGTTCTGAAATCTCTCTCTGGTGACGCTAGCGTCCATGTAAATGCGGACTTTTCCTGTGCTTATCGAGCCTTGCCGCTTGGCAGAGGTGAACGCCGCGCACCATCTCATCCTCGGTGCGGCGCGCCCAGTCTTCCGCGCCGCGCTCGGTGCGGAATGTTTTGCCTTGAGTGGCCAGCCAGCTTTACGAATAATCGCCTTCCAGTTGCCGAAGGTCTCTTGATAATCGTCGCCACTGTACCTCCAGAACTGTGCCCCAAAAATCAGAACTGCACCCGATGGCCGTATCAAGGCGCAAACATGGCGAAGAAGCTGCTTGTCTAAGCCCCTCAATCAATCGGCATGTTATTTATTTTGTTTTATTTATATATTTTAGTTTTGGTGGGCCCGGAGGGATTTGAACCCCCAACCAAGGGATTATGAGTCCATTTTTTCTCGTTTTG
>Ga0181534_10001436_pt1 | contig 15481 bp, 15 predicted proteins | sample PEATcosm2014_Bin_37_FD_119758 | JGI IMG/M metagenome (GOLD analysis project Ga0181534, IMG submission 119758) | Peatland microbial communities from MTU Mesocosm Facility, Houghton, MI, USA - PEATcosm2014_Bin17_10_metaG | ecosystem: Environmental > Terrestrial > Soil > Wetlands > Peat | place... | reverse complement strand
CCATTGTCGGAGATCACCGTCGCCGTAGTCCCGTTTCCCCGTCCAGCAGGTGGGGGAGCCCAGCGGGGGCCAGTGGTAGACCCACAGCCACCACCGCGCACGGTGGGCGGCATCGGCGGCCAGTTGGTCCGCCACCGCGGCACGGCCGACTGGGCCGTCCCACCAGGGGCAGACGGTGACGAGGACGTCCGCCTCGGCCAATGACGCCCCGTCGGTGGGGATGCCGGCGGCACGGGCATCGGCCAGCCACAGGGCCGCCTGCTCACCGGCACGGTCGGGGCCGGTGAGGTCGTGGTTGCCCGAGGCCACCACCAGCCCGGTCTCCGACTGCAGCCGGGACAGGTACCGGAGGGCCACCTCGCTCTGGGCCTCCAGGGGGACGGCGGAGCGGATGTTCAGGGTGTCCCCCGCCACCACCACCAGGTCGTAGGAGGGGCCGGCTCCGACCACCCAGTCCAGCTGGGGCAGGGCGTAGTGGAGATCGGACACCAAGAGGATGCGCACCGCCGGCCGACCCTAACGGATCGTCCCACCCTGCGGAGTTCCCGACGCCCCGACCCGCATCCGGGACCGATCCAGGGCCGGCTCGCCTGTCGGCGGTATGCGCCGGTGCTGAAGGTCGCCAGCGAAGCCGGCGCTCCGGTGGTAATGCTGTGACGACCGGAACCGGGTGGCGGCGGTTGCCTCGGGATCCGGGCCCGCCGATGCTCCTTCCTCCATCCTCGTCGGCTGGACACACCCGACGCCATCAAGGAGGCCGGATGCCCGATTTCCCCACCATCACCCACGTCGCCCTCACGGTGAGGGACCTCGACCGGAGCGTCCCCTGGTACCGGCAGCTGTTCGATGCCGAACCGGTGCTGGACGAGGACACCGGTGCCTTCCACCACGTGGTGTGGCCGGTCGGAGGTCAGACCCTGGTCGCTCTCAACCAGTTCCCCGATCCCGCGGACGCGGTTCCCTTCGACGAGCGCCGGCTGGGACTCGACCACCTGGCCTTCGCCTGTGCGGATCGAAGTGAGCTGGATCAGTGGCGGGACCGACTCGACGAGTTGGGCATCGCCCACGGCGGCGTGGTCGATGCCCCGTACGGATCGGTGCTGTCGTTCCGAGACCCGGACAACATCGCCCTCGAATTCTTTGCCCCTCGCGGCTGACCCGGCCGCCCTGATGGCCCCGCCGCCGGCATGGCCGTCTCCACGATCCGACATCCGGTGGTGGGGACGACCAGAATGCATCCATGGCACCTCCACCGCCGGCCCCCGACGTCGTGGTGGTGGGCGGGGGCCTGGTCGGCAGTGCTCTGGCGTACGAACTGGTGGCGGCGGGCGCCGACACCGTCCTCATCGACCGGCACGATCCGGGACGGGCCACCGACGCCGGGGCCGGGATCCTCTCACCCGAGACCCACCAGGACCCTGACCCGGTCAACTTCGCACTGGGGATGGCCTCGGCCCGGCACTATCCCGACCTGGTCGGCCGACTGGGCGAGGACGGTGCGACGGAGTCGGGCTTCGCCGTGACCGGCTCGCTGCTGGTGGCCGAGCGGCCCGGCGACGACGAGATCATGGAGCGGGCCGCCGGCCTCATCGCCGAACGGTCGCCCGACCTGGTGGACGAGGTCACCCCGGCGGAGGCGGCCCGGCACTTCCCACCGCTGGGCCCTGTCCGACGGGCGCTGCTCAACCCGGCCGGGAGGCGGGTGGACGGACGAGCCCTGAACGCCGCCCTCAGGACGGCGGCTGTGGCCCGCGGGCTGCGGGTGGTGGATGCCGACGTCGCCTCCTTCACCCTCGACGGCGCAGCGGGCACCGTCGCCGGTGTGGTCACCGGCGACGGAGCTATCACGAGTGGGGCGGTGGCCATCTGTGGCGGGGCGTGGTCGCCCGCCGTGGCCGACGCCCTGGGCGCGACCATCCCGGTAGGGCCCCTGAAGGGCCAGATCGTGCATCTCACCCTGCCCGACACCGACAGCAGCGGCTGGCCCATCGTCCAGCCGGTGCTGGGGTTCTACCTGGTCCCGTGGCCCGACGGGCGGGTGGCCTGCGGGGGGACCATGGAGGCCACCGCCGGCTTCGACCACCGGCCCACGGCCGACGGGCTCCACCAACTCCTCCGCGAGTGCCTACGCACGGCGCCGGGTCTGGCCCAGGCCACCGTGACCGAGGTCCGGGTGGGGTTGCGTCCCGCCAGCGTCGACGGCCGACCGGTGGTCGGGCGGGTCCCGGGCTGGACCAATGCCTGGGTGGCCACCGGGCACGGGGCCGAGGGACTGCTGCTCGGTCCGTTCAGCGCCCGAGTGATGGCCGCAGAGATCGTGGGCACCGGTCCCGAGAGGACGGCACGGGACAGGGATCTGCACCGCCGACTGCTCGAGCATTGGTCTCCGGCCCGCTTCGACCCGGCAGGCCCGGCCTGACAGTGAAGCTTTGGCCAGGGTCGCCCACCCACACGACCACCCATCCACACGGTCGCCCACCCACACGCCTGCCACGGAAAATCCAGTGGTTCCACTACCTTGGGCAACCATGGCCCCGCCCCCGAGCTCGCTGGTACTGCTGCATGGCTTCGCTTCCTCGTTCGACCACACCTGGCGACAGAACGGTTGGGTGGACATCCTGGGCGACTTCGACTGCACCGCTCCCGAGGTCGACCTGCCTGGACACGGGAGCTCGGCACGTCCCGTCGATCCCGGGTCCTACGCCAGCGTCGAAGAGGACGTAGCCGCCCTGCTCCCCACGCCCACGGACGCCGTGGGGTTCTCGGCCGGGGCGGAGATCCTGTTGCGGATAGCCATCGCCCATCCCGGACAGTTCGAGAGGCTGGCCCTCCTCGGCGTGGGCGACAACGTCTTCGAGGAGCGCGACGCCTCCTCGGTGGTCGACGCCCTCGACGGCGACACCGAGCCGGAGGACGTCCAGGCCCGGCTGTTCTTTCGACTGGCCCGGACCACAGGGAACGACCCGAAGGCGCTGGCGGCATTCCTGCGCAGGAGGCGGGACCCGATCCGGACCGAGGACCTGGCCGCGGTGACCTGCCCGGTGCTGGTGGTCCTCGGGGACCGGGACTTCATCCCGTCCGCCGATCGGCTGGTGGAGGCTCTCCCGTCGGGCACCTTGCACGTGGCACCGGGGGTGGACCACTTCGCCACCCCGTCGAACTTCGGGGTCATCGACGCCACGATGAACTTCTTCGGCTTCGCTTGATGGCCTCAGCGCCGGGCCCGGCGCCGTTGCTGATGCCGGGGAGACCGCCCACTCCGGCAGCAGGTCGGCGCAGCAGGTCGGCGCAGTAGGTCAGTGCAGTAGGTCAGCTCAGTGCAGTTGGTCGACGTGCTGCACGCGGCCGCCCTGTCGGCTGAAGAGCACGTCGTTGTAGCCCTGGCCCGGTCCCACGTGCTCGAACGTGACGGGCGGCACGAAGGTGAGGTAGAGCGCCCTCCTCCCCTCGGCGTCAGGATCGGTAGGAGGCGGCGCGGCGTGCAGGGTGTGCCCGAAATGGACCGTCACGTCCCCCGGCTGGGTGGCGATAGCCGTGACCGGGAGGCCACCCACCTCGCGGGGACCGGGAAGCCGGGACGTCCCACGGTGCGATCCCGGGATCATCTGCAGCTGGCCGCTCTCCGGGGTAGCGGCATCGAGTTGGATCCCGATATTGAGCATCGGGCACTTGACCGGATGACCCCCCATGCCGCAGTCACGATGCCAGGGGAGGTCGGCGAGCCCTCCCTTGGCCCCGGGCACCTTGATGACCACGCCGTTGCCGTCCAGCCTGTCCTTGGCATCACGGAGGTCGGACCCGGTCAGCCCGGCGATCCGCTGGAACCGCTCGTCGGCACCGAGGCCGGCCACCAGAGGTGACCGCTCGTTGATGTAGTTGACCCGGCTGCACACTTCCCGGTCCCCGACCGTCGTCCACCATGACCGACGGTCGTCAGGTCGGGCGTCGGCGACAGCCTTGGCCACCTCGGACTGGAGCGCCCCGAGCTCGGCAGGCTCCAGCACGCCGCGGAGGTGCACGAAGCCCGCCCGGTCGAGGAAGTCCGCCAGCTCGGCGCGCGGCTCGTCGAGGGTGAATGACCGGGTGCAATCGAGCGGTCGACCCGAACCGTCGAGGACCGCTGGAGGGTCGTCGAGGTCGTAGACGGTCTGGCCGTCGAAGGCCACCCGGAGCGGCGGCTCCCAGCGGGCCAGCTGGTGAAAGCTCCCCCGTCCGATGACCAGCTCCTCGGCGTAGAGCAGGGCGAAGCACGACCGCAGCTCCCAGACGAAGGCGCACCACGCGTCGTGGTTCAGCTCCACCACGGTGTGGGCGTGGTCGACGCCCGCTTCCACGATGAAGCTGTCGGCGGTGGGCACGTAGGTGTAGGCCCTGCCGTCGTCGAGGTGGAAGGCGAGCGGGCGCACGGCCGAGGCATCGGCGTCGGAGAACATCGGGGGTCGGCTCTCGAGCATCGAAGGCAGTTGCTCGCGATGGAACTGGTCGAAGTCGATCGGGCCGAATCGATCACTGTCCACCCCCGTCAAGGTAGTGCAGACCACCGCTCCCGGGGCGGGTGGGCACGAGGTGCCCCGGGGGCCGCGGTAGGGCAGAGTGGGTCCCGTGGCCCTCCCCCCTCGAGTCGTGGAACGCCTCCGCCAGGTCGTGGGTCCCCGCGCCGTCACCGACCCCGAGGTGGTCGCCTCCTACACCACAGACTGGACGGGACGCTTCGTCGGCCACTCCCCGCTGATGGTCCGGCCCCGGACCACCGACGAGGTGGCGGGCATCGTCACCGCCTGCCGTGAGCTGGAGCTGGCCCTGGTGCCCCAAGGCGGGAACACCGGACTGGTCGGGGGCGGGGTCCCGCTCCGGGGCGAGGTGGTCCTCAGCCTCACCGGGCTCAAGGACCTCGAGGCGGTGGACGACCGGGCCGGTCAGGTCACGGCGGGGGCCGGGGTGGCGCTGGCCGACCTCCAGCAGTCGGCATCGGCGGCCGGTTGGTCCTACGGCGTGGACATCGCCAGTCGCGACTCGGCCACGGTGGGGGGCATGATCGCCACCAACGCCGGTGGGCTGCGCGTGCTCCGCTACGGCGACACCCGGGCCCAGGTGATGGGGCTGGAGGCCGTGCTGGGGACCGGGGCCGTGCTCTCCCATCTCGGTGGACTGGTCAAGGACAACACCGGCTACCACTGGCCGGGACTCGTGTGCGGAAGCGAGGGGACCCTGGCCGTGGTCACCGCGGCCCGGCTCCGGCTGGTGCCGCCAATGCCCTACCGGACCGTCGCCCTGGTGGCCTTCGCCGCCGTGGACAGCGCGCTCGACGCCGCCGGGCTGCTGCGTCGGGCGCTCCCGTCCCTGGAGGCCTGTGAGCTCGTCCTGGCGCCCGGGGTCGACCTGGTGTGCTCGGCAACCGGGATGCACCCGCCGTTCCCCGTCCGGCATCCGGTGTTCCTGCTGATCGAGGTGGCCGACCGGACCGACCCCACCGGGTCGACGGCCGAGGCCGTCGAGACCATCGGCGGGGTACTGGATGTGGCCGTGGCCACCGAGCCGGCACGGCGGGCCGACCTCTGGCGCTACCGCGAGGCCCATACCGAGGCCATCAACACCCTCGGGGCCCCGCACAAGCTCGACGTGACCCTGCCCCTCGGCGCCCTGGCCGAGTTCGTCGACACGGTCCCCGCCACGGTGGCCGCGGCCGTCCCGACCGCCCGCACCTGGCTGTTCGGTCATGTCGGGGACGGCAACATCCACGTGAACGTGACCGGTCTGTCACCGGACGACTACAGGGTGGACGACGTGGTGCTGAGATTGGCGGCGGGGCTCGGGGGGAGCATCAGCGCCGAACACGGCATCGGCACGGCGAAGAAGCGGTGGCTGTCCCTATCGAGGTCTCCAACCGAGCTGGCCGCCTTCCGATCGCTGAAGCACGCACTGGATCCCGACAACGTGCTCAACCCCAACGTGCTGCTGGACAGCGCTGGCGGGTGACCTCTGGTTGGTCGATGCCTAAGAAGTCGACGTGGCCCCGGTCCGTTGAGAGGACCTGCGCCGGGCCCTCAGGACGCCCTCGAGGGTGGTGACGCACTCTTCCGCCCGGGCGCGCCCCACGATGACGGTCCTGGCCTTTCCGTCCAAGGTGACCAGCCGTATGCCGTGCAGCCAGACGCAGACCAGACCGAACAGCCAGACCGGGACGCGGACCGACGAGACACGGTCGACGGCATCGAGGGTCAGCTCCCAGGGGGGCCGGGCGTTACCACCGAGGACCGCCCACGGCTGGAGGAAGAGGCGCCGGTCGGTGAGAAAGAGGGTTCCCGACGAGAACCCGTGCGCCCAGTCCGAGCGCGGGTCGGCCGCCGTCGCCCGCACCACCACCCTCTCCTCGGCCTGCAGTCTCGGAGCACCCACAGTCAGGTACATCGGCGTCTCTGCCCCCCGGCTTGACGGGGACCCGTCCCCGGGCCCGGAGGTCGGGACGGACGGCCCTACCTCGGCTCAGGAAGCTCATCCCGCCAGATAGGGCCTGACCTGATCGGAGAGATCGCGGATGGTGTACAGCGCCGGCTGCAGGTCTCCGGCCAGGCTGGTTCTCCGCCCCGCCTCACAGGCCGCGGACGCCCGGGTGGACGTCGACACGGTGAGCTGCCACTCCCGCTCGATGCCCGGCGACGGGGCCGGCGGGGCCGAGGCCGCCGACGCCGTGTCTCGGCTGAGGGCTGCGCAGGACGCCGAGGGGGATGTGGTCCCGGTACCGCTCTGCTGGACGGCTACGAGATCGGCACTGAGGGCCGCGGCCGCCGGCTCGCCCGTGCTCGACCACCACGCCGACACCTGGGCATCGATGGAAGGCGCCGTCGGCGCCGTCGTCGTGGTTGTCGCCACGGAGGTGCTGGGGGAGCTGGCTGCGTGGGACAGCGCCACCGGGTGGGGAGGACCCGACGTACTGCGGACGAAGGCCACCACGGCCACGATGGCGATGGTCACCACCAGTGCCTCGGCCACCGTGACCACCGATCGGGGGTGCCGCCTCCTTCGGGGGCCCCCCGCCGGGTTGGTGGCAGCCGGCGTCGGTACCGGGATGGGCAGCGGTGCCGGCTCAAGCAACGGTGCGGGCACCGGTGACACCGGTGGAGCCCCCGCCGGCGTCGGCACCGGCGCCGGGTCCGAAAGCGGAGCGTGGACGGCGGGGTGCAGGGGAACCTGGGCCGGATCGATCCATCGCTCCCCGTCCCAGTACCGGAGGAGGGCCGAATCCGATCGGTGTCGGTACCAACCGACCGGCCGGGGGGTGGCAATCACAGGGTTGGTGCCATCGGCGCCGGGTGGCTGTCGTCGGCGCGTCGCATCGACGTGGGTGAGACGGCATGGAACTCGCAGTGTCTGGGCCGACCCGATGGGCCGGCCCTACGTACGCGTGGATCCGTGACGCCCTCCTGTCCCTCTGGCCCTCCCCTTGATTGTGGCCACCAACCCTTACGTCCGGGTGACATCGAGATGAATATTGCGCGACGTCAGGGCTCCCACGACGAACGAACGACCTTTGGAGCGATCAGCGTGGGCAATCCCGCGCGCTCCGTGGCTGAACCTGGTCGGGCGGGGCGGGCCCGAACTAGCACCGTCACGACGGCGAGCCATCCCGTCGGCACGGTCCTGGGTGCAGCCGCCGGGCCGCCGGACCGCCGGACCGGGACGCTGGATCCGAGCCGTCGGTGGCCCCCCGAAAGGGTCGACAAACCTGGTGGATCGCCATCCACCGCCGGCCCTATGACGATCGGTACCGTGGGCTTCCATGGCAAAACAAAAGAAGCCCCGTGTCTACCCGGAGACCGCAACGGTGAACGAAGGCGAGTCGTTCGGGATCGCCCGAGCGGCCGAGGAGCTCACGGCAGCGTTGCAGGAGTTCGACCGCAGGGCGGCCTCGTGGTCAACACCGCCGGCGCGCCGTCCCGCCGTCTCCTCCTAGACATCCCGGCCTAAGCCCGGCCTAAGCCTCTACCTCACCGGATCCGGCAACCTCACGGCCGGCTCACCGCTCGCGGGTCATGACCGAGATCGGTGATGAGGGCACGGTGGCGTCGGCTTCGCCGCTACCCCGGAGCCGGGCCTCGATGACCACGCGGGCTGCGTCGACCAGCTGATCGGCGAGCGCATACCCGATGAAGTCCTCGAGCCAGGCCCGCACCGTCCCCGGTGTGGCGGTGGCCCGGGCCAAGAATTCCGTACGCAGCAACGATCCGTTCCGTTCGGTGATACCGAGCCACCATCCCCCGGCGACATACTCCTCCGAACTGTAGAAACGGAGCATGCACTCGCCGTGCTCGAACGGACAGGCCACCTCGAACTGCGCCCCTGCTGACCCCATAGAACGAAGGTACCGGCGGCCAATTGCGGAACGCAACCGCAGGCAGTGGTCATAGTATTACTCAGAGAGAAGTACCCTTCTGAGCTGGCCGATCACCGTGATGTATGGCTCAGGGGAGCTGGTGAACCACCAGCGGCATGACCTCTCCGGCTCCCGCTTCACGCAGGAGTGCGGCCGCCACGGTCATGGTCCACCCACTGCGGTAGCTGTCGTCGACGAGCAGCACCGGCCCGTCGGCGGGAAGGGTGACCCCGTCCCGCACGAGCAGGCCCGAGAGGAGCGCATCGACCCGCGGGCCCGAGGCCGCATCGTCGGCTGGCCGGGGACCCCGGACCTCGAGGGCATCGATGAGCGGGAGCTTCCCCACCTCGGCGACTCTGCGGGCCAGGTCGCCGATCAGCTGGGGGTGATGGCGGGAGGGCATCGGGACGACCGCCACCGGTCGGGACCTCCATGACTCCCGCCATCGGGTCAGCACGGCGACCATGCCGCCCACGATGTCATCGGCGAGCGGGCGGTCCGTGCCGGCCACGGCTTCGGCCGCCTCTCCCCATCCGGGTGAGTCGGCAAAGGTGAGGGCCCGACCTACCGAGGCCCCGAGGATCCTGCCCTTGCGGCCGTCGTCCCGCCCACCGGGCCAGAGCTTCCGGGGCTCGATGGTCACATCGGCGCCGCGCAGGTAGACCCGTGCCGCCTCGAGGGACTCGGGGTCGATGTCGAGGCCCTGGGCCGGCAGCACGCCCGTGCACACCGAGCAGCGCCCACACGGTCCGGGATCGGGATCGTCGAGGGCTCGCTGGAGGAACTCCATCAGACACCCGAGACCTCCTGCATACGAGCGCATGAGATCGGCCTCGGCGGCGCGGGCGGCGCGGATGGCCTCCCACTTGGCCTCGTCGTAGGCGTAGGGCACTCCGGTGGCCCGCCACCCCCCGGCCACCCGCTCGACGGCCCCCTCGACGGCGACGATCCTGAGCAGCGATTCGAGGCGGCCCCGACGCACCCCGGTGACCGACTCCAGCGCCGGCACGCTCATCGTCTCCTGCCCCTCGGCCAGTGCCCGGAGGACGAGGTCGATATGGCGCCGGTCGGGGATTGAGGCCGTGGCGAAGTACTGCCAGAGGCGCTCGTCGGCTTCTGTCGGGAGCAGTACGGCATCGGCCCGCTCGATGGCCCGGCCTGCCCGTCCGATCTGCTGGTAGTAGGCGACGGGCGAGTCGGGGGAGCCGACATGGAGACAGAAGCCGAGGTCGGGCTTGTCGTAGCCCATCCCGAGGGCCGAGGTGGCGACGACGGCCTTCAGGCGGTTGGCCCGCAGATCGTCCTCGACCTGCACCCGTTCCCGGGCCTCGAGCCTCCCCGAGTAGGGGGCCACGCGGTGGCCCCGGCTCGAGAGGAACCCGGCCAGGCGGGTGGTGTCGGCGACCGTCGGCACATAGACGATCCCCGACCCGGGGAGCAGGCCGAGGGCACCGTCCACCCAGGCGTACCGCTCGAGTGGCCGGAGTCCACCGACGACCGAGAGCCGGAGCGAGGTGCGGGACAGGCCGCCCCGGAGCACCACGGTCGAAGGTCCGAACTGCCGGGCCACGTCCTCGGTCACCCGGTCATTGGCCGTCGCCGTGGTGGCCAGGACGGGCGTGGCCGGTGATGCCGTGAGCACCTTGGACAGTCGCTGGTAGTCGGGGCGGAAGTCGAATCCCCAGTCCGAGATGCAGTGGGCCTCATCGATGACGATCAGGCCCGCCCGCCCGATGACCGGGCCGATGCGGTGGACGAAGGACGGATTGGCCAGGCGCTCGGGAGAGACGAGGAGCACGTCGGTCCGGCCGGACTCCACGCCCGCCATCAGCCCGTCCCAGTCGTCGATGTTGGTGGAGTTGATCGTCACCGCGGTGAGGCCGGCGCGCCCGGCCGCATCGACCTGGTCCCGCATCAGGGCCAGGAGAGGCGAAACGACGAGGCTCGGTCCTCCACCGAGCGACCGGATGGCCGACGTCGCCGCCCAGTAGACCGCCGACTTGCCCCACCCGGTGGCCTGGACGACCAGTACCCGCGACCGGTCGGCGACCAGGGCGCGTACGGCGCGCTGCTGGTCCTCCCGTGGACGTGCGTCCTCCCCCGCCATGGAACGGAGCACGGAGGCCAGGTGGTGGTCGGCCACCTCGACCATCTCGGCGCGCGACCGGCCGGCCCACTGCGGGGATGCACCGTCGGCCATGACCATCCTCTCCGTCGATCGGCCGGCTCCGGCGGAGCACTGCGAGGTCGACCGGACCAGGGTACGGGACCGTTGTGACAGCCCGGGCCGGGTCCCATCCGTGCCTGATCCGTGCCTGATCCGTGCCTGATCCGTGCCTGATCACGATGGTCTGCAACGTTTCCGCTTCCCCGGGCGTCTCAATTGGTGATGGGTACACTGAGCGGCATCGTCGACGCGGACACCCCGGACGGCACGGGTGCGGCCATCGGGCCTGCCGAGGGAGCATCGATGCCGGAGACGCCTCGCCAGGTACCCGAAGCCCCGATCGGCCCGACCACCGGGACCGGGCCGGCCAACCCCACCTTCGGCGAGTTCTACGCCGGTCACTACACCGATCTGGTGCGCCTGGCCACTCTGTTGAGCGGGTCCGCCGACGCCGCTCCCGACCTGGTGCAGGACTGCTTCGTGCGCCTCCACGGTCGCTGGACGGCGGTGCGGGAGCCCCTCCCCTACGTCCGGAGGAGCGTGGTCCATGCCTGCGCCTCCCACCACCGCAGCATCGCCCGGGCCCGTCGGCAGCCTCCCCCCGAGGTCAGGGAGTCAGTGCTGGGCGCCGACGAGTTGGGGGACGCTCTGGCCGCACTCCCGACCCGGCAACGGGCCGCGGTGGTGCTCCGGTACTACGCCGACCTCCCCGATGCCGACATCGCCCGGACCCTCCGCTGCCGCCCCGGCACAGTCCGCTCCCTCATCCACCGGGCCCTGGCCGACCTGAGAAAGACCATCGAACCATGACCGACGAATTCGAAGACCGCCTCCGTGACCATCTCGCCGGACAGGCGGCCCGGGTCCGGGTCGACCCCGATCCCTCCTCCTTCGTGGAGCACGCCGCCGGCCGGACCCGACGACGGAGTGTCGTGGCCGGCGGTGTGGCCGCCCTCACCGTCGTGGTGGCCGGGGCCGGCCTCCTCGCCGGGGTCAATCTGAGCGGGACCACCTCGGCGATCCAGCCCCAGTCGTCGGTGCCGGCGAACGGGGCTGGTCGAGCCGGCGCCGATCTGGCTCCCGCCGCCACCGGAAGCCAGGTTCCCCCGTCCATCGTGGTCCAGACGCCGTACACCTTCCTCTTCACCAGGGTGACTTCGTCAGGTGTGACCATCCGGGCCTATACGGACGGTTCCACCACAACCGGGTGCAGCCCGGCGGTGACGTGCACCCCGACGACCACCGTTCCCCCGATCCCGTCGTGCCCCACCGGCACCATGTGTGCCCAGCCGGTCGTGACGCCGCACACCACCGGCTCGTCCGGCTCCGGATCCGGCAACTCCGGCTCCGGATCCTCTGGCGCAGCCTCCGGCTCCTCCGGCGGCGAGGTCGCGCCCGGCACCAGCACGACCGCGGCCGGGGCGACGTCGCCGCCCAACCAACCGGTGGGATCGGGGACCACGGGCTCGGGATCCACGGGCTCGGGATCCACGGGCTCGGGGACGACCGGCACCGACCCGACCCAGACTCCCGGTAGTTGCGAGCCGCTGATCCTCGAGCTGTCGAACGACAAGGCCGTGGGGACCGGTTCGGTGTCCCTTCCGGACACGGTGACAGCTTCGCCGGACACCGTGGAAGTCCTGGGAACAGGCTCCTTCGGAACCGTCGAAGGGGCGCCGGTGGGCTGGGTGGCCGTCTGGGTGGGGAGCGGGGTGACCTCCGTACAGCTGAGCGTGGGGGGCACTGCCGTCGACACCATGGCGCCGGACGGCGGGGTCGTGGTGCTGGCAACGTCGAACGATGCCGGACTCGACGGTGCCTCGGTGGCCGGCCTCGACCAGAGCGGGGCCACGGTGGCCAGCGCTCCCGCCGGCCAGGTGGCCACTCCCGACGTCGTCAGCGGATGTCCCGCTCCCATCAGCACCGCACCGACTGCTCCGACGACCACCACCACCGTGCCCGGTGGTCCGGCTCCTACCAGCACCACCACGACGACGGTGTCCGGTGCGCCGGTACCGCTGCCCGTGCCGACGAACCGTCCGGTGACGACGCCGGCTTCCGATCAACCGAGGGGCTAGACCCGCACCCGCCGGACCGGACCCGCCCGCGCACGCCGGGCCCGCCGGACGACAGGGCAGGGTTCCGGGACGTGCCCCGATGACTACGAATCGTCGAGCGACCGGTGATTCCCGAGGGAGCTCCACCACTTCGTCTCGTGCCCCTCAGCTCCCTCCTCCCGCCGCACCATCGAGAAGTGGCTGATGGTCCGCTGCCCCCCCTCGTGGTCCCGGTACAGGAGATCGACCGAGACGGCACCTCCCTCGATGGCCTTGCGCATGGGAGCGAAGACGCTCTCCCCGGGCTCCCGCAGCGCTCCCTGCCAGAAGGCGACGTCGCCCGGCGGCACCCAGAGAGCCCGGGTCTGTGGGCGGAACACGTCCGGCGAAACCTGCTCATCAGCGGCGGACACCTGGAACGGGTACGGAAGCCACGACTCGATGACGGCCATACCCCGGCCGACGTTGCGAACCAGCATGGCCAGGTAGATGACATCGTCGACCTCCTCCACCACGGCCTGCCCTCCTTCGAGCTTGACCCAGTGGCGATCGACGAACATCACCTTCTGGGGCGCGTCCTCCAGGCGGGAGGGGGCCAGAACGGGCCGGAGGCCGATCTGGAACGACCGCTCGGCGATCCGGGCCGAGCGGTTGCTGGAGCGAATCGCCGAGAAGGTGGCGCCAGCCAGCACGAGGGTCCCTCCGGCGGTGGCGAATGAGGCGATGGTGGACCAGTCCGTCATGCCGGCAGCCTACGCAGGAGATCCGACCCTCCCTCGGACCACCGGTGCATCCCCCCACGGCGTCGCCCGCCCCTAGGTTGTGGGGTGGTCGCAGCGAGAGGAGAAGGCATGACGGTTCCCTATGCCAAGGGACTGCACGAGGTTGCCGACGGCGTCCACGCCTATCTGCAACCCGACGGCGGCTGGGGCTGGAGCAATGCCGGGCTGGTCGGGGCCGACGGGGCCTCCATGCTCGTAGACACCCTCTTCGACCTTCGGCTCACCGGCGAGATGCTCGAGGCCATGGAGGCGGTCACGTCGACCCGACCCATCACCACGCTGGTCAACACCCATGCCAACGGGGACCACTGCTTCGGCAACGAGTTGGTGGCAGGACCGGGTGTGGAGATCGTGGCTTCCGCGGCGGCCGCCGTCGAGATGGACGAGACGCCACCCGAGTCGCTGGCCGCACTGGTGGCGAGCGTGGACCAGATGCCCGACCCGATGGCCGGGTTCATCCGGCAGAGCCTCGGACCGTTCGAGTTCGAGGCCATCACCCTCACCCCTCCCACCCGGACGTTCACGGGCATCGACCGGTTCGAGGTGGGCGGAAGGGCCGTCGAGTTGATCGAGGTCGGTCCAGCCCACACTGCCGGTGACGTGCTGGCCTGGCTGCCCGCCGAGCGCGTGGTCTTCACCGGCGACATCCTGTTCATCGAGGGCACCCCGATCCTGTGGGCCGGGCCGGTGGCCAACTGGATCGAGGCGTGCGACCGGATCATCGCCTTGGACGCCGCGGTCATCGTCCCCGGCCACGGCCCCCTGGCCGATGCCGACGGCGTTCGGGCCGTGAGCGACTACCTCCGGTTCGTGGACGAGGGCACCCGACTCCGTCACGAGGCCGGGATGACATCCGCCGAGACCGTGCTCGACCTCCACGCCGAGCTCGACGCCACACCGTTCGGGTCATGGGGCGACCCGGAACGGCTGGTCATCAACGTCGAGACGATCTGGGCCGGCCTCGAGCCCGGGTACGCCCGGCCCTCGATCATGAAGCTGTTCAGCCGGATGGCCCGCCTGGCCGGGAGTCTCAAGCCGTGACCGTCACCCCGGAGGGGGGCCGGGTGCTCGGCTGCCTGGTGGAGAAAGAGCTCACCACGCCTCAGCAGTACCCCCTGTCCCTCAACGCCCTGACGCTGGCGTGCAGCCAATCCACCAACCGCGAGCCGGTGATGGCGTTGGACGAGGCCGCTGTGCAGGGGGCGCTGCAGGAGCTCAAAGAGCTCCGCCTGGTCCGGTTCGTGCTGCCGTCCCACGGGAAGTCGGTGACGCGCTTCCGGCACGTGCTCGATGAGGCCTACGGCCTCGACCGCGCCCGGCTGGCACTGCTGGCCGTGCTGCTGCTGCGGGGACCGCAGACGCCGGGGGAGCTCCGCACCCGGACAGGGCGCATGGCGGAGTTCGACTCGCTGCCGGTGATCCAGCGCGAGCTCGAGATACTGGCCGATCAGCCGGAGCCCCTGGTGCGCCTACTGGTCCGCCAACCGGGACAGAAAGAGGACCGCTGGCAGCAACTGCTGGCCGCAGAGACCCCCCGAGAGACCCCCCGAGTGGCATCGGAGGGCGCTCCCGGACTCCCCCAGCCGGTGCACCCGGTCGTGGAGGGGCCACCCGGCGGGCCCGGCGCCGCCCCGGGCGACGACCGGGCCGGCCTCGATCTCCGAGTGGGCATGCTGGAGGACGAGATGGCCGGCCTCCGGGACGAGCTCGCCCAGGTCAGCGCCTCCCTCACCGCCCTGCGCGAGAGCCTCGGGGAGTGAGGCCGCAGGCACGGCGGGCCGGGCCGTGGTCGTGCCTGCGTTCAAGCTGAGCGCCCGTTTGGTCGATGAACGTGGTGCGGATCCGCACAGGATCCCGCGCCCGCATCACCCAGGCGGAAGGCGGAAGGCCTCATGGCTGCATCGGAACGCCTCTGGGCCGACGAGGGCCGATGGCTCGGTCCCCAGGGTTCACCCCCGACCCGCGCAGAACCTCCGGCGCCGGCCATGTTCCCGCGACCCCAGGGACCCCGCACCCGTGGCGGAGCCGAACGGAGCGCCACCGTCACCATCGGGGCCGCGGCGCTGGCACCGGTGTCCTCGGTCGGCGCCGGACTGCTGGTGGT
>Ga0181534_10001432_pt1 | contig 15492 bp, 12 predicted proteins | sample PEATcosm2014_Bin_37_FD_119758 | JGI IMG/M metagenome (GOLD analysis project Ga0181534, IMG submission 119758) | Peatland microbial communities from MTU Mesocosm Facility, Houghton, MI, USA - PEATcosm2014_Bin17_10_metaG | ecosystem: Environmental > Terrestrial > Soil > Wetlands > Peat | place... | reverse complement strand
TGCGTCGCCGCCGTCACTTCGAAACCAGCCGGCAACGCAGCGACTCGATCGCCGTGACTCATCCAGACATCCAACACCGCACAGCCGGTGGAATCACGGCGGTCCTCGATGTCATCGAGCAGCTTCGACTCAGCTTTGACAGTAACTTCTGCGTAGCCGAACTCGCGCTCGCTGGAACCGACAACCTGGCCGCCCAACTGCTTCGCCATGGTTTGCATGCCATAGCAGATACCTAACACGGGCACGCCCAGTGTGAACACTGACTCCGGTGCCTGCGGCGGATGCTCGTCGGTGGTGGATTCCGGGCCACCGGACAGGATGACGCCCCGTGGCCCGAACGCCCGGACTTCGTCGTCCGAGACATCCCAGGGGTGGATTTCGCAATACACACCCAACTCGCGCACGCGGCGAGCGATCAGCTGTGTGTATTGCGCGCCAAAATCGAGAATCAGAATCCGATGTGCGTGGATGTCCGCGCTTGCCATTTTACTCACGAGACCCGGTAGTTCGGGGCCTCTTTGGTGATACTGACGTCGTGTACGTGACTCTCACGCACGCCGGCGTTGGTGATGCGCACAAACACTGGACGTGTACGCATCTCCTGGATGTCTTTGCTACCCGTATAGCCCATTGCCGCACGCAGGCCGCCTGCGAGCTGATGCAGGATCTGAACGACGCTTCCCTTGTAAGGCACGCGCCCTTCGACACCCTCCGGGACCAGCTTTTCGAGCTCGCTCGAGGCGTCCTGGAAGTATCGATCGGCGGAGCCGTGCCGCTCGCCCATGGCGCCCAGAGAGCCCATACCACGATACGACTTGTAGGACGCGCCCTGATACAACTCAACTTCGCCAGGAGACTCTTCCGTGCCGGCAAACAGACTGCCGATCATCACGGCATGCGCACCGGCAACGAGTGCCTTTGCGATGTCGCCGGAGAAGCGGATACCGCCGTCTGAAATCACAGGCACGTCCGTATCGCGCAACGCCTCTGCGACGTTCGAAACCGCGGAGATCTGCGGAACGCCGACACCTGCGACGATTCGGGTCGTGCAGATCGATCCGGGACCGATACCGACCTTGACCGCATCGACGCCGGCATCAACGAGAGCGCGAGCGGCTTCAGGTGTTGCAATGTTACCTGCAATAACCTGTTGGTCGGGCCACCGTGACTTGATGCGCTCGACCATCGTAATCACGCCCTTCGAATGGCCGTGAGCCGTGTCGACCACAACCAGGTCAACGCCGGCTTCGCGCAGGGCAGCGACGCGGTCGATTGTATCTGGAGTCGTGCCGACCGCTGCACCTACGCGCAGGCGACCGTTTTCGTCCTTGCAGGCGCGCGGGAAATCCGTCGCCTTCTGGAAATCCTTCACCGTGATCATGCCGACCAACTCGTGGTCGCCATTCACCACCAACACCTTTTCGATGCGGTTTTTGTGCAGGAGTGCGAGGACGTCTTCCTTGGGCGCGTTTTCACGCACGGTGATCAGCCGCTCTTTCGGCGTCATCACCGAAGAGACTGGTGCGTCGAGCTTGTGTTCAAAGCGCAGATCGCGGTGAGTCACGATGCCCACTGCTTTCTTGCCAATGACAACCGGCACGCCAGAGATACCGCGCGAACGCGTGAGGGTGATCACCTCACGGATCGACATGTTGGGAGAAACCGTGATGGGGTCCTTGATGACTCCGCTCTCGAATTTCTTCACGCGGTCGACTTCTTGCGCCTGGGCTTCAATCGTCATGCTTTTATGAATGACGCCAATGCCGCCTTCTTGGGCAATGGTGATAGCCAGTCGCGCTTCAGTTACGGTGTCCATGGCCGCTGATAACAGCGGCACATTGAGCCGGATTCGGCGCGTTACGCGCGTAGAGAGGTCGACCTCGCGTGGCAGAATTTCCGAGTATGCCGGAACCAGGAGGACATCATCGAAGGTTAGAGCTTCTTCGAGGATACGCATGGACCGCCGGGGGTCTTGAGATAAAGCAGGCCAGTGTACTCGGGAAGTTCTGCCGGGTAAACCCATGGTAAATTTCGGGGCCATGCCGCCCCCCACAGAACCCGCCGAGCGCAACGTCTATACAGTCTCCCGCCTCAATCGCGAGGTTCGGGTCCTGATCGAGCGCGGATTGGGCGTGGTCTGGGTCGAGGGAGAGCTGTCGAATCTCTCCATCCCGTCGTCCGGGCACTGGTATTTCTCGATGAAAGATCGAGATGCGCAACTGCGCTGCGCGATGTTTCGCCAGAAAAACATGAGCGTGGGGTTCACCCCGAAATCCGGGCAGCAGATTCTTGCGCGCGGTCGCGTCAGCCTCTACGAGCCGCGCGGCGACTATCAGTTCATCGTTGAGCACCTCGAAGAAGCCGGCGTCGGCGCGCTCAAGCGGGAGTTCGAACGTCTCAAGACGAAGCTCGCCGCCGAAGGTCTATTCGCACTCGAGCGGAAGCGCAGCCTGCCGCGATTCCCGCGACGAATCGGCGTGGTTACTTCTCCAACCGGAGCGGCTCTCAGAGACATCCTGCACATCCTGGGTCGTAGGTTTCCGCCAGCCGGCGTTCTCATTTACCCCACTGCTGTGCAGGGCGACGCCGCCATTCCGATGATCGTCGAAGCTATCCAGACTGCGTCAGCGCGCGGAGACTGCGACGTCCTGATCGTGGCGCGAGGTGGTGGCTCAATTGAAGATCTCTGGGCGTTCAATGACGAGCGAGTAGCACGGGCAATTCACGCCTCTGCGATACCGATCGTGTCCGGGGTTGGACACGAGATTGATTTCACCATCGCCGATTTTGTTGCAGATGCACGAGCGCCCACGCCGTCCGGCGCAGCAGAGCTCGTGGCGCCAGACAGAAACGCTTGCCTGGAAGCTCTCTCGCGAACGTTGGAGCGAATGAGCGTAGGCATGCGGCGTGAACTGCGCGCCTTGGCCACGCGCTTTAGTGCCGCGAGCGCACGGTTGAAGCTCTCGCATCCAGGCATACGGCTCAATCAGCAGGCACAGCGACTGGATGAGCTCGAACAGCGCCTGGCTGCGTCGGTACAGCGTGAGGTTCGGGCGATCGCGGGGCGCTTTGAGAATGTGAGCCAGCGGCTCCAGCGCGTGCACCCCGGAGTTCGTCTCGACCAGCAGCGTCGGCGTCTCGACGATCTCGAGCAGCGCCTGGCGGGCGCAATACGCGGCGCGCTGAACAGCGACCTCAGGCGCCTCTCGGAGATTCGCACGCGACTGGTACAGCATTCGCCTGCACATCGCGTACGAGAACTCAGGGTTCGGCACGGCGAGCTGACTGGGCGTCTCGACCATGCGATGACGCAGCTCGTTTCACGTGCAGACCATCGACTGGGATTGGCCGTTCGGACGTTGAACACTGTAAGCCCGCTCGCGACGTTGGGACGTGGCTTCGCACTCGTGAAGCGCGTCTCGGACGGGAAGTTGGTTACTGATTCAAATTCAGTAGCAATCGGTGACGATATTCAGGCGCAACTGGCTCACGGCACTGTGACCGCGCGCGTCACCAGGAAGGAGTAGGCGTTCGATGCGTATGTTGTGGTTTTTGGTTGCGGCGTCCGCCTGTACGGCGCATGCGGCTGACCTGCCAAAGGCGAGCCCTGTTCCGGGAGGCGTATTCATTACCCCTGTCGAAGGCACAGCGGATCAAGCGCCGGTAGTGACACTCGACGGTAGCCGCGTCATGGTTCTGCGATCGAACGATCGATGGATCGCGGTAGTCGGGATTCCACTGTCGACGAAGCTAGGGCCTGCCAGCGTGCTGGTGAAGGAAGGCGATGGGTCCGAAGTCCCTGTTGGTTTCAAAGTCGTGGACAAGCAATACCCGACGCAGTCGCTGAAGGTTGCGCCGGGGAAGGTCGATCTGTCGCCTGAGGATGAGAAGCGCTCGTCTGATGAGTCGGCGCGAATCAAAGCGGCACTTGCGACCTACTCACCCAACGTGCCCTCCTCGCTTCGCTTGCTGCAACCTGTGCCGGGTGTGCGATCCAGCTCCTACGGGTCACGCCGCATATTCAACAACGAGCCGCGCAACCCCCACACCGCTATGGATATCGCCGCGGCGACCGGGACACCTATCAAGGCGTCCGCGGACGGTAAAGTGATTGAGACTGGTGATTTCTTTTTACCGGGCAACACGGTCATTGTGGATCATGGTGAGGGGCTCATCACCATGTATTGCCACTTGAGCAAAATTGAGGTCAAGGTCGGCGATGAGTTGAAGCGAGGAGATGAGTTGGGAAAGGTGGGCGCGACAGGTCGCGTCACCGGGCCCCATTTGCATTGGGCTGTGGCGTTGAATCAGACATTCGTAGATCCGGCGCTATTCCTTGCGCCACAGAAGCCGCACGGTAAGCCGGTTCCCAGGAAAGCTAAGACAACCTAACGTGCCGTGGAGTGCGGGTCCTGCAGGCTGCTGGACACCCGCGACCCTATCGGGCGCACGCGCGATGGTCCATGGCCTCGCGGGACGTAGCCAGCGGGCCCGGGCGGCACCGCGCTACTCGTCACGCGCGGGTGGCCGCGGCTTTGGCTTCGCCTTCCGTTTGACGGCAGCCGGGTTCGTTTTCTTTTTAACTCTGAAGCGCGCAGGTGCGCCGGCCGGACTGGCGCGGGTGCCGTTGCCCCGCCCTTGCTTCCCACGGCGCGTCGGCTTGTCGCCAGGCGTGCCCGGGTGCGGCTTGTCACCCGCATCCTTGTAGTAAGGGTTGCTGTCCGTCCGATACTCCATAGCAACCGGAGTCGCAAACAAATCAAACTTCTTGCGAAACACATTCGCCAGATACCGGCTATACGCGTCGGGCACCAACGACGTCTGATTTCCATGCACAATGATCCGCGGTGGATTGCGCCCACCCTGGTGCGCATACCGCAGCTTGATGCGACGCCCGCGAATCATCGGCGGCTGGTGCACCGTCATCGCTTTCTCGAGCGTCTTCGTGAGCTCGCGTGTCGGCATCTCCCGCATCGCCGCCTCATAAGCACGCACAGTGAGCTGCATCAACTCACCCACCCCGGTGCCATGCCGTGCAGAAATAAACTGCAGCGGAGCAAACGGCACAAAGTCGAGTTTCAGTGACAACTGCCGCTGAATCTCCTCCCGCTGCTCCATGGGAATGCCATCCCACTTGTTGATTGCAATGATGATGGCGCGCCCGCGCTGCAATGCGATGCCCAGCACGCTAGCGTCCTGCTCCGAAACAGTATCGTGAGCATCCAACACCAGCACAACGACGTGCGCTTCCGCGATGGCCTGCAGGGTCTTTACGACACTCGCCTTCTCGACGATGTCTTCCACTTTTGAACGGCGACGAAGTCCCGCGGTGTCGATCAGCAGGAAATCGCGATCGTCCCGGTGAAACGGCACCAGGATGCTGTCGCGCGTCGTGCCCGGCATATCACTGGCAATCACCCGCTCCTCGCCGAGCAGGCGATTAACGAGGGTGGACTTTCCGACGTTCGGACGACCGATGATGGCGATGCGAATTGCGTCCGGTTCGGCGTCTTCCGGTGGAGGAGGCTCGATACCGGCGAGCACATGCTCCATGAGCTCTTCACAGCCTTGGCCGTGGCTCGCGGAGATGGTCATGGGGTCGCCGAGAGCCAGCGAATGGAAATCGAGAGAGATGGTTTCGGGATCGAGGCCCTCTGCCTTGTTCAGGACCAGAGTCACCGGCTTCCCCGAGCGTCGCAGCTCGCGAACGACAAAGTGGTCCTGCGGAGTGAGGCCCTCACGCGCGTCGCACAGAAAGACGACGCGATCGGCCTCTTCAACGGCGCGCTCGGTCTGCTCCCGCATCTGAGCTTCGATTCCCGTGGGGTTCTCGACGAGCCCGCCGGTGTCGATGACGACGTAGGGAATAGGACCCACCCGACCATAGCCATACTGGCGGTCGCGGGTCAGCCCCGGCATATCTGCGACGATAGCGTCGCGCGTACCGGTCAGAACATTGAAGAGCGTTGACTTGCCGACGTTCGGACGGCCGACAAGCGCGATAGCAGGCAGCATAAGAGGCGCCAGTGTGCGGGGGCGCCATCATCCCAACAATGAGGCGCCAGTGCTAACTCAATGCTGATTCGATCCCGGACCAGCGTAACGGGGGGCCATTGGCCTCGACATTTGCCCGGCCGCCGCGGCTCGCAGCCGATACCACCGCGACCTCCGCGGCCACGGGGGCGATCGGGCCTCGGCGTTTGCCCGACCACCGCGGCTGGCAGCCGATGCCACCGCGACCTCCGCGACCGCAGGGGGCCATTGAGACGGAGCTGGCTCGCACTATCCGCGACCGATGTGCGGCGGACTAGACAGCCGGCCAGCCGAAACTTACGACGGCGGCGGCTGAGGCTGGGTCTGCGGCGCTGGCGGCAGCGGATCCGGCGTCGGCTGGGAGGGCAAAGGCGCCTGCTGTTGCAGCGGCGGCTTTGGCTCGTTCGGCGTCGGAGGCGTTGGGCCTGCATCGGGTGGCGCTGCCGCCGGAGGCTCCGACGACGAGGGCGGTGTCGACTCCGGAGCAGGTGCGGCGGGCGGTGCTGCTGGACGAGCAGACTCCTGCGCCGGCGGCGCAGCGGAGCCAGACGACGTCGGGGCTGTCTCCGTAGCAACCCCCTGAGCCGCGGCATCCGCAGGCGATGTCGTAGACGGCTCACTCGGGCTGGCAGAAGTACCCGCCTCAGCCGGCGTCGCCGCCTTCTTCCCACCCATCGGCGTCGCACGAAACGCCGTGATCTTGCCCAAATCGTTCACGACCAACACCAGGTCACCAGCAACAACCGGCGCATTACTAATGCGAACCTTCCCCGTCGCCGCACGCGCGGCAAGGGCTCCAGTCGCCTTATCCAACCAATGCACATACCCCTGATAGTCACCGACGACAATCGCATCGTTCGTTTCAACAGCAGCAGACAACCGGCGATGAGCCAGCGCCTTCTGCCGCCACAATTCCGCACCCGTACGACGGCGAAGCGCTACAACATCACCGTCAGCCGACGAGATATAAATTGCGTTGTCATCGAGGCCAAGCGTGCGAAAGCTCGACGCGTCATGCGACCACCAGGTTTGCCCGGTATCCAGCGCGAGCATCGAAATACGCCCCTGAAAACCAACAGCATAAACATCCGAGCCCGACACTCGAACGGTGGAATCCACATCGTCCATGCGCTCCAGCTCGGTCTTACCATGAGCCGGCGAAATAGTGGTTTCCCACGCAACCGACCCATCGCTCACGTTGACCGCCTCAACCTTGCCGTTATCAAACCCGCAAAGTACGAGATCACCCGTCAAAACCGGCGATGCAGTGCCACGCAAGGAGAGCCGCGGAACCTGCTGCTCCGTCGACCACAATTCCTGCCCATCCTTCGGCGAAATCGCGTGAAGCTTGCCGTCGACAGTACGAATAGCAATCAACCGATCGCTGATAGCAGGCGCGGACAACACCTCACCATTGAGGCGTATTTTCCAGAGAATGGCGCCCGACGTTGGATTTAACGCGACGAGATCACCAAAGGTCGAACCGACCACCACCATCCCGCCACCGGACCCAGGACCGCCGGACAAAGCCAGCTTCGTCTTCGTACGCCACAGCGCACGTCCAGATTTGATATCGAACGCAGCAACTTCGCCCTTACGGCCTGCTGCGTACACCCGATCACCTTCTACTGACAGACCAAGACCCAGACGCAGCGGCTTCGCGCCCTTATCGGCAACCGACGCCGTCCAGACCCGCTCTGCCTTCAAGGTCGCGTTGAATTCAGTCAGCTTTGCCGGCTGATCGACGTCTTTGTCTTTCGAGCACGCGGCCAGTACCAACACCGCGCACGCAACCAGCCAACGTCGGGAGCTTTGCATCAAATCCAACCCCTAAGTGTAGCGCGTAGTCGCGCTCTCAATAATCTACTTCGCAGCCGGATTTGCCGCGGGCGGCGTGACCACCTGGGCCATCGCGTGCGGATTCTCGGCCGTCAAATCGTCAATCTTCAGATCCAGTCCCTGCGGATCGAGCGACTGCGACACCATGTCAGTAACCTTTGCGCTCATGTACTCCTTCAGCGCATTGGTCTTGTCGCCCTTGGCGTAGTAAGCGTCGCCGAGCACCTCGTGCATACGCGGCTCGAAAGCACCTGCCTTCAGGCCGTTGAGTGTAGCCAGCGCAGCATCCGGCTTCTTCTGCGCGATCTGCACGCGCGCGAGGCGAATCCGGGCCAGCAACTGCAGCTCCGTATCCTTCGAATGCTCGACAACAGACTGTAATTCGCCAGCGGCCTTATCGAGGGCGCCATCGTCCACATAGATCCGCGCCGCCATCAGCTTCGCCTGGTCCACGTAAGGCGATGACGGGAAATCCCGCTCCAGCTCTCCGAGAGCAACAAAGCCAGCCGTCCGGTCACTCTTGGCGAAGTCCTGGACCAGCTCGCTGTACTTGACACTAGCCGCGGCACCGACCGAATCGAGGTGATCCTGGTACCAGTGCCAACCACCCAGGCCAGCCGCACCCACCACGATCCCGGCGATGATCCAGAGTCCGTTGTCTCGCAGCCACCGCGTGACCTGTTCCCACTGTTCTTTTTCCGACAGATACTCTTCCACGACCCATCCCCCGATTACGCGCAGCCCAGAGAGGCCAGCGCTGCTTCGATCCCCTGAGCAAGCCGATCAATCGGGCACTCAGTCTGACCCGTCTCCTGCCGCAAAGGTTTCATTCCCACGACGCCTCGTGCGAGTTCGTCGTCGCCGACGATCAACGCCAAGGGGGCGGAACTGCGGTCCGCCCGACGGAATTGCGTCTTGAAGTTGCCACCGCCCAGATTCATCTCGAATCGGCGTCGCGGCAGCTCGTTGCGCAACCGCTCCACGAACCCGAGACCCATGGCGGCTGCGCGATCACCGTTCAGCACCACGTAGACATCCGGTCTCGCGGGCGATGGTGCCTGGCCCGCCTGCATCAGGAGGGCGACGACGCGCTCCATCCCCATCGCGAAACCGATAGCAGGGGTTTGCTCACCCCCCAGCTGCGCGATCAGCCCGTCGTAACGGCCGCCGGAGCATACGGCATTCTGGGCGCCCGAGGATTCATTAATCCATTCAAAGACGGTGCGGCTGTAGTAGTCGAGGCCACGCACCAGTCGCGGGTTGACCTCGTACGCAATCCCGAGGTCCCGCAACATGCCGCATAAAGCGTCGAAGTGCTCGCGAGACTCCGGGTCGAGGTGATCCATCAGCGATGGCGCGCCCGCCACCAGTTCCTGCATCTCCGGGTTCTTGCTATCGAGAATGCGCAGCGGGTTGCCTTCGAGGCGGCGAAGACTGTCGGCGTCCAGGCGGCTCTCAAAGCCGCGGAAATACTGCACCAACAACTCGCGATACGCCCGACGGGATTCGGCGGTGCCAAGCGAATTGATCTGCAGGCGGACACGGTCGATGCCCAGATTCCGCCAGAGACGTGCGGTGAGCGCGATCAGCTCAGCGTCGATGTCGGGGCCCGCGTAGCCAACGGCCTCCAGGTCCACCTGATGGAATTGACGATAGCGTCCCGCCTGTGGCGTTTCGTAGCGGAACATAGGGCCAAAACACCAGAGCTTGTGGCGTTGGCCGCGCAACATGCGGTTTGAGATGACGCCGCGGACAATGCCGGCCGTTGCTTCGGGGCGGAGCGTCAGGTTTTCGCCACCCTGTGAGACGAAGCTGTACATCTCCTTGCCAACGACATCGGTGAATTCACCGATAGAGCGCTTGAAGAGTGCAGTGTGCTCGACAATCGGCACCCGCATTTCTTCGTAACCGTAGGCCGTCACGAGCTCGCGCACTTCGCGCTCGAGGTGCTGCCAGGCACCGATCTCGGTCGGCAAAATATCGTTCATGCCCCGGATGGGCTGGATCTGATCCGCCAAAATCAACCTCCGTCAGCGACGGGTTTCGCGCGGACAACCTCGCCCGAACGAGTGATGGAAAATTGCACGCTACCGTCCGGCCGCGACATTTTCGCGATTGGCTTGCTGTGCCCGTTGTATTCAACTGAGACCCCTGAGGCGTTGCCGAGGACAACGCGCAGCGGTGGGGTACCGACGACAGTTTGCACGGAGTTGGCTGCGCCAACGTCGTAGTACAAACGGGCTCCGGATGCGTCGTACACTTCGGTCCAGCTGTCGGCTGAGTAACGAAGTGTTACGGATGACTGATTTTTAGGCCGTGCTGGCTCAGTCACGGCCGCCGTCGCCGCAGCTCCTGGGGCCACTGCCGATCCCGCGCGCGTCGGCGCAGATGCAGCAGATGCCGCCGCCGGAGCACGTGTTGATGCCACCGCAGCCGATGTTGGCGCAGGCGTACGTGCTGGTGGCACCGCCGACGCCGCGCGTGACGCCGCTCCCTGCCCCGCCGTCGATGTTGACGCAGGCGCATGTGCCGCCGGTGGCGCCGCCGACGCCGCACGTGACGCCTCTCCCTGCCCCGCCGCGGAACCACTCGTTCCTGGCGCAGCGCCTCGCATCGCCGCAGAACCCGCGCTCGTGCCACCACCACCGTTGGAACCCAACCGTGGCTGCGCAGCAGCCGCTCCAGACGATGTTGGTGCGGCCGAGCCAGCACCACGCTCAGCGGAGGGTGATTCCACCCGCGGCGTCTCCTCCGGAGGCACCGTGCTAGCCGCACCGTCAGCCGCCGGAGCACCTTCCGGCGCAGCGGAGCCGTCAGGCGCGTTCGAAGCAGCAGGCGCCTCATCCGTCACCACATGCGAATCCGACATCTGCGGCTTCTTCTTGGAAAGTGCCGACACCCACCAAATGGCCCCGGCAACCGCAAACACCACAATCACCACCAGCGCCGGAGCCACCAACTTGTTGGACTCCGGCCGCGCCGGCGCCTTCACAATCCGTGTCAGATCAGGCTGCGCAACCCGGTTCAAGTTGGAATACATCTGAGTCAGCTCATTGGCCGACTCACCGACGAGATCCGCGTAATGACGAATGTGCCCACGCGCATAGACAGGCGCGCCGAGCGCCTCGAAGCTCTCCGCCTCGATGGCTTCGACTATCTTCGGATCCGTATGAATCCGCTCGGCCACCTGCAACACGGTCAGCCCGAGTTTTTCGCGGCCCGCCCGCAGGCGCGTGCCGATGCCGCCAGCTTCCACTGCCATGGGAATCAGCCTGAGTTGTGACTGAGGTCGGCCAGTGCCCGAGTCTGGTCGGACGACGGGAAGTCCATGCGCAGTTTGCGCGCAAACCTCTCTTCCGCCATCCGGTCGCCCTGCTTGCGGGCAATCTGCACACCGATCAACAACAGGTCCGGTGTCGGCTCGAAGGCACCAATGTACTGATCAACCGTCTCGCGGGCATCCTTGACCTCGCCGCGCCGGAAATCGAGATCCGCGAGCTGGTAGGCAGCTTCGGCGAAGTTGGGTTTGACGCGCAGCGCCCTGCGGAAGCTCATCGCGGCCTGGGTATCGCGCTTGGCACCGCGCAGGCAGACGCCCGCATTGGTATAGGCAGCCTCGGGAGTCCGATACAACGCGTTGTGAGCCGCTTCCTCGAAAGCCTTTACGCCTTCATCAACACGGCCCGTGCGACAAAGCATGATGGCGTAGTTATTTAGAACGTCCGGGCTGCGCGGCCCGAGGCTCAACGCCGCCTTGAATTCCTTGTCAGCCTGATCGGGGTGACCCAACCGATCCTGCAACATGGCCATGGCACTGTGCACGTTCGGGTCACTGGGGTTTTCCGCCACGGCCCGGTCGAGCTTTTCCTTGGCCAGTCCCAGGTCGCCCTGGTTCAGATAGGCCATGCCCAGCTGCATGTTGTAGTTGGAGGCATCGCCCTTCTTCTTGGCACGGTTGCTCGAACTGGAGCACCCGACGAGCGTGAGCACGACGGCACTCACGAGCAGGACAGAAGTAACCCGGACCATTCGCGCTGTCATGGTTGAACCGTTACACCAAAGACTTTGTTGCCGAGCCGTGCCGTCGTCCTATCGATCACGCGACCCGCGAGCTGGCCGCAGGCGGCATCAATATCGTCGCCCCGGGTACGCCGTATCGTTGCCAACACGCCGCCGCGGATCAACACATCGCGGAACCGTTGAATCACCGGCGCGGGCGAGCGCTTGTAGCGCGTGCCCGGGAAGGGATTGAACGGAATCAGGTTCATCTTGGCCGGGTGGCCGCGCAGCAGCTTCACGAGCTCGCGCGCATGCGCCGGAGAGTCGTTGACCCCCTCCAGCATCACGTATTCAAACGTCACGCTGCGGCCGTTCTGCTCATCAATGTAGTGCCAACAGGCTTCCAGCAACTCCGCGATTCTGTGCTTGCGGTTGATCGGCACGAGCTCGTTGCGCAACTCGTCATTCGGAGCATGCAACGAGACGGCGAGCGCCACGTTGGTTTCTTCAGCCAGTTTGTAGATCTGCGGCACGAGGCCCGAGGTCGACAGGGTGACCCGGCGCCGCGACAGATCAAAACCAAAATCATCCGTGAGAATGCGCAGCGCCGGCACCACATTCCGAAAGTTGGCCAGCGGCTCGCCCATTCCCATCAACACCACGTTGGTGATGATGCGGCGATCCCCGAGCGTACCCGGCTGCTGCTTCGCTTCCTCAAACTCAGCCAGCTCGCGCTTGGCGAGCCAGACCTGCCCTACAATCTCGGCAGTGGTCAGATTGCGGTTGAAACCCTGTTGGGCCGTGGAGCAAAACGAGCAATCCAACGCGCAACCCACCTGCGACGAGATACACAGCGTCCCCCGGTCTGTTTCCGGAATGAACACCATCTCGAACGCTTGTGAGGCGTCAGCACGTAACACCCATTTGCGGGTGTCGTCGGCTGACTTATGCATGCTTACAATTTCCGGCGTGCGAACCACCGCGCGCTGATTCAACTGCGCGCGGAAGTCCTTGGCCAGATCAGTCATGTTGTCAAACGAGCCTTCACCGCGCTTGTAAACCCAGTGCATGAGTTGACGCGCGCGGAAAGGCTTGCTGCCCAACTCAGCGACGAACGCTTCCAACTCGGGACGGGGAAGTCCCAGAAGGTTCGTTGGGGCAGGTGAATCCATGACTTTGACCAGCTCGGCGTTAGCCGCGCGAGTGCAGCTCCGTCGTACGGAAGAAGTACGCGATCTCGACAGCAGCCGTTTCCGGAGCGTCAGAGCCGTGCACAACGTTCTGCTCGATGCTCAACGCGTGATCCGCACGGATGGTCCCAGGAGCAGCCTTCTTCGGGTCGGTAGCGCCCATGATCTCGCGGTTCTTGGCGATAGCGTTCTCGCCTTCGAGAACCTGCACGACCACCGGACCGGAAGTCATGTACTTCACGAGGTCCTTGAAGAACGGACGCTCGCGGTGCACAGCGTAGAAGCCTTCGGCCTCGCGCTGTGACAGGTGAATCATCCGGGAGGCAATGATGGACAAGCCAGCCTTTTCAAAACGGCGATAGACCTCGCCAATGAGATTGCGGCTCACGCCGTCCGGCTTGACTATGGAAAGGGTGCGCTCGAGCGCCATCGGATGATCCTCTTCGAAACTGGGGGGAAAGTTCGCAGCCGACCAGACCGCAAACTAGCCGCGCAGTTTACCTTGGGATCAGCGTGCGGAGCAATTTAGGCGGTGCAGCCGGCGCCCCCCGGAAGTACCGGTTCTGTAAGGATTTTTGCCGGGCCGCCCAGGCGCAGGGACCGAGACGGTCCCGCTCAGCCTAGACCGAAAAGCTCTCGCCGCACCCACACTCCCCCTTCACATTGGGGTTGAGGAAGCGGAAAGCCTCGTTGAGCCCTTGCTTGACGAAGTCCACGACAGTCCCGTCGATCAGCTGGATGCTGCTGGGATCGACGAACACTTTGACGCCACGATCCTCGAACATCAGGTCGCTTGGGTTCACTTCGTCAGCATAATTGATGACGTACGCAAATCCGGAACAGCCGGTCTTACGCACCGCGAGACGCAGCCCGACACCATGGCCGCGGTTGCTCAGGAACGATTTGACCCGGTTTGCAGCGGAATCAGTGAGGGAAATAGCCATCGGTTCGGGGGGTCCTCCAGTGAGGTTTCGTCCATTCTACGCCCGTTCCGGCCATCGCCGGATACAAGCCTGTACAGCATCTTCGACTACCAGCAAACGGCCGAGTTTCTCGACCGGGACACGGTGGTCGGACGCCCAATCCGCAGGGGTTCCCGGCTGCAAAGCCTTTCGACTTCTGCCAGGCAGCGCCTTCGCCATCCATGCGGCTACAGCCAGAGTATGGGGGCATCCGTACGCTTGAAAACGGGCATCCTTCACAACATCGTCTGCAACGAGTAGATGGAAGCGAATCCAGGTGTCCTGACCTTCCGCGCCAGCCTCACCGCTCACCGCAGCGCCATCCGCCCACAGAGCTGTTGGCGACGCCGGCGAGATCGAACGCAGCCGCAGAATCTCACGCTTCACCGCAGCAATCGCCGTATCGACGTCTTCTTCAGAGCTGAAGCGCCCAAGGCTGAACCTCAGCGAACTCTGCGCTAGTTGAGTGTCGCGGCCTAACGCACGCAACACATAGGACGGTTCAGCCGACGCCGAATTACACGCAGACCCTGTTGAGATGGCCAGTTCCGCCAATCCGACAACGAGACTTTCCCCCTCCACGCCTTCGAACGACACGTTGAGGATCCCAGGCAAGCGGGTCGCGCCCTCGCCATTCAGATGCACCCCGCCTAGCCCCGCGATACCGGCCCAAAGCCGATCGCGGAGCGCGGCTAGACGAACCGCTTCCATTGGCTGAAGTTTCTCCGCCAACGCACAAGCTGCCCCCAACCCCACAATTTGATGCGTGGCCAACGTCCCAGGCCTCAGTCCACGTTCCTGCCCGCCCCCAAAGGTCACTGCCTGCAGGCGCGGACGCGCGGCCCCATTGACGTAAAGAGCGCCCGCCCCCTTGGGGCCATAGAGCTTATGTCCCGTAAAAGAAAGGACATCTACCGGCAACTTGCTCACATCGATCCCGATCTTGCCTACGGCCTGCGCCGCGTCGGTGTGGAAGAGAACGCCTCCCTCGCGGCAGATTGCGCCGATCGCGGCGATATCCTGCACAACCCCGACCTCATTATTCGCGAACATGATCGAGACGAGGCTGGTATCGGGGCGGATAGCGGCCCGAACGGCGGCTGGATCGATACGGCCCGATCGGTCAGGCGTTAAATAGGTGACCGCGAACCCTTCCTTCTCGAGGCGTTTGCACGGGTCCAGCACCGCCTTGTGCTCAGTCCGGGAAGTAATGATGTGCCGACCGCGGTCGCCATTAGCACGCGCGATCCCCAGTACCGCCAGGTTATTCGACTCCGTTGCACCGGACGTGAAGATGATCTCGTCAGGCTGGGCCGAGATAAGCGACGCCACCTGCCTTCGCGCAGTGTCTACCCTCGCGGCAGCACGTCGACCAAACTCGTGCGTGGCGGAACCTGAATTACCGAAGTCCCCATCGAGACCCATGCAGGCAGACATCGCCTGCACTACAGCAGGATCCACGGGCGTGG